>Ga0075420_100002203_pt1 | contig 16846 bp, 13 predicted proteins | sample SoiMetdeltSBSDD4_FD_75296 | JGI IMG/M metagenome (GOLD analysis project Ga0075420, IMG submission 75296) | Bulk soil microbial communities from a Populus tree surrounding site in Tennessee, USA - Soil MetaG P. deltoides SBSDD4 | ecosystem: Environmental > Terrestrial > Soil > Tree plantation... | reverse complement strand
ACGGCGGTGCTCGAACGGCTCGCCGGCGGCTCGCCGGCCACGCTCGGGCTCCGCCCGGCGGAGGGTCACGTCGCCCGGCTGGTGCCGGGGGGCGCCGCCGCCCAGGTGGTGCTGGCTCTCGACGGCGACGAGGTCGTCGCAGCCGTCGACCCGGGTGCCGAGCCTCGGCGCACCCTGCACGACGGCGCCGCCGCCGACGTCCGGCTCGGTGAGCCGGGCAGCGCCGGACGAGTGGTGCTGGCATCGGGCGAGGTCGCCACGGCGTTGTGGGACCGGGCGCTCGACGAGTGGCGGGTGCTGACCGCGGTGGCGCTGGCCGGGTTGGCCCGAGCGGCGCTCGACATCGGGGTGCAGTACGTCAAGGACCGCTTCCAGTTCGGCGTGGCCATCGGGTCGTTCCAGACGATCCAGCACACGTTGGCCGATGTCCACACCGCCACCGACGGCGCCCGCCTGCTGGCCTACGAGTCGGTGTGGGCCGCCGAGCGAGGTGAGCCCAACGCCGCGGCCCTCGCAGCTCAAGCCTTCTGGTTCTGCGGGGAGACCGCCGAGCGGGCGACCGGTGCCAGCCTGCACTACCACGGCGGCTACGGCTTCATGCTGGAGTACGACATCCAGCTCCACGCGCGACGGGCCAAGGGTTGGCGACTCCAGGCAGGCGACCCCCGGTCGGAGCTCCGCACCATCGCCCGGCGCCGCTGGCTGTCGCCCTCGCCGGCGGCGGCCCCGGCCGACACCGGCACCGACACCGACACCGGCGCGGGCACCGGCGCGGTCACCAGCCGCGACAGCGGCGACAGCGAGACCACTGCGGGGTTGGACTTCGGGCTCGATCCGGCCACGTTGCAGCTGCAGCAGGACGTACGGGCGTTCGTCGCCGAGCACCTGACGGACGAGATCGTCGAGCGGGCCCTGACGACGGGGACCATGCACGACTGGGGGCTCCACCGCGCCCTGTGCGAGCGGGGCTACCTGGCTGCGGGGTGGCCGAAGGAGGTCGGGGGGCTCGGCCACAGCGCCATCGCCACGACGACGCTGATGCAGGAGCTCTACCGGGTCGGCGCACCGGTCGACGCCATGAACATGGCCGCCATGGTCGGTGCCACCCTGCTGCTGCGGGGCACCGATGCCCAGCGCCAGGAGATCCTGCCCCGGATCCTCGCCGGCGAGGTCCTCTGCGCCCTCGGCTACAGCGAGCCCGACGCCGGCAGCGACGTCGCCGCCGCCCAGACCCGGGCGGTGCGGGACGGCGACCAGTGGATCGTCAACGGCCAGAAGATGTTCACGACGATGGCGCACGAGGCCGAGTACGTCTTCCTCCTGACCCGCACCAACCCGGACGCCCCGAAGCACAAGGGCCTCACGATGTTCCTCGTGCCGTTGGCCAGCCCCGGCATCGAGATCACGCCGGTCGAGACCTTGGGCGGCGAGCGCACCAACATCACCTTCTACACCGATGTCGTGGTGCCGGACTCGTGCCGGGTCGGCGACGTCGACGACGGCTGGTCGGTCATGCACGCCGCCCTCGTGTACGAGCGGGCCAGCGCCAACTGGGGCGAGCCGGCCCAGCTGGTCGAGCTGGCCGCCGCCTGGGCCGCCCACCCCGATGACGAGGGTCTCCGGGGCATCGATGATCCGATCGTGCAGGAGCGGTTGGCGCGGTGGGACACCGAGCTCGAGGTCGGGCGGTTGCTGCTCTACCGGTCGGCGTGGATGGCGGCGTCAGGGGCGCTGCCGTTGGTCGAGGGATCGATGGCGAAGCTGGCGCTCACCGAGGCGTTCGTCGCAGCCAGCAGCGACCTGCTCGACATGATCGGCCCCAATGCACTCATCCCCCGAGGCGAGCCGACTACGGTGCACGAAGGTCATTTCGAGCACGCATTCCGACACGCGATGGTCACAACGATCTACGGTGGATCGAGCGAGGTGCAAAGGGAGATCATCGCTCAGCGAGGCCTAGGGCTCCCCAGGTCGCGCTGAGCGCCCAGGCAGGACGGGCCTGCCGGGCGCGGCGGGGCATTTGGTGACGCACGTCGGATAGCCCTATCACTGCGAAGACTTTTCGAACGTGTCAGACTCATTGCACAAGGCAACAGGGCGGCGCATGCTGGGCCACAAGCGCACACTCCGATCGACACCTTCTCTCCCCGCGTTCTGCGTCGGGATCGCTCGCGCATCCGAGGCGGATCTGCGCCCGATCTCGCCTTGGGACGACGGCTCCGAGGAGTTCGATCCGTTCAACGACCGGGAGCGGCGCAAACGCAACGACGCCTCTCGTCGGGCGCTCATGGGCAGCATCGCCGGCGTCGCCATGTTGGTCGGCCCGATCGCCCTGGCGAACTCGATCATCCCGGACAAGGGCGGCGACGGCGTGTCGACCGACGAAGGCTCGTCGACGTCGCTCGTCGCTCTCCAGGCCGCGCAGGACGCCAAGCAGGCCGACATGGTCCAGGTGAAGGGCATCATCGCCCGCCAGACCACCACCACGACCGCGCCGCCGACCACCACGACGACGGCCCCGCCGACCACCACCACGACCACCACGCCGCCCATGACCACCCCGACGGTCACCATCCAGCCGGGCAGCGGGCAGTTGGGCGATCCCTACCTGGATGCGTCGTGGGACAAGCTCGCCCAGTGCGAGGCGGGCGGCAACTGGTCCATCAACACCGGCAACGGCTACTACGGCGGCCTCCAGTTCTCGCTCTCCACATGGCGAGGCCTCGGCGGCACCGGCCTGCCGAGCGACCATCCCCGCGAGGTCCAGATCGCCATGGGCAAGAAGCTCTGGCAGACCTCCGGCTGGGCCGCCTGGCCCGCCTGCACCCGCAAGTTCGGCTGGCGCTGACAGGGCCCGATAGGCCAAAAAACCAACAACCGCTTGGGTTTTTGAAAGGCCCGACACGCCGCGAACTATTGCGGCTACGTGTCGAAGATGTCAGACTCATTGCGCACACAGGACAGGACGGCGCGTGTTCGGGGCGTCCGGCGGGCAATTCGGAACCCCTCTCCTCCCATCAAACCCTTTCGGGAAGAGGCGCGCGCTCACACCAAGGAGAGTGCGCACCATGTCTGACTGGTTCGAGGGCTACCGGGACACGAACACCGGCTCGCTACTAGAGGACACCGGCTCACCAGATGAGCTATCGGAGTTACTCCTTCAGGAAGGGCCCGGTCGCCGTAAACGGCACGACAGCCGTCGGGCGATCGTCGGGGGCATCGCCGGCGTCGTCATGCTGGCGACTCCGCTCGTGCTTGCCAACACGATCATCCACAAGGACGGCAACGACACCCCTACCGACGAGACGTCGGCGAACAAGCTCATCACCGAGCGCAAGGCCGACACGGGCGCCGAGCAGATCGACGAAGCCCAGCTGCTCAACCTCCAGGCCCGCACCACCACCACAACGGCCCCGCCGACCACGACCACCACGGCTCCGCCGACCACCACGACGGCGCCTCCTCCCCCGACGACCACCGCGCCTCCCACCACGGCGCCGCCGATGACCACGCCACCGGTCAACATCCAGCCCGGCAGCGGCCAGCTCGGCGACCCGAACCTGGATGCCTCGTGGGACAAGCTCGCCCAGTGCGAGTCAGGGGGCAACTGGTCCATCAACACCGGCAACGGCTACTACGGCGGCCTCCAGTTCTCGCTCTCCACATGGCGAGGGCTCGGCGGCACCGGCCTGCCGAGCGACCATTCCCGCGAGGTCCAGATCGCCATGGGCAAGAAGCTCTGGCAGAGCTCCGGTTGGGGCGCCTGGCCCGCCTGCACCCGCAGCTTCGGCTGGCGCTAGCCCGCGACGACCAACCCACGACGAGAAGGAGCGGGCCAACCGGCCCGCTCCTTCTCGCGTAACCGCTTCGACGACGAGGAGTGGCCGATGCCACTCCCTGTCGTGTTGCGGTTTCGTTGCGAAAACGACAAACTCGTTGCGCACATCAGGACAGGACGGCGCGCGTTGGGGGCGTCCGGCGGGCAACTGGAACCCCTTCCCCTCCCTCGGAGATCGACCGCGGGACGGCGCGCGCTCAGACAAGGAGAGTGCGCAGCATGTCCGACCGCATGGACGGGTTTCACGAGGCGGACGTAACGGAGATCCAGGACGAGCCTGGTCGTCACAAACCTCAAGTGAGCACGAAGCGGGCCATCCTCGGCGCCCTCGCCGGGGTCCTCTTGCTGGCCGCCCCGCTCGTCATCGCCAACAAGGCGTTCGGCGGCGACGACGGCAAGACCGACGAGACGGCGGGCGGGCTGATCGCCGCCAAGAAGACGACCACCACCAAGGCGCCGACCACGACGGCCAAGCCGACGACGACCACGGCCAAGCCCACCACCACGGCGCCGCCGACCACCGCAGCACCCAAGCCGGCCCCCACCACGGCCCCGCCGACCACGGCGGCCCCCAAGCCGACCACCACCGCGGCGCCCAGCGCCCCGGCGCTGCCCGGCAACGGCGGGCTCGGCGACCCGAACCTCGACGCCACCTGGGACTACCTCGCCCAGTGCGAATCGGGCGGCAACTGGGCAATCAACACCGGCAACGGCTTCTACGGCGGCATCCAGTTCACGCTGCAGAGCTGGCAGGGCGTCGGTGGCACCGGCTACCCGCACCAGGCCTCGCGTGAGACCCAGATCGCCATGGGCAAGCGCCTGTGGGCCATCCAGGGCTGGGGCGCCTGGCCCGGCTGCACCGCCAAGTTCGGCTGGCGCTGACCGCCCAGCGCCGCCGACGCCGGCCCACCGCGCCGGCGCACCGCTGGGTGGCAGCGCCACCGCCGGGCGCTGTCACCCGGCGTCTCGGCCCTGGGTCCCGCTCCCGGGAGCCGAGCCACACCGGGGGAATGCCGGAGGGCAGCACACAGGTGCTGCCCTCCGTCGCGTCACTTGGGGCGGGGGTCCCGGCAGATGAAGACGCCGGTCTCCTTCGTCACCTCGAAGACCCCGTCGGCGGCGGCGAAGCGTCGGAGGACGGCGTCGGACAGGAGCTGCAGCTGCGCCGGCGTCGCCGACTCGGCCGGCGGGCACGACCGGATGAACGTCAGCACGTCCTCGGGGTCATGACACACGAGGCGGTCGTGGTAGGGCCGGAGCTCGACGTCGGCGAACTGCTCCCGCAGCATGACCCCGCCGTTGTCGATCTCGAACACCCGGCTGTACCAGCGGGCCGATTCCTCCCCGAACACCGCGTTGCGGATCTCCCACATCTCCCGCAGGTGGTTGGACCCGTTGGTGGCTGCGAGGACGATCCCGTCGGGCCGCAGCACCCGGGCCATCTCCCCCACCGCGAGCCGGGGCTCGGGCACGTGGTAGAGCATGTGGTTGGCGACGACGACGTCGAACTGCTCGGCGGGGAACGGCAGCCGCTGAGCGTCGGCGACGTGGCCGACCACCCGCCGGTGCCAGCCCCGCCCGCCGACCCGGTTCAGCGCCTCACGGACCATCCCGGCTGACAGGTCGCTGAGCGTCAGGTCGAGGTCGTCGGGCAGCGAGGCGGCTGCCTCGGCCCAGAACCAGCCCGGGCCGCAGCCGACCTCCAGGACCTTGGGCTCGCTGGGCCAGATGATCTGGCGGCCGAGCCACGGGTACCACGCAGTGGGGGCGGTGCTGTACTTGACGTGCAGCTGGGCGCGGTCGGACAGCTTCGAACCGTCCCGGTACTGGACGAGGCGAAGGTAGGTCTGGTCTTCGCCCCGGTAGGTGGGGGCCCGCCGCGCCATTGCTCAGACGCTAGACGATCGAGCGATTTGGCGTCCCCCTGACCGCGTTCAGTAGCGGAGGCCGGGAGCGCGGGTCCGGAACACGTCCGTGGCGAGGACCGTGCCAAGCGTCGTGGCGTCCCACCGCTTGCCGCCGTTGGACACCTTCGGGCCGTCGCTCCAGCCCTGCATCCAGATGATGTCCTCGGCGACGGCCCGGATGACCTGGCCGGTCACGTGCTGGGCCTGATCGGACGCCAGCCACGCCACCAGCGGCGACGACACGGCCGGGTCCATGCGGTTCCACTCGTCCTCGGGCACGTCGTCGGGCTCGATCACCGCGGGCGCGCCCGGCATTGTGGCCGTGATCCGGGTCGCGGCCGCCGGGCCGACGGCGTTGACGGTGACGCCCAGCTTGTAGAGCTCGAGGCTCAGCGTCTGGGTCAGGCCGGCGATGCCGGCCTTGGCGGTGGCGTAGTTCGTCTGCCCGAAGTTGCCGACCAGGCCGGCACCCGAGACCGTGTTGATGACCCGCCCGGTGAACGTCTCGCCGGCCTTGGCCCGGTCACGCCAGTGGCGGGCGGCCCAGTGGGACGGCGCCCAGGTGCCCTTCACGTGCACCCGCAGGACGGCGTCGAAGTCGGACTCGGACATGTTCCAGATGGCCTGGTCCCGCACGATGCCGGCGTTGTTCACCAGGATGTCGAGCCGTCCCCAGGTGTCGACCGCCTGGGCGATCATGCGCCCCGCGCCCTCGTGGTCGGCGACGTCCTCGTAGTTGGCGACCGCCTCGCCGCCCCGCGCCTCGATGAGCTTGACGGTCAGGTCGGCGTCGTGTGACGTGCCCTCGCCGCTGACCGACGAGCCCAGGTCGTTGACGATGACCTTGGCACCGTGCTTGGCCAGCTCCAGGGCGTGGCCCCGGCCGATGCCGTGGCCGGCACCCGTGACGATCGCGATCTTGCCGTCGAGCAGCCCCATGCGTCCTCCACACAAATCTGACGAGCCGTCAGATTGTACGCTCCATCGCCGGGACGGGCCCCATCCGGTCCTCCGTCACCGGGATGCGCCAGGCGGCCCGGGTGGACGCCTGGGCCGCCCGGTCGAACGTGTCGATGACCCGGAACGCCACGGTGGCCTCGCTGCGGTTCAGCTCGACGACGCCGTAGCCCTGGCTCACCAGGTCGATGTAGTCCATGTGCGGGTTGAGGCCGAGGAAGCCGCCCTCCAGCGTCCGCAGCACGGCCTCGGCCTCGTCCAGCGGCAGGTTCGGCAGGTAGGCCCGGCGCAAGTCGGGATCGGCGGTCAGCGACCCGCACACGAACTCGTGCGCCACCGCCGGCGACCCGGCGAGGTCGTCGTGGTCGGGCCGCAGGGCGCCCGCGAAGTAGATGTGGGTGTGGCCGGCGGTGACCACCACGTTGGGGACGTGCTGCGCCGCCAGGAAGTCCATCAGCTCGCGCCGCTCCGCCCAGTACATGTCCCAGGCGTCGCTGGCGATGTAGTTGCCCCCGTTGACGTGGAACCCGGCGCGTGGGTTGGCGCGGGCCTCCGGCGTGTCGTAGTCGCCCAGGCGCAGCGCCAGGAAGTTGTAGCCGTGGCCGACGTGGCGCCAGGTCACCCGGTCGGCGGTGGCCGTCAGCCGGCGCTTCAGCCACTGCTTCTGGGCGGCGCCGAGGCACGTGCGGTCGGCATCGAAGATGTGGGCGCCGGCCGGGGTGTTGGTGTCGATCGTCGACAGGCCGAGCGGGCCGCCCGGTACGCCGTCGACGACCCGGTCCCGGTATTGGCGGGCATCGAGCAGCAGGAACGACGCCAGCCGCCCCCAGGTGATCTCCCGGTAGGTGCGATCGGGGTCGAACCGGCTACGCCGGACCGGCTGGTACTCGAACCACGCCTGCTTGGCGGCGGCGAGGCGGGCGGGCTCCAGCGTCCGGTCGATGCCGTTGACGAACTCGCCGTCGTCCCACATGGCCACCACCGGGTAGCGGGCGTGGAGCTCCTGGAGCAGCGGGTTGGCCTTGAACCGCCGGTAGACGCCCCGGTAGTCGTCGAGGGTCAGCGTCCGGGTGTCGTGGACGTAGATGTAGTCGCCGTAGTGCGCCCAGAAGTCGATGTCCTCGTCGGCCATGGCGAGGTGGGCGACGTAGTAGCTGTCGTTGATCTGCTGGCACGACGAGAAGGCGAACCGCAGCTTCGCGGCGTCGGCGCCGTTGGCGGGTGCAGTGCGGAGCCGGCCGCTGCGACTCACCCCGGCGGCGGTGCGGAACCGGTAGTGGTACCAGCGGTTGGGGGCGAGCCCGTCGACGCCGACGTGGACGGTGAAGTCGGCGGCGGCCGACGCCGCCATGCGGCCCCGCCGGACGACGTGGCGGAACGCCTCGTCCCGGGCGACTTCCCAGCGAACCGACATCGGCGCCCCGTCGGCCGGGTCGGCCACCTTGGTCCAGATCATGGCCCCGTGCGGCTGGGGGTCGCCGGCAGCGATGCCCAATGGGTAGTTCGGGTCGACCGGTGGCACGTCCGCCACCGCGGCGGCCAGGTCGAACCAGCGCGGCCCGCCCTTCGCCACAGCCGCGCCCGCGACTCCGAGACCTGTCAGGAACCCCCGTCTCCCCAGCATGGAGCAGGAGTATTGCGCGTTACTGGAGGGCGTGGAGGATGTCCTCGACCACCTCGGATTCGGTGACCTCGAGGGTGATCGCCACCAGCCGGACGGCCGCCAAGGCGGCGAGCCAGGCGCCGGACATGGCCCGCTCCGGGCCGATCTGGTCGATGGCGGTCTTCGCGCTGGGGCGGATGCCGCCGGCGGTGGCGGCAGCCATGGTGAGCATGTGGGCGAGGAGGCCGGCGCTGTCGGTCGGTACGGCGCCGTCGAGGGTCAGGCGGTCGATGAGCTCGTCGAGCATGAGCGACTCGTCGGTCTCGCTGACCATGCGGCGGAGTGCCACGGCAGCCGAGTCGAGCAGGCCGTCGGCCACGTCGGCCGGACCCAGCTCACCCACGGCGCCGCGCAGCGCGAGGGCTGCCTGGGCCGGCTCATGGTCCAACACCTGGGCCTCGAAGGCCTCGCGCAACGCTTCCGCCAGTTCCACGGCGGGGCAGGATAGACGCCACCCACCGCGTCATTCGGGACATTGGCAGCCACCAGGCGCCCAGTAGTGTCCGGACGATGGTGGCCGAGCCGCTGGTGATCGAGTTCCAGGAGATGAGGCGCAGCGCCGTCGTCGACCGCATGGTGACGCTGGCCGGGAGCCGGACCGGCTGGATCAACCTCTCCCCCGGGCTCGACGTCGACGAGCCGCCCCCGCCCCGGTCGGCGCTCAGCCAGATCTTCGGTGCCCGGGGCCCGGACGTCCCCCTGGCCACCTGGAACCCCCAGGGCCGGCCCGACCGCGACCCGTTCAGCCTGGGGATCCAGCACGCCCAGGGGCCGAAGGTCCTGCAGTTGCTGCGGGAAAGCGGCCTCGGCCCGCCGGAGACCTGGCGCCGCCTGCAGGACCACCCCAAGCGAGGTCTGGTGCTCGCCGTGCCCCCGACCACCGACCGCGACGAGCTGGACTCCATGCTCGACTGGCTCCTCGGGGCCGCCGGCTTCCTCTGCCCGATCCGCCGCACCGGCGAATGGCGGGCGATGGTCTACGGCGCCTGACCGGCTGCCTTCGCCGTTTCGGAGGCCCAGCGGTAGTCGGGCTTTCCCGTCGGCGAGCGAACGACGGCGTCCACCAGGACCAGGCGCTTCGGGGCCTTGTAGCCGGCGAGGCTGGCCTTGCAATGGGCCGCGAGGTCGTCCAGGGTCGGCGTCGCGCCGTCAACCGGGGCCACCACCGCAGCGACGGCCGACCCCCAGCGGTCGTCGTCGACGCCCACCACAAGGCAGTCGTACACGTCGGGGTGGGACTTGAGGACGCCCTCGACCTCTTCGGGGAAGACCTTCTCGCCCCCGGTGTTGATGACCCCCGACGCCCGTCCCAGCAGGGCGATCGACCCGTCGGCCTCGACGGTCGCCATGTCGCCGGTGACCAGCCAGCGCGACCCGTCGTGCTCGACGAAGGCCGCCGCGGTCCGCTCCGGGTCGTTGTAGTACCCCAGCGGCAGCCGACCTCCGGCAAGTACCGATCCCACCACGCCGGAGCCCGGCGAGACCTCCACGCCCTCGGCGTCGACCACGATCGTCGGCTTGGCCGGCCGGTCGAAGCTGACCAGGCTCGCACCCGTGTGCTTGCCGTCGGCGGTCAGCCGGGAGGCCCCCTGCGTGCCCGCCTCCGACGACCCGAAGCCGTCGACCAGCAGCACGTGGGGCAGCAGGCGGAACACCCGCTCCTTGGTGGCCGTCGACATCGGCGCCCCGCCGTTCGAGAACGAGAACAGCGACGAGGCGTCGTAGTCGCCCCCGCGCTCCCACTCGTCGAGCATCGGCCGGGCGACGGCATCACCGACGACGGTCAGCGACTGCACGCCCTCGGCCGCCACCGTGTGCCACACAGCCGCCGGGTCGAGCGAGCCGGGCATCAGCACCACCTTGCCGCCGCACAGCAACCACGCCAGCGACGTCCACTGCGCCGCAGCGTGGATCAACGGAGCCAACGGCAGGTAGCAGATCGGGTTGTCGAGCATGCGTCCCGGCAGCTCGTCGGGTCGCTCCACGGGCCCGAGCATGCGCATCGGGTCGCCGCCGCCGATGCAGGCGAAGAAGGCGTCCTCGTGGCGCCACACCACGCCCTTGGGCAGGCCGGTCGTGCCGCCCGTGTAGAGGATGTAGGTGTCGTCGCCGCTCCGCCCGGGCACCGACGGCCTCGCCGAGGAGGACGACGCCAGCGCCGCGTCGTAGTCCTCTCCGGTCGAGACGACGAAGCGATCGCCGGCGACCGCGTCCACCCGGTCACGCAGGGACGGCTGGGTCAGCACCGCCACGCTGTCGCTGTTGTCGAGCAGGTAGCGCAGCTCGTCGGTGACGTAGCGGTAGTTGACGTTGATCGGTACCGCCCGCACCTTGAAGGCGGCCAGCATGGCCTCCAGGTACTCGGCGCAGTTCTGCAGGTAGAGGCCGACGTGGTCGCCCGGCCCGATGCCCTGCGCCAGCAGCCAGTGGGCGAGCCGGTTGGCCCGCTCCTCCAGCTCGGCATAGGTCCGCCGCTGGTCGCCGACGACCAGCGCCTCCTGGGAAGGCACCAGGTCGGCCGCCATCTCCCAGACGTCGGCCAGGTTGAAGCTCGCCGGTCCCCCCATGACGCCGTGTCTACCTAGCCGTGCGCCTACTGCGCCAGCGCCGCGGCCGCCTCTCGCCGGTAGCGGGTGGTCGAGTGCTCGGGATCGCTGTCGAACTGCGGGATGACCTCGCGGCCGAACAGCTCCATCGAGCTGACCACGACCTCGGTGGGCAGCGTGTTCGTGGTGGGGCTGAACGTCAGCTGGTCGAAGCCCATGTCGACCCAGTTCTGCACCGAGCGAGCGCAGTCGTCGGGGTCGCCGATGATGGCGTAGCCGCCAACGGTCAGCTCCTCGACCTGCTCGGGCGTGGGCTCCGGGATCTTCTCGGGCCACTCGGGCAGGTGCTTGGGCCGGGGGATGTTGTCGAGCCAGTGGTACGCCAGCGTCGAGTAGTAGTTCATGCCCATGTTCGACGCGACCTCGAAGGCCTTGCGGCGGTCCTCCATGCACAGCATGTTGGTGACGCCCATGATGTTGTCGTTCACGTAGTCACCGACGGGCGTGGCGTTGGCGATGGCGCTCTTGTAGTTGATGACCAGCGGCTCCATCTGCTGGGGCCGGCCGATCGAGAAGCAGAACGCGCCGAGGCCAAGCTCCCCGGCCTCGGTGAACGTGCCGGGCGAGCCGGCGGCCACCCACATGGCCGGGTGCAGCAGCCCGTAGGGCTTGGGGAAGACCTGGCGCTCGGGCATGCGGAAGTACTGGCCGTCGTAGCTGTAGGTGCCGTGCTTCCACATCTTCGGGATCTCGGTGATGGCCTCCCGCCACATGGCCTTGGTCTCGTTGATGTCGGCGATGTCGAAGCCGTGGACCTCGGTGGTCGACGAGCCGCGCCCGGTCCCGAACTCGAACCGGTTGTTGGTCAGGTGGTCGAGCAGGGCCACGTTCTCGGCTACCCGCTGGGGCTTGTTCACCGGCGGGGTGATGTTGAAGATGGCCGATCCCAGGTGGACCCGCTCGGTCTGCGCCGCGCAGAACGAGAGGAAGGCCTCGGGCCCGGGCATGTGGGAGTACTCGTCGAGGAAGTGGTGCTGCGGGCACCAGACGTACTTGAAGCCGTGCTGGTCGGCCGCCTTGGCGATCTCGATGTTGCGGAAGATGCGCAGGTGCTCGGCGTTGGGGTCACGGTCACGCTCGGACCGGGGCACGAACAGCTGGGCGAAGACGCCGAACTCCATGGTTTCTGCTTCCTCCTACTGGGCGACCTGCAGGACCCCACGGTTCAGCTTCCCGTGGTGCAGGTCGTCGAGAGCTTGGGTGATCTGATCGAGGGGGTAGACCTGGCTGACCATCTCGTCGAGCAGCAGCCGGCCGTCCTTGTAGAAGCTGACGAGCAGCGGGATGTCGTGGTGCGGCCGGGTCGAGCCGTAGCGGCACCCGAGGATCGACTTGTCGTTGTAGAGGTCGTTGACCACGAAGCTGGCCTCGGTCCCGAGCTTGGGGACGCCGAGCAGGGTCACCGTGCCGCCCCAGTCGAGCAGCGCGATCGCCTGGCGGATCAGGTCGGGGTGGCCGACGCACTCGAAGACGTGGTCGACGCCGTTGGGCAGGCCGAGGTCCTTCACCGCGGCGACGGGATCCTCGACCCCAGCATGGCTCGCCGCGCCGTCACCGCTCGCAGGGCCGGGGACGACGAAGTCGGTGGCGCCGAAGCGGCGGGCCACGTCCTCCTTGGCGGCGTTGGCGTCGAGCACGACGATGCGCCCGGCGGCGGCGATGCGGGCCGCCTGGATGGCCGACTGGCCGATGCCCCCGGCGCCGATGATCACCACGGTCTGGCCCGGCTGCACCTTGGCCCGGTTGAGCACCGCGCCCGCTCCGGTGACGACCGCGCAGCCGATGAGGCAGGCCGCGCTGAAGGGGACGTCGGGGTCGATGGCGACGGCCTGGGCCTCGCTGACCACGACCTCTTCGGTGAAGACACCGGAGCTGGCGAAGGCGAACGCCTTCTCGCCACCCACGGTGAACGGCCGGGACAGCCGACCCAGGCTCTGGCGGCAGTGGGTCGGCTGGCCGCGGTCGCAGGCGTCGCAGCGCCCGCAGTAGGCGACCGTGGTGAGGACCACGTGGTCGCCGACCTCGACCTTGGTGACGCCCTCGCCGATCTGCTCGACCACGCCCGCGCCCTCGTGGCCCAGCACGACGGGCGTCGGGAAGGGGATGGTGCCGTCGAGGACCGACACGTCGCTGTGGCACAGGCCGGCGTTGGCGATGCGCACCCGCACCTCGCCGGGCCGGGGGTCACGCACCGCGATGTCGTCGCGGACCTCCAGCTCACCGGTCCAGACGATGCCCTTCATGGTCTCCCCCTCACCCCGGCCACACGATCGACTGGAGCTCGCTGTAGGCGTGCAGGCCGTAGCTGCCGCCGTCGCGCCCGACGCCTGAGAGCTTGAAGCCGCCGAAGGGCGCTTCGGCGTTGCGGCCCACGGTGTTGATGCCGACGTTGCCGGAGCGCAGCTGCTTGGCGACGCGCATCGCGCGGGCGCTGTCGGCGGTGAAGACGTAGTCGTAGAGGCCGAAGTCGGTGCCGTTCGCGATGGCGATGCCTTCGTCCTCGTCGTCGAACGTGGTGATCACGACGACGGGCCCGAAGATCTCCTCCTGGACCACCCGCATGCCGGGCTTGCACCCGGCGATGAGCGTCGGGGCTACATAGAAGCCCGGCCCCAGCGCGGGCCGCTCGCCCCCAGCTACGACCGACCCGCCCTCCTCGGAACCCAACCGGATGTAGCTTTCGATGCGATCGCGCTGTGCGGCGGAGATTACCGGGCCGACAACGGTGCGTGCATCGAGAGGATCTCCCACCTGGAGTTTTGCGGCCGCAGCGGCCAATCCTTGGACCAAGGGCTCGACGATGGCGCTGTGGGCGACCACCCGGGTGGGGGCGGTGCAGATCTGGCCGGAGTGGAAGGCCCAGACGCTGGCGATGGCGCCGATGGCGGTCTTGAGGTCGGCGTCGTCGAACACGATGCCGGCGCCCTTGCCGCCGAGCTCGAGCAGCAGGCGCTTCATGTCGTGGCCGGCGACCTGGCCGATGCGCTGCCCGACGGCGGTCGAGCCGGTGAAGCTGACCATGTCGACCTGGTCGCTGGCGACGAGCGCTTCGCCGGCGTCGGCGCCGCTGCCGCTGACGATATTGACGACGCCCGGCGGGAGCCCGGCTTCCTCGACCGCCTCGGCGAAGCGGAGGACGGCGAGCGGGTCCTGGGGCGCCGGCTTCACCACGACGGTGTTGCCCATGGCGAGGGCGGGGCCGATCTTGCCGGCCATGTTGACGAGCGGGAAGTTGTAGGGCGTGATGCAGGCGACGACGCCGACCGGCTGGCGGACGGCGATGGCGCCCATGAGCGCTCCGGGGGCCAGCGCGGTGGCGGGCACTGCGGCCGGCGGGAGGGGCGTGATGGTGGGCTCGACCGCGCCCTTGGCGTAGCGGCGGAGGCGCTCGATGGTGGTGGGCACCTGCATGGTGCTGGCGACCCGCAGCGTGGCGCCGGTCTCGGCCTGGACGAGGGGGATCCAGTCGTCCATGCGGTAGCGGACGGCGTCGGCCAGCCCGTCGAGCAGCGCGGCCCGCTCCTCCGGCTTGGTGCGGGACCAGGCCGGGAAGGCGTCGGCGGCCGCTGCGGCGGCGTCGGCGACCTGCTCGGGCGACGCTTCGGGGGCCAACCCGACGACCCCCTCTGTCGCCGGGTTGACGATCTCGTAGGTGCCACGCGCCCCGTCGACGCGCTCGCCTCCGATCAGCATCCGGTAGTCCCCCGTCACGGGGATGAGATTAGAACACGTTCTATTTCTGGGCAACCCGGGCGCCGTAGGGTCACTGGATGACCCAGACGTTCAACGCCCGGTTCCATCATCTGCGGCCGATGGCGGTCGTGGCCTGTGCGACTCCGGGTGAGGTGGCGGCGGTGCTCGAGCGGGCGCGCCGGGATGGGGTGGAGGTCGTTGCCCGGAGCGGCGGGCACTGCTTCGCCGGGCACTCGTCGACCGAGGGGATCGTCATCGACGTGTCGCCCATGGCTGCCGTGGAGCTCGACGGCGAGCTGGTCACCGTCGGGGCCGGCACCCGACTCGGGCCGCTCTACGACGCCCTCCAGGCGCACGGCCTCGCCATCCCGGGCGGTACCTGCCCGACCGTCGGCATCGCCGGGCTGGCCCTCGGCGGCGGCCTCGGCGTCCTCGGCCGCACCTACGGGGTCACCTCCGACCGGCTCGTCGCCGCCGAGATCGTCCTTTCCGACGGGCAGGCGCTCCGCTGCGACGACACCCGGCATCCCGATCTCTTCTGGGCCCTGCGGGGCGCGGGGGCGGGCAACTTCGGGGTGGTCACCTCGTTCACGTTCCGGACGGTGCCCGCACCGGTGGGCACCAACCTCCACCTGTCATGGCCCATCGAGGCCGCCGCCCAGGTCATCGACGCCTGGCAGACATGGGCGCCGATCGCCCCGGACGAGCTCCACGCCAGCCTCAAGCTCACCGCCGGCGACGACCCGGCCCGCCCGCCCTCGGTCGACGTCTACGCCTTTCTCCAGGACGACCGCGGGGCTGCCGAAACCCTGGTCTCCCAGACCGAGCCGCGGCCCCGGCGGGTGCAGGTGGTTCCCTCGACCTGGCCGGAGACCCGCGTGTTCTGGGCTCAGCTGCCGACCGTGGACGGCGGTGAACCGGGACCGGAGGACGAGGCCCAGTACTTCGTGAGCAAGTCGGAGTACTTCCGCCGGCGGCTACCCGGAGGGGCCATCGACGCGCTGCTGGACCACTTCGCCCGGGACCGGCGGCCAGGCGAGGCCCGGGAGCTGGACTTCATGCCCTGGGGCGGGGCGTTCACACGCGTCCCGGCCGACGCCACGGCCTTCGTCCACCGGGACGAGCTGTTCCAGCTGAAGCACGTGGCGTCCCTCGATCCTGTCGCTCCGCAGGCCGCCAAGGACGCAGCGCATGCGTTCACGACCGAGTCGTGGTCGGTCGTGCACCGCTGGGGCTCGGGCCGGGTGTTCCCGAACTTCCCCGACCCGGACCTCGACCCGGAGACCGCCGCCGAGGCCTACTACGGCGAGAACCACGCCCGCCTCCTCGAGATCAAGGCCCGCTACGACCCCGACCGCCTCTTCCACGCGCCCCAGGCCCTCTAGCGGAACCCGGAGAGGTCCGGCGGTGTAAGTCGGGCATGAAGCTGTTCGCACGGGTCGGGCTCGTCGCAGTCGTCCTCGCGGCCGGCTGCGGTGACGACGACGACACCGCCGACCGACCTCCGACCACCGTGACGTCGACGACCAGCACCACGTCGACGACCAGCACCACGCCGGCGCCGACGCCGCCGCTCGGCCCGCTCGCCGACGTGACGCCGCCGGACGACTGGCCGAAGGACCTGCAGGGGCGGATCGCGTTCACCGCAGGCGGGCCGTTCGCCGAGGACATCTACGTCATCGACGCCGACGGCACCCACTTCGCCCGAGTGACGAACGACCCCGGAGCCATGGAGTTCGACCCGACCTGGTCGCCTGACGGCCGCCACATCGCCTACCGGCATCAGGCGCGCGACAACGAGGACACCGCCGAGATCTGGGTCATGGACGCCGACGGCTCGCACAAGCGCGCGCTGACCGACAACGACCGTCCCGACTGGGGGCCGGTGTGGTCGCCCGACGGAGCGACCATCGCCTTCAACGCCGGCGGTAGCCCCCACACCTTCGGCCTCGGCCTGGTGCGGCCCGACGGGTCCGGCACCCACGTGGTCGAGCCGGAGGTGTGGGTCGAGTACGCGGACTGGTCGCCTGACGGCAAGCGGGTGGTCTTCATGGGCACGTCCGGCCGCCAGTACGACATCTTCACCATGAACGCAGACGGCACCGGGGTCACCCGGCTGACCGATGATCCTGCGGACGACGGCTGGCCGGTCTGGTCCCCCGACGGGCGGACGATCGCGTTC
>Ga0075420_100002202_pt1 | contig 16853 bp, 17 predicted proteins | sample SoiMetdeltSBSDD4_FD_75296 | JGI IMG/M metagenome (GOLD analysis project Ga0075420, IMG submission 75296) | Bulk soil microbial communities from a Populus tree surrounding site in Tennessee, USA - Soil MetaG P. deltoides SBSDD4 | ecosystem: Environmental > Terrestrial > Soil > Tree plantation... | reverse complement strand
GCCACCGGGGCGCCCCACAACCAGGCCCGGTCGACCTTCCGGGGCGAGGTGGTGGCCGCCCTCACCGACCAGATGGTGGCCGCCCTGACCCGCGACCTGCCCGAGGTCGACCTGCCCGACGACGACGAGCTGCTGGTCGACCTGTTCCCCGACGAGCGGCTGCTGGACCCCGACCTGGACGAGATCCGGGCCGAGCTGTCCGCCGCCCCGGCGGTGCGGTCCGCGGTCGACCGGCTCTGGCCCCGGCTGACCCCCCAGCAGCTCGTTGGCGGCCTGCTCGGCTCCCGCGAGCGCCTGGCCGCGTCCGGGGCCGCCCTCGACCCGGCCGAGCGGGAGCTGCTCCTGCGCCCGGGCGCCGGGGGCGGCGGCGACCCCGGCTGGACGCCGGCCGACGTGGCCCTGCTGGACGAGGCGGCGGTGCTTTTGGGCGAGGATGGGGCCAGGGCGCGCCGGGCCGAGGCCCGCCAGGCCGAGCAGGAGCGGGCCGAGCTGGCCTATGCCCGCGAGGTCCTGGCCGGCACCACGATCGGCGACGCGGCCCGCTACACCCGCGACACCAGCGCCCTCGACCCCTCGCTGCTGGCCGGCCGCTGGCGCGTCCGCGGGGCCTCGGGCGGCCTGGCCGAGCGGGCCAGCCAGGACCGTTCCTGGGTGTTCGGCCACGTCATCGTGGACGAGGCCCAGGAGCTGTCGCCGATGGCCTGGCGCATGCTGATGCGGCGCAGCCCCAGCCGCTCGATGACGGTGGTCGGGGACATGGCCCAGACCGGGGCGCCCTGGGGCCCCGGCTCCTGGGCCAGGGCCCTGGACCCGCACGCCGCCGGGCGCTGGCGGGTCGAGCAGCTGACGGTCAACTACCGCACCCCGGCCGAGATCATGGCCGTGGCCGCCGACGTGCTGGCCACCCTGGACGCCGGCCTTGAGCCGCCCCGCTCGGCCCGCGAGGCGGGCACCGCCCCCTGGCACCTGGGCGTCGACCCCGACGAGCTGGAGGCCAGGCTGCCCGAGGTGGTGGCAGCCGAGGTGGCCGCGGCCGGCGACGGCAAGCTGGCCGTGCTGGTCCCCGCCGGCCGGGCCGAGCGCCTGGCCGGCCGCATCGCCACCGTCGTGCCCGCGGCCACCGCCCGCCAGGGCCCGTCGGTCCTCGACGCCCAGGTCGCCGTCCTCACCGTCGCCGAGGCCAAGGGCCTCGAGTTCGACGCGGTGGTGGTCGTCGACCCGGCGGCCATCCTGGCCGGCGGCCCGCGCGGCGCCAACGACCTGTACGTCGCCCTGACCCGGACCACCTCCCGCCTGGGCGTGGTCCACCCCGGCCCCCTCCCCCCGGTCCTGTCCCGCCTGGCCCCGCACCCCGGGGCTGTGGACAGCTGACCGCACCCAGCCGGGTGGCTAGGCGTCCGGACGGGTCCGCCGCTCAGGCCGGGACGCGCCGTGGTTGCGCTTCATCCGCCGCTGGTACCGGCGGCGGTCGTCGTGGACCTTGCGGTTGGCGGAGATCGCCTCGATGAAGCCGGCCAGCATGACGCAGGCCATGAGCGCGGCGAGCAGAGCAGGAAGCTGGGCGGTGGGCTCCATGCGGATCGCTCCTTCGGTGGTGCAGGGTCGCTCCACCGGGATGCCGCTTGGTGCCTGGAGTCGACCGTCGTCCTCACCAAGGGTCTACCCCGCCCGTGCGTTCGGCTAACGGACCGGCTTCCAGGCCGGAGGCGCGAGGCGGAACACCTAGTCGACCAGGGCCTGGTAGACGAGCTGGCGCAGCTCGGACCGGAGCGGGTAGGTGCTGGAGGGCACCAGCTGGGTCATGAAGACGGCGGTGAGCTGCTCGGCCGGGTCGACCCAGAAGAAGGTGCTGGCCGCGCCGCCCCAGGCGAGCTCGCCGGCGCTGGACAGGACCTTGTTGGCGACCGGGTCGAGCAGGACCGCGAACCCGAGGCCGTAGCCGACCCCGTCGAAGGTGGTCTCGGCGAACAGCCGCCGCCCGAACGACTCGAGATCGGCCCCGCCAGGGAGATGGTTGCGGGCCATGTAGGCCAGGGTGCGGCTGCCGAGCAGGCGCGCCCCGTCCAGCTCGCCCCCGCGCAGCAGGGCCTGGCTGAAGCGGTGGTAGTCGGCGGCGGTCGAGACCAGCCCGCCCCCGCCGTCCAGGCAGGACGGCCGGCGCAGGGCCCGGGCGCCGAGCGCGTCGAACCGGACCGCCCGGCCGCCGTCCGGCCCGGCGGCGTACAGGGCGGCCAGCTCGCCGGCGGCCTCGCCCTCGACCCAGAACCCGGTGTCGCCCATGCCCAGCGGCCCGAAGATCCGCTCGGCGAAGAACCGGTCGAGCGGCTGGCCGCTGACCACCTCGACCACCCGGCCGAGGACGTCGCTGGCCACCGAGTAGTTCCACTCGCTGCCCGGCTCGAACAGCAGGGGCAGCCCGGCCCAGACGTCGCAGCACGCGGCCAGGTCGGACCCGTCCGGGGGGACCCACTCGAACCCGGCCGCCCGGTACATGGCGTCGACCGGGTGGGCGTGGTGGAACCCGTAGGTCAGGCCGGCGGTGTGGGTGAGCAGGTGCCAGACCAGCAGCGGCCGGGTGGCCGGCTCGGTCCGCGGGCCCGCGGCCGGGCCGTCGCGGTAGACGGCCAGGTCGGCGAAGGAGGGGATGAACGCCGCCACCGGGTCCTTGAGCGAGAACGCGCCCTCCTCGTACAGCTGCATGGCCGCGACCGCGGTGACCGGCTTGGTCATCGAGTAGATGCGGAAGCGGGTGTCGAGCTCGACCGGCAGGTCGGCCTCCAGGTCGCGCCGGCCGCAGGTGGCCAGGTGCACGATCCTGCCCCGGCGGCTCACCAGGACCAGCCAGCCGGGCAGGCGCCCGTCGTCCACGTAGCGGGCGAAGTGCCGGTCGATCCGGCCCAGCCGCCCGGCGTCGAACCCGACCTGGCCCGCCTCGACCTCGACCTCGAGTCCCACCGGCCCTCCCCTCCCGACCGCTCCAGCCATTACCTTACGGGTCACGAGAGGACCGAGGAGGCCGGGCATGGACAAGGTGATGGTGGAGACCAGCCGCATCCGCACCCACTGCTTCGTCAGCGGGCCGACCGACGGGGTGCCGGTGCTGCTGGTCCACGGCAACATCACCACCGGCCGGTTCTGGCAGGACCTGGCCGACGGCTTCCCCGACGGCTACCGGCTGGTCGCGCCCGACCTCCGCTCCTTCGGCCGGACCGAGCGCAAGCCGGTCGACGCCACCCGCGGCCTGCGCGACTGGAGCGACGACCTGCACGCCCTGGTCGAGGCGCTCGGCTGGACCGGGACCGGGCGGCTGCACCTGGCCGGCTGGTCCAACGGCGGCGGGGTGGTGCAGCAGTACGCCATCGACCACGCCGACCAGCTGGCCAGCATCGCCCTGGTGGCGCCGCTGGCCCCCTACGGGTTCGGGGGCAGCAAGGACATCCAGGGGACGCCCTGCTGGGAGGACTGGGCCGGGACCGGCGGGGGCACGGCCAACCCCGACTTCGTGCGCCGCATGGCCGCCGGCGACGACTCCGAGGACGAGCCGGCCTCCAGCCCCCGGGTGGTCATGCGCACCTTCTTCTGGTCGCCGGCCTACAAGGCCCCCGACGAGGACGAGCTCATGGCCGAGGTGCTGCTCACCGCGGTCGGCGACACCGGCTACCCGGGGGACGCCACCGCCTCGCCCAACTGGCCGGGGGTGGCCCCCGGCGACTCGGGGGTCAACAACGCCTTCTCCGGCAAGTGGTGCGACACCAGCGCCTTCGCCGACCTTCAGGTCAGGCCGCCCGTGCTGTGGCTGCGCGGCGACCAGGACCAGGTGATCTCGGACGAGTCGATGTTCGACTTCGGCACCCTGGGCCGGCTGGAGGTGGTGCCGGGCTGGCCGGGCATGGAGGTGTTCCCGCCCCAGCCCCAGATCGCCCAGACCCGGGCCATGCTGGACCGCTACCAGGCCGGCGGCGGGTCGGTGCAGGAGGTGGTGTACGACTGCGGCCACTGCCCCCCGATCGAGCGCTCGGCCGAGGTCCGCGAGCAGCTCCTGGCGCACATCAAGGCCGCGGGCTGAGGGGGCCGGCGCCGACCAGCTCGGCCACGGCGGCCCCGAACACCTCGGTGTGCCGGTCGACGTCGGCGGCGGTGGTGGCCGGGCACATCAGGGCCATGTTGTGGAACGGGGTCAGCAGGATGCCCCGGTTGTGCAGGTACAGGTGCAGGTAGTCGTCGAGCTGGTCGTCGCCGGCGGCCGCCGACCGGCCGCCGTCGCACGGCGGCGGGGAGGTGAACCGGTACTCGGCCCTGGCCCCCAGCTGCACCACCGACCAGGGCACCTGGCAGGCGTCGATGACCCCCCGGACGCCGTCGGTGAACCGGGTGCCGAGGGCGATCATGTGCTCGAAGGCCTGCTCGGTGAGGACCTGCTCGAGGGTGGCCCGCATGGCCGCCACCGACAGGGCGTTGCCGGCCAGGGTGCCGCCGACCCCGCCGGTGTCGATCAGGTCGGCGTCGTGCCGGGCCGCGACCCGCTCGGCGACCTCGGCCGAGAGGCCGTAGGCGCCGGCCGGGATCCCGCCGGCGATCGCCTTGCCCACGGTGACCAGGTCCGGCTCCAGGTCCCACGCCAGGGTGCAGCCGCCGGGCCCGGCCGACAGGGTATGGGTCTCGTCGTTGACCAGCAGGGTGCCGTGGCGGCGGGTCAGCTCGCGCACACCCGCCAGGTAGCCGGGGGCGGGCAGGACGATGCCGATGTTGGTCAGGGCCGGCTCCATGAGCACGCAGGCCACGTCGCCGGCGGCCAGCTCGCGGTCCAGGGCGTCGAGGTCGTTGAACTCGACCACCCGGGTGGTGGCGGCCGGGTCGACCGGGGGGCCGACATTGCCCTCGCGCGCCGCCGCCCCGTCATGGCCGAGGGTGACCAGGCTCTCGTCGACGGTGCCGTGGTAGCAGAAGTTGAACACCAGGATCTTGGGCCGGCCGGTGACCAGCCGGGCCAGCCGGATCGCCCAGCGGTTGGCGTCGGTGGCCGTCAGGCTGAAGCTCCAGCGCGCCACCTGGAAGCGGCGGGCCAGCTCGGCCCCGACCCAGGCCGCGTCGGTGGTGGGCAGCATGGCGGTGGCCCCGCCGGCCTCGGCGTAGCGGCGCCGCACGGCCGCCACCGTGGGCTCCGGCGAGTGCCCGGCCATGGCCGCGGTGTCGCCCAGGCACAGGTCGACGTAGCGGTGGCCGTCCAGGTCGACCACGGTCGCCCCCCTGGCCTCGGCCAGGTACACCGGGAACCGCCCGGCGGCCTTGTTCATCCAGGTCATGGGGACGTTGCCGAGCAGGTTGGCCCCGGCCCGGTAGGCGGCCCGGCTGCGCGGGTGCCGCTCGGCGTACGTCTGGCGCTCGCGCCCCAGCAGGGCTTCGATGCGTCTGCGGTCGATCACGGGCGTCCTCCAGCGGCGACGGCGGACGCCTCATCCTCTCATCGTGGTGGCCAGGGCGAGGAACTCGGCCCGGGTGCGGGGGTCGAGCCGCTCCTGGAGCCAGCCGGCGACCTGGCCGGTCAGCCGCTCCTGGGTCTGGAGGTCGCGGGCGAGCAGCTCCACGACCCTGGCCAGCTTGCACAGGCCGAGGATGCGGTCGCCGGGCAGGTAGCCGACGTGGGCCACGCCGCAGAATGGCAGCAGGTGGTGCTGGCACAGGGAGGCGAAGGGGATGGAGCGGGCCACCACCAGCTCGTCGTAGCCCTCGGAGTTGGGGAAGGTGGTGGGGCTGAACGGCGGCGGGGTGAGCAGCTCGGCGAAGGCGGCCGCGACCCGGCGCGGTGTGTCGGCCAGGCCCTCGTCGGCGGCGCCGGTCACGCGCCTGCCGGTCGGCCGCGGCCGGCCGCAGCACGGCGGAGCCGGCCGGGAACGCCTCGGCCAGCCGGGCCAGGGCCAGGGCCAGGGCGGCCAGCGAGAGCCCGAAGTCGCGCAGGGCGACGTCGAAGTAGTCGCCGAGGACCAGAAGGCGACGTGCAGGATCCGGAACGCCTGCCGGGCCCGGTCGGGGACTGCGGCCATGGGGCACCTCCTCGGTGCAGCAGTTGCGATCTGCCTTTGAGGTGCTTGGTGTCGCCGTGGCCGCCGGTCTTACCTTCTGGGCGGCCGAGCGCCACGACCTGGCCACCCAGGCGGCCGACGACGCATGATGGGCGTGCTGGCCCGCCTGGACGACTTCCGGGGGCTGAGCCGGTTCACCACCTGGGCCTACAAGTTCGCCCTGCTGGAGGCGTCGACCAAGGCCCGGCGGATGGCCTGGCGGCACCGCGAGCTGCCCCGGCCGCCGGAGGACTGGCTGGCCATGGCCGACCCGGACGGCCGGCTGAACCGCTGCGTCGAGCTGGAGCTGGCCGGCGAGGACCCCGACGCCCACCTCCCCGGGCTCCGGGCCCACCTGGCCGGCTGCCTGGCCTGCCGGGAGGAGCACCAGAGTCTGCGCGCACTGGTGGAGGGCGAGGCCGGCTGACGGCGGCGCCCGCCCGACCCGGTTCGGGGAGCGCCGCCGGTGGAACGATCAAGAACCCGGGGTATCCGCACACGGTTCCTGGGAAGATACTGTTCCACGACACGCCGGCCCCCGCACGAGGAGCGCCATCATGCCCATCGCCACCCCCGACGTGTACAACGAGATGCTCGACCGGGCCAAGGAGCGCGGCTTCGCGTACCCGGCGATCAACTGCACCTCCTCCGAGACCCTGAACGCGGCCATCCGCGGCTACGCCGAGGCCGGCAGCGACGGCATCGTCCAGGTCTCCACCGGCGGGGCGGCGTTCCTGTCCGGCCAGCGGCTCAAGGACATGGTCACCGGCGCGGTCGCCCTGGCCGAGTTCGCCCACGTGGTCGCGGCCAAGCACCCGGTCAACATCGCCCTGCACACCGACCACTGCCCCAAGGACAAGCTCGACGACTACATGCGCCCGCTGATCCGGCTCTCCCAGGAGCGGGTGGCGGCCGGCGAGGAGCCGCTGTTCCAGTCGCACATGTGGGACGGGTCGGCGGTGCCGCTGGACGAGAACCTCCAGATCGCCGCCGAGCTGCTGGCCGAGTGCGCCAAGGCCAGGATCGTCATGGAGATGGAGATCGGCGTCGTCGGCGGCGAGGAGGACGACGTGGTCGGGGAGATGAGCGACAAGCTCTACTCGACCCCCGAGGACGCCCTGCGCACCGCCGACGCCCTGGGGACGGGCGAGCGCGGCCGCTACCTGCTGGCCGCGACCTTCGGCAACGTCCACGGCGTCTACAAGCCCGGCCACGTCAAGCTCCGCCCCGAGCTGCTGGCCGAGCTGCAGCGGGCGGTCGGCGACAAGGTCGGCAAGGACAAGCCGTTCGACCTGGTGTTCCACGGCGGCTCGGGGTCGCTGCTGACCGAGATCCGCGAGGCCATCGGCTACGGCGTGGTCAAGATGAACGTCGACACCGACACCCAGTACGCCCTGACCCGGCCCATCGCCGACCACATGTTCAAGAACTACGACGGCGTGCTCAAGGTCGACGGCGACGTGGGCGTGAAGAAGACCTACGACCCGCGCACCTACATGGCCAAGGCCGAGGGGTCGATGGCCGCCCGGGTCGTGCAGGCCTGCGAGGACCTCCAGTCGGCGGGGACGTCGCTGGCCAACACCTGACCGGGTGGTGCAGCCCCGCCCCCTCGGCGCGACCGGCCTCGGGGTCACCCCGGTCGGCCTCGGCCTGGCCGCCCTCGGCCGCCCCGCCTACATCGACCTCGGCCGCGACGCCGACCTCGGCCCGGCCCGCGACGTCGAGGCCCTGGAGCGCCGCTGCCACCAGGTCCTGGACGCCGCCTTCGCCGCCGGCGTCCGCTACCTGGACGCGGCCCGCTCCTACGGCCGCGCCGAGGAGTTCCTCGCCTCCTGGCTGCGGTCCCGCGACCTCGATCCCTCCGAGGTCACCGTCGGCTCCAAGTGGGGCTACAGCTACGTCGGCGACTGGCGCATGGATGCCGACACCCACGAGGTCAAGGACCACTCCCTGCCCGCCCTGACCCGCCAGGCCGCCGAGAGCCGGTCCCTGCTCGGCGACCACCTCGACCTCTACCAGATCCACTCGGCCACCCTCGACAGCGGCGTCCTCGAGGACCGCCCGGTCCTGGACGAGCTGGGCCGCCTCCGCGACCAGGGCCTGGTCATCGGCATGTCCTCCAGCGGCCCCGCCCAGGCCGCCACCATCCGCCGCGCCCTCGAGCTCACCAGCGCCGGCAAGGCCCCCTTCGCCTGCGTGCAGGCCACCTGGAACCTGCTGGAGCCCTCCGCCGGCCCCGCCCTGGCCGAGGTCGGCCAGGCCGGCTGGGGCGTGATCGTCAAGGAGGCGGTCGCCAACGGCCGCCTGACCCCCCATGGCCGAGGCCCGGCCACCCAGGTCCTCGCCCGCATCGCCGCCACCCATGACGTCGGCGTCGACGCCGTCGCCCTGGCCGTCGTCCTCGCCAACCCCTGGGCCGACGTCGTCCTCTCCGGCGCCGTCACCCCCGCCCAGCTGGAGTCCAACCTGGCCGCCCCCCACGTCGAGCTCCACGCAGCGGAGTTGGAGGAGCTGGCCGCCCTGGCCGAACCCCCCGACCGGTACTGGCGCCACCGCGCCACCCTGACCTGGTCCTGACCGAGGAGGCCCCCAACGCGATGGACCTAGGCCTGCAGGGCAGGGTGGCCCTGGTGACCGCGTCGTCCAAGGGCCTCGGCCGCGCCACCGCCCGGGCCCTCAGCGAGGAGGGGGCCAAGGTCGTCATGTGCGCCCGGGACGAGGCCGCCCTGACCGCGGCCGCCGAGGCCATGCCCGGCGAGACCCTGGCCATCCCCGCCGACGTCACCGACCCGGCCGCCCCCGGGCGCCTGGTCGACGCCGCCCTGGACCGCTTCGGCGCCCTGCACGTCCTGGTCGCCAACGCCGGCGGGCCACCTCCGGCCCGCCCCCTGGAGGTCGACGACGACATGCTGCTGGCCGCGCTCCAGGCCAACCTGCTCACCTCGATCCGGCTCGTCCGGGCGGCCCTGCCGCCGATGCGGGCGGCCGGCTGGGGCCGCATCTGCCTGATCACCTCCAAGTCGGTCAAGGAGCCGATCCCGACCCTGGCCCTGTCCAACACGGCCCGGACCGGCCTGTGGGCCTGGGCCAAGACGGCCGCCGCCGACCTGTTCGAGGAGCACATCACCCTGAACCTGGCCTGCCCCGGCACCCACGACACCGAGCGGGCCCGGCAGGCCGGACAGCTCAGCGGCCCGGTGGGCGACCCGGCCGACTTCGGCAAGGTGGTGTGCTTCCTGTGCTCGGACCCGGCCCGGTTCGTCAGCGGCACCGCCCTGCTGGTCGACGGCGCCACCACCAGAGGGCTGCTGTGAGCGGGCCCGCCATGCCCGGTGCGGCCACCGTGACCGTGGCCGGGACCGGGGCGGCCACCGCCGTGCCCGACACCGCCCTGCTCCAGCTCGGGGTCGAGACCCGCGGGTCGACCCCGGCGGAGGCGCTCGACGCCTGCCGGCTCGCCCTCGACCGGGTCCTGGCCGCCCTGGACGCCGAGGGCGTCGAGCCGGCCCGCCGCACCACCGGCGGCCTGGAGCTGCACGAGGACTGGGAGTCCCGGCAGCCGGGCCAGGGCCCGGTCCGGTACCTGGCCGGCGCCCGGCTCACCGTCCGCCTGGCCCGGCCGGCCCAGGCCGGGCAGGTGGCCGCGGCCGCGGTCGCGGCCGGCGGGGACGCCGCCCGGGTGCACGGGCTCGGGTTCGTGGTCGGCGACCCGGCCGCGGTCGCGGCCGCGGCCCGGGAGGCCGCCTGGCGGGACGCCGTGGCCAGGGCCGAGCAGTACGCGCGGCTGGCCGGCGCGGCCCTGGGCCCGGTCCTCGAGGTCAAGGAGGCGCCCCCGCCCCCCGACGCCCGCCCCATGCGCCTGCTGGCCGCCGAGGCCCGGCCCGGCCCGGCCACCGAGCCGGGCGAGACCACCGTCTGGGCCGCCGTCACCGTCACCTGGGCCCTGGCCCGCCGCCCCCCGCCCGCGTAGCGGCGTCGAGGCAGCTGGCCTACCCGTGGGCGGCCAGGGCCCGGTCGATCAGGGCCTGCGCCGAGCCCAGGTAGCGGGCCGGGTCGAGGGCCGCCTCGACCCCGGCCGGGCCCAGCTGGTCGGCGACCTCGGGCGCCTCCAGCAGGGTGTCGCGCAGGGGGCGGCCGCCGGCCGCGGCCCGCCTGGCCGCCCCGTCGACCAGCTCGCGGGCCCGGCGCCCGCCGAGCGGGCCGGCGAGGGCGGCCACCGCCGCCTCGGCCATCGGCAGCCCGCCGGTGGCGTCCAGGTTGGCCCGCATCCGCGCCGGGTCGACCTCCAGGCCCTCCAGCAGCTCCCGCGACCAGGCGGCGGCCGACCCGACCAGCCGCAGCAGGTCGCGCTGGGGCTCCCATTCGGCGTGCCAGCCGCCGACGGCCCGCTCGTGCTCCTGGGCCATGGCCCCGAGCACGGTCGCGACCAGGCCGGGCACGCGGGCGGCGCAGGCGGCCACGGCCACGGCCGCGACCGGGTTGCGCTTGTGCGGCATGGCGGACGATCCGCCCCGTCCCGGCCCGCCGCCCTCGCGGACCTCGGCCACCTCGGTCTGGGCGAGCAGGGCGACGTCGCGGGCCAGCTTGGCCAGCACCCCGGCACAGGTCCCGAGGGCCGAGGCCAGGGTCGCCGGCCGCACCCGGACGGCATGCCAGGGCACGGTCGGCTCGGCCAGGTCGAGCTCGGCGGCCAGGTCGCCGAGGACCACCAGGCCGCGGTCGCCGAACGCGGCCAGGGTCCCGGCGGCCCCGCCGAGCTGCACCGCCAGCTCGTCGCGGTCGACCTGGGCGAGCCGCCGGCGGGTCTCGTCCAGGCCGACCAGCCAGCCGGCCGCCCTGAGGCCGAAGGTCACCGGGACCGCCTGCTGGAGCAGGGTCCGCCCGGCCATCAAGGTGTCGCGGTGGGCGTCGGCCAGGCCGGCGCAGGCGTCGGCGGCGCCGCCCAGGTCGTCCAGCAGCGGCGCCAGCGCCCGCCGGGCGACCAGCACGGCCGCCGTGTCGAGCACGTCCTGGCTGGTCGCGCCCTGGTGGACGTGGCCGGCGGCCTCGGGCGGGAGCCGCTCGGCGAGCTGGCGGACCAGCGGCACCACCGGGTTGCCGGCGGCCGCGGCCAGCTCGCCGAGCTCGGCCGGGTCGAACCGGCCGGCCTGGCAGGCGGCGGCGATCGCCTCGGCGGCCTCGGCCGGGACCAGCCCGGCCTTGGCCGACGCCCTGGCCAGGGCGGCCTCGGCGTCCAGCATGGCCTGGAGGAAGGCCCGGTCGCCGACCTCGGCGGCGACCCGCCCCCGGCCGAACACCCCACCGAACAGGGACCCCTCAGGCGGCGACGACGGTGGCATGACATCCTCCCTCCCTGCGGGGCATCGTAACCAGGGAGCGGCCATGCGTACCCAGGTGGGGATCGTCGGGGCGGGACCGGCCGGGCTGCTGCTGTCGCACCTGCTGCATCTGGAGGGCGTCGACTCGGTGGTCCTGGAGCTGCGCAGCCGCGAGCACGTGGAGCAGCGGGTCCGGGCCGGGGTGCTGGAGCAGGGCACGGTCGAGCTGCTGGAGGCGGCCGGGGTCGCCCAGCGGCTGCACCGCGAGGGCATGGTCCACCACGGCATCGAGCTGCGCTCCAGCGGCCGCCGCCACCGCGTCCCCCTGACCGACCTGACCGGCCGGTCGATCACCATCTACGGCCAGCAGGAGGTGGTCAAGGACCTGATCCGGGCCCGGCTGGAGGCCGGAGGCCAGGTCCTGTTCGAGGTCGAGGACGTGCGCCTGGAAGGGGTCGACGGCGACCGGCCGACGGTCCGGTTCAGGGCCGGCGGCCAGAACCAGGAGCTGGCCTGCGACGTGGTCGCCGGCTGCGACGGCTTCCACGGCGTCTGCCGCGACGCCGTCCCGGCGGCGGCCCGGCGCGTGTTCGAGCGGGCCTACCCCTTCGCCTGGCTGGGCGTACTGGCCGCGGTCGCCCCCTCCAGCGAGGAGATCGTGTACGCCTCCTCCGAGCGGGGCTTCGCCCTGCACAGCATGCGCACGCCCGAGCTCACCCGCCTGTACCTCCAGGTCGCCCCCGACGAGCCGATCGGGGACTGGCCGGACGGCCGCATCTGGGAGGAGCTCCAGGCCCGGCTGGCCACCGACGACGGCTGGACCCTGGACGAGGGCCCGATCCTCGACAAGGGCGTCACCGGCATGCGCAGCTTCGTGGTCGAGCCGATGCGCTTCGGCCGGCTGTTCCTGGCCGGCGACGCCGCCCACATCGTGCCCCCGACCGGCGCCAAGGGGATGAACCTGGCCGTGGCCGACGTCCGCGTGCTCGCCGAGGCCCTGGCCGGCTGGTACCGGACCGGCGCCACCGACCCGCTGGAGGGCTGGTCGGCGACCTGCCTGCGCCGCGTCTGGCGGGCCCAGGACTTCTCCACCTGGATGACCGGCCTGCTCCACCGCGCCCCCGGCGACGACGCCTTCCAGCTCCGCATCCAGCGGGCCCGCCTCGACTACCTGGCCACCTCCGAGGCGGCCGCCCGCAGCCTGGCCGAGAACTACGTCGGCCTGGACCGGGTCTGACGCCACCCGTGAGCATGTGCTGAACTGTTCGGCATGGAGACTTCCCGCTTGCTCGAATGCCTCGCGGCCGACTTCGCCCGCCTGCGGGCCGTCGTGCCGACCGACCCCACCGCGGCGGTGCCGAGCTGTCCCGGCTGGACCGTCGCCGACCTGACCCGCCACGTCGGCGAGGTGTACCTGCACAAGACCCTGGCCATCCGCGAGGGCGCCGAGCCCGACCCGTGGCCGCCGAAGGAGCTGGCAGACGAGGCGCCGCTCGCGCTGCTCGACCTGGCCTACGCCGGGCTGGTCGAGGAGTTCGCCGCCCACCAGCCGGAGGATCCGGCCGGCTCCTGGTACACCCCGGACCAGACCGTCGGCTTCTGGATCCGGCGGATGGCGCACGAGACGGTCATCCACCGCATCGACGCCGAGCTCGGCACCGGGCAGCCGGTCACGCCGGTCCCGGCCGACCTCGCCGTCGACGGCATCGACGAGCTCCTCAAGGTCTTCGTGGCGTACAGCGTCGCCGAGTGGGGCGACTACTTCACCGACATCCTGGCCGGCTCGCCGGGCCGGACCTACACGCTGCGGACCGACGGCGCGGCCTGGCGGGTGCGGACCGGCCCGGGGCGGTTCGCCGTCGAGGACGGCGCCGGCGACGACCCGGCCGACGTGACCGTGAGCGGCCCGCCGGCGGCCGTGCTGCGCTGGGTGTGGAACCGGGAGGGCACCGGCGAGCCGAGCGGCGTGACGGTCGAGGGCCCGCCGGAGGCGGTCGAGGAGCTGCGGCGCTGCACCGTCACGGCGACCCAGTGAGGCCGCCCGCCACCTCGGCGGCGCGTCAGGTCCTGGCGGCGTCGGCGAACACGCCGTAGGCGTCGACGATCTGGTCGTGGGTGAAGTGGTGGGTGGCGAACGGCCGGAGGTCTGGGCGGCCTTCGGAGACGAGCCTGAGCAGGGTGGGAGTGGAACGCGAGGCGTTTGCCGGGCCCACCGATTAGCATCCGCTCACCATGTCCGAACCCGCGCCCGACCCACCCGAGGCGACGAGCGCCGCCGTGGCCGCGGCCGCCGCCGCCGGCGTCGTCATCCACGAGCTGCACGGCCACCGGGAGCTCGCGGCGGCCCAGCGGCTGTTCGAGGAGATCTGGCGGCCGGCCCAGGGGAACCCGCCGCCGATGACCGCCGAGCTGCTGCGGGCGCTGGCCCACGCCGGCAACTACGTCGCCGGGGCGTTCGCCGGCACCCGGATGGTCGGGGCCAGCGCCGGGTTCTTCACCGCGCCCCCCGACCCGGGGCTGCACTCCCACATCACCGGGGTCGCGCCCACCGGCCAGCACCACGGGGTCGGGTTCGCGCTCAAGGTGCACCAGCGGGCCTGGGCCCTGGCCCGCGGGATCCGGGTGGCGGCCTGGACCTTCGACCCGCTGGTGGCCCGCAACGCCTGGTTCAACCTGGCCAAGCTGGGGGCCCGGCCCACCGGCTACCTGGAGGACTTCTACGGCCCCATGACCGACGCCATCAACGCCGGCATGGCCAGCGACCGGCTGCTGCTGGCCTGGGAGCTGGACGACCCGGCGGTGGCCGCGGCCTGCGCCGGCCGGCCGATGCAGCCGCCGCCGGTCACCGCCGGGGCGGCCCTGGCCGTCGGACCGGGCCTGGAGCCGGTGGCCCGGCGGCCCGGCACGCCGGCGGTCACGGTGGCCGTGCCGCCGGAGCTGGAGGCGCTCGACCCGGGGCAGCGGCGGGCCTGGCGCCAGGCCGTCCGCGAGGCGCTGGGCCGGCGGCTGGCCGCCGGGGCCACCGTCACCGGGTTCCTGCGCCACCCCGACCGCTACCTGGTCGAGCCGGCGGGTCCCCGGTGAAGCTCGCCGGGGTGGAGCTGCGGCGGGTCGCGCTGCCGCTGGTGACACCGTTCCGGACCTCGTTCGGGGTCGAGCGGCACCGGGACGTGCTGCTGGTCCGGGCCGTCACCGACGACGCCGATGGCTGGGGCGAGTGCGTGGCCGCGGCCGAGCCCCGCTACTCGTCGGAGTACGCCGACGGGGCCGCCGACGTGCTGCGCCGGTTCCTGGTCCCGGCCGTTGCCGTGGCCGGGGACCTCGACCCCGGGGCGGTCGGCGCGGCCACGGCCTTCGTCAAGGGCCACCGCATGGCCAAGGCCGCCCTGGAGCTGGCCGTGCTCGACGCCTGGCTGCGAGCCAGGGACCAGCCGCTGGCCGGGTACCTGGGCGCGACCCGCGACCGGGTCCCGGCCGGGGTGTCGGTCGGGATCATGGACACGGTGCCCGAGCTGCTCGACGCCGTCGCCGGCTACCTCGACCAGGGCTACCTGCGGATCAAGCTCAAGATCGAGCCCGGCTGGGACCTGGGCCCGGTGGCCGCGGTGCGCGAGCGCTTCGGCGACGGCCTGCTGCTCCAGGTCGACGCCAACGCCGCCTACACCCTGGCCGACGCCGACCACCTGGCCGGGCTGGACCGGTTCGGGCTGCTGCTGGTCGAGCAGCCGCTGGCCGAGGACGACCTGGTCGGCCACGCCGAGCTGGCCGCGCGCCTGGCCACCCCGGTCTGCCTGGACGAGTCGATCACCTCGGCCAAGGCGGCGGTCGACGCCGTCGACCTCGGCGCCTGCCGGATCGTCAACGTCAAGGCCGGCCGGGTCGGCGGCTACCTGGAGGCCAGGCGCCTGCACGACGCCTGCCGGGAACGGCGGGTGCCGCTGTGGTGCGGCGGGATGCTGGAGACCGGGATCGGCCGGGCCGCCAACGTCGCCCTGGCCGCCCTGCCCGGGTTCACCCTGCCCGGCGACACCTCGGCCTCCGACCGCTACTACCGCCAGGACCTGACCGCCCCGTTCGTGCTCCAGGGCGGCCACCTCGAGGTCCCCACCGGCCCCGGGATCGGGGTCGAGCCCCTCCCCGAGGTCCTGGAGGAGCTGACCACCTCGGTCGAGTGGGTCACGTCCTAGTGGGTCCCGACCCGAGGGGTCGGCGCTCCACCGGAGCGGCTAGAGCAAGGTCAGGCCATAGACGCTCAGCGCCTCATCGGCGGGTTGGAAGAAGCTCTGGAAGCCGGACTGGCTGCAGCTGCCGACGGTGCCGCCGGAGGTGATGCCCTGGGCCTGGCTGCCGGCGAACATGGCGCCGCCGCTGTCACCCGGCTGGGTGCAGATGCTGGTCCGGGTCAGGCCGGACACGGTGCCCTGGGCGTAGCGCACGGTGACGTTGTAGGCCTGGACCCGCCCGCAGGTCGTGCCCGTGGTCGACCCGGTCTTGCAGGCCATGGAGTTGACCGGGACCCGGCCGGCCCCGGTGATGTCCTGGAAGGCGCCCTTGTTGAGCACGCCCCCGCGCGGGTCGAGGGCGGCCGGGTTGCTGATCCGGATGGCCCCGAAGTCGTTGCCGGGGAAGCTGGACGCGGCCACCGGGCCGATCGTCTGGCCGCCCGAGGTCGTCCAGGTGCCGCCCAGGTTGGTGCAGTGCCCCGCGGTGAGCACGTAGTTGCGGCCGCTGCCGCTGCGGGTGTTGAACCCGGCCGAGCAGCGCGACCCGCCGTGGAGGATGGCCTGGCCGCCGTAGAAGGCCTGGGTCTGCACGGCCGGGCTGCGCTCGACCCGGACCGCGGCCCCGAAGGTCCGCGCCTTGGCCACGAAGGCCGCGCCCCGCCCGGCGGGCACGGTGATCAGCACGGCGTTGGAGGCCACATCGACGCCCCAGCTGGCCCCGACCGGGGCGGTCCTGGCGGCGTCGAGGGACGCCTTGACCCGCTCGAGTCGGGCCGTGCTGCGGGTCACCTGTCGCGGGGTCGCCCCGGCGGCCCGGACCTGCGCGGCCGCCGGCGCCCCGAGGACGTTGACGGTCAGCCGGCCCGAGGCGTCGAGGTAGGCGCCGGCACCCTGGGCGCCCAGGGCCCGGGTCAGCCGGTCGGCGGTCGCGGCCACGTCGGCGCCGCCGCTCCGAGCGGGGCCGGCGACGCCGACGGCCGGCACGGCCAGCAGGACCGCCAGCGCCAGCAGCAGGCCGACGGCCAGCGACCGGATGCGGCCGCCGGGACGGGATGGAAGGAACGACGACATTGCCACCTCCTGGAGGGGCCGTCGGGGGAAGACGGGCTAGCCGGACGACTCACCACAAACCGTACGTCTTAGAAAATTCTTATAAAGCTGGCGAGACACGCTGTCAAGACAGCGGCGGCCACGGCCGTGCGGCCACGGGACCATGGCGCCAGGACGGGCGAGGCGGCCGCGCTGGGCTGCTG
>Ga0075420_100002201_pt1 | contig 16854 bp, 18 predicted proteins | sample SoiMetdeltSBSDD4_FD_75296 | JGI IMG/M metagenome (GOLD analysis project Ga0075420, IMG submission 75296) | Bulk soil microbial communities from a Populus tree surrounding site in Tennessee, USA - Soil MetaG P. deltoides SBSDD4 | ecosystem: Environmental > Terrestrial > Soil > Tree plantation... | reverse complement strand
GGCCCTGCACGACGCGGCGACCGGCCGCCCGCCACGCGGACAGCCCGCCGGCGACGACCTGGACGTCGCGATAGCCCATGGACCCGAGCGTGGTGGCGGCCAGCGGCGCCAGCGTGCCGTCGGCGTCCAGCAGCGCGATCGGCGTGGCGGGCGCGGTGACGAGCGTCGGCACCCGGAACTCGAGCTGGCGTCGAGGCAGCGAGGTCGTGCGGAAGACGTGCCCGCGCTCGTAGGCGCCGCGCTCGCGCACGTCGAGGACAGCGTGGGGCGTGTCCGAGCCCATCCGATCGGCGAGGGCCTCAGGCGTCAACATGGCGCTATCCTACCGCTGATCGGCCGGTCACAGGAGGAAGCCATGGGGCTCGTGCAGAACTTCGCCAAGGCGTTCAATGCGCGTGACGTGGACGGCCTGCTCGCCTGCTTCACCGAGCGCGCCAGCTACACGGACAACTTCTTCGGCGAGCACCAGGGCCGCGACGGCCTGCGTGCGATGTTCGAGCGCATGTTCCGCGAGGGCCGAGACTACGCGTGGCGGATGGACACGGTCGTGGAGACGCCGACCTCGGCGGCCGCCGAGTGGACATTCTCCTACGTCGTCACCGACGCCGTCCCACGCAGCGCCGGACGCAAGGTGCGGTTTCGGGGCATGAGCCTCTTCGAGCTCGAGGGCGGCCGGATCGCACGCTACCGCGAATACTTCGACACGGGCGTCGCGCTGCTGCAGCTCGGCTTCGCACCGGAGGGCCTCGCCAAGGTGCTCGGGCGCCGGGTGGGCTGATGCCGCCCGCGCGGCTCGCGTTCCTCGACGTCTTCCGCGGGTTCGCGCTGATCGTGATGGTGCTCAACCACACCAGCCGGTGGTGGATCGGCCGCGAGATGGGCTGGTGGCGCTACTGGCTCGTGTACGGCACCGTCACCGTGGCCGCGCCGATCTTCTTGTTCCTCGTCGGCTTCGTGCTGCCGGTGTCGCTCCACAAGAACGCCGCCGACATGCTGAATCCGTCGCGGCTCGGCGGCTACCTGCGGCGCGGCGCCCAGATCATCCTCGCCGGACTGCTGCTGAACCTCGTCGTCTTCCCCGAAGATCCGCTCTGGAGCGGTGGCGTGCTGCAAACGATCGGCCTGTCGATCATCGTGATGACGCTGCTGGCGCCGCTGTTGCGGTACCGCGCCGGTGACTACGCGCTGCTCGCGCTGGCCGTCGCCTCCTATGTGCTGTTCCTCGCCGTGCACGCGCGCCTTCAAGCCTGGCTGCCGGCGCATCCGAATCTCGGGCTCGTGCTGTTCTTCGACTACGCGCCGTGGCCCTGGATGTCGATCGTCCTGGTGGGGCTCGTGCTCGGCTGGTGGTGGCGCGACGTCGCCGCGCGTGGCCCCGACGGACCGTACTTCCGGCGGCTGGCGGCCGTGGGCGCGGCGTTCATGCTGCTGGCGCTGGCGGCGGAATGGCGCTGGCCGTCGACCCCGCACGTCGGCTTCACTCGCGATCCCGGCCTGAACGGTCACTGGATTCCGGGGCCGATCACGATCGTCTGGATCCTCGGCACCGTGTTCGTGCTGCTCTCGCTCTTCTACTGGCTCTGCGAGATGCGCGGCTGGCGGCCCCACTGGCTGGTCGTTCTCGGTCAGACGGCGCTGATGCTCTACTTCGTTCACCAGGTCATCGCCTACTCGCTCGTCAACAAGTGGCTGCACGTCAACTTCAGGTCGTGGGCGCTGTTCTGGATCGCGAACCTCGCGCTGGTCGTCGCGTGCATCGGCCTGGGCTACGCGTGGAAAGGTATCAAGCCTCGCCTGGCCCGCAAGACCGGCCGGCCCGCAATGGCCGCCCAACGCCCCGGCTAAGCCGGGGCGCGCCTCGATTTCGCTGAGCGCGCTATCGTCGCGGCGCGCAGCGCGCGCGCCGCCGGCACCGCGACGGCGATCAGCGCCAGCGTGGTCAGGACGGCGGCGATCGGGCGCTGGAAGAGGATCAAGATGCCGGCGTCGGAGATGATGAGCGCCTGGCGGAGGGAGCGCTCGGCGAGCGGCCCGAGCACCAGCGCCAGCGTCATCGCCGCCGGTGAGTAGTCGAGCTTCTTCATGGCATAGCCGACCACGCCGAACACGAGCATCTGTCCGACGTCCCAGACCTTGTTGTTGAGCGAGTAGGCGCCCGTGATGCAGAACACGATGATGAGCGGCATCAGGATGCTGTACGGGATCCGCAGCGCGCGGACGAAGGCCGGGATGAACGCGATGTTCAGGATCAGCAGCATCACGTTGGCGATGTAGAGCGACGCGATCAGACCCCAGACGAAGTCGGGGTTCTTCTCGAAGAGCAGCGGCCCCGGGCGGATTCCCCACATCATCAGGCCGCCCAGCATCACGGCGGTGGTCGCCGACCCCGGAATGCCGAGCGTGAGCATCGGCACCATGGCGCCGGCGGAGGCGGCGTTGTTGGCCGACTCCGGCGCCGCCACGCCCTCGATCGCGCCCCGACCGAACTCCTCCGGCCGCGCCGAGACCTTCTTCTCCACCGTGTAGGCGAGGAACGACGCGATGGTCGGGCCGGCGCCGGGCAGGACGCCGATGACGAAGCCGAGCACGGTCCCGCGCACGATGGCCCAGCGCGAGCGCATCCAGTCCGCCGCCGTCGGCAGCACGTCGCGCAGGCCGTAGCGTGCGCTGAGGATCTCCGCCCGGCTCGCGTCCTCGGCACCGGCGAGGACCTCGCCCATGCCGAAGAGGCCGATGGCGACGGGGAGAAAATCGAAGCCGTCGAGCATCTCGGTGATACCGCCGGTGTAGCGCTGATCGCCCGAGATGATGTCGAAGCCGACCATCGACATCATGAGACCGAGCACCATCGAGATGTAGCCCTTCACCGCATTGTCGCCGGTGAGGCCGGTCACGGTGGTCAGCCCGAGCAGCATGAGCGCGAACGTCTCGGCCGGCCCGAACGACAGCGCCCAGCGCGCGAGCAGCGGCGACATCCCCATGAGGAAGACGACGCCGACGGTGCCCGCGATGAAGGAGCCGAACGCCGCCATGCCGAGGGCGGGCCCGGCCCGCCCCTGGAGCGCCATCTGATAGCCGTCGATGCACGTCACCACCGACGCCGACTCCCCGGGGGTGTTGATCAGCACCGAGGTGATCGTCCCGCCGTACATCGAGCCGGCGTAGAGCGCGGCCAGCATGATGATGCCGGACGTGGGATGCATGCCGAACGTGATGGGCAGCAGGAGCGCCACGCCCGAGACCGGCCCGATGCCGGGGAGGGCGCCGATGAGCGTGCCGAGAATGACGCCGAGGAATGCCATGAGCAGGTTGAACGGCGTGAAGGCGATGGTGAAGCCGAGGGTGAGATTGGAAAAGAGATCCATCGCTCAGAAGCCCAGCACGCCGACGGGGAACGGAACTTTCAGCCACAGCACGAAGAGCGCCCAGTTCGCCGCCGCCGCGCCCACGGCCACGCCGAGCGTGGCGCGCCAGGAGTGGCCCTCGAGCATCCGGAGCAGGACGCCGAGAAAGAGCCCCGTGCCGAGCACCATGCCGAGCACGGGAAGCAGCGCGATGAACGCGGCCGTCACGGCGACGACCACCACCAGGCGCACGGCGCCGCGTCCCGTCGGGAGCCAGGCCGGGCCCGGCTCGGGCCGGCGTGCCGCGCTCACCAGCAGCAGGGCGGAGAGCGCGGCCAGCACGAGCCCGAGCCAGAACGGAAAGAAGCCGGAACCGGGACCGGTGGCGGTCCAGTACGTATAGCGCCCGGCCGCCGTCGCCGTGTATGCGACGGCGACCACGAGCAGGATGGCCGCGCCGATCCGGTCGGCCGTGCGCACGGCGCTATTTCTTCAGCGCGCCGAGATCGGTGAGCGCCTTCTCGTACTTCGACGTGAGGCCGTCCAGATAGCTGATGGCCTCGTCGCCGGTCCACTGCACGGGCGTCAGCAGATTCCGCTTGATGTAGCCGTCCTGCCACTTCTTCGTGTCGGTCACCTTCTTGAGCACGTCGACCCACCACTTCACGGTCTCGGCCGGCATGCCGCCGGTGCCGACGACGCCGCGCATCTGCTCCCAGTAGAATTCCATGCCCTTCTCGGCGAAGGTCGGCAGATCGGGCGCGTCGGCGAGCCGCTTCTTGGCGGCGACGGCGAGGTTCTTGGCCTTCTTCGCCTCCACCTGCGCGACGATCTCGTTGGGATTCATCACGCCCGCGTCGACGTGGCCGCCCATCAGGGCCGCCGTGCACTCGCCGCCCGAGTTGAACGGCACGTACTTCAGCTTGATGCCGGCCGCCTTCTCGAACAGGTGGGTGAAGATGTGATCTTCCGAGTTCGTCCCGGTGCCGGCGACGGTGAGCTGACCGGCGCGCTCCTTGGCCGCCTTGACGAACTCCTCGATCGACTGGTACTTCGACTCGCTCCGCACCGACAGCATCAGCTCGTCGATGGCGACGATCATCAGCACGGTCATGTCGCGATGATTGCCCGGAATCCGTCCTTCGAGCTTGGCGGACACGATGGTGGGCGCCGCGCCGGCGATGACGTGCGGGTCGCCCTTCTTGCCGAGCAGGTAGGTGTACCCGATGGCCCCGCTGCCGCCCGCGCGATTGTTGACGTTGAGCGCGACCGGCGACCAGCGGTTCTCGTCGATGATGCCCACGATCGTGCGCATCAGGTTGTCGGTGCCGCCGCCGGGCGCGAACGGCACGACCACCTCGATGGTCCGCGACGGATACTTCACCATGGCGGCGGCGGCGCGGGGCCGGGCGGCGGCGGTCAGCAGGCCGGCGCCGGTGGTAGCGATGAAGCGGCGTCTGTCCATGACGTCCTCCTGGGTCAGATGATGCCGTTGGCGCGAAGCGCGCGGCGCTCGCTCTCGCCATAGCCGAGCTCGGCGAGGATCGCGTCGGTGTGCTCGCCGAGCAGCGGCGCCGGTCGGTCGACCGCGCCCGGCGTGTCGGACAGCTTCACGGGCACGCCGAGATTCTTGATGGGGCCCGCGCCGGGATGCACGAGATCGACCACCATGTCGCGCGCGAGCGTGTGCGGGTCGACGAGTGACTCGGCGTACGTGTTGATGGGGCCGGAGGGCACGCCTTCCGCCTCGAGCCGGGCGAGCCAGTGGCCGCGCGGCTCCTTGACGGTCACCGCCTCGACCGCGGCCGCCAGCGCGCGGCGGTTCTCGAGCCTTTGCGCGCGGGTGGCGAAGCGCGCATCGGCGCGCAGCTCCGGCCGTTCGATCACGCGGCAGAGCGCGTCGAAGAGCTTGTCGTTGTTCGCGCCGACCGTGAACCAGCCGTCACTCGCGCGCAGCGCCTGGTACGGCGCCGCGAGTCGATGGGCGGAGCCCAACGCTTTCGGCGTCTGGCCCGTCGCCCAGTACTCCGCCGACTCCCACGCGGTGAGCGCCATCGCCGCCTCCAGCAGCGACGTGTCGACGAACTGGCCCTCGCCGGTGCGCTGCCGGTACTCGAGCGCGCAGAGGATGCCATAGGCGCCGAAGAGGCCGGCCGCCAGGTCGCTGAGCGGCACGCCCGCCTTGGCGGGCGGCCCGTCCTCCTCGCCGGTGACGCTGATGATGCCGCTCATCCCCTGCGCGATGAGGTCGTAGCCGCCGCGCGAGGCGTACGGCCCCGTCGAGCCGAAGCCGGAGATCGAGCAGTAGATCAGGCGCGGGTTCACGGCCTTGAGATCGTCATAGGCGACGCCGAGCCGCGCGGCGGCTCCCGGTCGATAGTTCTGGACGAACACGTCGGCCGTGCGCGCGAGGCGGCGGATGATCTCCACGCCCGCCGGCTGCTTGAGGTCGACGGTGAGACTCCGCTTGTTGCGATTGATGGCGTTGAACGATCCGCTGTGCCCGTTCTTCTGCACCGAGCCGCGCCGCGTCTCCTCGCCGCCCGGTGGCTCGACCTTGATGACGTCGGCGCCCATGTCGGCGAGGTTCATCGTGCAGTAGGGCGCCGCCATCGCCTGGGTGAGATCGATCACGCGGAGTCCGTCGAGCGCCTTCACGTCACTCGCCCGTGAAGACCGGGGGGCGCTTGGCGAAGAACGCCTCCAGCGCCTCCTTGTGATCGCGTGTGCGCTGCAGTCGCGCCCACTCGCTGCGCTCGTAGGCCACGGCTTCCGCGAGCGGCCGCCGGGCGCAGTGGCGCAACGCGAGCTTGTTCGCGCGCACCGAGAGCGGCGCCCGCGAGGCGACGACCTCGGCCCACTGACGCGCCTCCGCGCCGAGCGCGTCTTGCTCGACAACCGCCGAGACGAGGCCGAGCCCGAGCGCCTCGTCGGCCGTCACCGCGCGGCCGGTCAGCAACAGGTCGAGGGCCACCGCTTCGCCGGCCAGGCGCGACAGCCGCGCGGTCGAGACGGTGAGACCGATGGTGACGCCCACACCGGCCAGCTTAGCGCCGCGCGCCGCGATGCGGATGTCGCATGCGAGCGCGAGCTCGAACCCGCCGCCATAGGCATAGCCATTGACGGCCGCGATCGTCGCGCCCGGGAACTCGGCCAGCGCCGTGAACACCGCCTCGTCGGCGTCGAGGAACGCCTGCACCTGGTCGGGCGTGAGCTTTGCCTCGTCGCGCAGGTCGGCGCCGGCGCAGAACGCGCGGCCGGCGCCGGTCAGGACCATCGCTCGCACGCCGCGCGTCTTGAAATCGCCGAGCATCGCCAAGATCGCCTGGCGCACCGGATCGCCGAGCAGGTTGAGCGGCGGCGCGTCGAGCGTCACGGTAGCGACGGGGCCCTCGATAGCGACGTGGATGGGGCTCGAGCTCGACGGACCGTGGCTCACCGGCGGTAGTCCCGCTGCCAGAGCTCGACGTACTCACGGGCGTTGCGCTTGATGTCGGCGATCTCGTCCGGGCCCATCTCGCGCACGGGCTTGGCCGGCACGCCCATCACGAGCCAGCCGGCCTTGACGACCTTGCCGGGCGGCACGAGGGCGCCCGCGCCGACCTGCGCGCCGTCCTCCACGATGGCACCGGTCAGCACGACGGCGCCGATGCCGATGCGGACGTCGTTGCCGATCGTGCACGCGTGGACCACGCAGCGGTGCCCGATGGTGACGTTGTCGCCCACGACGCACGGGAAGTCCGGCGTCACGTGCAGGACGGAGTTGTCCTGGACGTTGGTGTTGCGACCGACCTTCACGTAGTTGTCCTGGTCGCCGCGCACGACCGTGAAGGGCCAGATCGACGCGCCCTCCTCGATCAGCACGTCGCCGATCACCTGCGCCGCGATGTCGACGTAGGCGCCCGGATGGACGCGCGGCGTGCGGCCGGGCACCGACCGGATCATCGCGCCGTCGTCGGCTCGAGGGCGAGATTCACGGCGCGCTTGGCCGCCGCCAGCACGTCGCGCGGCCGGATCGTCATCCCGCGCGCCCAGGCGGTCGCCTCGTCCATCAACCGCTCGGGCGCCACCACCGCCGACAGCAGGCCGAGGCGGTACGCCTCCTCGGCCTCCACCGTGCGACCGGTGAGCAGCATGTCGCGCGCGCGGCCTTCGGGAAAGAGGCGCGAGAGCTGGACGTTCGAGGCCATGAGGCCGACCTTCACGCCGACCGCGCCGAGCTTCGCGCGCGTGGAGCCGACGCGCACATCGCACCACAGCGCGAGCACGAGGCCGCCACCCATCGCCCAGCCGTTGATGGCGCCGATGACCGGCCGCTCGTAGTCGCGAATGATGCGGAACGTCTGCTCGCCACGCGCCAGGAACGTGCCGACCGTGTCGTCGGTGAGGTGCTTCTCCTCGCCGAGATCGGCGCCGGCGCAGAAGGCGCGGTCACCGGCGCCGGTGAGCACGACGGCGCCGACGTCGTCGCGCCGGAATTCCTCGAGCGCTTCCCGGATGCCGCGGCGGTTCTCGTCGGACAGCACGTTCATCGGAGGATTGTCGAGCACCACGTAGCCGACGCCCGCATCCGTCCACCACCGCGTCTGCGCGTTGCCGCCCATCACTCGCCCGTGAAGACGGCCGGGCGCCGCTCGAAGAAGGCCGCGACGGCGGCCTTGTGGTCGCGCGTGGTCAGCAGGCGGCAGAAGTGCCGGTGCTCGAGGGCGAGGGCCGCGTCGGGGGTCAGCTGCCGCGCCGCGCGGACGCTCTCGCGGATGGCGGGCAGCGCGAGCGGCGGCAGCGCGGCCAGGGTATCCGCCAGCGCCCGCGCCGTGTCCGCGAGCGCCGCCGCGGGGACGACGCGGGTGACGAGGCCCAGGCGGAGCGCGTTCGCCGCGTCGAACGTCCGCATCCCGAGCACGATCTCCTTGGCGCGCGCCTCGCCGAGCAGCTGGGCCAGGCGTCCGGCGCACGCGGCGACGTCGTTCGCCCCGTCCGCGGAAAACGTGGCCGAGTCCGCGGCCACGCGGATGTCGGCGTGCAGCGCGCGCTCGAGCTCGGCGCCGGCGCACGGGCCGTCGATGACGGCGATCACCACGCCGGCCGACGCGATCTCGCGCACGCTAGACTACCTGTCGCTGCCGCAAGCCCGCGATGTCCGCCTCGGCATAGCCGAGCTCGCGGAGGATCGCGTCGGTGTCCGCGCCGAGCGCGGGTGCGGCCGTGCGGAGGCGCGGCGGCGTCGCCGACATCTTCACCGGGTTGCCGAGCGCGTTCACGCGCCCGAGCTGCGGGTGCGGCAGCTCCTGCACCATGCCGCGCGCCTGCGCGTGAGGATCCGCGTGCGCCTCCGGCACGGTGTAGATCGGGCCGGCCGGGATGCCGGCCGTCTCGCACGCCGCCAGCCAGTGCGCGCGCGTCCTGGTGGCGGTCACCTCCTCCAGCAGCCGCTCGAGCTCCGCGCGATGGCGCACGCGGTTCGGCACCGAAGCGAAGCGCGGGTCCGTGATGAGGTGCGACAGGCCCAGCAGCGTCGCGAAGCGCGGCCAGAGATTCTCGTTCGCGGCGCCCACGGTGAAGTGACCATCGCTGGCCCGCAGCGCCTGGTAGGGCGCGTTGAGCCGGTGCGCGGTGCCGAGACCGCGCGGCACCTCGCCCGCGTACCAGTACTGCGTCGCTTCCCACTGACTGAGCGCCACGCCCGCCTCGAACAGGGATGTGTCGACGAGCTGCCCGCGCCCGGTCCGGTGCCGCGCGCGGAGCGCGCAGAGGATGCCGACGACGGCGAAGAGGCCAGCGCCGAGATCCGTGATGGGCACGCCGATCTTGACCGGCGCCCCGCCGTCGCTGCCGGTCGCGCTCATGATCCCGCTCATCGCCTGCGCGATCAGGTCGAAGCCCCCGCGGTGGCCGTACGGACCGTTCTGGCCGAAGCCGGAGATCGAGCAGTAGATCAGCCGCGCATTGAGCGCGGCCAGCGTCTCGTACCCGACCCCGAGGCGCCGCGCCACGCCGGGGCGGTAGTTCTCGACGAGGATGTCGGCGGTCGACACCAGGCGCTCGAGCACGTCGACCCCGGCCGCCTGCTCGAGGTCGAGGCGCAGCGAGCGCTTGTTGCGGTTCACGGCCAGGAACGACGCGGAGACGCCGGGCGCCAGCTCGCGCTCGCGTCGTGTGTCCTCGCCGCCGGGCGGCTCGATCTTCACGACGTCGGCGCCCATGTCGGCGAGCAGCATCGAGCAGAACGGCCCCGCCATCACCTGCGTCAGGTCGAGCACGCGGATCCCCTCGAGGGCCGTCATCGCGCCGGAGAGTGTACCGCACGCGGTGCGAAATAATCCGGCGGCATGAGCCTTGCTGGCCTGTGACGCCATGGACTACTTCGCCTTCGGCTGGACGACGATGCTGATCGCCGTCGGCGTGGTGCTGGTGGTCGGCGCGCTGGTGACGTGGGGTGTCATCGTGCTCGAGCGCCGCAACCGCCGGGAGCAGCGCAGCGAGCGAATCCAGCAGGCGATCGGCGAGGCCATCGCGGCCGAGCCGTTGCTCGCCGACGCCTCCATCTTGCCCGTGGCCGGCTTTCCCGCCGGCACGGCGCCCGTACTCGAGCTGACCGGCTACGTGCCTTCGGCCGAGGCGAGGGCCCGCGCCGTCCGCATCGCGGAAGGCGAGCTGCGTCGCCTGCGCCCCGGCATGCAGGTGATCGATCGGCTCGACGTGCTGCCCTCGCTCGCCGACCGCCGTCGCAACACTGCCTGACCCGTTCCACGGCGCCGCCGGAAGTGGTATGGTCCCCGCACTCGTCACTTCTGGAGGACTGCCATGGCCGACTCCATCCGGATCGCGCAGTATTTTTACGTGGAGACACCGCACCAGCCCGGCGTGGGCGCCGCGATGCTCGCCACGCTCCGGGACGCGGGCGTGAACTTGCTCGCGTTCTCGGGGTTTCCGAGCGGGCGCAAGGCGCAGATCGACTTCGTGCCGGAGAACGCGGAGACCTTCCGCGCCGCCGCCAAGGCCGCCAAGTGGAAGCTGGTGGGGCCCAAGAAGGTCTTCCTCATCAGCGGCGCCGATCGGCCGGGCGCCGTGGCCGAGATCATGACGCGCCTCGCGCAATCCAAGATCAACGTCACGGCCATCGACGCCGTCTGCGCGACCGGTGGCAGCTTCGGCGCGATCCTCTGGGTCGAGCAGCGCGACGTGGCGAAGGCGGCCAAGGCGCTCGGGGCGGCCTGATGGCGCGGCTGGCGCTGCACACGTGGTCACTCGACACGACGCCACTGCCGCAGGCGCTCGCGGCCGCCCAGGCGGCCGGCTGGGACGGCGTCGAGCTGCGGCGCCTCGACTACGCGCGCGCGGCCGAGGCCGGCCGCGACCCCGCCTGGGTTGCCGAGACGGTGCGCGCGACCGGTCTGCGGGTCGCGTGCGTCGGTGTGGAGGCGGGCTGGATGTGGGCCGACGGCGCCGAGCGCGCCCGACTGCTCGGCGTCTTCGACGAGCAGTGCGCCCGCGCCGCCGCCCTCGGCTCCGACACCGTGATGAGTCCGGTCGACAAGACGCGCGGCGATGTCGGGCGCGCGGCGCAGAGCGTCCGCGAGGTCGGTGACATCGCCGCGCGCCACGGCGTGCGGCTGGCCATCGAGTTCAACTCGCAGGCCGAGCAGATCAACTCGCTCGAGCCGATGCGCGAGATCCTCGGCAAGGCGGCGCACGAGCGCTGCGGCCTGCTGCTCGACAGCTATCACATCGAGCGAAGCGGCGTCAGCCTGCGCGCGCTGGAAGACGTGAGCGCCTCCGAGATCGCGTACGTTCAGTACAGCGACGTGCCCCGCAGCGGCACCGTGCCCGGTCAGGTCCTGGATCGGCTGCCGCCCGGGCGCGGCCGCGTGCCGTTCAAAGACTTCTTCGCGCTCATGGCGGCCAAGGGCTACGCGGGCTTCCTGAGCTATGAGGCGCCGAACACCGAGGCGTGGAAGCGCCCGGCGCTCGACGTCGCGCGCGAGGCGCTCGAAGCGACACGCGGCGTCCTGAAGTAGTGGCCGCCCACCGGCGGCCTCAGAACGCGTGATCGTTCAAACCACGCTCGGTGCCGCAGAGCCGTAGCGCTCCTCGTTGCCTCAACCCACCGCATCGAGCGCGGCCGGCGCCTCGCCGAGTGCGGACGCGACGGCGGGGTGGATCAGGCGGCCGCGCCAGACGTTCACGCCGCGGGCGAGGGTCGGATCGGCACGCACCGCGTCGCGAGGCCCGCGTGCGGCGAGCTGCAGCACGTAGGGCAACGTCGCGTTCGCGAGGGCGAACGTCGAGGTGCGCGGCACCAGCGCCGGCATGTTTGCCACGCCGTAGTGAACGACGCCGGAGACGACGTACGTCGGATCCAGCAGCGTCGTTGCCTTGATCGTCTCGACCGAGCCGCCCTGATCGACGGCGACGTCGACGATCACGGCCCCTTCCTTCATGGTCTCCACCATGGCTGTCGTCACCAGCACCGGTGCGCGCGCGCCCGCAATCAGCACGGCGCCGATGAGCAGATCCGCGCGGCGCACGACCGCCTGCAGATTGAAGGCGTTCGACATGATGGTGACCACGCGCCCGTGATAGAGGTCGTCGACCGTGCGGAGCCGATCCGGGTTCACGTCGAGAACCGAGACGTCGGCGCCGAGACCGACGGCCATCCGGACGGCATTGAGGCCGACCGTGCCGGCGCCGATCACCACGACGTTACCCGGTGGCACGCCTGGCACGCCGCCGAGCAGGATGCCGCGTCCGCCGTGCGCGCGCCCGAGATAGAAGGCGCCCTCCTGCACGGCGAGGCGGCCGGCCACCTCGCTCATCGGCGTCAGCAAGGGCAGACTGCCGTCGGGCCGCTGCACCGTCTCGTAGGCGACGGCGATGACGTCGCTGTCGCGGAGCGCGCGCGTCAGCTGGGGGGCGGGCGCGAGGTGCAGATACGTGAAGAGGAGCTGTCCCGCGCGCAGCCGTGGATACTCCGCCGGTATCGGCTCCTTCACCTTGAGGATCATCTCCGCGCGCCGCCAGACGTCGTCGACGCCGGCGATCTCCGCGCCCACCGCCGTGTACTCAGCGTCGCGCAGGCCACTGCCGACCCCGGCGTCCAACTCGACGACGACGCGGTGGCCGGCCGCCACGAGCGCGTGGGCGCCGGCCGGCGTGAGGGCGACGCGCTGCTCGCCCGGCTTGATCTCACGCGGAACGCCGACGATCATCCGCGCAGCAGCGTCTCCGCCGCTTCCATCCACGTCTCGGAGAGCGTCGGGTGCGTGTGGATGGTGAGCGCGAGGTCCTCGGCAAGCAGCGCGCTCTCGACGGCGAGGGCCGCCTCTGCGATCAGCTCGCCGGCGCCCGGGCCCGCGATGCCGGCGCCGACGACCCGGCCGGACTCGGGATCGACGACGAGCTTGGTCACGCCGTCGGCGCGGCCGAGCGTGGCCGCCCGTCCGGCGGCGGCCCACGGAAACTTCGCGACCCGCACCGCCACGCCCTGCGCGGCGGCGGCCGTCTCCGTGAGACCGCACCAGGCCACCTCCGGGTCCGTGAAGACGACGGCCGGCACGACCACGTTGTCGAAGGCCGACGGGCGCCCGGCGATCGCCTCCGCCGCCACCTTCGCCTGGCGCATCGCGCGGTGAGCGAGCATCGGCTCGCCGGTGACGTCGCCGACGGCGAAGATGCGCGGATCGGCGGTGGCGCCGCGCGTGTCGACCTCGATGAAGCCGCGATCCGAGACGCGCACACGTGTCGTCGCCAGTCCGAGCTCGTCGCTCTGCGGCCGGCGTCCGACCGCGACGAGGACGCGATCGAAGACGGCGCTCTCACCGCCGAGCCGAGCCTCGATGCCGGCCGGCGTCTCGCGCAGGCTCTCCACGCGCGTGTTGAGCTTCACCGCCTGGAACTGCTTGTCCACGCGGCGCGCCAGCCACTGAACGAGATCGCGATCGGCACCGGGCAAGAGACCGTCGGTCATCTCCACGAGCGTCACCGCGCTGCCGAGGGCGGCGTAGACCTGACCGAGCTCGAGCCCGATGTAGCCGCCGCCGACCACGAGCAGGCGCTCCGGGATCTCCGACAGCTCGAGCGCCGCCGTCGAGTCCATGACGCGGTCCGAGACGAGGTCGATGCCCGGAATCGTCGCCGGCCGCGAGCCGCTGGCCACGATCGCGTGCCGGAACTTGACCTTCTGCGGCTCGTCGCCCTGCACCAGGAGCGTGCGCGAGTCCTCGAACACTGCGCGCCCGCCGATGACCTCCACGTGCTTGCCCTTCGCCACCGCCGCGAGCCCGCGCGCCAGCTTGCCGACCACGCGCTCGCTCTTCCACTTCCGCAGTGGATCGAGCGAGATGTGCGGGGCGCCGAAGTCCACCCCGTATTCCCGCGCCCGCTCCACCTCGCCGAGGACGGCGGATACGTGCAGCAGTGCCTTGGACGGGATGCAGCCCTCGAACAGACACGCGCCGCCGAGCCGCTTGCCGGCATCGATGACGACCGTCTCGAGATCCAGCTCCGCGCACCGGAATGCCGCCGTGTACCCGCCCGGCCCGCCGCCGACGACGGCCACGTCGACCTCGGTCAGCAGATCGCCCATCACCATGACAACGCTCAGAGTCCCAGCAGGAGCTGGTCGGGATGCTCGAGGCGCCGGACGATCGCGGAGGCGAAGCGGGCGCCGTCGGCGCCGTCGGCCACCCGGTGGTCGAACGTGAGCGACAGCGGCAGCAGCAGCCGCGGGACGATCTGGCCGTCGCGCACCACGGGCTCTTGCCGCGCCCGCGCCACACCGAGGATCGCGACCTCGGGATAGTTGATGATCGGAATGGCGCCGGTGCCACCGAGGGCGCCGATGTTGGTCACGGTGAACGTCCCGCCGCGCAGCTCGTCGAGCGCGGCCTTGCCCTCGCGGACGCGTGCGGCGAGGGCGGCCAGCTCGCGCGCCAGCTCCACGACCGGCCTGGCGTCGACGTCGCGGATGACCGGCACGATGAGGCCTCGTTCGGCGGCCACCGCCACGCCGAGATGCACGTAGCGCTTGACGATCAGCTCGCCGGCGGCGGCGTCCAGGCTCGCGTTGAACTGCGGATGCTCGCGGAGCGCGAGGGCGGCCGCCTTCAGCAGAAAGCCGGTCAGCGTCAGCGTCACGCCCTGCGCGCGCGCGGCGTCGAGATTGCGCGTGATGAGGGCATCGAGGTCGGTGATGTCGGCGCGATCGAAGTGGGTGACGTGGGGGATCACATTGGCGCTGAGCGTCATGCGCTCGGCGATCGTGCGCCGCAGATGCGAGAGCGGCTGGCGCTCGACCTCGCCCCACTGCTCGAAGCGCGGCAACGGCGGCTCGCTCATGGTCGTGAGGGGCCGCGCCGGTGCCGATGGCGCCGCCGTCTTCGGCGACGCCGCGCCGGCGCCCGCCGATGCCGGCGCGGCTCCGGCCGCCTCGCGGACGTCGGCGTCGGTGACGCGGCCGCCGGGGCCACTGGCGCGCACGGCGTGCAGATCGACGCCGAGCTCGCGCGCGAGCCGGCGCGTGGCCGGCGTGGCTGGCACGGACCCCGTGCGGGGCGCCGCGACGGGCTCGCGGCCCGCCGCCGAGGTCTGCGGAGCGGTCTGCCGGGCGCGGCCATTGCCGACAGTCGTTCGCGTCTCGGGCGCCAGCCGGCGCGTGGGATCGAGCGTGTCGGCGGCTTGCTTGCCCGAGCTTCCGGTGGCGTCGGCGAAGGTCACGAGCACCTGTCCGACACGGACCGTCTGGTTCGGCGACACGTGGACCGTCTCCACGCGGCCGCTCATCGGCGAGGGAATCTCCACCGTCGCCTTGTCGGTCTCGACCTCGAGCAACGGGGCGTCTTCCTGGATGACGTCGCCCTCACGGACGAGGACCTTGACGATCTCCGCTTCGGTCAGGCCCTCGCCGAGGTCGGGAAGGACGAACGGGCGTGGCATGTCAGTACGCGAGTGTCTCGCGCGCGGCGGCCACCACCCGGGCCGTGTCGGGGACGTTGCCCTTCTCGCGTGCGAAGCCGGGGAAGGGGACATCGTGCGCGGCCACACGCGCGATCGGCGCCTCGAGCGACAGGAAGGCGCCGTCCATGATCGAGGCGGCGATCTCCGCGCCCGGGCCGAAGGCGCGCGGCGCCTCGTGCACGACGACGGCGCGGCCCGTCTTGGCCACCGAGCGGACGATCGTCTCGCGATCGAGCGGCGCGATGGTGAGGACGTCGACGACCTCGACGGCGACGCCGTCCTCCGCCTCGAGGATCTCGGCCGCCTCGCGGGCGCCGCGCAGCATGGCGCCCCACGCGATCAGCGTCAGCTCGCCGCCCTCGCGCACGACGCTCGCGCGGCCGATCTCGAGCGTCTCCGCCTCGTCCGGCACGTCCTCCTTGGCGGCGTGGTAGAGCGCCTTGTGCTCGAAGAACACGACGGGGTCGGGGTCGCGAATGGCCGCCGCCAGCAGCGCGCGGGCGTTGCGCGGCCCCGACGGCACCACCATCTTCAGCCCGGGCACGTGGGCGTAGAACTGCTCCTCCGACTCGCTGTGGTGCTCGAGAGCGCGCACGCCGCCGCCATACGGCATGCGGATCACCAGCGGCACGTGGAAGCGGCCCTGCGAGCGGTTGCGGTAGCGCGCGGCGTGGTTCTCGATCTGGTGGAAGCACTGGAACGCGAAGCCGGAGAACTGGATCTCGCACACGGGCTTGAGTCCGTAGAGCGCCATGCCGATCGACGTGCCGATGATGGCCGCCTCCGCCAGCGGGCTGTCGATCACGCGCTTGCTCCCGAACGTCCGGTGCAGGTCCTCCGTCACCCGGAAGACGCCGCCGTCGACCCCGACGTCCTCGCCGATGACGAGCACGTCGCTGTCCCGCTCCATCTCCTGGTGGAGCGCCAGGTTCAGCGCCTTGACCATGTTGAGCTTGGCCATCAGCGCTGGCCGCTCCGCTGGCCGCGCATCGGGGGCGACGGCTCCTGCGGTGCGCCGGGGCCGGACTCGCCCTTGCGCAGCCGCTCGGCGAGCGCTTCCCGCTGTGTCTTCAGATCCGGCGGCAGCTCGGCGTAGACGTGGTCGAACATCGTGAGCGGGTCGGCGGCGGCCGCCGTCTCGAAGCGGGCGATGGCGGCGGCGATCTCGGCGTCCACGTCCTTCTCGACGCCGTCGTCCAGCAGCCGTTTCTTCTTCAGATAGGCGGTGAAGCGCGTGAGCGGGTCCTTGCGCTCCCACTCCGCGACCTCTTCGTTGGTGCGGTACTTCGTCGGATCGTCCGCGGTCGTGTGCACGCCGAGGCGATAGGTCACGCACTCGATCAGCGTCGGTCCGTCGCCGGCGCGCGCGCGCGCCACCGCCTCCAGCGCCGCGGCATAGACGGCCAGGATGTCGTTGCCGTCGACCTGGATGCCGGGGAGGCCGTACGCCAGCGCCTTCTGCGCGATGGTGCGCGAGTGCGTCTGTTTCTTGAGCGGGACGGAGATCGCCCACTGGTTGTTCTGGCAGACGAAGACGACCGGCACGTGCCAGACG
>Ga0075420_100002198_pt1 | contig 16861 bp, 14 predicted proteins | sample SoiMetdeltSBSDD4_FD_75296 | JGI IMG/M metagenome (GOLD analysis project Ga0075420, IMG submission 75296) | Bulk soil microbial communities from a Populus tree surrounding site in Tennessee, USA - Soil MetaG P. deltoides SBSDD4 | ecosystem: Environmental > Terrestrial > Soil > Tree plantation... | reverse complement strand
CCACGGTGATCCAGGCGACGCTCCGCGCCCGGCACAACGTCGAGGCCGGGGTCACCACCATTCGCGACCTCGGCGGTCGTGACTACGCCGAGATTGCCGTACGCGACGCCGTGCGCGCCGGCGTCCTCCCCGGGCCGCGCATCCTGGCCGCCGGCCGCGGCGTGTGCATGACGGGCGGCCACGGCTGGCAGCTGCTCGCCCGTCAGGCCGACGGCGCCGACGAGGTCCGCAAGGCGGTGCGCGAGCAGCTCCGCGCCGGCGCCGACGTCATCAAGCTGCTGGCCACCGGCGGCGTCATGACGCCGGGCGTGGATCCGAGCTCGGCGCAGCTCACCGTCGAGGAGCTGCGCGCCGGCGTCGAGGAGGCGCACAAGGCGCGGCGCAAGGCGGCCGCCCATGCCCAGGCCGAGGATGGGATCGCCTTCTGTCTTTCGGCCGGCATCGACACGATCGAGCACGGGATCTTTCTGACGGAGGCGCTGGCCGCGCGCATGGCGGCCCAGGGAACGGCGCTGGTGGCCACCCTGGTGGCGCCGCACGCGATCGTCGAAGGCGGCACCGCCGCCGGGATTCCGGAGTTTGCCGTGAAGAAATCCGCGTCGGTGCGGGAGCGCCACCTGGAGTCGTTCCGGCTCGCGATGCGCGCCGGCGTCCGCATCGCCGCCGGAACCGACGCCGGCACGCCGCTCAACCCGCACGGCACGATCGTGCCCGAGCTGCTGCTCATGGCCGGCGCCGGCATGCCGCCGCTCGAGGTCATCCGCGCGGCGACCTCCGTGGCCGCCGCCGTCACCGGCCTCGAGGCGGAGACCGGGCGCGTGGCGCCGGGACTGGCGGCGGACCTCCTTGCCGTCGAGGGCAACCCCGCCGACTCACTGAAGGCCCTCGATGCGGTTCGCCTCGTCATCGCCGACGGTCGGACGGTGGTGAGCCGGCTGTGAGCGTCGAGGGCCCCGTTCTGCGACGGGAGTGGACGTCGCGCGAAGGCTGGCGCGCGTTGCCGGCCGGCATGTGGGCGTGGCTCATCCAGCGGGCGGCCGCCGTGCTGCTTCTGGTGGTGATTGCGGCCCATCTGGTGAACCCGTTCCGCCGCGGCGTGCAGGCGGCGCTGCTCGCGCTGGCGTTGCTCCACGCGCTGCTCGGCGTACGCGCCCTGCTCCTCGACGTCGGCGTGCCGGTGCGCTGGCACCGCGCGCTGTTCGCCGCTGCCGTCGGGCTCGCGGCCGTGCTCTTCATCGTCGTGTGGACCTGGCGCTGGTACTGACCCGATGTAACGTTTACAGCGCAGCCCCGCCGGGCCAGGTGCTTGAGCGGGCGCCCGGTCTCGCGGTAGTGTGGCGTCGCCCAGCATGCTTGCGTGGCTCACGACTCGCCTTCGGCTTCCGCTCCGCTGGTACCTCGTCATCGTCGTCATCGGCGCCATGCTGCCGCTCGTGGCCTTCACGACCCTGGTGGTCGTGCGGCTCTCCGGCTACGAGCGCGCGGCTGTCGAGCGTGACCTGGTGGAGACCGCCACGGCGCTCGCCACCGATCTCGAGCGCAGCGTCCGTGCGACGGTGTCGACGCTGGAGGCCATGGCGCAGTCGCGGGCGCTGGACGGCGCCGACCTCGAAGCCTTCTACGCCGAGGCGCAGCGCGTGCTGCCCACGCAAGCTCACTGGCGGGCCGTGATCGTGCTGACGCCGTCGGGACAGCAGCTGATGAATACGCTGCGACCACTCGGCACGCCGCTCCCGGCTGCGAACGATCCCGACAGCCTGCTCCGGGTGATCGGGACGCGGCAGCCCGTCCTCGGTGACCTCACCCGGGGCCGCGTGGACGGATCATGGGCGTTCCCGGTCCGTGTGCCCGTGCTTCGGGAGGGGGACATCAAGTACGTCCTGACGGCGACCCTGACCGCCGATGCGCTGGCCGGCGTGATCCGGCACGCCCGCGGGCGGCATGCGGAGTGGACGCGCGCCCTCGTCGATCGCCGCGGGATCATCGGGGCACGGACGCGGGCGCCCGAGGCGTACGTGGGCAAGGCGGCCACGCCGGAGTTCATCCGGCTGACCGCGCAGTCGGAGTATGGCATCTACCGCGACACGACTATCGACGGCGCCGACGTCTACGTCGCCTTCGCGCGGGCCCCGCGGTCGGACTGGACGGCGGCCATCGCCGTCCCCGTGTCGGTGGTGGACGCCCCACCGCGCCGGCAGCTTGCCGCCGTGGGCGGCCTGGGGGTGGCGCTGCTGGCCATCAGCGGCGCCGGCGCATTCGTCTTTGCGCGGCGGGTTGCGCGGCGGATCGGCGCCGCCGCCACCGCGGCCGAGGCCATCGTGCACGGCGAGCCCCCGCCCGCGACGGAATCCGGCGTCGAGGAAATCGCGCGGCTGGAGCAGGCGCTGCGGGAATCCGCGGATCTCCTGAGTCGTCGCGAGGTCGAGCGCGACCGGCTGCTCGAGCGCGCGGAGGCGGCGAACCGCGCGAAGGACGACTTCCTGGCCATGCTGTCGCACGAGCTGCGCACGCCGCTGACCGCGATTCTCGGGTGGGCGGGCATGCTGCGCTCGGGCCGGCTCGGCGCCCGCGAGCGCGAGCAGGCGATGGACGTGATCCAGCGCAACGCCCGGCTGCAGCGCCAGCTCATCGACGAGCTGCTCGATGTGTCGCGCATCGTCGCCGGCAAGCTCGAGCTCGAGCTGGCGCCCACGGATCTCCGCGCGGTGGTGATGGCGGCCACCGCGACCATGGCGCCGGCCGCGGAGGCCAAGGGCATTGTCCTCGACTCTGCGGGCGGCGACCGGCCCGCCGTCGTCAACGGCGACTCCGCGCGCCTGCAGCAGGTCGTCGTGAATCTGCTGTCCAACGCGGTGAAGTTCACGCCGGCCGGCGGACGCGTGGACGTCGCCATCGACGTCCGCGACGGACGCGCGGTCGTCAGCGTGACGGACACCGGCCGTGGCATCGACCCCGCGTTCCTGCCGCACATCTTCGATCGCTTCCGGCAGGGGATGGTGGCCGTGACCTCGCGCGGTGGCCTGGGCCTCGGCCTGGCCATCGTGCACCACCTCGTGCTGCTGCATGGCGGCGCCGTGCGCGCGGAGAGCGAGGGCGAGGGCCGCGGGGCGCGGTTCGTGGTGACGCTGCCACTGTCGCTCGCGGCCTGGCCGGCGGCGCCGGCGCCGGCGCTCGACGTCAGCGACCACATGCTCGCCGGCGCGCGCATCCTCGTCGTGGACGACGAGCCCGATACCCTGCAGATGCTGGCGGCGGCCCTGGCCATGCAAAAGGCCGACGTCGCGCGCGCGGTGTCGGCCGACGAGGCGCTGGTCGCGCTCGACACGTTCCAGGCGGATATCCTCGTCAGCGACATCCGGATGCCGGACAAGGACGGCTACGCCTTGATCCAGGCCGTACGTCGTCGGGAGCAGCGCGGCGGGCGCCGCCTGCCCGCGGTGGCCCTCACCGCCGATGCGGGGCCCGACGATCGCGAGCGGGCGCGCCGCGCGGGGTTCGATCTGCACGTGGCGAAGCCCGTCGATCCCCAGCAGCTGGTGACGGCGCTCGCGTCACTGCTGCCGCACGCGAGCGCGTCGTCCTGAGATGGGGCCGCGCGGCCTTACGCGGCGGCGATCTCGAAGAGGGCGGCCGCGGTGGAGCGGATGCCGTTGACGAAGCCTTCGAGCGTCGTCGACTCGTTCGGGGCGTGATTGGCCTCGTCATGCGGGGCGTACGGCACCCAGATGCTCGGCAGGCCGAGCACCTGGGTGAAGAGCCAGTCGGGAATCGAGCCGCCGAGGTTCGGCAGCACGACGGGCGGACGGCCCCACGCCCGGGTGACCGCGCGCACCACGGCGCAGCCGAACGGATGATCGACCGGCGTCCGCGACGGCGCCATGGCGCCGTGACGGCGCAGCTCGAGGTCGCCAAAGCCGTGACGTCGCAGATGCGCGCGGAGCTTGGCCTCGATCTCGTCCGGCGTCTGGTCCATGACCAGCCGCACGTCCAGCTTGGCTCGCGCCGCGCTCGGGATGATGGTCTTCGAGCCGGGGCCCTGATAGCCCGAGGTCAGCCCGGCGATGTTCACGTTCGGCTCGAGCAGGAGCCGCCGGTAGTACGCGGCGGCGCTCGTGCCGGTGACGGGCGCGACCCCCAGATCCTTTTCGAGGGCGGCGAAGTCGACGGGTGTTGCCCGCAACACGCGCCGATCCGCGGGCGAGGGCGGCCGCACGCGCTCGTAGAAGCCCTTGACGGCGACGCGTCCGCGCCGGTCCCACAGCGAGGCGAGCGCCTGTGCCAGCCGCCGCGCCGGCGCCGGCGCGATACCGCCGTAGTTGCCGGAATGCAGGTCCCGCCGCGCGCCGTGCGCCGTCAGCTCGAGGGTGAGGACGCCGCGGCAGCCGAAGAACACGAGCGGACCGGACGGATGCATCGGCCCGTCGGAGGCATAGACCATGTCCGCGCCGAGCAGGGTGCGATGGCGCTCGACGAAGTCCGGCAGATGACGGCTTCCGATCTCCTCCTCGCCCTCGTAGCAGAGCTTGAGGTTGACCGGCAGCCGACCGCGTACGCGGAGGACGGCCTCGATCGCCTTCAGGTGGGCGAACATCTGGCCCTTGTTGTCGCCGGCGCCGCGCGCGTAGATCCGGCCCTCGCGGATCGACGGCTCGAACGGGGGACTGTCCCAGGCATCCAGCGGCTCCGGCGGCTGGACGTCATAGTGGCCGTAGACGAGCACCGTCCGGGTGGCCTCGGGCGATCGGACCTCTCCGAAGACGACCGGATACCCGCCCGTCTCCACGAGCCGCGCCTCGGCGCCGGCGTCGGTCATGAACCGCTGCACGAGGGCCGCGCACTCGCGGACCCCCGTGTCCTGCGTCGAGATCGACGGCTGACGCAGCAACGCGCACAGCTCGTCGACGAAGCGCGCACGGTTCGACTCGACGTAATCGAAGACGTCGTCCATAATCTCCGGGCCCGTAAGGCGAAGGGCAGCGAAAGAATAACGGACCCGGGGGCGACATGACGCGAAAAACGCTGGCGGTGGCGCTCCTGGTGTGGTGGCTCGCCGCCGCCGCCGTGGTCGGCGCGCAGTTCGCGGACGCCGACCGCTTCTTCGCCCTCGAGTGGGCCGGTGGCGAGCGACGGGGCAAGCCCAACGTGAACGGTTACATCGTGAACAACTATCGCGTACGCGCGGGGAACGTTCGGCTGCGCATCGAGTCGCTCGACGCCGCCGGCGCGCCGGTGGACACGACGGAAACCTGGATTCCCGACGTACCGGCGGGGGGCCGCGTCTATTTCGAGGCGCCCGTCCGGCAGCGCGCGCCGCGCTATCGCGTCAGCATCATCGGCTGGGACTGGCGGGAGGCGGGCGGCCAGTAGCATGCGCGTGTCGGTGTACCGCTTCGCGCCGGGCGAGGGCGAGCGTGTGCAGTCCTACGAGGTCGCCGTCTCCGCCGACACGACGCTGCTCGACGCGCTCGTGGCCATCCAGCGCGGTGCGGATCCGACGCTCGCCTTCCGCTATGCCTGCCGCGTCGGCATGTGCGGCTCCTGCGCCATGGTGGTGAACGGCCGCGAGCGCTGGGCCTGTCGGACGCGCCTGGCGACGCTTGGCCCCGCGCCCGTCAGCGTGCGGCCGCTCTATCACTTTCCGGTGCTGCGCGACCTCGTGGTCGACATGGCGCCCTTCGCCGACCGCCAGCGTGCCGTGGGCGCCGCCTTCACGCCGGCGACGGCCGCGGCAGCGTACGCGGAGATTCCGTCGTCGTCGCCGGAGCGGGACGCCATCGACGCCGCCATCGAATGCATCGGCTGCGGCATGTGTCTATCGGCGTGCACGATGGTCGCCGCCAACGGCCGGTTCCCCGGTCCGGCCGCGCTGAATCGCGCCTTCACCGTCCAGCACGACCGGCGGGACGCCGCCCACGACGCGCGCTGGACCGCATTGCTCTCTGACGACGCGCTGGCTCGCTGTCACGGCCAGGCGAATTGCACCGAGGTGTGCCCGATGGGATTGTCCCCGACCGATTCGATCTTCCGGCTGCGCCGGATGGCCGTCGCGCGACTGTGGGGGCGCTCATGAGGCGGCTGGCGTGCGCCCTGGTCCTCGGCTGGCTGACGTCCGGCTGCGTGTCGCTCACACCGGCACAGCAGCGCGGCGCCGATGAGGTGCGCGCGATGGCGGAGGAGATAACGCGCGTCTATGGCGTGCGGCGCATCTCGGTGGTCATGGGCGACAACATGGAGGGCGTGGGCGGGACGTATCGTCACGGGCTCTTCACCATCACGACGGCCATGCTGACCTCGCGTCATCGGGACTCGATCGTCGCGCACGAGCTCGCCCACTACCTGCTGGGCCACGATCGTCCCCTGGCGGGGACGCTGTCGCTCGACTGGCAGCGCGAGCAGGAGCTGCGCGAGCTCGACGCCAACGCCAAGGCGGTCGAGGTGCTCGTGCGGGTTCGCCGGCTGTCGGAGCAGGAGGCGCTGAGCGTGGTCTACGAGCACCTGCTCGCATTCAACCGCCTGGTGGTCGCGCGTCGCACGGTGATCCCGTGGGGCCACCGCGCCCCGTGCGAGGAGATCGCCGACCTGCTCGGTCGCTTCCCGACGCACCGCGCGTGGAGCACCGGGCTCGAGTGCGCGGCTGGCACTGCGCGCGCCGCCCCGTAGGGGCACTCACGTCGGCAGCAGCGGCGGGGGCAGCGCCGGCGCCAGCCGGGCGAACTCCTTGCCGGGGTACGCGCGCCGTGTATACGCGAACAGCGAATCGACGAACGCCTGGGCGTAGACGGGCAGGTGCCGTCGCGCGTCCCAGACCGCCGCCGTGGACCCGCCGACGGCGCGCCCACCGCGGACGAGCGGCGCCACGTGGAGGCCGCCGCGGCCGAAGATCGTCGTGGACGGCACGATGGCGATGCCGTGGCCGCCGCGCGCCAGGCTCACCAGCGAGTGCGGGTCGCCCGCCTCCAGCAGCACGTGCGGCCGGACGCGGGCCGCCTCGCACGCGGCGTCGAACCGGAGACGCGAGGCAAAGTCCCGACGCAGGAGGAGCACGGACGCGTGGTCGAGCTCGCTCACGTCGAGCGTCCGTCGCCGCGCGTGCGGCGACTTCGACGGCATCACCGCCAGCACCCACACCGGAAACAGCGGCCGGGATCGCAGATCGTCGCCGGTCGGCACCGCGCCGAGCGCCAGGTGCAACTCGCCGCGCTGCACGCGTGTCTTGAGCCGCATCCCGCCGTCCTCGATCAGACGCACGTCGATGCCAGGCCACTGCCGCCGATAGCCGACCAGGAAGCCGCTGATGAGGCTCTCGAGCGTCTGCGCGGTGGCGCCGAGGCGCAGGGTGCCGGTGGCCCCGCCGGCGAGGGCGCCCGCCTGCTCGCGCAGCGAGTCGGCGGCGCGCAGGATCTCGCGCGTCCGCAAGAGCAAGCTGTCGCCGGCGGCCGTCAGCTGCAGTCGCCGGCCGACGCGGTCGAAGAGCGGCAGTTCCAGCTCCGCCTCGAGGTCGCGGATCTGACGGGAGAGAGCCGGCTGGGTGACCCGCAGCTGGACGGCCGCCCGCGAGACACTGCCGGCGTCGGCCACGGCCACGAAGTAGCGGAGGTGCCTCAGCTCCATCCTCGGCTCATGCCTTTTGAGTATAACGGCTGAGTAGAACTATGCATTGGAGTTGGGGGCCGGTCCGGCGGTACACCTGAGGACGTGGCAAGACTGGCCGCCTGGGACCCCGCGCAGTACCTCCGCTGGAGCGATCACCGCGTCCGCCCCGCCGTCGACCTCATCCAGCGGGTGCCCCTCGAGCGCCCCGGCCACGTCGTGGATCTCGGCTGCGGGACCGGCAACGTCACCGCGCTGCTGCGGCGCGCGTGGCCGGCGGCGCGGCTCACCGGCGTTGACGCGTCGGCGGCCATGCTGGAGCGGGCGCGGGCCACCGACGCGACCGTGGACTGGCAGCAAGCCGAGATCGCCACCTGGACGGCCTCGGCTCCCGTCGACCTGCTCTTCTCCAATGCCGCACTGCACTGGCTCGACGGCCACGCCACGCTTTTTCCCCGGCTGCTGGACGTGGTGGCGCCGGGCGGCGTCCTGGCCGTGCAGATGCCGCGGAATTTCGGCGAGCCGTCGCACACGTCGATCGCCGATCTCGCCCGTGAGGGACGCTGGCAGGCGCGCCTGGCACCGCTGCTCCGCGCGGAGCCGTGCAAGGCACCGGCGTACTACTTCGACCTGCTGGCGCCACGGGCCACCGCGCTCGACATCTGGGAGACCGTGTACCAGCAGGCGCTGACCGGCGACAATCCGGTGGCCGACTTCGTGAAGGGCTCGTGGCTCAAGCCGTTCCTCGACGCGCTCGACGACGGCGACCGTGGTTCGTTCGAGGCGGCCTATCGCGAGCGGGTGGCGCGCGCGTATCCACCGCGAGCGGACGGGACCACGCTGTTTCCGTTCCGCCGGCTGTTCATCGTGGCGCGATGCTGAGGGCCGCGTTCTTGACCGCTTCGGGACGCTGCGTTAAGGTTATTCGTCGTTTTGCAAGCGTCGTCTCACCATAGGGAGGCCCCGATGTCCGCGCAGATCCGGTCGCTGTACGCCTCCATGCCTGACCGCCTTTCGCGTGCTCGCAGCGCCTTCGGCCGGCCGCTCACGCTCTCGGAGAAGATTCTCGTCGCGCACTGCGACGACTTCGCGACGCAGCGGTGGGAGCGCGGCAAGGCCATCCTGAGACTGCGTGTCGATCGCGTCGGACTTCAAGATGCTACCGCGCAGATGGCCATCCTTCAGTTCATGATGTCGGGCCGCAAGCGCGTGGCGGTGCCGACCACGGTCCACTGCGACCACCTGATCCGCGCCGAGTCCGGCTCCGTCGAGGATCTGGCGCGCGCCATCCAGGAAAACCGCGAGGTCTACGACTTCCTGCGCTCGGCCGCGCGCAAGTACGGCATGGGCTTCTGGCGCCCCGGCGCCGGCATCATTCACCAGGTCGTGCTGGAGAACTATGCCTTTCCCGGTGGCCTGATGATCGGGGCCGACTCGCACACACCGATGGGGGGTGGGCTGGGCATGCTCGCCATCGGTGTCGGCGGCGCCGACTGTGCGGAGGTGATGGCTGGTCTCGCGTGGGAAGTGCTCCATCCCAAGCTCGTCGGCGTGCACCTGACCGGCAAGCTCGCGGGATGGACGGCGCCGAAGGACGTCATCACGTATCTCTGCTCGCTGCTCACCGTGAAGGGTGGCACCAACAAGATCATCGAGTACTTCGGTCCCGGCGCAGAATCGATCAGCGCCACCGGCAAGGGGACGATCTGCAACATGGGCGCCGAGCTCGGCGCGACGACGTCGGTGTTTCCGTACGACTCGCGTATGGGCGCGTACCTGCGCGCCACCGATCGGACCGACGTCGCCGCCCTCGCCGACGAGTTTCGCGCGCACCTGGTGGCCGACCCGGAGGTCGAGAGCAAGCCGGCCGCGTACTACGACGAGATCGTCGAGATCAATCTCGACACTCTCGAGCCGCAGGTGGTGGGCCCGCACTCGCCGGATCTCGGGCGGCCGGTCAGCCGCCTCGGCGCCGACGCGCGCAAGCACGGCTGGCCCACGACCATCACCAATGCCCTCATCGGTTCGTGCACGAACTCCTCGTACGAGGACATGCGTCGGGCCGCTCACATCGCGAGCCAGGCGCTGAAGGCGGGGGTCAAGGCCAAGAGCAAGTTCCTGATCACGCCGGGCTCGGAGCGGGTGTTCCAGACCATCAAGCGCGACGGCATCATGAAGACCTTCGAGGAGCTCGGCGGCACCGTGCTCGCCAACGCGTGCGGGCCGTGCATCGGCCAGTGGAAGCGGTCCGACGTCGGCGCGAACCAGACGAACACCATCGTGTCGTCGTTCAATCGCAATTTCCCCGGCCGCAACGACGGCAGCGCGGCCACCCTGTCCTTCATCACCAGTCCCGATATCGTGACCGCGCTTGCCATCGCCGGCACGCTCGACTTCGACCCCGTGCACGGCACGCTCACGACGGCCGACGGCAAGCAGCTGCGCTTCACGGCGCCGGAGGCGGAGGAGCTGCCGCGCGACGGCTTCGCCCGTGGTGCGGAGGGTTACGAGGCCCCCGCCGAGGACGGCGACCAGGTGCAGATCGAGCTGCCGGCCAACAGCGAGCGGTTGCAAGTCCTGGGGCCGTTCGTGGCGTGGGACGGCGGTGACTTCATCGATCTGCCGGTCCTCGTCAAGACCAAGGGCAAGACCACCACCGATCACATCTCACCGGCCGGGCCCTGGCTGCGCTTCCGCGGCCATCTCGACAAGATCAGCGACAACATGTTCATGGGCGCCGTGAACGCCTTCACCGGCGAGACCGGCAAGGGCGTGAATCCGCTCACGGGCGCCGCCGGCCAGCCGCTGGCGCAGATTGCGCGCGAGCTGAAGGCCCAGAGCGTCGAGTGGATGGTGGTCGGTGACGAGAATTACGGAGAAGGATCCTCGCGCGAGCACGCCGCGATGTCGCCGCGCTATCTCGGCTGCGTCGCGGTGATCGTGCGCAGCTTTGCCCGCATCCACGAGACGAATCTGAAAAAGCAGGGCGTCCTGCCGCTGACGTTCATCGATCCCGCCGACTACGACAAGTTCGAGCAGCGCGACCGCGCGAGCATCACCGGCCTGTACGCGCTCGAGCCCGGCAAGCCGGTCACCGTCCAGATCAAGAAGCCGGAGGGTCGCGTCGTCACCATTCAGGCGCGCCACACGATGACGCGCGAGCAGATCGCCTGGTTCAAGGCGGGGTCGGCGCTCAATGCCGGTCAGCCGGTCGACCTCGAGACGGGCGGCGCCGCCGATCCCGCCGCCGTCAAGCTCGATCCCCGCGACACCAGGGCGAAGCCAGGAAAGGACGTCTAATGGCAGGCAAGGTCAGGATCCCGAAGGGCGAGAAGGTCACCATCGACCACGGCAAGCTGCGGGTGCCGGACAACCCGATCATCGCCTTCATCGAGGGCGACGGTACGGGGCCGGACATCTGGCGTGCCGCCGTCCGCGTCCTCGACGCGGCGGTCGAGCAGGCCTATCGGGGGAAGAAGAAGATCGCGTGGGCCGAGGTCTACGCCGGTGAGAAGGCGCAGGCCGTGTACGGCGCCGACTGCCCGCCGAATCTGCTGCCGCAGGAAACGCTCGACGTCATCCGCGAGTATCTGGTCGCCATCAAGGGACCACTGACCACGCCGGTGGGCGAGGGGTTCCGCTCGCTGAACGTGACGCTCCGCCAGGTGCTCGACCTCTACGTCTGCCTCCGGCCGGTGAAGTACTTCCAGGGCGTCCCATCCCCGGTGAAGCGACCCGACAAGGTCGACATGGTCATCTTCCGGGAGAACACCGAGGACATCTACGCCGGCATCGAGTGGGAGCAGGGGACGCCGGAGGCGAAGAAGGTCGTCGATTTTCTGCAGAAGGAGATGAAGGTCAACAAGATCCGCTTTCCGCAGACGTCGTCGATCGGCATCAAGCCGGTGTCCAAGGAAGGCTCGGAGCGGCTGATTCGAGCGGCCATCCGGTATGCGATCGAGAACAATCGCCGGAACGTGACCCTCGTGCACAAGGGCAATATCCAGAAGTACACCGAGGGCATGTTCATGAAGTGGGGCTACGCGCTGGCGAAGAAGGAGTTCGGCGATCGCACGATCGGCTGGGACGAGTGCGGCGGCAAGCCGCCGGCCGGCAAGATCCTCATCAAGGACGCCATCACCGACGCGTTCCTGCAGCAGATCCTCACGCGGCCCGACGAGTTCGACGTGATTCCGTCCTGCAACCTCACCGGTGACCTGCTCTCCGACGCGCTGGCCGCGCAGGTGGGCGGCATCGGGATCGCGCCCGGCGCCAACATCAACTACGAGACCGGGCACGCGCTGTTCGAGGCCACTCATGGCACGGCGCCGAAGTATGCGGGGCAGGACAAGGTCAATCCCGGCTCCGTGATCCTGTCGGGCGAGATGATGCTCCGCTACATGGGCTGGACGGACGCGGCCGACCGCATCATCGCCGGCCTCGAGAAGACCATCCAGTCCAAGATCGTCACCTATGACTTCGCGCGGCTGATGGAAGGCGCCAAGGAAGTGAAGTGCTCGGAGTTCGGGACGGCCATCATCAGCACCATGGCGAAGCTCTGATGGCAGGGCGACCGAAGATCACCGTCGTCGGTGCCGGCAACGTCGGCGCCTCCGTCGCCCAGTACGCGGTGGAGAAGGAGCTGGGCGACGTCGTCCTCGTCGACGTGATCGAAGGCATTCCGCAGGGGAAGGCGCTCGACCTGGCGCAGGCGGGGCCGATCCATCGGTACGACGCGACGCTCGTCGGCTCGAACGGCTACGACGAGACGCACGATTCGGACGTCGTCGTCATCACGGCCGGCCTCGCCCGCAAGCCCGGCATGACCCGCGACGATCTCCTGTTCAAGAACGCCGAGATCGTCGGCGCCGTGGTGGAACAGATCGTGTCGCGCAGCCGGAACGCCATTCTGGTGCTGGTCACCAATCCGCTGGATGCCATGGTGCAGCTCGCCTGGAAGAAATCGGGGTTTCCCAGCAAGCGCGTGGTGGGGATGGCCGGAGTCCTCGATTCCGCGCGGTTCCGTACCTTCATCGCTCAGGAACTGCAGGTTTCCGTCGAGAACGTGACGGCGTTCGTGCTCGGCGGCCACGGCGACACCATGGTGCCGCTGCCGCGCTACTCGACGGTGGCGGGCATTCCGATCACCGAGCTCTTGCCGAAGGAAAAGATCGACGCGCTCGTCCAGCGGACCGCCGGCGGCGGCGCCGAGATCGTCGCGCTGCTCAAGTCGGGCAGCGCCTACTACGCGCCGGCGGCCTCCGCCGTGGAGATGGTGGAAGCGATCCTGAAGGACAAGAAGAAGATCCTTCCCTGCGCCGCTTACCTCGAGGGGCAGTACGGGGTGCGAGGCCTCTACGTCGGCGTCCCGGTCAAGCTGGGACGCGCCGGCGTCGAGCAGGTCATCGAGATCAAGCTGACGCCGGACGAGCAGGCCGCGTTCAACAAGTCCGCCGCCGCTGTGCGCGAGCTGGTGGACAAGCTCAAGATCTAGCCCGGCGACATGAGAGCGATCCACGTCTCGGCCATCGCCGACGCTGTCAAGAAGCTCTGCATGGATGCCAACTGGAGCCTCGAGCCGGACATGCTTCGCGCGTTCGACCGGGCCCTGGGTCGCGAGCGCTCGGAAGCCGGCAAGCAGGTCCTGACCATCCTGAAGCAGAACGCCGAGCTGGCCCGGACTCGGCAGATCCCGTACTGCCAGGACACGGGCATGGTGATCGCCTTCGTCGAGCTCGGGCAGGACGTGCACGTGACGGGCGGCGGGCTCTACGACGCGATCAACGAGGGCGTTCGCCAGGGCTACACGGAAGGCTATCTCCGCGCGTCGATCGTCCGCTCGCCATTCGACCGCGTGAACACCGGCGACAACACGCCGGCCGTCATTCATGTCGATGTGGTCCCCGGCGCCATCCTCAAGATCATGGTGATGGCCAAGGGCGGCGGCTGCGAGAACCGCTCGAAGTACGTGATGCTGACGCCGGCGGCCGGCCTGCCCGGCGTGAAGGAGTTCATCATCGAATGCGTGAAGACGGCCGGCCCCGACGCCTGTCCGCCGCTCATTCTCGGCGTCGGCATCGGCGGCACGTTCGAGAAGGCCGCCATCAACTCGAAGAAGGCACTCTTCCGCGAGCTGGGCTCGCCCAATCCCGATGCGACGCTGAACGCCCTCGAGCAGGAGCTGCTGGAGCGCGCCAACCGTCTCGGCATCGGCCCGCAGGGCTACGGCGGGGACACGACCGCGTTCGGCATCCACATCCTCACGTATCCCTGTCACATCACGTCGCTCCCGGTGGCGGTGACGATCGAATGCCACGCGCACCGGCACAAAGAGGTCATGTTGTGAGCATCAAGGATCTGCGCACGCCGCTGAGCGACGCGGATGTCCTGTCGCTGAAGGCCGGCGATCGCGTGCGAATCTCGGGCGTCATCTATACGGCGCGCGACGCAGCCCACGGCCGGCTGGCGCCGCTCGTCGACAAGGGGCAGACGCTGCCCATCGACGTGAAGGGCCAGATCATCTACTACACGGGGCCGTCGCCGGCGCGGCCGGGCGAGGTCATCGGCTCCGTCGGGCCGACGACCGCGAGCCGCATGGACAAGTTCACGCCGGCGCTGCTCGCGCTCGGGCTGAAGGGGACGATCGGCAAGGGCTATCGGGGTCAGCCGGTGAAGGACGCGCTGAAGCAGCACAAGGCCGTGTACTTCGGCTCGATCGGTGGCGCCGGGGCCGTGCTGTCGGAGTTCGTCAAGAAGGCGGAGATCGTCGCCTACGAGGATCTCGGCACCGAGGCCATCCGGCGCCTGGAGGTCGAGGGCTTTCCGGCCATCGTGCTCTACGACTGCCACGGCGGCGATTTGTACCAGGAGGGCCAGAAGGTCTACGCGAGGGAAAACGCATGAACGGTCAAGCGGTGGTCAGCCGCGTACGGCCGCCGGTGCCGGCGCCGCACCTGCGCAAGGATACGTGGTGGGTGCTGCCGGCCACGGTCGTGCTCGTGCTCGGGAGCTTCATCGTCTACTCCACGTGGGCGGCGTTCCAGAACGCCTATTACTGGGCGCCTCCCTACCTCTCGCCGTTCTACTCGCCGTGCCTGTCCAAGACATGTCTGCACGTGACGTTCGGCTACGGGCTGCCTGACATCCAGCTGCCCATCATCGGCGTGCTCTCGCCCGCCTTCCTGATCCTGTGGGGGCCCGGGCTGTTCCGGCTGACGTGCTACTACTACCGCAAGGCGTACTACCGATCATTCTGGTGGTCGCCCGCTGCATGCGCGGTCCCGGACGCGCAGAAGCGCGGCTACTCGGGCGAGACTCGCTTCCCGCTGCTGCTGCAGAACTACCACCGTTACATGTGGTACGTCGCCGTCGTCTTCATCGTCCTGCTCACGTGGGACGCGCTGCTGGCGTTCCGCTTCCCGACGCCGGGCGGCGGAACGCAGTTCGGCATCGGCGTGGGCACGCTGGTGATGTGGCTCAACGTCATCCTGCTCGCCGGCTACACGTTCTCGTGCCACTCCTGCCGCCACGTCTGCGGCGGCTACGTCGACGTGTTCTCGAAGACGCCAACGAAGTACGGCCTCTGGCGCTGGATCACCCGTCTCAACGAACGCCATCCGGCCTTCGCCTGGCTCTCGCTCTTCAGCGTCGGCCTGACCGACCTCTACATCCGGCTGGTGGCGATGGGCGTCATTCGCGACCTGAGGATCCTCTGATGGCCAATCACGAGTACGAGACGCACGAGCACGACGTCATCGTCATCGGTGCCGGCGGCGCCGGGCTGCGCGCCGCCATCGAAGCCGCCGCCGCCGGCGTCTCGGTGGGCCTGGTCTGCAAGTCGCTCCTCGGCAAGGCGCACACCGTCATGGCGGAAGGCGGCATCGCGGCCGCCCTCGGCAACGTGTGGCCGGAGGACAACTGGCAGGTGCACTTCCGCGACACCATGCGCGGCGGCAAGATGCTGAACAACTGGCGCATGGCCCAGCTGCACGCCCAGGAAGCGCCGGAGCGGGTGCTCGAGCTGGAGCGCTGGGGTGCGCTGTTCGATCGCACCAAGGACGGGCGGATCTTGCAGCGCGATTTCGGCGGCCATCGCTACGCGCGGCTGGCCCACGTCGGAGATCGCACCGGCCTCGAGATGATCCGGACGCTCCAGTACCACGGCATCCACCAGGGCATCGACGTGTACATGGAGTGCACCATCACGCGCCTGCTGAAGGAGGGTGATCGCGTGGTGGGCGCCGTCGGCTACTGGCGGGAGAGCGGCAAGGTGGTCGTCTTCAAGGCCAAGGCGGTCGTGCTCGCCACCGGCGGCATCGGCAAGGCCTGGAAGATCACGTCGAACTCCTGGGAGTACACGGGCGACGGGCACTCGCTGGCGATGTGGGCGGGCGCCGATCTGATCGACATGGAGTTCGTCCAGTTCCACCCGACGGGGATGGTGTGGCCGCCCTCCGTGCGCGGCATCCTCGTGACCGAGGGCGTGCGCGGCGACGGCGGGACGCTCAAGAACAGCGAAGGCAAGCGGTTCATGTTCAATTACATTCCCGAGTTTTTCAAGGGCGAGACGGCGGACAACGAGGAGGAAGCCGACCGCTGGTACGCCGACAAGAAGAACAACCGGCGCACGCCGGATCTGCTGCCACGCGACGAGGTGGCGCGCGCCATCAACGCGGAGGTCAAGGCGGGTCGTGGCAGCCCGCACGGCGGTGTCTTTCTCGACATCTGCACGCGACGGCCGGCCGACTACATCCGCAAGCGGCTGCCCTCGATGTACCACCAGTTCAAGGAGCTGGCGGGCGTCGACATCACGAGCGAGCCGATGGAGGTCGGGCCGACGTGCCACTACGTCATGGGCGGCGTGCGGGTGGACGCCGACACCGCGCAGTCGACGGTGAAGGGGCTGTTCGCCGCCGGCGAGGTGGCGGGCGGCATGCACGGCAGCAACCGTCTCGGCGGCAACTCGCTGTCGGACCTGCTCGTGTTCGGCCGGCGCGCCGGGCTGCACGCGGCGCTCTATGCCAAGAACTTCGCGGGCGCCCTCACCGTCGACGCCGGCCAGGTCGAGCAGGCCGCGCGACAGATGCTGGCGCCGTTCGAGCGCGCGGGCGGCGAGAACCCGTACACCATCCAGTCCGAGCTGCAGGAGACGATGCACACGCTGGTCGGCATCATCCGGAACGAGGCGGAGCTGAAGGAAGCCGCCACGCGCATCGAGCGCCTCAAGGAGCGCGCGCGGAAGGTGCGGGTCGAGGGCCACCGGCAGTACAAC
>Ga0075420_100002196_pt1 | contig 16870 bp, 24 predicted proteins | sample SoiMetdeltSBSDD4_FD_75296 | JGI IMG/M metagenome (GOLD analysis project Ga0075420, IMG submission 75296) | Bulk soil microbial communities from a Populus tree surrounding site in Tennessee, USA - Soil MetaG P. deltoides SBSDD4 | ecosystem: Environmental > Terrestrial > Soil > Tree plantation... | reverse complement strand
TGTTGGTACGTTCCTAACCAGGATTCCGTGACGGCTCGCAATCCGGCATCCGTCGGTTTCATCCTTCGAAGCCGGACCTGTTCCAGCAGTTTGATGATTGGATCCGACTGTGAGATCGTTCCGATGGCTCGGCGAACAATGTCTTCTTCAGAATCAGACATGGATCACGACGCTAATTCATGGAACAGGCGCCAGGCCCGCGCGGGTCACCGCATGAGCCGCATGCGCCCGGCCCGCTTGAACCGGCCCCTTCCGACGTGGCTCCCACACCAAAGGCCGAGAATTGTTTCTGAACGGTGACCCCCTTACAGGATGGACAAGCTGGAACCGTGGATGCATGGACGAGTAACTCGAACCGTTGATTGCATTCCTGGCAGATATATTCGAAGATGGGCATGATGTTTCGCTCCTCCGTGTGTGCGCCATTATAGAAAACATCGTTTCATCCGTGCAATCCTAAGGGAGAGTGCCATGCTGCAGGAAGAAAAGACCTTTGTGCTCCGGATCAATTTGGAAGCTACGTTTCCCGAAGACTATGAAGGCAATGACGATGAGTATGCATGGCTCCGCGATTGGGAACTCAGGATCAAGCCGCACCTGATCCGCGTCTTGTTTGACTCACTGCGGAAGTATCCCGCGTGGGAAGTTCACGTCAGAAATCGCGGCAAGTCTCCTGCCGACGAAATTGAGGTAGCCATGTCGCGTGATTTTTCCAAGCCTTATCTTCCTTCGTAATGGATTATGGAAACGACGACCAAGAGAGGGTTATACATCCATGTCCCATTCTGTAAGAGCCGCTGTCATTTTTGCGCCTTCTACCTGGAAATCTATCATCCGAATCTGGCCGAGAGGTTCGTCTCGTCTCTCACGCGGGAAATGACCTGGTATGCAGCGCGACGTCTCTTCATAGACCGACCCATCGAGAGCGTATATTTTGGCGGCGGCACACCGACCACATTATCCAATCAGCAACTCTCCCTCGTAATTTCAACGATTCGCGAGCAGTTTCCTCTGGAGCCACAGGCCGAAGTAACGATCGAAGCTCATCCGGACGCCATGACGGCGCCTTACCTGGACGCGTTGGTGGATACAGGGTTTAACCGGATCAGTTTCGGCGCCGAGTCGATGAATCAGGACGAACTGGTCAGCATCGGTCGACAGGGGAGTGCCTCCGCTACATCCCTGGCGGTGGAACTTGCGCGGAAGTGCGGCTTCGAGAATATCAATCTGGATTTGATGTACGGGTTGCCAGGTCAGACAAGAAAGAGTTGGCTCCGCACCCTGCAGGACACCATCGCATTACAACCCGCACATGTATCCTGCTATGCGCTTACGGTCGAGGACCACACGCGGTTGGAAAGCGAGATTCACCGCGGCCTCATGGCGGAGCCGGACCCTGAGATCCAGAATGAGCTGGAAACCATCGCGGAATGGGAACTTGCAGCTGGTGGTTTTCATCGGTATGAAATTTCTAATTACAGCCGCCCCGGATATGCCTGCCGCCATAACCTGCTCTATTGGACGGGCGGCTATTATCTTGGGCTCGGGCCCAGTGCCCAATCATATTTCGGAGACCTCCGTTGGGGAAACATCCCGGATTTAGAGTCCTATGGTCGACTGCTTGGCCAAGGAAACCTGCCGATGACCGACATTAATATCCTGTCTTCGGATCAGCTGAGACGGGAGCACTTCGTATTCGGGCTTCGAAAAACCGAAGGCGTTTGTCCCAACAGAGGGCCCGGCGAAGACGAGGCGGAGTGGGTCCTGGCCGTTCAACGGTTGATACAGCAGAATCTTCTTGTGCAAACAGACGATCGTATCGCACTGACGGACTGGGGAAGACGCTTCGCAGACTCGATAGCTTTGCAGCTCTTATAATCAGTCTTCGTGCTCAGCGTTTCCCGCATTTTCGGTACTGATCCTTCACCAGGGTGCAGAATTTGACATTGCCCCTGTGCCGATAGGACACTATGTAATTGGGAGGCCCACATGCCGGTTAATATGGATCCGAACAAGCGGCGGAATAAGCCCTCCTCCGCGAAATCAATCGAAGATGATGCGCAATCGTCATCTTCTACGAAGACCGGTGGAAAGAAGGAGTTCGGTGAGGAAACCGATCAGGACCGGGAAAAGGCGATTGCCGACGCGGAATGGAAAAATCTGTGGGATGCGACTGAAGTCATCGACATGGATAAATGGTGAAGAGGGCTACCTCCTAACTCTGTACTTTCATCGTCAGGCCGGGAGAAAGAAAAACGCAATCGCCAGAATAAAGTAGACCCCGACCAGCATCACGCCTTCCATCCAATGTGATTCCCCATCCATGGCCACAAAGCCGACGACCAGAACAGACATCGTGATCGCGGCGACCTCGAACGGCGTAAAGATCAAATCCAACGGGGGGCCGAATAGATAGCTCATAAAGACCAGGACGGGCGCCACCAGCAGCGCAATTTGCAGGCTCGACCCCACCGCAATCCCGAACGCCAGATCCATCTTGTTTTTCAATGCGACGACCACGGCGGTGGAGTGTTCGGCTGCATTTCCTACCAAGGCGACAAGAATCACTCCGACAAAGATTTGAGTCAACCCCAGTGTCTTCGCCATGGGCTCGATCGAGGCTACCAGGATTTCACTGAGTATCGCGATCAGGGTGGTCGCGATTGTTAAGACCCCCAGGGCCTTTTTGACCGTCCATGGCTGTTGACCCTGTTCTTTCTCATCATCATGTTCTCCTGTGTAGAGGTGACGATGGGTTTTGAGGGAAAACGCCAGACTCAACATGTAAATCAAGAATAAGACACCTGCAATCGCCAGACTGAGTTCACGTTCGATTGTCACGCCTCGCTCGGAGGCGGTGAAATGAAACAGTGCCGGGACCACCAGACCCACCGCGGACAGCAACAGGAGACTCGACCCTGTGCCGGCGGCCGTTCGATTGAATTTCTGTCGCTCATGACAGAGCCCCCCCGCTAGCATCGAGGCTCCTAGGACCAGTAAGATGTTTCCAAGAATGGAACCGGTCAGGGACGCCTTGACGACGTCTTGCAACCCTTCGCGCAATGCCGCAAGCGCGATGATCAGTTCGGCCGCATTCCCCAGCGACGCATTGAGCAATCCTCCGAGCCCAGCGCCGACCCGGGCGGTGAGCTGTTCGGTTGCAGCTCCCAACATCCTGGCCAGGGGAATAATGCCCAGGGCCGAGACGAAAAATATCCATGTTGGATCGGCATGCATGAGCTTCATGAACGCGGAGACCGGCACGAAAATCAGCAGTACGTTGAGCCATGATTCGACCACAAATCGCATCGCCTCACCCTAGCATGGCATCCATATGTTGTCGATAAAATGACCGCTGATCGGGACGCGTTATACTATCCGTTTCATCTCTGTTCAGAAGACACCCTGATGGAGTTGCTTCATCGATTTCGTACCGTTCATTTTCGGGATTATATGGCTCTCCAACTGACGCCCTTTCTTGGCACCACCGCGTTTCAAGATCGCATGGGTGATTCTTTCCCGCAGCTCGTCGCGGAGGGCCGTCTCGTACAAGGGTATCCGACGAGCGGTCCGTTGGACGACGATATGGAAAATGCAGTGGATCAGGACCTGGCCGACCCGGTGTGGCGGAACCTGTTCCATCACTCGTTCAGGGAATATCGACGATTCCAGCGCGGATTGTTTGATCCGTCACATGGAATCGCCATCGGCAGGACCATGGTTCCGGGCCCGGCCGCGCTCCTACAACTGATGAACCCGATGCGGGCAGCCTCAGCCGTGACCGTCGAATCCGTCAGAAGCTGGAGTGCCGGGGGTAAGGGCGCGTCTCGGCACGCCAAGGGTGGGGTGGGTGAGACCAACGCGTGCAGGCCGGAGTGCTATGAGTTCGAATACGGCCTGGCGCTGATCAAGACCGCCGTCTCCAATCTATGGACGGTACGTATCGGGTGCAGCCGTGATTTGACTGTGGCAACAGAATCCGTAGGACACTATGATTTACTTCAACGGACTCTCCATCGCAGCGGGGTCAAGCTCGCAAATCATCTTATCGCGAAAACTGACCACCCAACCCCGCCATAGCGATGCGGATAGCGGCAGACCATTTGATTTCTTACCATCAAGCCTCCATGTCGAAGACCATGGCATCACTAGCTATCCCCGAAGTTCGAGAGATCCGTTCCACTGGAACCGGAGATAGCCTTGACGCGAGAGTGATCGTGTTCAATTGCGATTGCCACACATACCAACAGGTCATTGCCCTATTCTGCGCCAATATTCCCGGCATGAACCCCTCTCGCGCATTTGAGCTCGCCTGGCGGATTGATCACGAGGGGCAGGCCACGGTCTATTCGGGAGAATGGAAAACTGCTGAAGGGATCGGAAAAAAGCTGGCGGCCGGGGGCTTGAAAGTCGTTGTACAGTAATAATGGATCAGCTGAGCTTGACGGAGGGATCTCGTCCAGCAGATGCAGTGTTATCGACCGGTCTTTTTCTTTCCGGAACCACCTTTCGCTTTTCGCGAGGATTTGACGGGGGCAGGATGTCCGCTCTTTCGACTACCATGAGCCCTTTTGTCGTTCTTCGTCGCCTTTGCAGAACCTGACGGGGTGCTCTTCTGCTGGCTGGCAGATTTGTAATACGAACGATTCATCTTGTTCAGCACGTCGCCGCTGACCACCCGGACCTGGTAGAGTTCGAACAATTTACTGATGGCTTTAGGATCGCCCTTTCGCGCCAGGCTCAATAGGCGCCGGCGTTGATTCATCTCTTCTTCTTCGGTGTGCGAAGCTGCCCGTCGCTCCATGCTTCTCCTTGCTGGGTCTGAGAACCCTTTCGATAAGCGCCTGTCCGGACTATGGCGGGTGGTAGTATAGCAAAATTCCACGGTTCATTTCTACTGTCCCTTGGGGAAAGATACGTGGCAGGTCAAAATCCAATCAATCTCTCATGACGCTATTGAAATCAATTTCGAGATGAAGAGGACTCTCTCAACTCTCAGGTTGTACTGTGACCCAAGAGCCCCTTATACTTTATTTTTTCAGACTATGATTAAAGGAGAGGGATTATGGAAACCTATGCCCGTCAGAATGAGCAGACTGCAGTCACTGATGACCCGACAGCCCGAACCCTGCTTCGTCAGGCGTTTGAAAGAACGGCCCGATGGCAACCCGATTTTCGTGGGTTCTCAGCCGACCTCATCATCAACGTTGACGGTAAGGAATGGAAAGGCTCCCTCACCGTCAAGGGACCTCGGGAGGTCAGCGTCCAGCTACCGGATCCAGACGTGGAGAAATGGGCGAAGGATCAGATCGGCATGATTGCGGTGCATCGTGGGCCGAGGAGTTTCGAGGAATCGGACGGCAAATACTCCTTGACCCTGGAGGAGGACGGGCATCCGTTCGGACCAAAACTCATCATCCACGGTTCAAACTCATTCTATCGCCTCAAAGACAACCGGATCACGCAGATCAATCGCAAGATGGCACACCCCGGCATGACACCGTTTGCTTTCACGATCAATGTCGAGGAGAGTGCCCTGACTCAGGACAATAAGAATTTGACCACGAAATACACCGTGTACTATTACTCGCCGGAGGATGGGAAGCTGAATAACGTCGAAAGCTTCACCGACACGCACGTACGCGTCGGATCTTCCGATCTTCCTGCTTCCCGGCGTATCATCTCCTATGAGAACGGCAAGGTCGCCGTCCGGTCGCTGACATTCTCCGCTCACAAGCTGCTCTAATGGATCTACGGAAGTTGTTCCCCCGCAGCGCGCGGGTGAAGATGGAAAATCATGTGCATCTGGCGAGAATGATCGACAAGTGCCGGGCCGTGCTGGCGGGCACCGAAGGAGAATATATCTATCCCTGTCCAATGGACCAGCGGCTGATGGATTTTGCCGGCATCACAGCGGACCAATTCACTGCAACAGTCCGGGCGAACCCGACCGACGAAGGGGTAGCCCGGTGGTTCCTGCAAGCGGCGCAAGCTCACGCGCCGGCCGAATTGGAAGAGTGGAATCGGATGATGCTCACGCGCGGGCCGAGCACGCCGGAAAAGCAGGACTATTTCAACAAGTGCCGAGATACCATCGATCCATCGCGCACCGATCTCACCAGTTGGGCCGACCTGCAGGATTTGGAGGAGGGCCGTCCGGTGCCGCGGCGATAGATCGATGAGCTAGATGAGCTTATATGCACTCTTCGAACGTCATACCGCCTGGGCCGGCCAAAGAGCTTTTCCATAAGATTATTGGCTGCCCCAGTAGATGCTAAAGGAGCAGCCCAAGTCTAAGTGCATCACCATTATCAAACTTCAGAAGCCGTTGGAGAAGTTGGACCAATATCAGGTCCCCGAACCATGGTCTGGGAACCTTGAAACGGCTCGAATTCTCTTCATAGGAAAGAATCCCTCTATTGATATGAATGAAAAGTTTCCTACACGACGGACAGATCCAAAGGAAACGGAACGGTACATTCTCAATCTGAGCAAACGGATGACAGAAAAAAAGGTTGAATACTGGGAAGCCGTGCGTAAGCTTGCTGCGCAACTGCTCGGCCGAAAGGCTGAACCAGGATCAGACTTTGCGCTGACAGAAGTGGTGCACTGTAAAACGCAGGGTGGAAACGGTGTCAGCAAGGAAGTCCGTGAAACATGCGGGAAAAACTACCTACGTGATATAGTGGAGTTATCGGGCGCGACAGTGATTGTCTGTCTAGGGTCGATCGCTGAAAAAGGCATCCGAGCCGCGTTTGGCAAATTGCTCAAAGACGAAGGCGAGGGAGCAATCCTTGGCAGCTTTCAACTTCATGGGCGTAGGCGATGGGTTGCGAGCCTGTATCACCCATCTGCGGAGAACTACAATAGGAAACATGTAACAGAGTTCCCTCCTGACGATTTACAGAAGCTGAGGGGCGTATTGGATCTTACATTCAAGGAGAACTCCGACTGGTAGTCTGCATGCAGACAGAGGAGATTACGGATACTGTGTCACAAGCTTGCCCCTGTGCCGAACTCCCAACTCCCGGAGCGCTTGCCGAAGTGTAATCTGTTTAGCCAGCGCAAGAAATCGGACGACGTTTCCTCCAAGTTTACACGTGTCGCAATACCACTTTTGTGCGCCTGGATAAGTGAAAATTGAATACCGACGCCCTATGTGAAAAGGACATTTCGCCATGAGTGTATGTCTTCCCTTTTTTCGAAATCTCGTAAACCTCGCCATCACCGATAAGAGATCGATTCGCCTGTGATAATCATCTAGCGCTTCGTCTAGCTGCTGTTCAGCCTTGTCGATGGCTAAGAAAGCATATCGACGCTCACGTATATGAGCCCCCATTTGAGAAAGCGGCAGCCTATTGGTTCTGCGATGACGCCTGACCATGATCTCCTCCCATCTGAAACGTATTTGACGGTTATTCTGTCACTATTTTGAAGAGTAGACCATTTTGATCATTCGTGATCATGAGCACTAGAAATCCAACATGAGTACCGCGACCGCATTTCCTGGCTAGACCAAACGCCATCCTCTCTTTTCGACAGAATCGCTTTAGCAGCAGCCACAATAGGGCTATGTATGTGCGTATGCGAGCACTGTTCGTCGTTTCGTTGGAACTAGGTTCACAACGGAACTTGTCGATCCGTCGCGGGTGGCGTCGACCGGGAGCCCAGCCGCGTGCAACGGAAGGGTCCCACTGGGGGATGGGTGGAGTGAGCACGGCTGGGTTGGTCGATGACAGGACCCGCGCCGGTAGAACTTCCTCATTTCAACCCTTCTCCTCCCATTCCTCCTCCGAATCCCCCGAAGTTCCCCCCGAATCCTCCCTGTCCGCTTCCCCAGAACTCTCCGCGCCGCAGCCGCCCGTAGGGATGGCGCAGATCCGGCCGGCTTAGCCACCACAGGAATGCAAACGCGCCGATGGCAGTCGTCAACGTAATCCAAAACCCCAAGCCACGGTAACGGGTCTTCGCAAGAGAGCCGACTCGAACGTCCTGTGAGAGGGCAGCCAGCGCGACAGCCGTTCGGTATAATCCCTCTCCGAAATGACCGTTGCGAATGGCAGGGTCAAGATACTCGGCGCCGACCTTGGCGACGGCATTGCCGGCGGTCACCAGCAGCATGCGGCGTCCTACTGTGACCGCAGCTTGTCTCTCTTGTACCGCGAGCACAATCAGCATGCCATGTTCATCCTGCGCCGTTCCTATACCCCACCGCTGATAGAGCGCGGTTGCATAGTCATCGGCCGTTGCAAACGGTTTCAGCCAGGGAACTGTGACCACCACCATCTCCACGCCGGTTTTGCGTTCGAGGTCCTGACAGACTGACCGGATTCTTTCTTTCCACTCAGCATCGATGACACCGGCGTGATCGCTCACGTACCCAATTGGATCCGGTAATGCGCCTTTGTCGTACGGACGTGCAGAGGCGACGGCCAACCACCCAGGCACCATGAATATGATAGCGATCCGGAAAAGGCACAACATGAGTCGAGTATCGTGGGTCCGCATCGGTTACCGTCCCGTAGTCGGATTCTCAAGAACCTGCATCAAGGCTTCGAGCGAAGCCGTATACCGGTCGAATAAACGGGGAAGTTCGGCGGGGCCTGGGGTGATGAGGCCTCGCTTGAGATTCAGCACATCGCGAAACCCGGAGCAATCGATTCCCGCCCTATCTTGTAAGTACTGGATAAGCGTCTCAGCATGGGCATTGGTTGTTCTCTGTTCCAGCCGGTGCAGTCCGCGCAGAGACGGAAGGATCGCCGTCAATGACAGAGGAAGCAAGATCGTAATCGCCTCTTCGGTTCCGCCTCCCTCGACAAAGCGCTGCCTCAACCGCACCAGATTGCTTCGGACATTCTGGCGGATCTCGAGACCAAGATTGGTGGTATCTACGTGCAAGCCAATGAAAGGATCGCGTCCGGCCAGCAAACGATGCTGCTCCTGGATCTCGACATATTCCAAGGGAAACGAGGCCACGGACGCACGCAATTCAGATTCAGTCAGAAAAAGAGGAACCACAATCTGTTCACGCGCCCATTTCTTGTGCCTACGCGCATACCGTTTGAGAGCCTCCCGCTCATGGGACGTGAGCAGCAGCAGCACATTGAGGTTGGACCGGCCGGGCAAAAACTCGCCGCGGACGGAACTGCCGTACAGAATCATTCCGTCCAGCAACGGACCGAATATGTCGCTTGTGTCCTTCACGTAGGATCGAAGAGTGACCTGCGTCTCCGCTGGGAGACCATCGAATACTGCGTCGCTCGCCATTTCTCATCTCTCCATTCAATAGGTATCAGCTGCCGGCTTGCGAAGGAACCATGTGCGCACGAGGATCGGGCAGGAGGCCCGCTGCGATGACCCGATCGACGAGCGAGAAGGGAGGCCTCGAGCGCAAACCGGCGGTCGTCGTTAGAACCTGATAGCGTAGCCGCGCGTTCCGGTCGAGGGTTTGAAACACCCGGTCTCGAAGGAAAGCCAGGACAGGATTTCCCGTGTTCCACCACATCACCTGTTCATCGGCTAGGCGTTGTAACATCTCAACCTGCGGCCGGCGAGCCTGTTCATAGGCCCGCAACCGTGTCGCAGAAAAATCGCCGCGTTCGAGACAGGCCGGAATGAGATCCGCCAATGTCATCGCATCCACCATCGCCTGCATGCGCCCTTGGGACGCGTGAGGGTTCATGGCATGGGCCGCATCGCCAAGCAAGACGGCGCCATCTGCAACCCAGGTCGCGGCTTTCACCCTACCGGTCGGCATGTACGCTGTCTGAGTCCAGTCGGTCAGATTCCGGAAGAGCGATTCCCCGGAAGGATCGATTCTCGTCCAGGCTGCTCGAATCGGCTCAAAGCCGGCGGCCTTCACGTGCTCGAACGATCCGGCCGGAATCATGTAAAAGAGGTAGACCTTCCGCCCCGCAGCAGGGAACATCCCCAAGATCGAGCGGTTCCCCACAAAATATTTCGCCTCGGTGACCTCTGAACTACTGTCCAGAATGGCGATGAGGTACGCTTCCGGATAGAGATGCATCTCAGCGGCGATACCGAGCGACTGGCGCACGTTCGATAGGGCTCCATCCGCCCCGACCACGAGGCGCGCCGTGATATGAACCGGATGGTCTTGTCGTTCGGCCTCCAATCCCGTTACTTGTCTACCCTCGAAATGAAGTCGTATGAACCGGGTGTCGTACCATAGTCCCTCTGGATTGACGCGTTGCAGTTCATCGAGAATGGCATGGTGCGCGACATTCGGGAGAGTCACGAGGGCCCGGTTGTAAGGAGGAGGAAGCTCGCCATAGTCGATGGTGCAGAGACGCGACCCTCCTGCCCGGAGAAAGTGAAATTTCCGAACCGTCCTCGTCGCGTTGTCCGGCAGCTTGTCCAGCAGGCCTAGTCGATCCAATACTCGTTGTCCGTTCGGCTGCAGAATTTCCCCGCGCAATCCGGTGGGTGGCCCGGCGCCTCGCTCCAAGACGACCGATCGGATTCCCCGCTGGGCCAATACCAGCGCAAGCACGGCTCCACCCCCACCTGCGCCGACGATCGCCACATCCGTCTGGAAGGTGCCAGTTCCTATCACAACGGCCTCATCACCTATTTCCAATCCTCATACCGCACAGAATCGTTCCACATGGACAAAAACTTTTCCCTTGCTCGTGCCGTCAGGTGAACATCTGTAATCACGTCCAGTCGCTCATCATTGTACCGGTTTCCACTAGTCGTATGGTTCATCGACCCGGTGGTATTGATTTCGTCGTCGATCACGACCTGTTTCAGGTGCATCAGCCCGTCATGATGACTGATTTTGATGGGAACGCCGGCCAGATGTAACGTGCTCAAGGCAGCTTTTTGTTTCGTGTCCTCGATCTTCCCCCCATCAGTGATGATGCGAACATCCAATCCACGTTTCTTCGCATCCACCAGGGCCTTCACCATCGAGGGGGACGTCAGTCCGTAGACCGAGACATAGATATATCGTTTGGCGTGCCCGTAGAGTCTGATGAGGCGGTCGAGAGGAAGATCCTCCGGGCCATAGTAGACATCGATCGTGGTCCCTGAGTAGACAGGGTTTACAAGAGTGGGGCAGGACAGGACGCACAGAAGAACGGAGAAGAGAATGCGCCCGTGTTGAATCCCTGAAGCAATCACTCGATATCGAAGAGCGTTCGGAAATGGTCGTCGGATTCGGCCCATGCGCCCGGCGCCTGCCGGCTGAGCCAATCGCGAAGGAATGCCTTCTGCCCGGGGGTCAGCATCTGTTTGATCTGGTGAGTCCGCCCCTGAAGAGGCTGAAGAAAGCCCGCACGCTTACTGAAATCCAGGGTGGCAGTCCGGACATAGATGTTTGTGTAAAGCGTGGGCTTCTCGTCCTCCCCTTCGCCCTGAACCCACACGGACAAAAACTTTTCTAGATTGAGCCCGGCACTATCCAGTGCCGGTTCCGTATCGTGGAACAACTCATTTTCGGACTCCTCGAGCGGGGCTGCCTCGTGAGCACGAAATAGAAAATTTTTCTTCCACATAGAGCTTCTCCCAAGCTCCGCATACTGTGAGTTGAAGGTGATGAAAGTCAAGAAAGCAGTATGCAGGACAGCAGCGAACCGCGCCGCCTCATAACGGCGCGCCAATGAAGGTCGTCACCTTGACAAGGATTCAGTGCGCTTGGTAACGTCTTGAAATTCTTTAAACTCTCAGAGAAATCAGGAAGCCTGCATGAACGTGACGATCAACGGAAAAGCCGAACAGGTGCAAAGCGGGACCGTCCTTGACCTGTTGAAAGCCAAACACATCGAACCGCAAATGGTGGCGGTGGAGCTCAACGACAAGATGCTCGAACGCGGGCACCTCGAGACGACCCAACTACACGATGGCGACCAGGTCGAGTTTCTGTTTTATATGGGTGGTGGTCAGTGACGATGTCCGTTCATCCTGCTTACAAGGGGATCACTGAACTTATTGGAAATACGCCATTGGTCCGGCTTAATCGCCTCTCGAAACCAGGTTCGGCCGTCATCTACGCCAAGGTCGAGTCATTCAATCCGGGTGGAAGCGTGAAGGACCGGATCTGCCTTAATATGATTAACGAGGCGGAACGGCAGGGCAAGCTCAAGCCCGGTGGTACCCTTGTCGAACCTACCAGCGGCAATACCGGCATCGGACTTGCCTTGGTAGCGGCCGTTCGCGGATACAAGTTGATCCTGGTGATGCCCGAAAGCATGAGCATGGAACGGGCCAGCCTCCTATCGTCCTATGGGGCACAACTCGTGTTGACAGCAGCGTGGGAAGGGATGAAGGGATCGATCAAGGAAGCCGAGAGCATCGTCGCCCAGAATCCATCCTACTTCATGCCGGATCAATTCTCGAACCCGGCCAATCCCGCGATGCACCGAATGACGACGGGACCTGAAATTCTGGAAGCGTTGAATGGAAAAGTAGATGCCTTTGTGGCGGCCGTCGGCACCGGAGGGACGATAACCGGCTGCGGCGAGGTGATCAAAGAACGCAACCCCCGGGCGAGAGTCATTGCCGTTGAACCGGCCGGTTCCCCTGTATTGTCCGGCGGAGAGCCTGGTCCTCACAAGATTCAGGGAATCGGCGCCGGCTTTGTTCCGAAGGTCTTGAACCGCAAGATCCTGGATGGTGTGATCACGGTGACGGACGATGAAGCCTATCAAACGGCCAAACTCCTGGCCAAGAAGGAAGGGCTCCTGGTCGGCATTTCGGCCGGAGCAAATGTATTTGCGGCCCAAAAGGTTGCAGAAGAGCTCGGATCCGAAAAGAATGTGGTGACGATTCTGTGCGATACTGGCGAGCGCTATATCAGCATCGAGAAATACTTCAATATTTGAGGCGCGTGAAGTGGGCTTCGTGAAGCGTATCTCGTTCAGGATTTCTTCTGGCAAGATACGAACGACGAGTGACAAATGGAGTTTACTGAAACTCAAATTACCCGATACAGCCGGCATATCCTGTTGCCTGAAGTAGGGGGCAAGGGACAGAAGAAGATCGCCAGAGGCAAAGTGTTGCTCATTGGAGCCGGAGGACTGGGTTCACCGGCTGCCCTCTATCTGGCGGCGGCCGGCATCGGGACTATTGGTCTCATCGATAGCGATGTCGTCGATTTGTCGAATCTGCAGCGGCAAGTGCTGCATCACACCAGCGATATCGGTCGTTCAAAAGTTCTGTCAGGTAAGGAAAAGATCCAGGCTCTGAATCCCGACGTCAACGTCATCCTCTATGAAGAACGCTTGAACGCGTCGAATGCCTTGAAGATGTTCGCCGAGTTTGATGTGATCATCGACGGGGTTGATAACTTCCCCGGCAAATTCCTCATCAATGACGCCTGTTTTTTTGCCGATAAGTCGCTTGTGCATGGAGGAATTCTGCGCTTTGACGGCCGCGTGACGACCATCATTCCTCGGAAATCGGCCTGTTACCGGTGTATCTTCAAGGCCCCTCCTCCTCCGGGCCTGGTGGCATCGTGCCAGGAAGCCGGCGTCATCGGAGTCTTGGCGGGGATCATCGGCACGATTCAGGCGACGGAGGCGTTGAAGCTGATCCTTGGTATCGGTCGTCCTCTCACTGATCGATTGCTCGACTTTGACGCCAGGCGGACGCACTTCCGTGAAATTCGCGTCAAGCGAAATCCGGACTGTCGTCTGTGCGGGGAACATCCCACGATTACGGAATTGTTCGAAGACGGAGAGGTCAACCCGACTTGTTCCGTTCCAGATCAGGGTGTGTAAACGAATGGTGGCTGTATGACTAAGATGAAAGCGTTGGTCTGCCGCGAATGTGGGAAGGAATACCCAACCAAGGCAATCCATGTCTGTGAGATGTGCTTCGGACCGCTCGAGGTCAAGTACAACTACGACGAGATCAAGAAGGTCATTTCCCGCAAGAAGATTGCGGATGGGCCCCAAAGCATGTGGCGTTACATCGACTTGTTGCCGGTGGAAGGGACCTCTCTGGTCGGTCCCCATGCCGGTTTGACCCCCTTGGTGAGGGCAAAGAATCTTGGCGCCTTTCTAGGCCTGGATGAGTTGTATATCAAGAATGATACCGTCAACCATCCCACCTTATCGTTCAAAGACCGTGTCGTCTCCGTTGCTCTCACGAGAGCCCGCGAACTGGGTTTTGAAACGGTCGCTTGCGCCTCCACCGGCAATCTGGCGAACTCCGTGGCTGCGCACGCGGCGGCATCGGGAATGCAGTGTTATGTCTTTATTCCGGCTGATCTTGAAGCGGCAAAGGTATTGGGCAATCTCATCTACAAACCGAATGTCGTCGAGGTCGAGGGTAATTACGATGACGTCAATCGGTTGTGCAGCGAGATTGCCGCCGAACACGGTTGGGCGTTCGTCAACATCAACATCCGCCCCTACTACGCCGAAGGGTCGAAGACCTTGGCTTATGAGACCGTGGAACAGCTCGGCTGGAGTACTCCGGACCAGGTGGTCATTCCCATGGCCTCCGGCTCGCTGCTGACGAAAATCTGGAAGGGCTTGAATGAATTGCGCGCGTTGGGTCTGGTCGATGCCGTCAGGACCAAGATCAATGGGGCGCAGGCGGAAGGATGTTCACCGATCGCGACCGCGTTCAAAGAGGGGCGGGACTTCTTTAAACCAGTGAAGCCGAAGACGATCGCAAAGTCGCTGGCCATTGGGAATCCCGCCGACGGATACTACGCGTTAAAAGCCACGGCCGAGAGCAAGGGCGCGATGGACGCCGTGTCCGATGAAGAAGTCGTGGAAGGCATCAAACTGCTCGCTCAGACCGAGGGAATTTTTGCGGAAACGGCCGGCGGGGTGACGATCGCTGTCCTTCGCAAACTGGTCAAACAGGGCATGATCAAGAAGACGGACGTCACGGTCGCTTATATTACGGGAAACGGCCTGAAGACGCAGGAGGCAGTCGTCGATGCCGTCGGTCGCCCGGTTCGGATTCTCCCGAGCCTGGTCAGTTTTCAGAAGAACTTCAAGGTGGATAAAAATAGCGGTGGTGACGCATGATTAAAGTTCGAATTCCCACGCCGCTTCGGCCGCTGACCAAAGGACAAGGTGAAGTGGACGCGAAGGCTGAAAATATCAACGACATGATCGGGATGCTGGATGCCACCTATCCCGGCCTGAAGGATCGACTGTGCGATGCGCAGGGTGAATTGCGACGGTTCGTCAACATCTATGTCAATGAAGAAGACATCCGGTTTCTCAAAGGCAAGGAGACCTCATTGAAGGATGGCGACGAAGTGTCCATCGTACCCGCCATTGCAGGGGGATGACGATGACCAGTCTTCGGTTTCATATCCGGTTTCCGGAACAGAAGATCAAAGAACCGATCATCTATCAGATCGGTCATGAGTTCAAGGTCGTGACCAACGTCCGGCGCGCCGATGTTCGCGAAACCACCGGATGGATGGATGTGGAACTGAGCGGCGACACCGAGGAGATCGAACGGGCCATTCAAGGATTTCGCACCAAAGGCTGCATCGTCGATCCCATCGAACTGAACGTCGTGGAATGATCAGACGTGAAGCGTACCTCGTGAAGCGTATTTCGTTTCAGATCTGACGTTTCACGTTTCACGAACGACGAGAGACGAAGCGAATGGAACTTACCGATCAACAAATACAACGCTATAGTCGCCACATTATCCTCAATGAAGTAGGCGGCAAGGGTCAGAAGAAACTGTCACGCGCCAAGGTGTTGATCATCGGCGCGGGCGGGCTCGGCTCGCCGGCAGGCTTGTATCTCGCGGCAGCCGGCATCGGGACGATCGGCCTCGTGGACGGCGACGTGGTGGACCTCTCCAATCTCCAACGGCAGATTCTCCACACCACCGCAACAGTCGGCCGCCTGAAAGTGGAATCGGGCCAACAGACTCTTTCGGCGCTCAATCCCGACTGCACCATCAAGACCTATCAGTATCATGTAGACGCCGCCAATATTTTGGGGCTCATTCAGGATTACGACATCGTCCTGGACGGCTCCGACAACTTCACGACGAGATTTCTTGTGAACGACGCCTGCTTCTTCGGAAAGAAGACACTGATCTCCGGCAGTATCTTCCGCTTTGAAGGGCAGCTCACGACCATCAAGCCACATGAGGGGTATCCCTGCTACCGCTGCCTCTACCCCGAGCCACCGCCGGCAGGACTGGTCCCGAGTTGTCAGGAAGCCGGTGTCCTGGGAGTGCTAGCGGGCACGATCGGGGTGTTGCAAGCGTCCGAGGCTCTCAAAGAGATCCTGAATATCGGTGAGACGCTCGCCGATAAACTGCTCCTCTATGACGCGCTCGAAATGACGTTTCGGAAAGTGTCGCGTCCCAAAGATCCCGACTGCCCGCTGTGCGGAAAGAATCCTTCCATCACGGATCTCGGTGGCGACTATCAAGTCACCTGTTCGATATGAGCACCGCCGTCCTTGCCAGCCAGCTCCAGTTATAGCTTTCCAGCCATCTGGCTGAAAAATATGTAGCACATTGCCACGCAAAATCGAGGCATCGTGCCACATATTTTCAAACGTCGGCATGTGTATTCCGTGCGTTTTCTTGTTCCCATCCGCCTTCGTGATATCCTCCATCGGAAAGACATCTGGCGGTCGCTTAGGACTCGATCCTATGCCGTGGCAAAAATGCGCGCGGGGATCATGTCCGGTCATGTCGCCACACTTTCCACACAGATTGAAACGGAAAACCCCGCTCTCTCTATACCGATATCGAGACCGCCCGGCGCCCGTGCATAGAGAAAGAAGTGACCGATCTGTTCGTGTAACTCGGTTCATCGACTCAGTCCGGGTCGTTTGGGCGGGCAAATTAAACAAAGCAGTGACTTCAACATCCAAAAGCTTATCTAGCGGATAATCGGGACAATCCA
>Ga0075420_100002194_pt1 | contig 16880 bp, 17 predicted proteins | sample SoiMetdeltSBSDD4_FD_75296 | JGI IMG/M metagenome (GOLD analysis project Ga0075420, IMG submission 75296) | Bulk soil microbial communities from a Populus tree surrounding site in Tennessee, USA - Soil MetaG P. deltoides SBSDD4 | ecosystem: Environmental > Terrestrial > Soil > Tree plantation... | reverse complement strand
CAACGCCGTTACTCCCAGGCATGATGACGTCCGTCAGCAGAACGTGGATCGGCCCGCGCTGACTCCCCGCCATGTAGAGCGCATCCGAGGCACTGGCGGCGACGATGACGCGATAGCCGGCACGGCGAAGGGCATCCGACGCAAGCGCGCGCACAGCGTCCACATCGTCAACGACCAGAACGGTCTGACCGGCGCCGCCAGCAGGCGCCGGTGTCACCGATTTCTGCACGACAGAGGCAGTGATCTCGAACGCGGGCAGATACATCTTGAACGTCGTGCCGATGTCGGGCTCGCTGTAAACCGAGATGTTGCCGCCGCTCTGACGGACGAACCCGTACACCGTGGCGAGACCAAGGCCAACGCCTTTTCCCCTTGCCTTCGTGGTGAAGAACGGTTCGAAGACTCGATCCCGGATCTCGAAAGGAATGCCGCACCCGGTGTCGCTCACTGAGATTCGCACGTATGGCCCTGCCGCGACGTTGAGGTGCTGCGCCGCGTAGCTTTCGTCGAGCAACACCGTGTCAACCTCGACGATCAGTCGGCCGCCTTTCGGCATGGCATCCTTCGCGTTGTCAGCCAGGACAACGAGGGCGGCCCGGAGGCCGTCTACATCAACCTGCGCCGACGGCACACTCCCCTGCGAGTGAATCTCGAGGGCCACAGCAGCACCCGCCGCCTCCTGCATCAGTGACCTTGCGTCCTCGACGACCTCGTCGATGTTCACGCGCTGCGGCGACAGAACCTGTCGACCACTGAAAGCCAGTAGTTGTCGGGCCAGTGCGGCGCCCCGTTCTCCCGCCGAGAGGACCTCATGCGCGCTTTTGGAGGCACTCGGATCGGAGAGCTGCTGGGCGAGGAGGGTGCCGAAACCCAGCACCGCGGTCAGGATGTTGTTGAGGTCGTGCGCAATGCCTCCGGCCAGAAGCCTGGCGCTCTCCATGCGCGCCGCCAGCAATGCCTGTCGCTCCGCCTCGTTGAGCGAGCGCGGCGCGGCCGGGGTATGCCCCAGGGCTGGATCATGTACCGAACGCATCGCGCTCAGGCGACGTCAGCGACGCGGAGTCCCGACAAGATGTCGAGAAAGGCTTCCACGTATTGCGGGGCGAAGCGTCCACGCGACACCTCATCCAGGAGGTACTGCCGCGCGAGCTCGTCGCGAAGGGCCTCGCGGTACGGACGCTTCGAGGTGAGAGCATCGTACACGTCTACGATGCCGACCAGTTGGGCCAGAATCGGAACCTCGTCTCCGATCAGCCCCTGAGGATAGCCACTTCCATCGAGGCGCTCGTGATGAGACCTGACGATCGGTCGCACGTTTCGCAGCGAACGCAAGGGGGCGCACAGCGCGTCGCCGATGTCGGGATGCGTCTGCATGACGGCAAACTCCTCGGCTGTAAGCGGACCGGCTTTCAGCAGGACCGAATCCGGCACGCCGATCTTCCCTACATCGTGGAGATATCCGCCGCGGTGCAGCGCCGCAAGATCTTCGTCTGTGGAGCCAAGTGTTCGACCAAGCAGAACGGCACGCTCTGCCAGCCGCTCACAATGGCCGTTCGTGTTCGGATCCCGGGCTTCGATCGTCAGGGCCAGCGTCATGAACGCAGCCTCAGCCGAATCGAGTTCATCGATCAGCGACTTCATGCGCGTGAGCCCGGCGATCCGGGCGCGAAGTTCATGTGGGTGTACTGGCTTCGTGAGGAATTCGTCGGCGCCGGCCTCGATGCCTCGAATGCGATCGGCAACCTCGCAGAGCCCGGTCACGAGGACGACAGGTGTCAGCCGAACATCCGGATCGGCCTTCAGGCGTCGGCAGACCTCGAGGCCGTCCATGCCGGGCATCGCGACGTCGAGAATCACAACATCGGGTCGATCGCGGTAGACCGCCTTCATGGCTTCGACACCGTCGGCCGCGGTGATCACCTCGTGGCCCTCTTCAACGAGCAGCTTCTCGAACAGCGCGAGCACGCTCGTCATGTCATCGGCGATGAGGACACGACTCTTTCGGCTCGGAACGGTTGGAGGCGCCATCAAGAGGCGCGCTCCAGCGCCGGCGGCCCTAAGAGGTCGGCCGCATGATTCGCGGCGGCCGGAACCCGGCGATGCAGGCCATGCCGCTCGAGCTGGCGATAAAACGCCCGGCGACTGACACCAAGCAGCCTCGCCGCCACCGCTTTGTTTCCGTGCACCTCAGCGAGCGTCCTGACGATGTGCTCCCGCTCAACATCGTCTAACCGTGCTAACTGCCGAGGAGGCATCTGCACAACCGTTGCAGGGCCTCGCTCTGGCGCACTGTCGATGGCGTCACTGCGATCCATGCCTTCGGCCAGGTCCAGCTCCGTAACGCGATCGCCATCCGCGAGGATACAGGCGCGCTCAATATTGTTGCGGAGCTCGCGGACGTTGCCTTCCCACGGCGCCTCGACAAGCATCAACTCAGCACCCGGCGTGAGACCCTTCAGCGGCCGACCCATCTTTCGCGCGAACGCCGCGACGAATGAATTGGCAATTGCCGGGATATCTTCACGCCGATCGCGCAGCGGTGGCATGTGTACCTGCACCACATTCAAGCGGTAGTAGAGGTCACCCCGGAAGCGCCCGGCTGCTACTTCGGCGTGCAGGTCGCGATTGGTTGCCGCGATGACGCGAACGTCCACGTGCTTCGACTCGAGTGAGCCGACGCGCTGCACTTCCCCATCTTCGAGCACTCGGAGCAACTTCGCCTGCGCGCCGGCGGGAAGCTCGCCCACCTCGTCCAGAAAGAGCGTGCCGCCGTTGGCTGTTTCAAAGAGCCCGGCCTTGTGATCCGTGGCCCCGGTGAACGCACCACGTACGTGCCCGAACAGCTCACTCTCGAAGAGGGTCTCCACGACTGCGGAGCAGTTCATGGTCACCATCCGGCGCTGACTTCGTGGACCGAGAGCATGAAGGGAGCGCGCCGCGAGCTCTTTGCCAGTGCCGGTCTCGCCGGTGATGAGCGCCGTGCGAACGTGAGGAGCGATCCGGCGCAGCAGGTCGAATACGTCCTGCATGGCTGGACCATGCCCTACCATTCCGCAGAAGTCGACCGCACCGACCGGCCGTCCTTCCGGCTGGGACGCTCGCTCCACATCGTCGCGAACCTCGCGTAAAAGCGCTCGAACCCGCGGCAGATCGAATGGTTTGGTCAGGTAGTCTGCCGCGCCGCCCTTTACGGCCAGGACGGCGCTCTCGATCGTGCCGTAGCCGGTCATCAGAACCACATGGCTATTTGGCGAGGCGACGCGGACGGCGCTCAGGGCCTCGAAGCCCTTCGTCCCGGGCATTCGGAGATCCAGCATGACAAGATCGGCCGGACGATCTCGCAACAGATGCACGGCCTCGTCAATACTCACGGTTGTGACGATGTCAAAGCCTTCGGATGCGGCGAGATGGGTGACCAGCGACAGCACGTTCTGGTCATCGTCGATAGCAAGGAGGCGAGGTCGTTGGTTTAGCATGATGTGCCCACAGGTGTGACGAAAGCGCCCACGTGTAACCATCTTGCAATCGGGACAAAAACGACGGACTTGAAAGGGATTAGTTACTGAATCGCGCAGGAGCGTGAAGAGCGTGCGCCGCGTGGTGCAACCACGCGCACACGGACCCGCACACCTGTGTCAGGAAGGCTGACGCCAGATCTCCGCGAGCCGCGCGTCGCGCCCACAACCCCATCGGTAATAGCGGTACCGCACCGGGTTCTTGGTGTGATAGTCCTGGTGGTAAGTCTCGGCGGGATAGAACGCCGTCGCGTCGATGATTTCCACGACCACGCGCTGCGTAAACCGCGCCTGCAGCCGAGCCTTCGAAGCCTCGGCGATGGTGCGCTGCGCGGGCCCATGCACGAAGACTACGGGTCGGTATTGCTCGCCGTAGTCGCAGAACTGCCCGTGATCGTTGAAGAAGTCCACGTTGTGCCAGTAGTGATCGAGCAGTGTTTCGAAGCTGACGACCTTCGGGTCGAACAGCATCTCCACCGACTCCACGTGGCCTGTGCCACCGGCCGACACCTGTTCATAGGAAGGATGCGGCACCCGCCCGCCTGTGTAGCCAGATGTGGTGGAGACGACGCCCTTGACGCCGTCGAAGTCCGACTCGGTGCACCAGAAGCAACCTGACGCGAGCGTCGCCTTCTCGAGGCCTGGTGGTGCAGGACGGTCATCGGGAAGCGGCTCGGGTGCCGTAGTGTTCGGACCACCCGCACCTTGTCTGGCGGCAGTTGATCGACCCCAGCCCGACAGATAGAGCAATCCGCCTACAGCAACCAAAGCTGCGAGCGCGAGTGCCAGCCGCAAGGGCCTGGGCATCAGCCTTCTCGGAACTCCATCGCCACGCCGTTCATGCAGTAACGCAACCCGGTCGGTTTCGGCCCATCGTCGAACAGATGACCGAGGTGGCTGCCACAACGCGCGCAATGCACTTCGGTGCGGACCATGAAGTAGCTGCGGTCGACAGTGGTGCCGACAGCGTTCTCCAGGGGCGCATAGAAACTCGGCCACCCGGTGCCGCTTTCGAACTTGGTATCCGATGAAAACAACTGCTGCCCACAGGCCGCGCACACGTAGGTGCCGTGACGTTTCTCGCCGTTGAGTGGGCTCGTACCCGCGCGTTCGGTGCCGTGTTCTCGCAGCACCTTGTACGCTTCTGGCTTGAGCTCGATACGCCACTCCTGATCAGTCTTGGCGACGGGGTACGGCAACGGCGTGGTGGAATCGTCCATAGAGAGGTTCACCTGTGAAGGGCTTGAGAGCCAAGCGATGACCGGAGCCAGCCCCACGGTCGCGGCCGCTGCGAACAGCACCTGGCGTCGTGTAGGCATAGGGGCAATCCTCCGATCGGGTTCACGCAGGAATCACGCCAACGTCGGGCCGTTCACCCTCAGCCAGGCTCTGGCCTTGGCGTAATTGGGATATGCCTCCGCTACAAGGGCCCAATACGCGGGAGAGTGGTCCAGCCGCCGCAGGTGCATGAGTTCATGAACGAGGACGTACTCTCGCACCCAGTCAGGCATCGCCACGAGTCGCCAATTGAGGGTGATGTGCCCGTCGCGACCGCAGGAGCCCCACCGCGATCGCTGATTTCTAACCGTGACCCGCGTCACCTCGAGACCGTGGCGCACTGCGAGCGCGCGAAGCTCGACGGGCAGCTCAACCACCGCCCGCGCGCAGAGCCTCTCCCGTTCCTCGTCCGAAAATATCGAGCCGCGCGCGGGCAGCCGTCGCAACTGCGCCGCGATCCAGGCGCCCTGGCGCGTGACGAATGCCTCCGCCTCTCGTCGGGATCCGCCGCGTGGAATGGTGACACGAACACAGCCTGTCGGCTCCACGCGCACCAGGTACCTGCGCGCACGACGATGGCGCACAAAGTACAGCGTGGGCGCGGCGTCGAGATGTGGGGCGTGTGGTTCCAGTGGCAGGCGCGGCTGCATGCCGCCAGAATACCCGAAGTACACTGAACGTCGCGTGGCCGAAATCCTTCGGGTCGATCCAGTCCATCCGGATACCGCGATCATCGAACGCGCCGCGGCATGCCTTCGGAGTGGTGGACTGGTTGCGTTTCCGACCGAGACGGTTTACGGCCTCGGCGCAGATGCGACCAACACGGATGCTGTCCGGCGAGTTTTTGCCGCAAAGGGGCGTCCATCGACCGATCCCCTGATCGTTCACGTTCCTGACCTCGACTCCGTGCGCCCGCTCGTCTCGCACCTCACCGACTCGGCCGTTACGGTTGCACGCGCCTTGTGGCCGGGCCCTCTGACGCTTGTTCTCCCCCGCTCTGGTCTCATCGGCACCGAGGTGACGGCGGGCCTCGAGACGGTGGCCGTTCGGGTGCCCGCGCATCCCGTTGCCCGTGCGCTCGTGATCGCTGCGAGGGTGCCCATCGCCGCCCCGAGTGCGAACCTGTTCTCGCGGCCGAGTCCCACGCGGGCCGAGCACGTCGCCGACGATCTCGGAGACGCAATTGATTTGATCGTCGATGCTGGTGCGACGCTCGTCGGCCTCGAGTCCACCGTCCTGGATCTGACGTCCGACCCTCCGCGTGTGCTGCGGCCTGGCGGCGTATCCCTGGAGCGTCTACGGGAACTGCTGCCGAATGTCGTGCTCAGGGATGTTCAGGCTTCCCCAACCGACGCCATGCGTTCGCCAGGCATGCTCAGCAAGCACTACGCGCCTCGAACACCGCTCACGCTGTTCGAGGGCAACACCCAAGGCGTGCTGGACCGCATTGCCGCAGAAGTCGGTGTCGCCATCGAGCGTGGAGAACGTGTTGCGCTTCTCGGCACGCACGAGATGCTTGCGCGCGCCAAACAGGCGATCGGCGCTTCGCCGGCGATTACCTTCCTCGAGATTGGCTCGGACTCCAGCGCCGCCGGGATTGCCTCACGGCTATATGCCAGCTTGCGCGACTGCGACGCGGCCGGCGTCGATCGCGTGCTCGCGCTCCAGGTGGCCGACGATCGCGGCATAGCCCTGGCGGTCCGCGATCGCCTGAGGCGGGCCTCCGCAGGTGACATTGTCAGGTGCTGATTCGTCGGCGGGTCTAAAGACCCGCCCTACGTACGAAGGTACGCAGGCCGGGTCTCCGTGTACGTAGGCCGGGTCTTTAGACCCGGCGTGTGGTACGTAGGCCGGGTCTTTAGACCCGGCGTGTGGTCGTAGTACGTAGGCCGGGTCTTCAGACCCAGCGTGTGGTCGTAGGCCGGGTCTTCAGACCCGGTGTGAACGGCTGCCGCACGCATTACGGCTCGCGTTTCCGGATCGGCACCCACCCCGGCTCAAATCGCGCGCGTACGAGCAGGTTGACAACCTCGCCGTAGCTGCGAACGCCAGACTCGACGCGATTGGCCTTCAAGTACCGGTCGTAGACGAGCCAGCTCACAAGCCGCAGCCGCGGAAGCTCGCCGCGTCGCAAGCGAGCGATGATCGCTTGAACATCTGCTCGGGGACCCGCGGCCATCGACTCCCAGAGCGTCGCCCTCACGCCACCATCTGTCTCGCCGGCTATCTGCCAGTAGAGATACAGCCATCCGCTGTACTGCGCCGGCACCGATGCGCGGATGCACGTCAGGAAGCCCACGAAGTTTGCTTCGGACTCGTCCGCGAAGCCCGCAAGATGTGCCCATTCGTGCGCAGCCACGAACGGGCGCTCGAACGGCAGGAGGTCGGGGTTCTCGATGACCTCGAGTCCGAACGGATTCACCATACCGTCAACGCCAGTCCATCGAAAGTACGGCCCGAGGATCGATCGCTTCAGGTGTCCGGGAACGGCAGGTTTCGCGCCGGTCAGTTCCGTCTGGACCGTGGCCGCCGCATGCGTGAGTGATCCATTGCGCCATTCGGCGTCAGGCCACCCGATTCGATGCGCGTCCGCGTACAGCGTGTTCAACTGTCGGACGGCTTCAAGCCCAAGCGTGGCAACCGCTTCCGTCTGAACCGGCCTCTGGTCGAGCACGAGCCGACCGTCCAGGGGCACTCGCCGGTAGTTCAGCCCCCAGAATGCAAGGAAGACGAGGTACGCCACCGCTGCGACAGAGGCAATGCCGAACGCCGTACGTCCCAGCGGTCTAACCGTCCTCTTTCGAAGTGCTGCCCGTACGCTGCGGGCGACGACCAGGACAAGTGTTGAGACGGCGAGCACCAGCAGAACATCCAACAGGGCAAACGGCAGAACGTTGGTGACGTCTGTGGTGACTTGCTGAACGGACGGATAGATGCCGAGCGAGAACCACTCCTCCACCACTCCGGGAGAGACGGGCGCAATCGCTGCGACGATGGCCGCCAGCAACGCGAGCACTCCAGCTACATGGCGCCGACTGAGAGACATTGTTGCAACCCTGCTCCGCGCGCAAGTCTAGTCTGAATCGCCGGGCTGGCCGGTGAATGCGGGGAGGCCGATAATCCATGTGATGCTATGGCAGTGAAGATTGGCCTGATCCTCCTCGCGGGCCTGCTGCTTGCGGGGCAGCAGGATCCGACACCGACGCCTCCGCCGGAGACGTTTCAGTCATGGCTCGCAAGAGCGATCGCCGACGCGCGAGGACGGGGCTTCGATGACCGCGTGATCGACCGCACTCTTGTCGGCCTCGAGCCGCTGCCACGTGTGGTTGAGAGCGACAGAAGCCAGGCGGAGCTGATCCCGCTGACGCTCGATCGGTATCTGGCTTCGCGCATCACCGCGCCGATGGTGCGGCGCGGTCGGGAAATGGCCCGCACTCACGACGCTCTCCTCCGCCGACTCGAGCGAACCTATGGCGTGCCCCGTCAGTACTTGCTCGCGGTCTGGGGCGTCGAATCGCGGTTCGGCCGTCTCATAGGGCGCACTCCTGTTTTTCAGGCCCTCGCGACGCTGGCATGGGAGCCTCGACGCTCGGACTTCTTTCGCGGACAGCTCTTCGATGCCATGCGGATGGTGGCACGGGGCGACATCGAGGCGTCGCGCATGACGGGCTCATGGGCCGGCGCGATGGGGCAGACCCAGTTCCTCCCGTCCAGTTATCTGGAGTACGCCGTGGACTACGACGGCGACGGGCGACGCGATATCTGGACATCCACCCCCGACACGCTCGCGTCGATTGCCAACTACCTCAAGGGTTACGGGTGGGAAGCTGGCGAGATCTGGGGACGCGAGGTACGACTGAGCGACGCGGCGCGTGCCTCAGCCTTGGCCCTGCCTCAACGCGGGACGGGGTGTTATGCCGTTCGTACCATGACGGCTCGACAGCCCCTCAACGCGTGGCGTCGCCTTGGCGTCCGTCGGGTTGATGGGACCGCGTTGCCCGCCAGTCAGGTGGACGCTGGCCTGGCGCTGGTCGGCAATCGCGCGTTCCTCGCCTACCGCAACTACGACGCGATTCTGGGCTACAACTGCGCGCACTACTATGCGCTGAGCGTCGCACTCCTGGCGGATCGGCTGCGCTGATCGACTGAGCACGTCAGGCCGCCGGCACTTATAATGCCGAACCGGCATGCAGGAGTCGCAAACCGAACAAGACCTTCCTGGTCTTCATATCAACGACCGCACGGCGTGGGACGTCGTGGTGCTGATGGCCGCGATGGCGCCGGCACTCTTCATCGCGCGTGAACGCATGGTCTTCGCCTGGGAGGGAGACTCACTGCACACGACCAACCCATCCGACCCGGCGGCCGTTGTCGCCTGGGACCCGGCCGCAGGCTGGGAGGTGCTGCTGGCTCAGGACGACCCCCGCCATGGAGAGCTCGACCTGTGGTTGCCGATCTGCAGTGCTACGCCGTCTCATCCAGTGGCCGTCGGGCACCTCGGCCAGAGCATTGACGGGTTCATCGCCACACCTTCGGGCGACTCACAGTTCGTAACCGGCCAGCAGAATATCCTGCACCTGCATCGCCTCCGCGCTCTGTGTTCCGCCGTGATCGTCGGCGCGGGAACCGTGGCGTTCGACAATCCCCTCCTCACAACCCGACACGTCGAGGGACCGAACCCGATCCGAGTGATCTTCGACCCGGGCCGCCGCCTCGACGGCGACTACCGGCTCTTCACCGACGAGGCTGCCTCAACCCTTTATGCATGCGGCGCCGTGCACCTTCGCGACGACGAGACGCACGTCGGGCTGGCGGCAGTCGTACCCTTGTCGTCGGACGTACCAGTAGTTGCGGCTCGAGAATTGATGGCGCAGCTCCGCGATCGTGGTTGTTTTCGTCTGTTTGTCGAAGGAGGAGGCGTGACCGTGTCGGCGTTTCTGGAAGCAGGATTGCTTGACCGCCTGCACATTGCGATCGCGCCCGTCTTCATTGGAACCGGGCGGCCCGCGATCCGTCTGCCGGCCCGCGAAGCGTTGCGGGACTGCGCACGACCAGAATATCGGGTGTTCCGCATGGGTGGAGACGTCCTGTTTGACTGCAATCTCCGGGTGATTTCCGACGGAAGCCTGGCGGACGCGCCCATCGTGTCGCGGGTCCTGTAGAAGAAAGCCGTGCACGCCGGGTCTGAAGACCCGGCCTACGAACTGAGGGCCTGGCTTACGAACTGAGGACCCGGCCGACGTACGAGTGGCGGTGGTCCTGTCTGCACGTAGGGCGGGTCTTCAGACCCGCCGGGCCCGCGACGTCGGCCACGCTGCGAGATCTTCGTGGCCCACGGTGATCACCAGACCACCAGCCGCAGCCACCTCTCTTCGCTCCCGCTCCCATTCACGGATGCGGGGAGTGTCCTCTTCCTGCATCTCGCACGCGGCGTTGGCCCATCCGGCGATGAGCTCGTCCTGCAGCCTTCGCTCGCCTCCCCCAATCGTCCAATCGCTACGGTCCCGTTGAACCTCGTAGCCGACCCGCTCGAAATGGGCAGCCGCACGTAGCGTGGCACGCGGACCGAGTGCCTGGCCAAAGCCCTTGTCACCGACTTGGTGACGATTTACCAGTCGCAGGATCAGTTCATCATCTGGCCGGGCGGGCGCGATCGCTGTGCTCCCGTCGTAGGTCAGCGTGAAGAGTGCCGCGGCATCGATCTCGCGGCAACAGGACACGAGTCCCGCCAGCCAGTCCTCGGACACGAGATCGAGGAGCGCCGACGCCGTGATCAGCGAAGGCCTGTGCTCGGCACACGCCGCGAGTGGAAATCGCGATATGTCGGCTACGCGTGAGCGGACGCGCAGTTGCGCCGCAGGGGAGGTCACCACCACGCCATCTCCGCCCTGGATGCAGGCCCAACCACCCCTGGTCGCCCATGCGGCCATGCGGGTCGGCAACTCGATCAGCAGTTGATCGTCGGCATCGACCACGGCCCAGTCCTGGCACGCGAGCAGACGTTGAGAGAGATACCGCGGGTTGGAGCCCGTCCCAGTCGCCAGATCGAGAACCCGCAAGGGGCTTCGTGGCGAGACGTCGCCAAGCACATCGGCAAGGTACCGCGCGACCTCCCCAGTGAGCGCAGCAGATCGCGCAGCGTGGTCCGCCGCCTCACGGAGTCCCAGCCACGCTGCGGAGAAGCCACTCATGCCTCAGGCTACCCTCAGAACCGCAGCTTCCATCGCTTCAGCCGCATCGTCCCACGAGGGCAAACGTTCACGGACCCGGCGCGCCCCCGCGGCGAGAGTCGAGCGAGCAGCCGGGTCGGCAATCACACGCCGCAGCGCTTCGGTCAGAGCCTCCAGATCGCCCGGCGGAACGACGATCCCGGCGTCGCCAGCGAGAAGATCGGCAATCCCGCCCGTATCGGTCGCGACTGACGGCAAGCCCCGCGCGATGGCTTCGGCCACAACCATCCCATAGCCTTCGTACAAGGTAGGAAGGACAAAGACATCGGCACGCCCGTAGTGCATCGAGAGTTGCGCCTGCGACAACTCCCCCACCAGCTCCACTCGACGGCCAAACTCTTCGGACTTGACCTGCGTCGCCAGCGCCTGCGCTGTCTCCGGATCGCGATCAAGGCTTCCACCGCACGTCAGATGCCACGGCAGGTCCTTCAGTCGCGCCAACGCACGAAGCAGGAGGTCATGACCCTTGCGGGGGACGACAGAGGCGACGCACAGCAATCTCACTTCGTGTCCACCTGAGCCTGGCGCCAGCTCGGCTCGGTCCGTCCCGGGCACAACCACCGACACCTTCGTGGCACTGACGCCGTACTCGGCGAGCGCGCGAGCTGTGGCCGGACTCGTCGTGACCACATGCCTGGCCGACGTCAGCGCGCGGCGCTCGCTCTCAAACAAGGAGGAAGTGACGAGGGGGTCCAGCCCCGTCTCCCGTGCGAGTGGATGATGCACGAGCCCGACAATTCGAAGTCTGTCCGCTTCCGCCAGTACCTCGTCCGGAAGTACTCCGAGCGCAAGGCCGTCCACTACGGCCACACCTTCGCTTGCGATCCCACGTAGTGTGGCCGCGGCGCCAGCCCGCACCGTCCGGCTCGGATGTGGAAAGCCCTCACCCAACTGACACAGCGTGACGGTCCAACCCCTTCGCCGCAGCGCATCGATGATTCGTCGGTCGTACTCATAGCCACCCGTTCTCGTCTGGATGTCGCCCGGCACGACGAAGGTCAGAGACTGTGACACGGGTCAGTGGGCGTGGGATGTTCCCGGCGAGCCCTCGAACGACGCCCACGCCACGTGCGATTCATGCAGGGTCACGCGAACGAGCGTGATCCCCTTTGCGGCCTCGCCCAGGTCGCCGCGGCGGATGGCTTCGACCGCCCTGTCGAACACTTCGCGGGCAAGAAACTCCGTCGTCGTGTTGCGCCCCTTGAATTCCGGAACGTCGTCGAGGTTCTGAAAATTCATCCGACCGAGAATGGCCTTCACAGCGTCGCTCGCCTTCCCGATGTCAACCACGACGCCGTCCACGTCGAGCTCCGGGCGAGCAAAGGCCACGTCGACCACGTACGTCGCTCCGTGAAGGCGCTGCGCCGGTCCGAATGTCTCGCCGCGGAAGCTGTGGGCAATCATCATGTGGTCGCGTACCGACACTGTGTACATACCTTCTCCGTTCAGGGAATGCGTACGTGGACCGGGCCTTCAGGCCCGGCGTGTCGGCGGGTCTGAAGACCCGCCCTACGGACGTCACTCCGTTCGTCGATCAATACCTAATCCGATGGCACAGCGTGTCGCCGCCCGCCGTCGCAAGGCTGGCCATGACGGCCGGCATCTCGTCGAAGCCGCTCTCGGCCGTGATGAGTACATCGAGCGACGGATCCGAGAGAAGGCGCAACGCGAGTTGCAGTCGCGTCTCAAACGTCCATCGACCGCGCTTTCCTGGCGGGATTGAGCCCACCTGCGACGACTTGATCGTCAGCCGCCGCGAATGGAAGGCACCGCCAAGCGGAAGCGACACCATCTGCTCGCCATACCAACTCATCTCGAGGATAGTCGCATCCGGTGCGGCGAGATCGAGCGCTCGGATGAGCCCGGCAGGCGATCCGCTTGCGTGGATCACGACGTCCGCATCGCTTTCGAGTTCACCTGGTTCTGCGAACTCCACGCCAAGCGCCTTGGCGACCGCGGCTCGACGAGGATTGACATCGGACAGCGTACACGACACACCATTCATTGATCCCAGGAGCCAGGCTACCAGACAACCAACGGTGCCCGCGCCAAGCACGATGACGCGATTGCCGCCCCGCGGCGCGGCATCCCAGACGCCGTTGATGGCCGTCTCGAGATTCGCGGTGAGAACGGCGCGCGCCGAGGGCACATCGTCCGGCAAGACGTGCGCCGCGGCGGCTGGAATGACGAAGCGAGTCTGGTGTGGATAGAGCGAAAACACCCTGCGTCCGATCATCGCTTCAGGACCAGCCTCGACCACGCCCACGTTGATATAGCCGTACTTCACCGGACCTGGGAACTGCCCGTCCTGGAACGGTGCCCGCATCCGCTGATGCTCGGACTCGGGTACCCTACCCGCAAACACCAGGGACTCCGTGCCTCGGCTGACGCCGGTGTATAGCGTGCGCACCAGAACCTCATCGTCGCCCCTTGCGCGGACGGTAACCGGCCGAATCTCACCGTGTCCCGGCGAGGCAACCCAGAAGGCACGCGCGGTGCCCGAGGTCGAAGCGCTCATCTGCTCTGTCGGCATGGCCGATTCATTCTGTCGTGGAGTGGGGCACGTTACAATCCCGAGCAACACGACGTGAGGACGACAGCGTTCATTCGGCCCCTTTCGGTTCGCGCCCGCCTCATCGCACTCGCCCTTTTCTTCACCCTCGCACTTCTTCTGCTCTCAGGCTTCCTGGAGACCGCTGTCGGGGTCAGTCACGGACTGCGCTGGACGGCTGCGGGGGCGTTTCTCGCGGCGATGGCCATCGCCGTGGCGGGCGTCACCGCCTTCCATCCATTTTCGCGACTCGGACTCGCAAACCTGGTCACGACTGTACGGACAGCGCTCGTGGCCATGGTCGCAGCGTTGCTTCTTGAACCGCCCGCCGCGGCAGTTGCGACGACGACTGTGATGATCGCTTCAACGGCTGCAGTCCTCGACGCGTGGGATGGACGGCTCGCTCGGCGCACGCTCATGGCCAGTGCCTTTGGTGCCAGGTTCGACATGGAAGTGGACGCCGTGCTGATCCTGGTCCTCAGCGTCTTTGCCTGGCACTACGACAAGACAGGAGCTTGGATGCTGCTCTCTGGCGCCCTGCGCTATGTGTTTGTCGTCGCAGGTTGGACGATAGGCTGGTTTCAACGTGTCCTCCCGCCGAGCACTCGACGCAAGGCCGTGTGCGTCATTCAGATCGTCGGATTGATCGTCGCGATCTCTCCGCTCATACCGCGGCCGTTCAGTGCGTTGATCGGCGGCGCCTCGCTTGCGGTACTCATGTGGTCGTTTGCCGTTGACGTGATGTGGCTGTGGCGCGCCCGGTGATGTGTTTGGGATTTCCATGGCGACAGGCTATCGTGGAGATGCTCCATGCCCATCGTGTCTGACCCAGCACGGCGTCAGTGGTTCAGGTTCGCGATCGGCCTGATCGTGCTCGACATCTGCCTGACCTTCCAGAACGTCTGGCCGACCCCGGCTGTCACGTGGACCGGCGGCCTCTCCGTTGAGTTAGGCGCATGCCTGCTCCTCTTCGCGGCGTTAGGTCGCTGGAAGGGCTCGATTCCACGCTGGCTGCCTACGGCCCTGGCGTGCTTTGGCGTCGCGTTGGTGCTGGGCCGCTACGCCGTGGTCACGTCTCCGGCGCTCTTCGGCCGCGACGTCAACCTGTACTGGGATCTCCGTTTTGTGCCCGACGTCGCGGCCATGCTTGCCCGCCCGGCGTCCTGGCTGGTGACAATCGGCGCGGTCGCAGCCCTCCTGTTCGTGCCGTACCTGATCTTCCGGATCCTGCGCTGGAGTCTCGAGGCCGTGGGCGGTGCAGCCGTCGGTGCCAGCACGCGGCGTACGGTCGCTGGGCTCGGGATCGTTCTCGTGGGGCTGTTCGCACTTCAGCGGAGCCTCGAGCCCACAAATGAATGGGCGGGGTACCACGACCATCGACTTGCCGGCACTCTCGACTTTCCACCCCCCGTGTCTGTGACCTATGCCAACCAGTTGCGAGTGCTGACGAAGCAACTCTCAGGAAGGGCGGCGAATCTGATTGGCCCTGGACCGAACCTCGATGCGAGCCTGAGCGCCATCAAGGACGTGGACGTCCTGGTCTTCTTCGTCGAGTCCTACGGTGCCATCGCGTACGACAAGCCGGAGTTCCGCGAAGCCCTCGAGCCGAGTCGCAAACAGTTCGATACCGATATCGCGGCGAGCGGGCGAGGCGTTGTGTCGGCATTCGTGGAATCGCCCACCTTCGGGGGTGGCTCCTGGCTGGCCCACATCAGCCTGCTCACGGGGATCGAGGTCAAGGACGAAGACACCAATCAGGTGCTGCTGACGCAGAGACGAGAGACCCTGGTCAGCATGTTCTCGCGCCACGGATATCGCACAGTCGCGGTCATGCCTGGCTTGCAGCGCGATTGGCCTGAGGGCGGGTTTTACCGATTTGACGACGTCTACGGTGAGACGCGGCTGCAGTACAAGGGGCCACAGTTCGGATGGTGGGTGGTGCCCGATCAGTTCAGCCTTGCCAAGCTCGATGCGCTTGAACTCGACAAGACCAACCGATCGCCCACCTTCGCCTTCATGGCTGGGGTCAGCACCCACACACCTTTCAGCCCCACAGCGCCCTATCAGCCCGACTGGACGCGGCTGACAACAGATTCACCGTATCCAATGACGGCGATCGACGATGCGTACGATCACCAGCCCGACTGGTTGAACCTTGGACCCAGTTATGTCCGCTCCATGAAGTACGTCTATGAGTCGATTGGCGGATATTTGCGCCACCGCTCTGACCGCGATTTCATCATGGTGATCCTGGGCGACCACCAGCCTCCGGCGCTCGTGAGCGGACAGGGCGCTCCGTGGGACGTACCGGTACACATCGTCGCAAGTCGTCCCGCCGTGCTCGCATCACTCGAAGCGAGCGGCTTCAGACGTGGCGTCGATCCGGAAAGACCCGTCCTCGCCCGGATGCATGCTCTCACGCCGATTCTGCTGAAGGCGCTCAGCGCCGAAAGGATTGCCGTTCACGTCGAGTGAGCACATGGCCGGGTAGCCATGTAGGCCGCGCCTTTACTGGTACGTAGGCCGGGTCTTTAGACCCGGCGTCAACTGCGCGCGTAGTGACCGTCAAGGGCCCGGCTTATCGGACGGTCTGCTGGAGCCGTGCGGTGCCGCGGCCAACTGGCCCGTCCCACTCCACGTTCAACTGCCACCCTCCACTCATACCCAGGTCGGTCGAAACCGCGTATCGGCCCGGCGTACTGGTTCGCGCGATCTCGATTGTGCCCAGCATCGGGGCCATTCCCGCCATCGACATCGTCGCGTTGACGCGTACCGTGCCGACGTCCTTCAGCGTGCCATCGGCGCCGCGAAATTCCAGGGATAGCGTGTCCCGGCCCTGCTTCACCTCATCGTGGTCGGCAAGCAGCACGACCACGATGTTGCCCGATGTCGTCCGTTGCAATTCATGGGACGGTGGCGCCGTGTTTCCGCCGCCGCACGCGATTGAGAAAAGCGCCAGGATACCAAGGAGGATTCGTGTCCACGGTGTCTGCATTGAGGGCTGATCCTACCCCGAGGTCAGCACCCGGATCGAGGCGGTTGGAACCACGCCTTCGATGCGCGTCCCTGCGGGGACGGTGATGGGGCGTCGCAGGAGGAAGGCATGACGAAACCGCGCCTGATACTCGTACAGCCACAGGAGCGGTTCGACCCGGCCGTCCGGGAACACCGCCGTGATCTGCATCGATGCCTGGCCTGGTACGCTGACCGGCAGGAGCCCCCGGATCACGGTGGCTTCCCGCAGGGTGAGGCGTCCGTGTGCCACTGGACCGTGTGATGGCAGCGGTGCGGGAGGCTTGTTCTCGA
>Ga0075420_100002190_pt1 | contig 16890 bp, 19 predicted proteins | sample SoiMetdeltSBSDD4_FD_75296 | JGI IMG/M metagenome (GOLD analysis project Ga0075420, IMG submission 75296) | Bulk soil microbial communities from a Populus tree surrounding site in Tennessee, USA - Soil MetaG P. deltoides SBSDD4 | ecosystem: Environmental > Terrestrial > Soil > Tree plantation... | reverse complement strand
AGCGCCCGTATTCATCGGTCACTCGGCCAGGAAGCGGGTGACCTCCTCGGAAACGAGCTCGGGCGAGTACTCGGGGCCGTCCCCGCTCTCACCGCGGCCGCGCCGGTCGACGGCGTAGAGCGTGAAGCGATCGGCGAGCGACGGGAGGATGTAGCGGAAGCTCCAGTGCGCGCCGGTCGCGCCGTGGAGGAGGACGAGCGGCGGCCCTTCTCCGCTCCGGTGAAAGCCGATCCGCGTGCCGTCGCGCGAGGTCACGTGACCGACGGAGGGGGCGCCGTCACCCACGGCGGCAGCGTATAGCTGTGGACTAAACACCGCGAGGCCCGCGCGGGATCATGTGGGTATGTGGCGACGCTCCCAGACGGACCCGGAACTGGCCGCGATCGAGGCCGTCTACCGGGAACAGCTTGGGTCGTTCGTGAGGCTCGCCACGGCCATCACCGGTGACGAGCAGGCCGCCTTCGACGCCGTCCACGACGCGTTCGTGCGCGCCGTCCGCTACCGCGGCCGGTTGCGCGACCGCGAGGCGGCGCCCGGGTGGGTCTGCCGGATCGTCCTCAACGAGGCCCGGAAGCGCTCGTCTGTCGAGCGCCGGCATGCGGCCTCTCCTTACGAAATGGCGGAGGAGCCCGCCACGAACGGGCACCGCGAGTCGGGCGCCGCCGCGGCGGCTCTTGCCTCGCTCCCGGAGCGCCAGAGGCTGGCGCTCTTCCTCCGCTACTACGCCGACCTTGACTACGCAGGGATCGCCGAGGCCCTCGGGATCTCGCGCGGCACGGTGTCCGCGACCTTGCACGCGGCCCACGCCAACCTGCAGACGAAGCTGAAGGAGGTCAACGCATGACCGACGTGGCCGAGCTCCTCGACACGCTGGTGAAGCCCTACGAGGGCGCCGGTGACTGGAACCGTGTCCTCCGCGACGCCGGGCTCGGCCGCCGGCGCCCGCTCTGGCGGCCCTACCGGCTCGCGGCCGTCGCCGCGCTCGTGGCCGTGATCGCGGGTGTCGTCGCCTTCTGGCCGGCAAACGGAACGGGCGGCTCGGTGCTCGACCGGGCGCTGGCCGCGACGGGCGAGGGCACCGTGCTCCACATGGTCTACGAGGGCGAGCTGCCCCGGACGCTCGTCGACCTCGAGACCGGCGAGCGCACGGAGCTGCGCTCGCTGAACGAGATCTGGTTCGACCCACAGGCGGGATTCCGGCAGACAGAAACGTTCGACGGGGTCGTGCAGTCCGACACCGTCCTCGGTTCCGACGAGGTGCCGGAGCACGCGACCTCCATCTACTCCAGCCTGGGCGCGGGCTACCGGGAGGCGCTCGAGTCCGGGCGGGCCGAGGTGGTCGGCGAGGACACCGTCGACGGCACCCCCGTCTACTGGATCCGCATCGAGGACGGGCACGACGTCGCCGTCTCGCGCGACACGTTCGAGCCGACCTACATCCGCGTGTCGATGGAGGGGACGCCCGCGCTGACGCGGATCGTCACCTACGAGACCGTCGAGTCGGGCTCGGCCCCGCTCGACGCCCAGGGATCGCCTCCGGGGCTCCAGGACGTGAGCACCGCGTACGGCGCGGAGATCGACCTGGCCGACGCCGCTTCCCTGCTCGGACGGGAGCCCGTCTGGGCGGGGTCGAGCCTGCACGGCTTCCCGCTCGACGCCGTGCGCTCACTGAGCCTGCGCACCGCGGACGGCACCGTTCCCGGCCTGAGCCTCGCGTACGGCTCGTTCGAGGGCGGCGGCCCGCACGTCGAGCTCAGCGAGTCGGCAACCGCGGCCGAGGGCCTGACGATGCTCGTCGGCGTCCGCAACTACGTCCCGCCCGAGGGAACGGCGCTCGTCGCCGGCTCCCAGGCGCTCGTCGGCATCGACGGCCTCGTGGTCGCGATCCACGCGCCCGACGAGGAGATGGCGATCTCCGTCGCCCAGCTGCTCCAGCCCTACTCCGGGTAGGAGGCGGCAACCACCGCTTTACGGCGCCGGCGTGCCACGGCCTTCACCGCCAGGGCCACGCCGGCGCCGAGGAGCGCGACGAGGAAGCCCTGCACGAGCACCTGCTCGAGCGTCAGCTTCACGAACGAGCCGTCGGCGGCCCACTCGCACGGCGACTGCCGCAGGGAGACGACGTCCACGCAGCTTCCGATCGTCGGGTGCGTGATGATCCCCGCCACCCCTCCGAGCCCGGTGAGCATCGCCGCGAAGAGGCCGTGCACGACCGCGGCGTCGCTCGTCACGGCGACCGTGACCGCGGCGACGACCGCCTGGCAGGCCAGCGCGAGCACGACCGACCAGTACGCGTAGCCGAGCAGGAAGTCGTCCTGGTCGCGGGTCGCCTCGGCCACCCCGGCGTGGATGCCGGCGCGCAGGACGAGCGGGAGCACGTAGGCGAGTGCCGCCCCGGCCAGCCCGATCGCCGCCGCGCGCCCCACCCGCAGCACCGGCGGCGGCAGACGCGCGCCCGAGCCGTCGAGCGTCGCCCAGCGCGCCAGGTCCGGGCGCCCTGTCCGCAGGAACAGCGCCGCCGCGAGCGGGAACGCCCAGACGGCAGCGAGCGCGAACCACACCGGTGGACGCTCGGCGAACCACAGAAGCTCAGGGTCCATTACGAACTGGAAGAGCCAGGTCGGCCCCGCCCAGATCGCCTGCGCGACGAGGTCGTGGAGCTCCGCCGTCCCGCTCGTCGAGACCTCGATCACATCCCGGGTCTGGCGGACGAGGAAGAAGATCCCCATGAAGACGGTGAGGACGCCGGCGGCGACGACGAGGCCCAGCGCGGAGGCCCAGGCGGGCGAGCGGCTCGGGGCCGCCACCGGGAGCCAGACACGTGCCGACGTGGTGATCCAGGCGACGAAGAGCCCGAGGCCGACGAGGAGCACCACCGACCAGAGGACGTCGAGCGACCACGGCCTGGCGCTGATGATCGTCGGGTCAGCCCCGAGCGCGGCAACGAGCGAGAAGTGCTGGCCGACCAGGAAGCCCAGGCCGAGCGCAAGGCCGATCCGCCAGGACCCGCCCGGCCGCTCCCCCAGCGCCAGCGCTCCGAACGCCGAGCGCCAGGCGCCGAGGCCGACGACCCCGACTGCGAGCGGCGCGAACACGAGCGCCGAGATCCACATGGTCGAGAGCGACTCGACCGCGAAGAAGTCGACGAGCGTCACCACCTCGGCGAACGCGATCGTCGCCGCGATGCCCGCACCGAAGGCCTCGAGCGTGCCCAGGCTGATGAGGCCGCGCGGATCCTCGAGCGCGTGGAGGCGGACGGCGGGGCTCGGGTGCAGGCCGACCAGCCGGTTGAGCCACGGACGGGCCGGCGGGCGCATCGCCCCCAGCAGCTTGGTGAGCGCCGGCGTCACGCCTTCCGAGGTCGAGGCGCGCACGTCCGCGTAGACCTCGCGCGCGCGGAGCACCGCGTTGCGCGTCAGGTAGACGAACACCGTCAGCGCCACGAGCCGCCAGCCGAGGTCGAAGACCGTATTCGCGTCCTCGTCGACGAGGCTGACGAGGAACGGGAGCACGCCGACGAGCACGAAGGCCCACCAGATCGAGACCGTGAAGTACGTCTTGGCGACGTCCCGGTTGCGCAGGTGCGCCAGTTCGTGGAGCACGACGGCCCTGAACGCGGGCCGGTCGGTGTAGAAGGTCGTCACCAGGCCGCCGGAGAGCGCCACGTGGTACCGGCCCGGACGCCCGAACGCGAGGCCGCCCGGCGACGGGTTGAGCGGGTTCCAGACGAACTGCGGAGCGCGCTCGAGGCCTGCCTCCTCAACGAGCCCGCGAAGCTCGGCGGCGACGTCGGGGGCGTCATCCTCACGGAAGGGCTCGAGGCGGCGCCGGCGGCGCTTGACCAGCGGAGCTGCGAAGAAGAACGCCAGCGCCGTGGCGAGGAGGACGGCGACGCCGCCGAGCATGAAGGCCGCCTTGGGGCGGTTGATCTCGTCGAGGCATTCCGCGAACCGGCTCGCGGCCGCGTCGAGGTCGTCGGACGTCGCGGCGACCGCGAGAGCCGCCTGCTGCTCCTCGACGCAGGCGAGCGTGCGCCGGACCTCGGCCTGGTTGTCCGAGACCTCGAAGTAGAGCCAGTTGTAGAGGAACAGGCTCACGCCGACGATCGAGACGACGAGCAGGAAGAACCGGAACGTCGTGTCCGAGGGGAACGCGAAGGGGTTGAGCCGGGGTTGCTGCGCGCCGGACGGCCCGGCGGCCATCAGTCCGTCGCCAGGCTCCCGACGACCGCGTCCGCGAGCAGCCCGGCGCGATCCTCGGGCACGTCGAGCTCGAGCGCCCGGTCGTAGGCGATCTCGCGCACCTCCCGGAGCTGCTCGGGACTCAGGTCCGGCACGTCGTCGTTCGCCTCGGCCGCACCCTCGCCCTTGCCCTTGCCGCGCTGGAAGAGCTTGTGGACGAAGCCGCCGACCGCCTCGCTGCCCTCCTTCTCCACGGCGTCCCCGGCCGAGTTCGCGAGGGCGATCGCCACCCGCCTCACGACGTCGATGATGATGGGCGTGAGGAGGAGCGCCGCCGCCTCGACCCCGAAGCCGAGCATCTCGTCCTTCGGCTTGTTCTCGGCGAGGACCTTGTCCGGGTCGGCGAAGTACGCCTCGCTCGTGGCCCGGAAGAGCGGCATCTCCTGCGGCGCGGCCCGGGCAACGATCTCGCGGGCGGCGTCCGCGACGACCGCGTCTGGCACCTGTTCGGTCATCCGCGCCCGAAGATAACGCGACGGTCGGCTAGGTCAAGAGCCGGCGTTCGTTCGGGCCCCGCGGAAAGAGCGTGTAGCTGAACGAGATCACGAAGTCGATCGCGAGGATCAGCGTCCAGAGGGCCGCCATGCCGGCCAGCGCCTGCGTGCGGTCGAGGTCGCCGCCGAGCGGGATGCCCAGGCCGAGCAGCGAGGTTCCCGTGGCCCAGGCGAGCAGGTGGCGTAGCCATTCGCGCCGCTCGCGGGCCGCGTGCGCAGGCAGATCGACGTGGACGCGATCCGATCACCAACTAGGACGACATGCCGTAGCGCCGCGGGCCACGCGCCCGCGGCGCTACCGCGCTCACTTCGCTGGACTCTGAAAGGCCGGCGCGGCTGCCACCCGAGACGCCGAAACGGCGCCTCCCGCTCCTCTCCACCTCAAACTCTAGCCCGCGCTTTGGGCTTGCGGCAAGCCCCGGGTCATGCCGCATAATCACCGGCCGCACGCCCAGGTGCCAGAAGAAGGGAAGGAGCGAAATGCGCCTCTTGGGGACGACGTTTCCGGCCGGAGTGTGGCCATGACCGAGCATGCGGTGGTGATCGCAGGCGGAGGCCCGACAGGGCTGATGTTGGCGGGTGAGCTGGCGTTGGCGGAGATCGACGTCGTCGTCGTCGAACGGCGCGGCAGCCAGGAGATCGACGAGTCGCGAGCGCGGGGTCTTCTCTCCCGCACCATCGAGGTGCTCGATCAGCGTGGTATCGCCGATCGGTTCATCTCGGCCGGGCAAGTCCACCCGGCCCACGGGTTCGCCGGCATCCCCATGGACATCAGCGACTTCCCCACCCGCCACAGCTACGTGCTCGCCCTCGGACAGAGCCACTTCGAGCGCATCCTGGCCGGCTGGGTCGACGAGCTCGGGGTTCCGATCCTCCGTGACCGCGAGGTCGCGGGCTTCACCCCGGAAGAGAGCGGAGTCGAGGTCGAGGTGTCGGGTGACACGTCGCTCCGCGCGGAGTACCTCGTCGGCTGCGACGGAGGACGCAGCCTGGTGCGCAGGACGGCCGGCATCGACTTCCCCGGGCTGGCCGCCTCGACCAGCTGGATGATCGCGGAGGTCGAGATGACCGAGCAGCCGAAGATCGGCATGCGTCCCGAGGGCGGCGGCATCGGTCCCGTCAACCCGGCGGAAGGCGGCGGAGGGACGTTCGGGGTCGTGCTCGAGGAACAACAGGTCGAACACACCGGCGAGCCCACCTTGCAGGACCTCCGCGAGGCACTCGTCGCGGCGTACGGGACGGACTACGGAGCGCACAGCCTCAACTGGATCTCCAGGTTCACCGACATGACGCGGCAGGCGGCGACCTACCGCAGCGGCCGTGTGCTGCTGGCCGGGGACGCCGCCCACGTGCATCCGCCGCAGGGCGGTCAGGGCCTCCAGACCGGCGTGCAGGATGCCGTGAACCTGGGCTGGAAGCTGGCCCAGGTGGTCGAGAAGACATCACCCGAGAGCCTCCTGGACACCTACCACGCCGAGCGGCATCCGGTCGGCGCCCGGGTGTTGCGCAACACCATGGCCCAGGTCGCGCTCAGCGGCGCCGACGAGCGGCACCTGGCGCTCCGCGAGATCATGACCGAGCTGCTCGGCATGGACGAGCCGCGCAGGCGCATCGCCGCGATGCTCTCCGCTCTCGACATCCACTATGACCTGGGCGAGGGGCACCCGCTGCTCGGTCGCCGCATGCCCGATCTCGAGCTCGTCACCGCCGACGGCGCGACGCGAGTCTTCACCCTGCTACACGACGGCCGAGCGGTCCTGCTGAACCTCGGCAAGCCCTGGCCCTGGGATCCCTCACCGTGGGCGGACCGGGTGCTGGCGATCGACGCCCAGTACGGCGGCGACTGGGAGCTCCCCGTCCTGGGTCAGGTCGCAGCCCCAGCCGCTGTTCTGATCAGGCCCGATGGATACGTCGCCTGGGTGGGAGACGGCACGGACGCCGGGCTGCGCGACGCGCTGACCACGTGGTTCGGACCACGATGAGAGAGGGGCGCGCGAGAACTAGGCCCGGCCGCGGGCCGGCTGCCCGGGCGTGCCTGCGGCGCTCTCGTACCCGGGCTGCTGCAGGGTGACGAGCCCCAGCACGATGGCCGCGATGCCGGCGAGGAGATGCGGCACCCAGACGTTGGCGCCCTCGTCCGCGAAGCCGAAGATCCAGGGCGACGCGGCCAGGACCACGCCCGCAGCGATGTCGAAGAGCAGGTGAACGTGCATCGGAAGCACGCGGGCGACGCCGAGCTCGTAGTCGGTCAGCAGGCTGTAGGCGATGAGGCCGATGCCGAGGACGATGGGAACGAGCGTGGCCGCGGTGTTGTCGGAGAACTGGAAGATCCACGGTGCGGCGATCAGCACCACGCCGACGATGTAGTCGAGAAACCCGTGGACGCGGGTCGGGATGAAGCGCATGAAGCCTCCCTTGCTTTGCGTGTGCGGACGTCATTCGCACACGAGGCGGCTTCGGTTCGGACCGGATGGTTAGGCATCGCCCCTTCGGGTACCCACGGTCCGTGGACACGATCAAGTATGCGGATGCCGGCCTCCACGGCTGGAAGGCCAAGGTTGGCGAGGGCGTCGCGGACCGCGTCTCGAGCCGCACGAGGCTTAGCGCGGACCAGGTCAAGCTCGTACTGGGAGCCGCGTTCTTCCTTCTCTCGCTGCAGTACGTCGTCAAGACGATCGTGGCGATCGCCCGCCGCTAGAAGCGAACGACCGAGAGCAGGTATTCCTGGGGAAGGACCAGTCTTCCGTCCTCGGCCTCGTTCCGCTCCTCCCAGGCGGCGACGATCTCGGCCCGCAGGTCCTCGAAGCGGTCGCCGAGCATCTGCCGCGCGGTCACGAGCGGCCCGAAGCGCTCGAGGAAGTAGTCCGCCCATCCGTCGACCGAGTCCCATTCGATGGTCGCCGAGTGGCGCTCGAACTCGAACTCTGTCGCCACCGAGCCGAACATCTCCCGCACGTGCTCCTCCGTCCCCCACAGGAGCGGAGGCGAGGCGAACTCGGGCGGGGGCGGCAGGTAGGCCGCGCTCGCACCGAGCACGTCGCCGGTCACGCCTTCGGGAGTCCAGCAGCAGATGCCGACGAGCCCGCCCTTGCGGCACACACGCGCAATCTCATCCGCCGTCTCGCGGTGGCGCGGAGCGAACATGTGCCCGAACGTCGAGAGGACGCGCTCGAAGGACTCGTCCTCGAACGGCAGGCTCTCCGCGTCGCCCTCGACCCACTCGATCTCGACACCCGCCCTCGCCGCCTTCGCCTCTCCGGCTTCGAGCAGCTCGGAGACGAGGTCGAGAGCCGTCACGTCCGCTCCTCTTCGCGCCGCTGGTAGCGCGGCGTTGCCGGTGCCACTGGCAACGTCCAGGACCCGCATGCCCGCCGTCACCGCGACTCGTTCGACCAGGAGCTCACCCACGCCGGCGATCTCCTCGGAGAGAGCCGGGTAGTCCCCGGCCGCCCACATTGCACGCTGCCTGTGCTTGAAGGTCTCGAGCACTGCGCCCGTCATCGTCTGCCTCCTTCTGTAAACTACGAATCATAGATATATACCTATGAATCGTAGTTATGGCAAATGATGCGCTGAGCCTCTTTTCGTACGAGATCCTGGGCCTGGTCGGCCGGGGAGGCGCCGGCCCGCACGACCTGCGCGGAATGGTGCGCCGCGGGCGCATCCTCGACTGGGCGGGCGAAAGCCAGTACTACGTGGAGCCGAAGCGGCTCGCCCGGCTCGGCTATCTGGAGGCGACCAAGAAGCCCGGGCGGACGCGGGAGCGCACGGTGTACCGCCTGACCGAGAAAGGCCTCGACGCGTTGTGCGCATACTCGGCGACGCCCGCCCGGCTCACGCCGCTGAAGAGCGAACCGCTCGTGCGGCTGCTGATTGCCGACCTCGTCGGCGACCGGCTGACGCGCGAGGGGCTCGCCGCGCTGCGCGAGGAGGTGGACGACCTCCGGGCGCGGCTGGACGACGTCGAGGCGAGCGCCGAGACGCTCCCGCACCGACGCGCATACCTCCTGCTCGTCACGAGCTTCCTCCGCCGGTTCCTCGAGCTGCACGTCGAGCTCGTCGACCAGGTCGAGCGCGAACTGGGGCAGCGCGAGGGCCCGACGTTCGCCGAGATCGACGTCCCCTGACCTCACCAGTTCCCGACGCCTTAGGAGACGAACGCCTTTCGCACCGCTGAGGGCGACCACTTGGCGCTGCCATGCGGTCTCCGTATCCCCTTACGGTTCAGGTCCTCGGCGATCTCCTCGAGCGACATCCCTTCTTCGAGCATCCGCCGAATCCTCATGCGCCAGCCATAGTCCTCTCGGTTGCAGAGCACATGAGCCAGTCGGACGTTCCAGGCAACGAGGTGTCCACCGTCAGCCTTGAGCCGGGGGTAATGGTCAGGCGACGGCGCCCAACTCGTCAGGGGCGTCGATCTCGGGTCGAAGTGCCCCCGCCCCTTGTGGCAGTAGCACTTCGGCATCTCGCAACGGAGCTCGAAGATCTGTCCGCGTTCCGCCATCTGAACGAGGACACCACGCGTTCCGAGCGCCCGTAGCTGCTCTGCGACCGTCTCTCCCACGGATGCCACAGGGCTCGAACTACCAGGGCAGCAGGGAGCTAGGGCACCTGATTCGCACGGGCCGTGCTTCGGCTCGGACCGTCGCGGAGATCGCGCGCCGGTAGACCGCCGCGCAACGCGAGATCCGCACCGGCCAGGCCGTCAGCGCCAGCGGCCGGGCGTGAGGGGCATGCCGCTCCGGCCGGCGCCCGGCCGCACGGCAAGGACCTGCCGCACCTGGAGGCGACCGGCCTCGAAGCCGAGCGCCGGGCCGGCCATGTAGAGGCGCCAGATGCGGGCGCGGGCGGCGCCGACCTCGGCGACCGCCTCATCCCAGTTCGCCTCCAGGTTGCGCACCCAGGCGCGCAGCGTGAGAGCGTAGTGCTCGCGCAGGCTCTCGGTATGGCGCACTTCGAAGCCCACCTTCTGGACGGCCGACACGACGGCGCCGACTTCGTGCAGCTCGCCGTCCGGGAAGACGTACCGACCGACGAAGGCGTTCCTTCGGATCGGCCGTCGGCCGGGCGGTCGCGCGATGCCGTGGTTGAGAAGGCGGCCGCGTGGCCGCAGGAGCTCGTGCAAGCGCGTGAAGTAGACCCCGAGCCGGGCGAGGCCGACATGCTCGAACATGCCGATCGAGCTGATCGCGTCGAAGGGTCCGTCGCGGACGTCTCGGTAGTCGGCGAGCCGGATCTCGATCTGATCGCCGAGCCCGGCCCCGGCGACGCGCTCGCGCGCGAGCTCGGCCTGTGGCTCGGAGATGGTGACGCCAACTCCGCGCACGCCGTGCCGCTCGCCGGCGTGGAGGAGGAAGCTGCCCCAGCCACAGCCGACGTCCAGCACCCGCATCCCCTCGTCCAGCCCGAGCTTCCGGCAGACGAGCTCGTGCTTCGCCGTCTGGGCCTCTTCGAGCGTCGTTCCGGCGAGCTCGAAGACGGCACAGGAGTACGTGAGGGACGGCCCGAGCACGAGGCGGTAGAACGCGTTCGAGACGTCGTAGTGGTGCGAGATCGCGGCCGCGTCGCGGCGGCGCGTGTGTCGCCGCCCGCGCAGCCTCACCTCCTCGGGCGGCGGCGCGAGCGGCCGCAGTCCCCCCGCCCCAACGACGCGTGCGGCTCCGAGCCAGAGCCGCGCCAGCTCACGCCTCGACGGCAACTCGAGCAACGCCGGAAGTGCCTCGTAGACATCGCCGTCGATGTCGATCTCCCCGGCGACGTATGCGCGCGCGAAACCGAGCTCGCCAGGTGCGGTGACGATCCGGCGCAGAGCGTCGGGAGAGCGGACGGTCAAGCGCGCTCGGGCGTCCTCGGGCCCGAGCAAGCTCCCGTCCGGGAGGACGAACGCGAGCGAGCCGCGGCGGCGCAAATGATCGTCGATGGCGGCGAGGGATCCGCGCGTCACAGGTTCATGAAACCACGCGGCGCGCACTTGCGATTCTGATGGAGCTAGCCGGGCTCGAACCGGCGACCTCCTGGGTGCGATCCAGGCGCTCTCCCAGCTGAGCTATAGCCCCGTGCGAGTCGAAGTGTAGCGGGCGCGAGTTCATCTTCCTGTAAGAAATCTCCCCCACAATGTCGGGATGAGCACGACGGTTCTCGTCGTCGACGACGAGCCCATCGTCCGCGAGGTGGTGCTCCGTTATCTCGAGCGGGACGGCTTCCGGACGCTCGAGGCTGCGGACGGCGACACCGCCCGGCGCCTTGTCGAGACGGAGAGCCCGGGCCTCGTGATCCTTGACATCATGCTCCCCGGCGTCGACGGCCTCGAGCTCTGCCGCTGGATCCGCGCACGCTCGGAGCTCCCGGTGATTCTCCTGACCGCCCGTGGCGAGGAGGCCGACCGCATCGTCGGGCTCGAGCTCGGCGCGGACGACTACGTGACGAAGCCCTTCTCCCCGCGCGAGCTCGCGGCACGCGTCCGCACAGTGCTGCGCCGCTCCTCGCGGCACGTCCCGAAGGCCGAGCGCCTCTCGTTCGAGGGCCTCGATCTCGACGCGCGCACGCGCGAGGTCACGACGGGCGGCGACCTCCTCAAGCTGACCGCCCGGGAGTTCGACCTGCTCTGGTTCCTCGCAAGCCACCCCAAGCAGGTCTTCTCGCGCGAGCAGCTCATGGACCGCGTCTGGGGCTACGCGGCCGCGTACGACACCGGCACAGTGACCGTCCACGTGCGGCGCCTGCGCGAGAAGATCGAGCGCGATCCGGCGCGCCCGCAGTTCCTCGAGACGGTCTGGGGCGTCGGCTATCGGTTTTCGCCGTGATCCCGTTCGCGATCGTCGTCGCGCTGGGCACCCTCACTGCAGGGCTGCTGGCCGCGGTCGCGCTCAGGCGGCTCCCGACGGTGCGCCTGCAGCTCGCAAGCCTCGCGCTGGTTGCCGTCGCGCTCCCGCTCACGGCGGTGCTCGTCTCGGGGGTCGTCATGTTCGACTCGGAGCACGATCTCGACATCCTGCTCGTCGCCGCCTGCTCGTCGACCGCGGCCTTCGGCGCCGCCCTGCTCGTGGGCGGCTCGATCCTGCGGTCGCTCGACCGCGTCCGCGGCGCCTCGTCCGCGATCGCGCACGGCGACCTCTCGGCACGCGCGCCGGAGGACGGCCCGGCCGAGCTTGCGGAGCTCGCCGCGTCCTTCAACGAGATGGCGGCGAGCGTCGAGGAGCTGTTCGACGCGCGCACCCAACTCGTGGCGTGGGCAAGCCACGACCTGCGCACCCCGCTCGCCTCGATGCAAGCGATGCTCGAAGCAATCGAGGACGGCCTCGTCGAGCCGGAGCACTACGTTCCCGAGCTCCGACGGCAGGTGAGCGCTCTCGGCCTCCTCGTCGACGACCTCTTCGAGCTGGCCAGGTTGGATGCGGGCGTGCTCACGGTCGACCTCCACGAAACGCCGATCGGCGGCGTCGTCCGCTCCGCGCTCGGCGGGCTCGAGGCGGAGGCGCAGACGCGGGGCGTTGCGCTCGCGGCGCGCATCGACGCCGACCCTCCCGTCCTCTGCGCTCCCGACAAGGTCGAGCGGGTGCTGCTCAACCTCCTGACGAACGCCATCCGGTACACGCCGTCGGACGGAGCGGTGGCCGTGATCGTCGAGCCGCTGGCGGACGAGGTCAGGGTGAGCGTCGAGGACACGGGCGACGGCATTCCCGCCGAGTCCATGAAGCGTGTCTTCGACCATTTTTGGCTAGGAGACAGATCGCGGACCGGTGCCGGAAACGCAGGGCTCGGCCTAGCGATCGCCCACGGGCTCGTCGAGGCGCAGGGCGGACGGATCTGGGTCGAGAACCGGTCGGAAGGCGGCGCGAGGATCTCTTTCACACTGCGGCGGCCGGTTTAAGCATCTCCTAAGAACTGCGCAACCGAAGCGCAAGCTTTGGGTCCTAGCGTCCCCGCATCTCCAACCGAAAGGAGAGCGGGATGCACAGACTCCGATCACTACTGCTCGTCCTCGTTGCGGGGGCGACCTTGCTCGCCCTCGCCGGCCCGGCCATGGCCTCCGGAGGCCTAGGGAACGGCGCCGTCTACACGCTGACGAACGCGATGTCCGGCAATGCTGTGGCGGTGTTCGAGCGTGACCGGGACGGCTCGCTCACGGCGCGCGGCTCCGTCCCGACCGGCGGGAACGGAACGGGTGCTGGACTCGGCTCGCAGGGGGCGCTTGTCCTCGACGACGACCGGCTGTTCGCGGTCAACGCAGGCAGCAACTCGATCTCGCTGTTGCACGTCGACCGCCGCGGCGAGGTGCGCCTGGCCGACGTCGATCCGTCCGGAGGCGCCCGGCCGATCAGTGTCACCGTGCACGGCAAGTTCGTATACGTCCTCAACGCGGGGAACGCCACTACGCCCGCCAACATCCGGGGGTTCCTCGCGCTCTTCGGTCGGCTCGTGCCCCTGCCCGGCTCGACCCGCCCGCTGAGCTCGGCCGCGCCCGACCCGGCCCAGGTCGAGTTCAGCCCGGACGGCCGCCACCTCGTCGTGACCGAGAAGGCGACGAACCTGATCGTCACCTACAGCGTGCGGCGCGGCTACGCGAGCGGGCTGAATGCGCAGCCGTCGGCCGGCATGACGCCGTTCGGCTTCGCGTTCGGCCGGCGCGGGCTCCTGATCGTGTCCGAGGCGTTCGGCGGCGCGCCCGACGCGAGCGCGATGTCGTCGTACTCCCTCGCGGGCAACGGGACGGTTACACCGGTCTCGGCGAGCGTGAAGACGACCGAGACGGCGGCGTGCTGGGTCGTCGTGACCAAGAACGGGCGCCACACGTATACGACGAACACCGGCAGCAACTCGATCACGGGCTACCGCGTCGCGGGTGACGGCAGCCTCACGTTGCTCGACGCAGACGGCAAGACGGCCACGACCGGCGCGACGCCGATCGACATGGCGCTAACGCAGAGCAGTCGCATCCTCTACGCCCTCGCCGCGGGCGTCCCCGAGATCAACGGGTTCGTCGTCAACGGTGACGGCAGCCTCGACCCGATCGGGACGGTCGGCGGGCTGCCCGCAGGGACCGTCGGCCTCGCAGCCAGCTGAGGCCCGAAGCGCGGAGGCGGGACGCGGCACCCGCCTCCGCGCCCTGCCTACGATGCCGCCATGTGGGCGGTCGTTCTCGACGATGCCGGGCAGCCGTCGCTCCGCGAGGTAGCCGAGCCGGACGGCTCGGGAGCGTTGGTCGACGTCGTTGCCTGCGGGCTCTGCGGCACCGACGTGCAGAAGATCGGGCGCGCGGCGCCGGGCACGGTGCTCGGGCACGAGGTGGTCGCCCGGACCGGGGACGGACGACGTGTCGCGCTCGTCCACCACCTGCCCTGCGGCGAGTGCAAGCGGTGCCGTTCCGGGCACGAGACGACCTGCGAGCGCTTCCCCGAGCCTACGATCCTGCCCGGCGGCCTCGCCGAGCGCGCGAGCGCCACGCAGTCGATCGCGCTTCCCGACGAGGTCGACGACGCGACCGGGACGTTCGCCGAACCGCTTGCCTGCGTGCTGCGGGCCGTCGAGCGGATCGCGCGCGGCCGGGTGCTCGTCGTCGGCTGCGGCTTCGCCGGCCTCCTCTTCGTGCAGGCGCTGGTCCGCCGCGGGGACGACGTGCTCGCGGCCGACCCGCTCGCCCACCGGATGGAGCTGGCGCTCGGCTACGGGGCGCAGCCGCTCGACGACGGCCGCGTGGACGCCGCAGTGCTCTGCGCCCACGGCGGCCTCGACGGCGCGCTCGCCGCACTGGAGCCCGGCGGCATGCTGCTCCTCTTCTCCTGGCTCGTCGACCCCGCCTCGATCGACTTCGAGCTCGTCCTGCGCCGCGAGCTCACCCTAGTCGGCTCGTGCTCGGCGACGCCGGCCGCGATGCGCGACGCGGTCGCGCTCCTCCCGGAGCTCGACCCGATCCCGACGGTCACGCTGCCGCTCGAGCGCTTCGCAGACGGGCTCGAGCTCTACCGCAGCCACGAGGCCGTCAAGGTCGTCTTCACGCCGTGAGGGCGCTCCTCTATTACGGCCCCTGCGACCTGCGCGTGGAGGAGGTGCCTCCGCCCGAGCCGGGCCCCGGCGACGTGCTCGTCCAGGTCGAGGTCGCGCTCACCGACGGCACCGACGCGAAGGCCTACCGGCGCGGCCACCCGCTGCTCCTCGAGAAAGCGCCGAGCCCGTTTGGACACGAGTTCTGCGGCGTCGACGTCGCCACCGGACGGCGCGTGGTGGCGGCCAACTCGGCCCCGTGTGGAGAGTGCGCGTCGTGCCGGCGCGGCGAGGAGACGCTCTGCGAGAACCTCCGGCCCTTCCTGAACGGCGCTTACGCCGAGTACCTGCTCGTCCCCGCGCGCATCGCCGAGCGCAACCTCCTTCCCGTCCCGCCGGTGATCGCACCGGAGGTCGCCGCCATGACCGAGCCGCTGGCCTGCTGCCTGCACGGGATCGATCGCGCAGGGGTCGAGGCAGGGCAGGCGGTGGCGATCCTCGGCCCGGGGCCGATCGGGCTCATGCTCTGCGCGGCAGCGAAGGACGCCGGCGCTAACGTCGTTGTCGTCGGAGGCCGCGCCGAGCGGCGCGAGCTCGCGCGCGAGTTCGGAGGCGTCCCCGGCACCGGCGAGGGCGCCGACATCGTCATCGAGGCGGTCGGGACGGCGGAGGCCTGGCAGGACGCGCTCGGGCTCGTGCGCCCCGGCGGGACGGTGCTCTTCTTCGGGGGGCGCGAGCTCGGCGTGGACACGTTCCGCCTCCACTACGAGGAGTTGACGCTCAAGGGCGCGTTCCACCACACGCCGCGGCACGTCCGCGCGGCGCTTGCCTTCCTCGGCAGCGGCGCCTTCCCCTGGGAGCGCCTCGTCACGCACCAGGTCGGTCTGGAGCAGGTCGCCGGCCTTTTCGCCGACCCGCCGCCCGACCTCCTGAAGGCTGCCGTTCTCCCCTAGGCCCTGCGGACGAGCGTGACCCCGTCGCGCACCGTCAGCATGACCGCGACGACCCGCGGATCGTTGGCGATCCTGGCGTTGAGCTCGACGAACATCTCGGTCTCGGGCGTCTCCGGCGGCTCGACCACGCGTCCCGACCAGAGCGTGTTGTCGAGCACCATGACACCACGGGGCGAGATCCTCGGCACGAGCGCCTCGTAGTACGCCGGATAGTTGAGCTTGTCGGCGTCGATGAAGATGAGGTCGAACTCGCCCTCGAGCTTCTCGATCGTCTCGAGCGCGGGACCGAGGTGGATCGTGATGCGATCCGCGACACCGGCCTCCTCGTGGTAGCGCCGGGCGACCGCCGCGTGGGTCTCGTCCACCTCGCAGGTGTCGATGTGCCCGCCGGGCGGGAGCAGGGGCGCCATCGAGGTCGACGAGTAGCCGCTGTAGGTGCCGAGCTCGAGCACACGCTCGGGCTGGAGCGCGAAGACGAGGAACTCGAGCAGGCGGCCCTCGACCGGGCCGGTGAGCATCTGCGGCGAGCGCAGCTCGGCCTTCGTCTCTTCCGCGAGCCGGTTGAGCAGCGCGGACGGCGATGTCGTGCTCGCGACCGCATAGTCGTCGATCTTCTCGGGCGTGATCACGCCCTCACCCTAGCTAGCGGCGTTCGACCCGCGAGCCGCCGACGACCGCGTCGTGACCGTCGCGGAAGCGCACCCAGGCCTTGCCGCCGCCGTCGTAGTCGTGCGCCCAGACGATGAGGGTGGCCTCGGCGCCCTCGACGTGGCAGCGCTCGGTTCCCTCGGGGTCGACGCCGCGCCAGACGCGCACGAACGGGTTCTCGTCGTACTCGCGGCCGATCGTCGTCTCCTCGCTGTGCCCGGGATAGACCGCGACCTCGTGCGGAAGGCCCATGAGCACGTCCATGATCGACCGACGGAGGTCGTCGAACCCTTCCTGCGTCCCGCCGACGGAGCCGGTGAAGAGCGTGTCGCCGGTGAAGGCCGCCTCCCCGTCGACCACGAACGCAAGCATTCCGCGCGTGTGGCCGGGCGTCCGCAGGGCCTCGATGCGCAGGTCGCCGGCCTCGACCACCTCCCCGTGGCCGAGGTGCTCGGCACCGCCGATCCCCTCCTCCGGCGCGGCGAGGACGCGCAGCCCGTAGCGGTCCTCGAGCAGCTCGTGGTTGGCGACGTGGTCGTTGTGCGCGTGGGTCGTGAGCAGGTGCGTCGGGTG
>Ga0075420_100002189_pt1 | contig 16892 bp, 11 predicted proteins | sample SoiMetdeltSBSDD4_FD_75296 | JGI IMG/M metagenome (GOLD analysis project Ga0075420, IMG submission 75296) | Bulk soil microbial communities from a Populus tree surrounding site in Tennessee, USA - Soil MetaG P. deltoides SBSDD4 | ecosystem: Environmental > Terrestrial > Soil > Tree plantation... | reverse complement strand
CTACGTGAAAGCTTCCGGTCAGCCCGCCATCGTCATGGAGGCCGCCGTCGTCGGCCTGACGAACGCGCTCGGCCAGATGTTCAACGCATGGAAAGAGCAGACGCCGCTCGTCTTCTATTCATACCGGACTGAGGAATCGCTTGCAGCCGGACGCGACGGCTTCGAGGAGCTGCCCGGACAGGAACAGCTCACCGAGCCGATGACGAAGCTCACGTGGTCGGCACGTGCGCCAGGTCAGATTCCCGAGACGGTGCGGCGCGCCTTCCGCGTGGCCTGGACGCCCCCATACGGCCCGACGTACATGAACTGGCACTCCGACTTCACGGAGGAGAAGATCACGGCCGAAATCATCCGGCACGATCAGGTGGATCCCCGGATGCGTGTCAGACCGAATCCGGTGGAAGTACAGCGGGCAGCGAAGCTCCTCGTGGAGGCGCGGCGTCCCGTGTTGATCGTCGGCGACGAGGTCTACAAGGCGAAGGCATTCGACAAGGTCGTGAAGCTCGCTGAGCTTCTGTCGCTGCCGGTCACTCAGGCGCGTCAGATACACGCCAGCTTCCCCCAGCAGCATCCGCTCTGGGTCGGCAACATCCCCGGCGGGCGCGTCGAATCTCTGGCGTATCCAACGGAGCCGGATGTCGTCATCAATATCGGAAACAAGCTGCAACACAACTCGGCAACGCCCATCGTTTCGCGTCGCACGGCATTCATCGACATGCGCAACGACGCGGCGAGCATTGGCAACGTGATGACGACAGCGGCGCCGCTCGTCGCGGACGTCGCGTATGGCACCGAGGATCTGCTTGCAGCGGTCAATGACTTGCTGACCCCGGCGCTGAAGACGCGAATGGCCGAGCGCGCTGCCGAGATTCGCGCATTCACTACGCGGGCACGGCAGCTGCGTGGACTCGTTTCAAAGAATCCCAACTGGGACAACAGCCCTCTCGAGGCGGACCGCGTTACCTGGGAAATCGCGCAGTGGGCCGACAGGGACGCAATCGTCGTCCACGAGGGCGGGTCGCTGGAGATCGCGCACAGCTTCGAGTTCGACCCTCTCGGCGGACGCGAGCTGTTCTTCTACTACGCGGCGCATCTCGGCTCGGGTGTGGGCACGGCGGCCGGCGTGTCGCTGGCGCGCCCCGGCAAGCAAGTCATACTGCTCGTCGGCGACGGATCGTTCATCTTCGGTCCGACCGCGCTCTGGAACATGGCTCGGCTCGGCCTGCCGGTGACAGTAGTCGTGTACAACAACCACGCGTACGGTGGTCCGCACAACCGCGCGCTCGCGAACCTTGGTGGAACCGGGCGCTCCGTCGACGTAAACAAGTTCGTGCACGACTACCTTGGCAAGCCGGACATGGACATGGCATCGATTGCCAAAGGCTTTGGCGTGGACGGCGAGCGTGCGAAGACGCCCGCCGACGTCAAGGCAGCGCTGGCCCGTGCGCGTCGTCACAACGCTGAAGGCAGGCCGTATCTGATCGACGCCGAAGTTGCACGCCACGGGCCGGGCTGGGCCGAGGATCCCTGGGTGCCCACGATTCGACGTACGTGACGTCGTACGTCGTGTCTGGCTTCAGCCAGACAGCAGGACGGTTCAGTTGCAACCAGCGCAGTGACGTATTACAGTCCGGGCATTGGCTGGTAGCGGTAGTGGCCCGCGAGAGTACGAAGTGTCCGGCTTGAGCCGGACCTGGAGGTCACAGTGAAGCAGCATGTGCGCATCGTTCTCGGGTTCGTCGCTGCTGCGTTCGTCGCGGTGGCAGTGGCATCCATTCAGGCGCAGGGGCAGCCAGAGCCGCTGTGGGCGTACGCGTACAGCGCGCAGCCCAAGCCGGGCGACAAGGCCAATCCCCAGCCGCCGCCGAACAGGAACGTCCGGCCCAACGAGGATCAGGCGGAACAGACCAGACCCCGTGAGGTCCCCGGGAGCAGCGCGAAGTATTCGCTCGTGGACGTTCGCGACGGTCACGAAGTGATCGACTGGTTCCCAGGTGACCATCCGCCGATGCTGCCCATCATCAAGAACGGTCCCGCGAGCCTGATGGCCGAGCGCGGCCGCGCCTGCGGGTCGTGTCACCTGCCGAACGGCAAGGGGCGGCCGGAGAATGCGCCGCCGGCTGGGCAGCCGGTCGCTTACACCATCCAGACGCTGCAGGATTTTGCGGCCGGTCTGCGAATGAGCGCCGATCCGCGCAAGCCCAACACACACACGATGTCGGCTCTGGCGAAAGCGATGAGCGAGCAGGAGATCAAGCAGGCAGCCGAATACTTCGCCGCGATGCCGTGGTCGAAGTGGATCCGCGTCGTCGAAGCGGACAGGATTCCTGAAGCGCACCTCGAAGAAGCGGGCATGTACATCATCAAGGGCAAGGAGCCGGTCGAACCGCTCGGCAACCGCATCGTCGAGGCGCCCGAGGACGACTACCAGGCGAACACGGTCCGCAACCCGCGTTCGGGATTCGTCGCATATGTGCCGAAGGGCAGCATCGAGAAGGGCAAGCAGATCGTGCTGAACGGCGGCGGAAAGACGATCGCGTGCGGCACCTGTCACGGAGCGACGCTGCAGGGCATCGTCAACATTCCGGCGATTGCAGGCCGGTCGCCGAGCTACATGATGCGTCAGATGTGGGACATGAAGATGGGGACGCGCAAAGGCCCGATGACGCAGTTGATGAAGCCGGTGGTCGCCAATCTCTCGCAGGACGACATGCTGAACGTCGTTGCCTACCTGGCGTCGATCAATCCGCCAGCAGCTCCGACGACGACGAGCTCACGATAAGAGGGTACGTAGTGTCCGGCTTTCTTGCCCCGCCGAAGCCGCCAACGCGGTGAAGACGGGAGCCGGACCGTAAGCACGGAGGCAGCGAAGGTCCAACGTATGACCTTCGCTGTCACACCCGCCCGCGATCATGTCTGCCAAGGGAAGGCAGCCATGTCGAGCCGCAACATCCTCTGCTTCGAAAGTTACCGCGCGAAAAACACTGCGACAAGATCACAACGCCTCGAGCAGGGCGGCGCGGCGTTGGAGTCGCCCTTCCTCCGATACGACCACAGCCCGAGGCGAACGCTGGACAGTCGCCAGCTAGCGCATCGCAGACGGATGCTGCAGCACGGTTACCGAAAGGCAAAAAACTACGACCCCTTGGTATAGACAAGATTGCGGGTCGCCGAATCGGCCCCGCCTGGCGTCTGCGCCGCGCGCTGCATCCGCAGCTGGTTCCCCTCGAGCACCCAGACTTCGCGAATGTTGATCAGGCCGTGTATCGTGCGGAGTACCAGCCGCGCGCCGTCCCACGTTGCGATGCGCTTGTAGTTGTACTGCGGCCGCGAGTCCGCCGCATCGGGAACCTGCGTCATCTGTCCGTTAAGAGTAAACACGGCGGATGTTGGCCTGCTATCACCTCCCGACTCGTACTTCATGGCGATCGTGATCTCGGCGCCGCTCTGCTTCACCGTCATGGCGACCGGCGGCTCCGCCACACCCGATCCCATCCCGCCGCTGGCGGCCATCTGACTGCGCCCTTTGTCGAAATTCCACGTGCCGGCAAAGTTCGGAATCGGTGTGTTGGGGTTCGGCTTCGCGGCAGCTGTTGTCGTCGCGCTGGCGGGACGCACCGTGGTAAGGCGCGTCACCGGCGTCTTCGGGGCAAGCTCGCGCCCGAAAAACAGATCGTGCGCGTTTGCGTTTGGCTTGGGGACGAATTTCTGCGTCCGGCCGCCGAAGACTTCAGCCGCGTACATATTGCCTTCAGCATCAGCGGAGATCTGGTGCACGCCCCAGGTCGCGCCCGGGTAGGTGCCGTAGCGGCCGAACACCGTTTCAATGTGGCCTCGAAGGTCGAACTTGACGAACTGTTCGTGGTCGCCGTCGTAGCACCAGAGATGCTGATCGCGGCTCATCGAGAGTGAATGGCAGTAGCCGCTTGGCCATTTGTCGAGAAAGACGCCGTTTTCGTCGAACACCTGAATGCGCCGGTTGAAGCGGTCCGACACGTAGACGCGGCGGTCGTCGCCCACCGCGATGCCATGGGGTACGGTGAACTCTCCATCGGCCTTGCCCGGCTGCATCGACCCCCACCAGAGTAGCGGCGTCCCACTCTTGTTGAACTTCACGACTCGACTGTTCGCATAGCCGTCGCTTACGAAGAACGTACCATCCGGAAGCCAGTCGATCATCGTCGGTCGATTGAAGTGCTGCAGGTCGTCGTTGGCTCCGAAGACGCCCATCTCGCCGAGCGTGAACACCTTCGTCTTGCCGTCGTTCGTGAACTTGTGGATGACGTGGTTCATGTCATCTACCACCCAGACGTGCCGCTCTGGATCGTACGGCTCGACGTAAATCTGATGTGGACCGCGGCCGCCTTCGAACAGGTAGTCCCACTGCTTCCACGATTCGATCAGTTCGCCCTGCCGATTGACGATCAGGATCGTGTTGCGGAAGACGGGCACCTCGCCTGTGGCGCCACCGCGGTTTAGTGCGCCCCAGTTACCCGGGAAGTTCGGTCCGATTCGCGCGTCCTTGGGAAGCTCGATCTCTCCCCGGCTGACGAGGAACACCTTGTCGGGTGACTCGGGATAGACACCGGCCTGCGATCCCCAGATATAGCCGGGCGCAGGCCACGTCTTCTTCGGCCAGTTCGGATCCACCTGGTACGGACCACTGATGTCGAAGCCGCCGCGTTCCTCGACGTACTGTCGCTGCCTTTCGGCGCCGCTCTGGGCGGCCCGACCGGCAGTCGAGGGCTGCTGGAGCGATGCCGACGAAGATGAGAGTGTCGCAACACCGATAAACGCAGCCACCGTCACGAGAAGCTTCTTCATCAGACCTCCCTTGGCGCAGCGCCGGCGCGGAGTGTAGCACGGTGTATCCCGCGCGGCAGATGACGGTCATGTGTCAAGACGACCGACGCCCAGCAACGAGCTACCAGCTAAACAGCGTCTCGTAAGGGCAAAGGTCAAGAGTCAAAAGTCAAACGCTGTCGGGACTCGATTTACCTTTGACTCTTGAGTTACGCGTTCCTGTTTAGATTAGTACGTCACCCGCACGCGGTAATTCAGTACAGAAGTTCCATCTGCCGCGACCGGTACCGTGAACTGCGTCGCCCACGCCGCGGTTTTCGTCCACTCGTGGCTCGAACGCAGCATCCGCCACGTGCCGCCGACCGGCTCGTTCACTTCCACGCTCACCGGCACAGTCTTGTGATTCCGCAGCGTGATCTCGAACTCGACCTCGTAGATATTCCCCGCAATCTTCTCGAAGTCTGTCTGATTGCGTTCGGCCACGACGTCGAACGCGTTCCCGATCTTGAGGTTCAGCGTTTCGTCTTTCGGCGTATGGCCGATGCGGTCCTCACCCACGAACTGCACACCCCCCTTCGTATCTGCCTGGTAGACGCGCACAGTTCCCGCCGGCATCGGCATCCCCAGTCCGGCCTTCTCCTCATTCTTGAGCTGGTAATAGACCTGGACGACGTCCTTGATTGGCGCTCCTGGGTGATACGTGTTGCGGTAGTAGAAGTTCTGGCCCTCGACGACGTAGCGCTTGCGGACGGGAACGCCGGTGCCGCCGAGCAGGCTGACCTGCTTCGTCTGGTTGTTGTTGACGCTCGTCCGGCGGTTCAGCGTGTACAGGTGGTATTCGGAGAATGTCTCCTGCTGCATCGGCGCCTCCGCTGCTACCTGGGCGCGAGCGGCAACATCCATCATCCTCCCGATTTCCTGACGTACGCGGTTGAGATCTCCCGCCACGAGTTGGAGCCGCGCGTTGCGGAACTGCGTCCCGCTTCCGTTGTTCAGCGTGACCCAGCCATCGAGATCCGCAGCTTTGTCGTCGCGTCCGACATTGAGCACGTAGTCGGCGGCCCAGGACAGCTTGCCGGCGAGGTACGCCGCTTCGACGCGGTGCCGTTCGACGCCGCCGTTTTCGAGCGTCCAGATGAGCGTGGGCCGCGCATAGAGGTTCTGAGGCAGCTCGGGGAACCGGATGTGATCGGCGTGCATGCCCGTGATGATCTCGCTTCCGATCTGCCAGACCGGCGCGTTGTTGTAGCTCAGGAGCCGCGCCGTCACCTCCTCGGGTCGCGTCGTTCCGTCCTGCTGCTGCATGCGCACCAGCTTCACATCGCGGCCGACGTACTTGCGAAGGAGCTTGTCGGGCTCGAGAAGGTCGTATTCGTAGTTCTGCTCGAGAACGTCGAGCAGCGACGGCTGACTGAGCGATCGGAAATGAACGGTTGCGGGGTTGACCGTCGCCGCGATGTCCATGAACCGCAATTCGCCGACGCCGCGTGCCAGCCGCAGCTCGCGCACATCGCGCACCAGCGCGATATCGGAGTTGTACACGGTTACGGCAAGGTCGGTTTGATCCTCGAGTGTCGTTTGATCCTGCGTCGTGGCGGGACCGGGGTTCTGGCCGGCCGGCTCTCCCGGCCCTGCGGCAGGCGGCTCGAACGTTGGCGATGCAACCATACCGGCGCCAAGGACGAACGGGGCGATCCAGAAGCGAACAGACATGGGACGGCTCCTTTCAAAGGGCAGTTATCCCTAGAACGGAGCCGCGAGGATTTCTTGCAGGAGGGCTGTTACGCCCTGGTGTCTGGCTTTAGCGGAATCGACGACGGGCCACGGAGACACGGAGACACAGAGATCTCCCTTGTACGTAGTGTCCGCCTTCAGGCGGACCAAACAGAGTTACTGGACAGGGGCCCAGGTGCGGCCGCCGTCCGTGGTCTGGAATCGTCGGCCATCGGCAGAAGTAACTGTGGCGTTGAGAGCATTGGACGCGGCGACGGCAGTGATGTCGACGGTCTCAGGAAACGGTGCTCGCTCCCACTGGCGCCCGGCGTCGGTGGTGCGCAGCACGAGCCCGACGCGGCCAACCAGCCAGCACACATCCGTCGATGGTGAGCTGCCGGCGGTCAGATCGGTGGTAGCACCAGTCTGCTGCGTGGCCCACGTCATGCCTCCGTTGGCGGAGTGCTGCACGACGGAGCCCGGCCCGATTCGCCAGCGGACCTGGGGGTTGGGCGAGGCGACTTCGAAGCTGCCGCCGGCGACACGCGCCTGGAAACCCGCTGAAGACGCAGCAGTCGCGGTTGGCGCGGACCTGCCGGGCTCTTCAACAGTGGCGGTTTCCTGGGTCTCGCGGCGACCAGCATCGTTTCGCGCGGATTGCCCGGAGACCTGAAGGTCTCCGGCTACCGCTTCCGCGCTCGGAGCCTCCTCGGCTTTCAAAGCGGGTTGCCCAATGACTTGGCGACGTGAAAGAGCGTCGGGTGACGGCTGCGCAACTTCGGCGGGAACGGCGCGATCTGCGCGCGCCTCCGCCGAGGCCGAACCTGACTGGTCCCTCAGGGCATCAAGCGGGCGCTGAGGGCTCTCCCCCGTTGGCGCCTCAGCAGGGGCAGGCGGCGCTGCAGCGATCTGACGATCGAGCGTCGCCTCCTCAGGCGCCGATGTGCGCTGGCCCGGCACGATCACCCATAGAGCGACGGCGGTTGCCGCGGCAGCGGCAGGCACGAGCCAGTTGACGGCACGTCGCTTCCACGACTGCAAGCGGGCGGCTTCCTTTGCGGTGGCGTCGGCGAGTCTCTCGGAGCGTGCGAGCGCAACGGTCAGCATCTGGCACCGATCGCAGTCGGCCACGTGCGTTTCGATTTCCCGGCGGACTGCCGGAAGCAGCGTGTTGTCGGCCAGGGCCGCGAGTGTTTCGGCGTCCGGGCACCTGCCGTCGTGCAGGGTTCCGCCGTCGGAACGCGGGAGTGCGCGAAGCAGTCGCTCGATCGATTGATCACGATCGCTTTTCATTGCCTCTTTCTCCCGATGCCGACGCTCGGCGCAAACGTGGACGCCTCCTCACCTTGAACGTTCTTCTCCGAATTCCTTGCACCCGACGCAGAGCTGAGCAGCCTGTCGAGGTCGAGGGGTCCGGCATCCTCGGCCACACACGCGAAGCACTGCGTTATTTCCTCTCGGGCAAGTCCCGACTCAGCCAGCCGCCGCTCGACGTCTCGGCGGATGGTCTTTCTGGCGGCAGACAGATGACGCGAGACGCTCGCTTCGTGCTCGCCGAGCAAGCGTCCCGTCTCGGCGAGCGTCAGCCCCTGCACATAGTAATAGCGGACGCGCAGACGCGCCCTTGCGTCCAGGTTTGCGACTGCTGCACCGAGCGCCTCATGGATGAGCGCGAGGTAGCGGCCGCGGTCCGGATCGGGCACCTGATGTGTTGGCGCCGCTGGTTCCTCGTCCGGAAGCGGGGCGGTTCGGGCTCCCGCGCGCACGCGATCGACGAGCCGCTGGGCGAGCACCGCGCGAAGCCAAGTCGCGAGGCTGCTCCTGCCGTGGAAATAGCGGAAGAGAGATCGCCGTTCGCCGGTCTGGGGCGGCTCATTGTCGAGGCCGAAGAGGTCGGCGTAAAGCGAATCAGCGAGCTCACGGGCGCCGCCACTCGGATCGAGCGCGTCGGCTGCGCGATACAGCACCGGCCGGTATTCCAGGACGAAATGGTCCCACGCGGCTACGTGTCCGGCGGCGCAGGCGCACGCGAGTGCGAGATCTGTATGGCGCAGCGACTCAATGTATCGCTCGACGTCGCGCGCCGACGGCATTCGGCCAGCGAATGCCTTTGCGACGCTGCGCTGGAGCGCTCGGGCGAAGTCCTCGATCGACAGCTCCCATCGGGCGGCGTCTGCCCGGTGGTAGAGCCGCTCGACGGATTCGCGGTCTATGAGCGGCTGCATCCCAGATGTAATGCTAACGCGCAGGCTGAAGCCTGCGCGCTACGAGTGCAGGGCATAGGCGGGTCCAAAAGGACCCGCCCTACACTGCGAAGGCTATGGCGATGCGCAGGCTAAAGCGTGCGCGCTACACCCGCGCAGCCTTGAGCGCAGCGAGCACGCGCTCGGGCTTGAAGGGTACCCGCCGAAGCCGCACGCCTGTCGCATCGTAGATCGCATTCGCAACGGCCGCGAACATCGGCTTGAGGGCTGCCTCGCCGGCGCCGTAGTGAGGTAGATCCGGTCGTTTGGGGTTCGGATCTCCGTTTACCAGTACGACATCGAGTGTCGCTGGTGCATCAAGATGAGTAAGTGTGGGAGATGTGCGCCAATCGACGGTCGTCACCTTTTCGGTGTCGAACGTAACCTCCTCGTACAGCGCACGACTCAACCCGTGCATTGAGGCGGCTTCAATCGTGCGGCGCAGTGCCTCGGGGTTTATCACCAATCCACAATCGTGCGAGCACACGAGTCGTTTCACCCACACGCGTCCGGTCCTGCGGTTCACCTCGACTTCGGCAGCGTTGGCGACGACGGTTTGGTTGCGATACGCGTATGCGAAGCCGCGGCCCCTGAGGATCTCACCTGAGGTGCGTGCCGCAGGTGACGGCCGCGCATCCCACTTGAACGCATTGGCCGCCGCCTTCACGACTGCGATCGAGCGCGCCCGCTTGAAGCCACTGTCGTCGCCCTTGCCCGCAGACAGAAGGCGGAGGCGGAATTCGACAGGATCGGCTTTCGCGGCGGCTGCGAGCTCGTCGATGAACGACTCGCCGGCAAACGTAACCTGCGGTCCGTTTGGATCTCGCAGGTTGCCTGTCCTGAGCGGCGTTTCCCATACGAGCGGCAGCTGGACCACATGGCCCGCCGTGCGCCGGCTCGACACCGCGTACATGTCCGACGGCGAGGCGACTCCACCAGCGGCGGGCATCTGGCGACGCCGACCTGTGAGCTGAGCGATGAGAACGGTGTCGTGCTCGTTGTAGCCGAGGTGACAGTAGTCTGCGGCGCGGGCCTCATAGTCGAGCGCCACGAGGTTTCCCTGCGCGTCGAGTCCACCTCGCATCCGCATGACATACGCGGGGCCTTTCGTGTCCCAGGCTGTTTCTTCGTCTCTCGACCACTGCACCCGCACGGGTGTGCCGAGCTGGTGCGCCAGATAGGCCGCTTCGAAACCCGCATCGTCGGCGGCCGTGCGACCGTACGCCTGCGGGCCCTGCATCCAGATGACGCGGATGCGCTCCCGCGGGATGTTGAGGAACTCTGCCACGCCGTTGCGCAGGCCATACGACTTCATGTCGTTGGAGTAGATCGTCATCTGCCCGTTCGACGGGTCGGCGAGTGCGTGTGCGGGCCCGATGGACGTGTGGCCCTGGAACGGCACTTCGTACTCGGCCTCGATGCGTGTGGCCGCGCCTGCGAGCGCCGTCTCGATATTTCCTGTGACGGTCGGATTCGGGCTCGACGTCGGCTTGGCGCGTCGCATAAAGGTGAAGAGTTCTTCGGATGCGGGAAACGGCGCTGCCGCCGGCTTGCGCCAGTTCACTTTCAGCCGCCGCGCCGCTGCAATCGCCTGCTCCTCACGCTGGAAGACGACCGCAACGTAGTTGCGCTCGCGCACCACTTTCACGAATCCCGGCATGCCACTGACGGACGATTCGTCGACGCTCACCACCTCCGCGCCTGCGACCGGAGGTTTGACGTTTCGCGCGTGCACCATGCCGGGCACTTTCTTGCCGACGGCCCAGATCGGTGACGCATCCACCTTGGCCGGGATGTCGTCGCGCCGAGGAGAGAGGCCGACGTTCTTCATCTCCTGCACCGGCTTGATCTTCGCGATGCCGGTGGTGGCGTTGATGTCGTCGCCGGTCAGCGCAACGTTGAAACGATTACCGCCGATCAACTCGCCATACGTCACGCGCTGGCTCGGATTGGCCTTCGTCGTCACCACGCCGTCGCTCACCGCAAGTTGATCGACCGGTACGCCGAAACGCCGCGACGCCATGTCGAGCAGCACGCGCCTCGCTTCCGCTGCGACGCGGCGCATCGGGTAACCGTCGGTCTGGAGCGCATCCGAGCCGCCCGATCCGCCCTGGTCCACCGTGATGTCGGTGTTGCCCATGATGCAGGTGGTGCGGTCGAAGGCCATGTCGAGCTCGTCGGACATGATCTGGCGAAATGCCGTGCCAGTGCCCTGACCCAGGTCGGTCTTGCCGACATAGAAGGTCGCGGTGTTGTCCTGATGGATCACGATCCACGAATCGAGCTGACGGAAGTCGGGATCGGGATATGGCCCCACGCCCTGCGCGGCCGCCTGGGCGCTCGCGAGCGAGATGAGCGGACCTGCATTGGCTGCCGCAGTGAACCCCACTACGAGACGCCCGGAGGTCTTCAGGAAATCGCGGCGGGTTGGCGCAGCGAATTTGTCGAGGAGCGCGTCGATGCTGTTCATGCCCGTTCTCCGGCGGCTTCGCTTGCGACCCCTTCCGCAGTTGCCTGCGTGGAAGCCGCCCGACGCACGGCCGCTTGAATCCGGTAATACGTGAAGCACCGGCACAGCACCGGCGCCATCGCTTCGCGAATCTGGGCGTCGGTGGGCCGCGGATTTCGCTGGAGCAGCGCAACGGCCGTCAGCATCTGGCCGTTCTGGCAATAGCCGCATGCCGGCACCTGCTCGTCGATCCACGCCTGCTGGATTGGATGAAGCGTGCCGTTGCGCGCGAGTCCTTCGAGCGTGGTGATCGCCCCCTTCACCGACGAGACCGGCGTCACGCACGAGCGCGTCGCGGTGCCGTTGATGAGCACCGTACAGGCGCCACACTGGCCAAGGCCGCAGCCAAACCGCGGGCCTTGCAGGTCGAGATCGTTGCGCAGCACGTAGAGCAGAGGCGTGGATGGCTCGACATCGACGGTCTGCATTCGGCCGTTCACGTTCAAAGTGACATTCGCCATGCGGGGATTATGAACCAGAAACCGGTTCTTGGGTTCACTGGTGCTCAAGTGCTCAGGTTCCGGTTCACTGGTGCTCAGGTGTCGGGTTCCGGTGTACTATCCCGCCATGACGAAACAGACAACTCGTCGCGAGATTCTCAAGGGCGGCCTGGCGGTTGCCGGCCTCGGCGTCCTCGGCTTCCCGGAATGGGCACTGCCGGCTCTTGCTCAGGGCGAGACGCTGGTGCCGTTCACGGATCTGCCAGCCAACGTCAATCTGACGCCGGCCGCCGACCGGCGCATCATCGACATCAGCGCGATCGGCGGTCAGTTCACGCCGCGCGACCAGTTCTTCACGACGCAGCACTATGGCCACCCCGATGTCGATCCGGTCGCCTACCGCCTCAAGGTGTCAGGGCTGGTGAGCCGGCCACTGTCGATCTCGCTCGATGAGCTGAAAAAGATGGGAAACACCGAGCTGGTGTTCGGCTTCGAGTGCTCCGGCAACAGGCGTCCCCTCCAGGGGTTGTCGAGCAACGGACGATGGACCGGCGTACCGCTGCGCACGGTCCTCGAGCGGGCCGGGGTGAAAACCGAAGCGCGCGAATTCGTCTTCTTCGGCGCCGACCACGGCGAGGAGGAAGTCGAATTTCGCGGAAACATGTTCAAGGTAGACCAGCAGTTTGGCCGGAGCCTGTCGCGCGAGAAGGCGCTGTCCGCGGAACCGATGCTCGCGTACGCCATGAACGGCGAGCCGCTGACCAAGCACCAGGGATTCCCGGTCCGGTTGCTCGTGCCCGGATGGTACGGCGTCGCCAACGTCAAGTTCCTCGCCGAGATCCAGGCCCAGGAAGATCAGTACCTCGGCAAATATCAGGCGCGCTGGTATCGCACGCTGCGCGGCGAGATGGTCAATGGCGAGCTGAAATGGAAAGAGAGTGCGGTCACGCACATGCAGTTGAAGTCGTTCGTTGCGCGCGTGACGAAGGCGGGCAGCCGTCACAACGTGTTCGGCGTGATTCTCAACGACGGGACGCCGATCAAATCGGTCGAGGTGAGCATCGACGGCGGACCGTGGCAGGCTGCGACACTCGATCCGTCCACGAAAGAGAAGTATTCCTGGAAGTTCTTCAACTACGCCTGGAACGGCGCCACACCCGGCGAGCACACGCTCGTGTCGCGAGTGACCGACGTGAACGGACAGATACAGCCGACACTCGAGGACCTTGCCAACAAGAAAACATTCCTCGAGGACAATTCACAGCATCCGCGCAAAGTGATGATCGCGTAGAGAGCTGAGTAGCCGACAGGCTGCCGTTTCGGTGGCGGACGTCCGGCTCCGCACGCCGGAAAAACGCAGCTCCGGCTTAACGTCATCTAAACAGGCGTGGGGACCCCCAACCCCACGCCCTGTCGCAGGCCTGCGCAGCGTTTTTCCAGCAATCACAACGGCGTGCTCCGAACGGCCGCCCGCCACCCGAAACGCCAGCCTGTCTGCGTAGGCCCGCCTGTCTAAGGACGCAGCTGTGCGACGTGATTGCGGAGCGCCGCGTCGAACACGCTCCACTCCTCACCGAACGCCTGATGGAAATTTGCAAGTCGGTCGTCGGAGTCGGCGAAGAGACGGAAATAGTTGATTGCCGCAGCGGGGCTGTGCCGTCGGATGAGAAAGTCCGTAGCGACGTACGCGTAGGGGTAGAGCAGATCGCTCGCAGGACCATTCGAGACGGCAACCCACTCAGAAAAGCCCACCAGCTCCGATAAGGGCGGCAATGCTTCACGGCTGCCCGGCCGGCTGATGAACCGGCTGTTGCGTGTGAGGATGCCGTCTCGCGTGAGCACGCCCATCGAATCGAGGACATGCGCCTGCACCCAGTCCGCGTACCCTTCGCGAAGCCATTGATCCGACGTGCTGCGGCGTCCGCCGGACAGCTCGTACTGCGCCGCGTGGGCGACTTCGTGCGACAGCACCGCAATGCGCGCGTTCCAGTTGAGCCGCGCGAACGCTGTCAGGTTGACATACACCGCGCGGTGCGCGCCGATCGCCAGCATCTTGTCGGCGGCGCCGCGCGCGGTGGCGGGATCGGCTCCGTTCGCTTCGAGCACGTCATAGAGCCCATCACGATCGGATACGAGGTGCAGCATGCCTTGGAGCTTCGGGAGTTCGAGATCGCGTTCGACTACCGCCGCAATCGATGCAAGCGCGCTCTCATAGTCGTCCACGAACTCCGCCCGTGGCTCCGGCCGCGCTCGAATGTCTTCGAGCGCAATCGTGCGCGGCTGTTCTACTCTGGCAGCACAGCTGGCTGATGCGACCGCGGCAATAAACAAGGCAGTGATGAGTGCGGTCGGCCTCACAGGCCGCAATCTTACCGCCACTGATTGACACGGCAGACTGTCCGTGGCGCAACGCCTAGCAGAAGGACCAACTCTTGTCGCAGATTGCCGCGGATTTGGTTTGCGTAAAGGCTTCTGGCGTATGCTCACTCACGCCAACTTGCCCTATCACCCGAGAGTGCCGCATGCTGACACGACTTGTAGCCGTCCTGCTGCTTACATCGTCGATCGCGTACGCCCAGCAGCCGCAAGGTCCGCCCACGCGCAGCATCACGCGCATTACAGGCGACCTCTATCGCGTTCAGAACAACGACCACTACACCCTGTTTTTTGTCACGTCAGGTGGAATCATTCTGGCGGATCCCATCAGCGTCGATCTCGCGAACTGGCTCAAAGGGGAGCTCGCCACCCGGTTTCCTGGTGCGCAGGTGCGCTACGTCCTGTATAGCCATCACCACCAGGATCATGCGTCGGGCGCTGCGGTGTTCAACGACACGGCGGAACTGGTGGCGCACGAGAACTTCGCTGCCGCACTGAAGGCGGCAGCTGGCCAGAATGACGCCGCTGCCAAGCGATTTGCAGCGGTGGTGCCACCCGAGTCGACGTACCGCCGGGAACGGACGATCACGTTGGGCGGCAAGACGGTGCGGCTGATTCATCCGGGCCGGACCGCGCACGCCGCGGATTTCACCGTCTTGTATTTTCCGGTCGAGCGCGTCGTGTTCGGCGTCGATTTCATGTCCGTGAAGATGGTGCCAGGGTCGAACACGCTGGCGAACGGGGCGCCGATCTCCGAGTATGTCGACGCGCTCAAGGTGGTTGAGTCACTCGATTTCATGACCGCAGCGCCGGGTCACGGTCCAATTGGCGGCAAGGCCGATATCGTCGCGCACCGCCAGTACTTCGAGAATCTGGCGCGACGCGTCGCCGAAGGCGTCAAGGCCGGCCGCACGCTCGAGCAGCTGCAAGCCGCGCGAATCATGAACGAGTACAGGGACTGGATCGAGTACGACGAGGACAACGACATCAATATCGCGAACGCGTACAAGACGTTCACCGCACGTTGACGTGCACAGTGGCATGCTGCAGAGCGCACTGTGCGATGGTGCGACAGTTCGACGGTGCGAAGGTGCGTGCGAGGGTGCGAAGGTGCGAGGGCCTGCCTCGCCGAAGCCGCAAAGCGGCGGAGGCGGTGCGAAGGTGCAAGGCGAAGGGAGGTTCAGATGCGAGCGATTCGGATTGGACTCTACGGGATTGTGATGTTCGTGCTCGGAGCCATCGCGGCGGTGGGTCAGCAAGCGGGCCGTGGGGCACCGCCAGCGCCGTCACTCACCGGCCTGCCGCTCCGGCTGCCGGCGCCCACCGACAAGACAGTCGACTACACGATCGCCTCGGTCAACGCCGGCTTCAAGGAGATGCAGCAGAAGAAGCTGGAGACGTACCGCATACTCGAGGGCGGCGCTTTCAATTTCAACATGCGCCGCGAGACCGCCGCGGAAGAGGGCGCCGGAACCCACGGTAAGAAGGCAGACCTCTATCTCATCAAGTCGGGCGAGGCGACGCTCACCACCGACGGCCAGCTGATCGATCCCAAACCGGCCGGTGGCGCCGAAGGCGACGTGGACGGCAGCGCCATCCGCAACGGAAAATCGCGCACGATCAGAACCGGCGACGTGATTTTCATTCCGCCTGGCGTGCCGCACCAGATCACCGCGGTCAACGGGGAGGTGCAATTCCTGCTGTTCCGCTGGGACACGCGGTAGCTATTCGTCTCCCGATTGGCTTCGGCACCGCCCGGCCGACGTATCGGCCCAGATCCAGCTTCGTGCCGCACCACCGGCTGCGACGAGCAGGTGTCTCGCGAAGCTGGACGACGCGGTCGCCGGAGAACCCATACTTCGAAGAACAGCGCTAGAGGCACGCCTCTGGGCGGGCGTGCCGCGCGGCCAGCGGAGCCGAGATACCTGCTTGTCGCAGCCGGTGCGTAGGTCGGCGTATCATCTCCGCATGTGGCGAATCACGAGCGCGTTGGTCGCTGTAGTGGCATCCGCGGCGGTGCTCACATATGCGCAGGCAAGGGTAGACGGAAATATCTCTCCTGCGCCGGCATTCGCGCCGCGCGACTTGACGACGTTCCCGACGACCGGCTGGCCGACCAATGGCGGCGATCTCTACAACCGCCGTTACTCCCCTCTTTCGCAGATCAACCGCGACAACGTCTCGCAGCTCAAAGCCGTCTGGCGTACACGGCTTGGTGGCTCGGGTCTCGACCTGAAATATTCCGGCGAGGCGTCGCCCATTGTTCATGACGGCGTGATCTACATCGTTACCGGCGCCAACGACGTGTTCGCCATCAGCGTCGAGTCGGGCGAGACCCTGTGGACCTACAAGGCGAATCTGGACCAGAAGGTCAACGTGGTCTGTTGCGGGTGGACAAGCCGCGGCGTCGGCCTTGGCGACGGCAGGATCTATGTCGGGCAGCTGGATGGAAAGCTCGTCGCGCTCGATCAGCGATCGGGAGCGGTCGTTTGGTCGGTGCAGGCCGAGCGCTGGCAGGAAGGGTTCAGCATTACCAGCGCTCCTTTGTATTACGACGGACTCGTGATCACTGGTTTCGCTGGTGCCGAGTACGGCATTCGCGGACGCGTGAAGGCCTTTAAAGCCTCGGACGGTTCGCCAGCGTGGACGTTCTACACGATACCCGGCCCAGGCGAGCTTGGCCACGATACGTGGCCGAAGAACAGTGACGTCTGGCAACACGGTGGCGCATCAGTGTGGCAAACCCCCGCGGTCGATCCTGAGCTCGGGCTGCTCTTTTTCTCGACCGGCAACCCCGGCCCTGATTTC
>Ga0075420_100002187_pt1 | contig 16903 bp, 7 predicted proteins | sample SoiMetdeltSBSDD4_FD_75296 | JGI IMG/M metagenome (GOLD analysis project Ga0075420, IMG submission 75296) | Bulk soil microbial communities from a Populus tree surrounding site in Tennessee, USA - Soil MetaG P. deltoides SBSDD4 | ecosystem: Environmental > Terrestrial > Soil > Tree plantation... | reverse complement strand
GAACGCGTCACGCCATCAGAATCCCGCCGTTCACGTGGAGGACCTGGCCGGTGATGTAGCCGCTGGCGGGTGAACACAGGAATGTTACGGCGTGCACGACTTCGTCGACCGTTCCCGCGCGGCCGAGCGGGATCTGGTCGAGCAGGTGCTTCATCGCTTCGGGGGTCAGTGAACGTGTCATTTCGGTGTCAATCACACCCGGCGCCACGGCGTTCACCGTGATCCCCTGTTTGGCCAGCTCGCGCGCGGTGACCTTGGTCAACCCGAGGACGCCGGCTTTGGCGGCGGCGTAGTTGGCCTGCCCGTAGACGCCCAGGAACGCGCTGACCGAGGCGATGTTCACGACGCGGCCGCCCGGGCGCAGCAGCGGGACGGCGCTGCGGGTGCAGTTGAACACGCCGGACAGGTTGATGCGGAGGACGTCTTCCCAGTCCTGTGGCGTGATCTTCTTCAGCGTGCGGTCGCGGAGGATGCCGGCGTTGTTGACCAGGATGTCGAGCCCGCCGAGGCGCTGACGGACCTGGTCCATCATGCCGTCCACCTGGGCGGGGTCGCCGACGTCGCACTGGAGCACGATGGCATCCTGTAACCCGGACGCGACGGCTTGGGCCTCCGCGTGGTTGCGGCCGTCGCGGTCCTCTACGTAGTTGACGACGCACTTCCCCCCGCGGGCCGCCAGGCCGCGGACGATTCCCGCCCCGATCCCGCGCGAGCTTCCGGTCACAAGCGCTACCTTCCCCGCCAGATCGAGCCGATTATCCATGAGGCGTAGAATATCGTGCCGCCGGTGGGGCGAAAGCTGGCCGGCGGCGGAGCCTTGGCAGAAGGTCCCATAATGCCCGCACCGGTTTACCTGATTGGCGCCGCCCGCACCGACTTCAAGCGGAACCTGTCCAAGGAGGGCAAAGGGCCGCGGGACGTGCTCGTGGAAGCGGGCCGCGGCGCGATCGCCGGCGCCGGGATCGACCCCGGTGACGTGACGTCCGGCGTTGTGGGAAACTTTGCGGGCGGCCTGTTCAACCGGCAACTCCATCTCGGCGCGTTTCTTACGGAAGTGGACCCGAAACTCAGGGGCATCCCGACGATGCACGTCGAGGCGGCCTGCGCTTCCGGCGGGGCGGCGGTGCTGGCGGGGGCGCAGCAGATCATGGCGGGGCTGCACGACGTCGTCCTCGTGGCCGGCGTCGAGCAGCAGAAGACCATGTCGCCCGCCGACGGCGCCGACGTGCTGGGGGCAGCGGGCGATTACCACGCGGAGCGGCCGGTTTACGGCCAGTTCATGTTCCCAAAACTGTTCGCGCGGATCGCCACGATGTACCAGGCGAAGTACGGCCTGAGCGAGCAGCAGCTGGCCCGCGTCGCGTTCAAGAGCCGCCTGCACGCGAGACTCAATCCGTGCGCCCAGACGCGCGACGCGGCGATGACGCTGGAGGCGGCGTGCACGGAGTCGCCGAACAATCCCCGTGTCGCACCGCCGCTGAAAGTCAGCGACTGTTCTCAGATCACCGACGGCGCGGCTGCGGTGGTGCTGTGCTCTGAGCGATTTGCGCGCTCGCTCGCCGCGGCGCGGCGGCCGGTGCGGCTGCTGGGCTTCGGACACACGACGGACTACCTGGCGCTGGACCGGAAGGACATCCCGGAGTGTTCGGTGGCGCGCCGGGCGGCGGAGAAGGCGTACGAGATGGCGGGGCTAAAGCCTGCTGAAATTGACGCCGCCGATGTCCACGACTGCTTCTCGATCTCCGAAATCCTCGCGTACGAAGTGCTGGGTTTGGCGGAACGCGGGCGGGGGCCGGCGCTGCTGGACAGCGGGGCGACGGCGCTGCCGAAGGTGCGCGGGGAGTTCGGCAGCGGAAAACCCACTCGATCGATGCCCGTAAACCCCGGCGGCGGCCTGATGGGCGACGGCCATCCGGTCGGCGCGACCGGGGTTCGGCAAGTGGCCGAGGCTCATGCACAATTGACGGAGCGGGCCGAAGCCCGGCAGGTCGCGGGTGCCCGGCGGTACCTGACGTTCAACATGGGCGGCACCGTAACCACCAGCGTCGTAATGATATGGGGGAAAAACGCCGACTAGATTGACCGGTGGACATGCCGCGCCCCCCCGAGCCCGTCCGCATCCTCACCGCCGTCCCGATCTGCGACGGCCACGACAGCGCCATCAACACGATTAACCTGGAACTGATCCGCCACGGGGTGGAGGTGGTTTACCTCGGGTACCACCGGTCGGCGCGGGACATCGCGCGGGCGGCGGTGCAGGAGGACGTGCGCGGCGTCGGCATCTCCAGCTACAACGGCGGGCACGTCGAGTTCTTTGGCAAAGTTGTTGAAATGCTTTGGGACGAGGGCGCGAAGCACATCGAAGTATTCGGCGGCGGCGGGGGGACGATCACGCATGACGACGAGAAGCGCATGCGGGCCGGCGGCGTGGACCGCATCTTCTTCGCGGGAACGCCGCTGACCGAGATCGTGAATTACGTTCTCACGCGGTTCGGCAAGCCTGTGCGCGGCGCCGCTGCGACACGGCGCGGGGCATCGGAGGATCTGCGGATCTCTCAAATGCTGGCGGGCGGCGTGCGTGCGGAACGGAAGTTACGCGGTCGCCAGGACGGCCCTCTGGTGATCGGTATCACTGGTCCCGGCGGCGCCGGCAAGACGACGCTGATCGACGAACTCGTCCTGCGCCAGCTCAACGCCGACCCGCGGGCGCGGGTCGCCATCCTCTCCCACGACCCCAGCATCGTCGGCAAAGGCGCCCTGCTCGGCGACCGCGCCGTGATGATCCACTCGCAGCACGATCGCGTCTTCATGCGCAGTTTAGCCACGCGCGGACAGGCCGGGGGGCTTTCCGGCGAGACGCGGCGATGCGTGGAGAGATTGGCCGCGATCCGGTTAGACGGCGGGCGCCACTTCGACCTCATCATCGTCGAGACCGTCGGCATCGGGCAGGAGGCCGTCCCCTTCGACCGAGACCTGGTCTCAAGGACCGTCCTGGTCATGAGCCCCGAGTACGGCAGCCGCCTCCAGCTCCAGAAGATCGCCATGCTCGACGTCGCCGACGTCGTCGTGGTCAACAAGTCCGACCGACCCGGCGCCCGCGCCGCGGTCGTCGAAATCGGCCAGCGCACCCGCTCCGACCGCGGCGGCCCGCAAATCGTCTCCGCGTGCGCCAAGCGGCACCGCGACGCCGGCGTCGACGAGCTGTTCTCGCTCCTCACCCGCCGCGAACCCTCGCCAAAGACCGCGGCGCGCAAGGCGAAACCACAACGGACCTAAAACCCATGCTCGATTCGGTTGTCAAGGCCGTCGAAGGGTTCAACCGCTCCGTCGAGCGGGAGGTACAGCGTGCCCGCGCCGACGCCGACTACGGCAAACAGGTGCTCGACAAGTGGCGGTCCGTCCGCGCCGCCGTCGCGCAGACCACCACGCCCACCGGCCTGACGCTCCCGCGCCTCGCCCTCCCCGACCTCGACGAGCCCGGCGAGATCACCCGCCACCTCATGGGCGAGGGACTCCCCGGCGAGTTCCCGTTCACCAACGCCGCCTACCCGCAGATGTACCTGGCCGCCCACGAGGGCAACGGGCACGCCAACGGCAACGGCCACGCCGCCAGGGCGGAGGAGCCGACTCGCCTCTTCGCCGGCCTCGGCCTCGCCGAAGACACCAACGGTCGCTTCCATTACCTCACCGCCCACCAGCGCACCGCGCGGCTGAGCACCGCCTTCGACGGCCCCACCCTCTACGGCCTCGACAGCGACGCCGACGGCGTGCTGGGCAAGGTGGGCGAGGGCGGTGTCGCCGTCGACACCGTCGAGGACATGGAGCGCCTCTACGCCGGCTTCAACCTCGGCGACGACGACTTCTCCGCCTCCATGACCATCAACGGCCCGGCGCCGATCCTCCTGGCCATGTACGTCGCGGCGGCGAAGCGCCGCTTTGGCGACGACGTGGTCGCCAAGCTCCGCGGCACGGTGCAGGCCGACGTGCTCAAGGAGGTGCAGGCGCAGAACGAGCTGCTCTTCCCCGTCGACGCCTCCCTGCGGTTCCTCGCCGACATGGTCGAGTACACGACCGACCGCATGCCGCGCTGGTACCCGATCTCCATCAGCGGCTACCACATCGCCGAGGCCGGCGCCACGCCGGTCCAGCAGGCGGCGTACACGCTGTCCAACGGCTTCGCCTACGTCGAGCAGCTCCGCGACCGCGGAATGGACGTGAACAAGTTCGGGCCGCGGCTGTCGTTCTTCCTCGACTGCGGCCTCGACGTCGAGTACCTCGCCCTGGCGCGGGTCTGCCGCAAGGTCTGGGCGATCGGCATGCGCGACGTCTTCGGCGCCGCCGACCGCGCCCAGCGCATGAAGCTCCACACCCAGACCAGCGGCCGCTCCCTGGTGGCCGCCGAGTTCCAGAACAACCTCACCCGCACCGCCGTCGAGCTGATGCTCGCCTACGCCAACGCCACCAACTCCTGCCACAGCAACAGCGCCGACGAGGCGTTCACCACGCCCGGCGAGCAGTACGTGCGCCTCGCCGCCCACGCCCAGGCGATCCTGCTGGAGGAGTCGGGGCTCTTCAAGCACATGATGAACACGCTCGGAGGCTCGCCCGGGATGAAGGCCGTCGAGAGGGCGGTGGAGGAGGCGGTCCTGGCCGAGTTCCGTGAGATCGACCGGCTCGGCGGCGTCCTCAGCGCCCTGGAGCACCGCTACCAGCGCAGCCAGATCCAGGTCGCCGCCCACCGCTACGAGTCGCAGGTCCACAGCGGCGAGCGCCCGATCATCGGCGTCAACCGCTACGCCTCCAACGGCCACGCCCCGGAAGTCGGCGTCGTCCGCACGCCGGCGAAAAAGCAGCGGCTCCAGGTGGCGCGGCTTAAGCAGTTCAAGAAGAAGCACGCGAAGCAGGCCGGAAAGGCGCTGGACGAGCTCTCTAAGGTCGTCGAAGGCGGCGGCAACGTCTTCGCGCAGCTCGTCCAGACCGTCGAACACTGCTCCCTCGGCCAGATCACCGACCGCCTCCACCAGCTCGTGGGCCACTTCCGCCCGGCGGTCTAACAGCGCAGGGTTTACGGGCCGCGCTCATCTCGGATTTTTGCTTGCCTGCCTCCGGCCCCGTCGCGATACTCTCACACCGGGCTCACATCTCGCAGGGCTGGATTAAGGCACGGCGCCGGACACCCCGGCGCCAAGGGGTTTAAGAACCGCATGCTCCTCCGCAAGGCCTCCCGCCGCGCGCGTCCGTCCGCGTGCCACGCCGTCGAGCCGCTCGAGTCGCGCACGCTCCTGGTCGGGTACCACTTCACCTGGGTCGGCGGCTCGGGCGACTGGTCCGACGCCTCCCACTGGACGAGCAACGCCCCCGACCCGATCCAGCGGCCGCTCCCCACCGGCGAAGACACCGTGACCCTCAACGCCTCGGGCGAGACCGTGACCGCCACCTTCGCCAACATGCTCACCGGCGTCATCGACGCGAACCTGCGGCTCTCCAACAGCATCTTCACCGTCTACGGCACCGGTCTCACCATCAACGGCACGCTGACGTTCGCGGGCGGCGGCGGTCAGAACCAGCTCCGCTTCCTCCGCCCCGCCACGCTCGACGGGTCGGGCACCGTGACGTTCACGAGCAGCGGCGGCCAGCTCGTCGCGCAAGGCCCCAATAACCTCACCCTCACCATCGGCGGCGGGCTGACCATCCGCAACGGCACGTCCACCGGCACGTTCACCGGCACGAACATCGTCTCCTTCGCCGACATCATCGTCGAAGGGGCCCACCCCAACGGGCTCGCCTTTGACGGCGGCAGGTTCACCAACCTCGGCACGATCGACGTCAACGGCAGCCGCCTGCAACTGGACGGGCCCGACTGGACCAACGGTGGCGTCATCAACCTCAACGCCGGCCGGCTCGACCTCGGCGGCACCTACCGCCAGTCCGACCTCGGCCGCCACACCCGCGCCGGCGGCAGCATCGTCGCCGGCGGAACCCTGGTGGGGGACCTTACCCTCGACGAGCGCACCGGGTCGTGGAACAGCGGCACCGTCACCCTGACCGGCGGCAGGCTCACCACCTCCGGCGGCGCGACTTTCAACGCCTCGGGCGCCGGCACCGGCTTCAACAACTACACCCTCGGCAGCGACCTTTACCTCCCCGCCGGTGGACGCATCTCCGTCCGCAACGCATTGACCCTCGACGGCGCCACCCTTCGGCTGAACGGCGGCGAAATCCTGTTCGACTCCTTCCGTACCTCCCTTCGCGGCAGCGGCCAGGTCCTGTTCAACGGCGGGACGTTCACGGTGTTCGGCAACGGCGGGGATCAACTCACCGTCGACCCGGGCGTCGAGCTGCGCGTCGACGGCGGCAACGGCTTCATCACCAGCAACACCGCCGGCCAGAGGGTGGTCCTCAATGGCCCGGTCACCGTCGCCAGCAGCGGCAACGGCCTCAGCCTGCTCGTCCCGGAGACGGAGCTCGCGGGACAGATGAACATCGTCAGCGGCGGGGGGCTGGAGGTGTTCCGGACGCTGAACGTGCGCCCTTCCGGCGGGATTACGAACGGGCCGCGGTCGAGCGTGAACCTCAGCCAGGAAGGGCGGATCCTCAACACCGCCACCGGACCGACGGCCTTCGCGCTGCGCGGCACGACGTTCATGAACGTCGGGTCGGCGGCGCAGCCGGCGGCGCTGGAAGCTGCGGGCGAGGACCGCGGGCCGGTGCCCGGCGGGTACCGCGAGAACTTCGCGATGGGGGTCCTGCGGATCAACAACGGGCATTTCGTGCGTCTCGTGAATAGCGCTGACAACAGCCCGGGCGCGGCCGAGGCGCTCTACGTCGATTCGCTGGTCGTGCCCAACGCCGCCACGCTGGACCTGAACGGCCTGAACCTCTACGCCCGGGCCTTCGAGCGCACGGGGACGGGGGCGGTCCTCAACGGCACCGTAACGGTGCTGCCCGACGGCGGGCCGATCGCCTGGTCCGTCCCCACCTCCGGCCGGGTGTCCGACCCCGGACAGCGGGACGACTGGACGTTCTTCGGCCGCGCCGGCCAGACCGTCTCGGCCGTCCTCAACCCCAGCGCCAATCCCACCCCCAGCTCGCCGGCGGCGGTCGGGCCGCAGTTGGTGCTGGCGCGGCTGGCGCTGCTGTCGCCGGCGGGCCAGGAGCTGGCCGCCGCGCAGACCGCCGCCGCGGGCGGCTTCAACACCCTGCCCAACGTCGTCCTCCCGGCCGACGGGACGTACACGCTACGCGCCCAGGCGTCGGCGGCCGACCCGAACCGCACCGGCGTCTACAACCTCACGCTCTACGACGTGACGTCGGAAACGCGGTCGCTGCTCCTGAATGAGGTCGCCCACGGGGCGATCGAGACGCCCTTCGCCAGCGACCGCTGGACGTTCGCGCTGTCCGCCGGCCAGCAGGTTCAGTTCGACCTGCTCACGGCCACCACGTCCAACCTGCGGTACACGCTGGAAGGGCCCGAGGGGTTCGTGGCGTTCAGCAACCTCGCCGGCGACTCCGGGCTGATCACCGTCCCGCCGGGCAGGGGCGGCGACTACGTCCTCACGGCCCGCGGCCAGACGGACCAGACCGGCGCCTACAGCTTCCTGGTTCGGGACGGGTCGGTCACGACGCTGGAACTGGGCACCACATTCGCCGGCGTCCTGCCCGGCAGCGGCGCGCCCAGGTGGTTCAAGGCCACGCTGCCCACCCCCGGGCAGTTGCTGGTGACGCTGGACGATTCGACCGACGCCGACCGCAACCAGCTCTACCTCCGCCGCGGCGCCCCGCCGACGCGCGAGGTCTTCGACTACCGCTTCGCCAGCTACGACGCCGACGAGCAGCTCTTCGTCCCCGACGCCACCGCCGGCGACTGGTACGTCCTCGTCTTCGCCGGCCACGTCCCCAACCCCAGCAGCTACACGCTCCGCGCCGAGTACAGCGACCTGCGCGTCGGCTCGATCACCCCCGACCGCTACGGCGTGGGCCACACGATGACGATGACCCTTACCGGCGGCGGGTTCGGCCCCGGAACCGTCGTGCGACTGATTTCCGGCGCCACGACGATCGACGCCGCCACTGTCGAGGCCGACTCGTTCACCCAGGCCACCGCGACGCTCAACCTGGGCGGCGCGCCGCAGGGCGTCTACGACGTGCGCGTCGAGAGGGGCGCGGCCGCCTTCACGCTGCCGCGCGCGTTCACGGCCCTGCCGGACGCGCCCGCGCGGCTGGAGATGAGGCTGGTGATGCCGTCCAGGTTCACCCAAAGTAGCGTCGCCACCGGGAGCATCGAGTACGCCAACACCGGCAACATCGCGATCGACGCGCCGCTCATGATCCTCCAGAGCGGCGACCCGCAGGGGGACCAGTTCCCCATCCTCTCCCTCGACCTGGCGCGGACCGTTGAGAACTTCTGGTCCTCGCCCCTGCCGCCCGGCACCAGCCACCGGGTGATGGTGCTGGGCAGCGGGGCGGTGCCGGGCGTGCTGAACCCCGGCGAGCGGATGAGCGTCCCGTTCAACTACCTGGGCGAGAAGCCGCCGATCCGGGACAGCGACAACCTGCTCCAGCTCGAGCTGCTGTGCGTGGAGGGAGACGGCGACGGCGCCCCCGCCATGGGCCCTCTACCCGCCAGCGAAGTGACCCCTGCCGGTGAGTCGCACGCCCCGGTCGACTGGGCCGGCCTGAAGAACGCGCTGCGTCCGCCCGGCGTGCCCGCGGCGATCTGGGACCGCGTCTACCCGCAGATCACCGGCCCGCTGGACACGGCGGCGGATTTCGTCGACGCCCTCGTCGCCGACGCCAAATACCTCGGCCGCATCGGCGTGCGGGTCGTCGACGCCGACGAGCTGTGGAACTTCGAGGTGCTCGAGGCGCTGGGGTCGTTCACGGCGTTCCGGACGCTCGCCAGCTCGGTCGACTCCCAGTTGCCGGCGCCGACCGAGCCGCTCACCTTCTCCCGCAGCTTCGGCGACGGCGTGATCAGCCGCAACGTCGACGGCCCGTTCGGCTTCGGGTGGTCGGTGCCGTGGTTCGCCAAGCTCTCGCGCGGGCCGAACAACGACGTGATCACCATCCACAGCAGCGGCGGCGGACAGCGGGTGTTCGTCCGCGACGGCCGCGGCAGCACGCCGCTGTCCCCCTCCGCGACGTACTTCTCGGCCGCCGGCGACCCGTCGCGCCTGCGCCGCGTCTCCTCCGACGTTTACGAGCTGCGCGACGTCGGGGGCACCGTCACGCGCTTCCGCGCCGACGGCAAGATCGACTACGTCCAGGACGCCAACGCCAACCGCACCACCGCCGCATACGGCACGGGGGGGCGGCTCGCCACGCTGACCCACAGCTCGGGCGCGACAATCACCCTCCAGTACAACGCCGCGGGCCGCATTTCGCGGCTCACCGACTCACTGGGGCGAAGTATTACTTACACCTACGACGATTCCGGCGATCATCTTATGACGGCGGCCGGCGGCGACGGCAGCGCCGTCAGTTACACCTACGAGGCCAACTCTCCCGACGTCATGCGACGCCACGCGCTGCTCAGCGAGCAGTCCGGCGGCACGACGCAGGTCTACACGTACGACGCACGGGGGCGCGTCGCATCGAGCTTCGTCGCCGGGGGCGGGCAGTCGGTGAGCATCGGGTACAGCTTCGGCCGGGTCAGCATGACCGATGCCACCGCTACGGGCCACCTGTTCTTCGACCATCGGCTGCAACTGGCCCGCGTGACCAACGCCTTGGGCTACAGCAGCCGGATGGCCTATGACGCAAACGGCCGCCTCACGACGGTGACCCTGCCCGACGGCGCCCGGCAGTCGTACACCTGGTGCGACTGCGGCTCGCTGATGAGTGCGACGAACGAGTTGGGTGAGGTTGTGCGGTTCACGCGCGACCCGGTCACGCGGAAGGTAACCTCGATCACCGACCCCATGGGCAACGTCACCCGCATGACCTACGACGCCCTGGGGAACCAACTGTCGATGATCTACGCCAACGGCTCGTCCGAGTCCGCGGGCAACTACACCGCCTCGGGGCTCCCCCAGGCCTTCACGGACCGCCGCGGCAAGACCTCCACGTACGTCTACAACCCGGCCGGCCAGGTCACGCGGCGCACGGCGCCCGACGGCACGGTCACCGATTACGCCTACGACAGCCGCGGTCGGCTGACGACCGTCACGCAGGGGGGGCAGGTCACCCGGCGCGCCTACGACACCGCAGTGGATGGGGACCGGCTTAAGCGCATCACCTACCCGAACGGGCGGTTCATCGAATACGACTACGACGACTTCGGCCGCGTAACCGCGGAGCGCGACCACAGCGGGTTCACCACCCGCTACGAGTACGACGCGGCCGGCCGGCTGCTCCGCGCGCGGGACGCCGCCGGGGCCGTGCTGGTCGGCTACGCGTACGACGCCGCCGACCGCCTCAGCCGAATCGACAACGGCAACGGCACGTTCACGACCTACGGCTACGACGCCGCGGGGAACGTGCTGTCGATCGAGAACTGGCGCTCCGCGGGCGTGGTCAACTCGCGGTTCGCCTACACCTACGACGCGCGCGGCCGCCGCACCACCGCGGCCGTCCCGGACGGCACGTGGACCTACCGCTACGACCCCGCCGGCCAGCTCACCGGCGCCGCATTCGGATCGACCTCGCCGCAGATCCCCGACCAGAACATCCAGATCGCCTACGACGCCGCCGGCAACCGGACGTTCGCGACGGTCAACGGCGTGCTGCACGACTACGCCGCCAACGCGCTGAACCAGTACACGCGCGTGGACGGAGTGAACTACGTGTACGACCCGGGGGGCAACCTCCTGTCCGACGGCGTCCGGCAGTACGTGTACGACGACTTCAACCGCCTCGTCGAGGTCCGCGCCGGGGCGGACGTGCAGCAGTTCGAGTACAACGCGGCCGGCAGTCGCAGCGCGACGACGGTCAACGGCGTGCGGACTGAGTACCTGGTCGCACCCGACGTCGGCGGGACCGTGCTAGCCGAGTACGACGTCTCGGGCGGGCTGCTGGCGCACAACGTCTACGCCCCCACGCTCGTTGGCCGCACCGCGGGGGCCGGCGGCGCCGTCAACTATTTCGACTTCGACATCGTCGGCTCCACGGCCGGCGTCACCGACGCCGCCGGCGCCTACGTCAACCGGTACGCCTACGACCCATTCGGCACCGTCCTGCTGGGCAGTGAGTCGGTCGCCAACCCGTTCAAGTTCGTCGGGCAGCTCGGCGTACGCGGCGAGATCGGCGGGTTGAGCCAGATGGGCCTCCGTGACTACGCCGCGCAGCACGGGCACTTCAACTCGGTGGACCCGCTGCGCCTGAGCGCCGACGTGAACACGTACCGCTACGCGAAGAACTCCCCCGTGATGAACGTGGACCCGCTCGGGCTGTTCTTCGTCGCGATCAAGCCATTCGCCCAGCGCATCATGGCCCTGGACAAGCCGCTCGTGACCGCCGAGACCAGCATGTTCGGCGACCTGGTCTTCTCCGTCGGCGTGGACGGCTGGCAGGGGCTTGCCATTGCCGCACAGACCGGCAAGCTGCCCAGCGCCCAGGACGCCGGCTGGGGCGTGCTGAGCTCGTTCGCGCTCAACGCCGGCTTCGCTTATCCGGGCGTGGGCGGGTTCGCCAGCGCCTTTCAAGTCGCGATGGACCCGGAGGTCAACCAGCACTTCGTCAGCGCCGCCTGCGGGCTGGCCTACCAGCGCGAGTTCGGCACGCTCAACAGGAGCGCCGCCAAGCAACTGGCGGCCCTCGAGGCCGAATCCGGTGGCGCGGGCGGTGGCACGGTCAACGCCGCCTGCCTCGACGGGTTCCCGCAGTCCTCCGACGCCGACATGGGCATCGGCGACCGCTGCGCCTACGGCGAGACGTCGATCCCCTTCGCGCTGGACCCCAACGACAAGCTCGCGCCCGCCGGCATCGGGCCCGAGAACTTCGTCCGCGTCGACCAGCCGATCGAGTACGCCATCAACTTCGAGAACCTCGGCCCCGGCTCGGTGGACGCCCACGGCAACCCCTACCCGATCGTCGCGACCGCCGCCGCTCGGCGCATCGCCGTCTCCGACCGGCTCAGCGCCCACTTCGACTGGTCGACCGTCCGGTTCACCGAGTTCGCCTTCGGCGACACGGTCATTCACGTGGTGCAGGGGGAGGGCGAGGGGGCTTACTACGCGTCCGTCCCCGCCCTTTCGGCGGGCAACGTACCATTCCTCGTGCAGATCATCGCCGAGGTGGATCTCGAGACCGGCATCCTATCGGTCGTGTTGCAGGCGCTGGACCCGTCGACCGGCCTTCCGCCCGCGTCGCTGGCGGGCGTGCTGCCGCCGGAGGACGGCACCGGCCGCGGCAAGGGGCATTTCCGTTTTTCTGTCAAGGCGTTGCCGACAGCCGCCCACGGCACCCCCGTGCGCAACGTCGCCCTGGTCCGCTTCGACCAGAACGACGTGATCGCGACCAACCAGGTGAACCCGCTCGACCCCGCCGCGGGCACCGACCCGGCCCGCGAGGCGCTCGTGACACTGTGGGACGGCCGGCCGCTGATCGTCGGCCGCCACGCCTTCTACAACAACAGCGCGCTCGACGGGAACGACCCGGCGGCCGGCACCCGCGACGACGACGCCATCGCGAACGACAAGGTCGCGCTGCTGCCGGGCCAGACGGCCACGGCGGCGAACGTCACCAACTACTGGCGGGGGGTGAACGGAGTCATGCTCGACGTGATCGCCTTGCCCGGGGAAGACCCCACGGCGGACGATTTCCTCATCGAGATCAGCCGTGACGGCGCCACGTGGTCGCCCGGCCCGACGCCGGCCGTGTCCGTGCGGCGAAGCGCCGCCGCTTACGGCGCCGACCGCCTCACGCTCACCCTCCCCGACGGCGCCGCCCGCGACACCTGGGTTCGGGTCACGGTCGCCGCCGGCCCGCGCACCGGGCTGACCGCCCCGGACGTCTTCTACTTCGGCAACCTCGTCGGGGAGACCGGCGATTCCGCCGTTGGCGGCAGGCTCGCCGTCAGCGCCATTGATCTCCTCCGCACCCGGAGGGCGATGTCTTCCGCCTCGCCTGCCGACAGTCGCTACGACTTCAACCGGGACGGCCGGGTCAGCCCGTTGGACCTTGCCATCGTCCGTTCCGCGGTGGTTCAGCGCCGGTCGCTCAGCCTCTTGAAAGATGCGCCCGCGCCAGCGCCGGTGGCCCCGACGCCGGGGATTTCCCGGGCGGGACTGCCGGCCGACGACGATGACGATGGCCTGCTGGCGTGAAAGATGTGTTCCCAGGCGGCCTTCGCGGGGACTACTGGCGCGACCCTTCGGCTGCCTGCGCGTCCTTGAGGACATGCCGCGCCACGATCAGGCGCTGGACTTCCGACGTGCCCTCGACGATCTCGCAGATCTTGGCGTCGCGCAGGTAGCGCTCGACGGGGTAGTCCCGGCTGACGCCGCGGCCGCCCAGGACCTGCACCGCCCGGTTGCACGCCCGCGTCGCGGCCTCGGCGGCGTAGAGCTTGGCGCAGCTCGCCTCGCGGGAGCACTTTTTGCCGGCGTCCTCCAGTGCCGCGGCCTTGAGCACCAGCAGCTCCGCCGCGTCCAGTTCCACCGCCGAGTCGGCGAGCATCCACTGCACGGCCTGGAAGTCCGCGATGGGTTTGGAGAACTGCTTGCGCTTCAGCGCGTACGCCGCCGCGGCCTCCAGCGCGGCGCGGCCGATGCCGACGGCCAGCGCGGCGATGCCGATCCGGCCCCGGTCCAGCAGCGACAGGGCGTTCTCCCGGCCCTTGCCTCGTTCACCGACCATCTCCGCCGGGGCGCGGTCGAACTTGATCTCCGCCGTGTCGCTGGACTTCATCCCGTAGGTGAAGATCTTCCGGACGACCTGGCGGTGCTGAGCGCTCACAACGAACGCGCTGATTTCGGGCTTCGGGTCGGTCGGCTTCCCGGTGCGGGCCATGACCACCAGCAGGTCCGACCGGCGGCCCTGGGTGATGAACATCTTGTGCGCCGTCAGGTCCCACCGGTCGCCGGACTGCACCGCGACCGACTCCACGGCGCTCGTGTCGCTGCCGGCGTTGGGCTCGGTGAGGGCCCAGGCGCCCAGCCACTCGCCGGTCGCGAGTTTCGGGACGTAGCGCTTGCGCTGGGCGTCGGACCCGAACGTCAGGATGTGGCCGAGCGACAGGGCGTTGTGCGCCGCGACGTCCATGGCCAGTGCCGCGGAGTGGCGGCCGAGGACGACCAACGCGTGCGCGTAGGCGACGTACTTCATCCCGCGGCCGCCCAGTTCGACCGGGGCGGTCATGCCGAGCAGGCCGAGCCGCCCGGCGTCCGTGAAGACCTCGCGGGGCAGGTTCTCCTCGTTGTCCCAACGCACGACGTGCGGGTCCACCTTCTCGCGGCAGAACTCCTCGATCCGGCGGAGGTACTGGCGGTCGGAATCGGTCAGCAACGCGTCGAACATCTTTGCCGCTCTCCTTCTGTGGGGACGCTACGAATAGATCGTCATCCGGAGAGGGGGGATGGCGGAACCGCTGTGAAATTGTAGACGGGCCGCCGCGGTATGTGCGGGGCCGATAACCGTAGCCCCTTCCTCCCTCTCCCGGTACTCCGGGAGAGGGCGGGGGTGAGGGTTTGAATTGCACTGCGGCAGTGGCCCCGGCCCGTCGATATTTTACCGTACGCTCTTTCCGTACCCGGCGGGCGGAGCAGTCCCATTCACGGAGCCGTGCGCATGACGAATTCGACACCCACGCTGGCCCATCGATTTGCCGAATACGCGACGACGTTGCGGTTCGAAGACCTTCCGGCGGACGTCATCCACGAGGCGAAGCGCCGGGTGATCGACTCGATCGGCTGCGCGTTCGGCGCCTACAACGCAGAGCCGTGCGTGATCGCCCGCGAAGTCGCCTCCGGCTTCTCCGCCAACCGCGGCGCCCTGCTCTGGGGCACCCGGCACGTCGCCCCGCCCGACTGGGCGGCGTTCGCCAACGGCTGCCTGGTCCGTTACCTCGACTACAACGACACGTACCTCTCCAAGGAACCCGCGCACCCCAGCGACAACATCCCCGCGGCGTTCGCCGCGGCGCAGACCCGCGGGGCCGGCGGGGCCGAGCTGATCGCGGCGATCGTCCTGGCCTACGAAGTGCAGTGCCGCCTCTGCGACGCCACGAGCATCCGCGCGATCGGCTGGGACCACGTCACCTACGGCGCGTTCTCCAGCGCCCTGGCGGCGGCGAAGCTGATGCGGCTGGACGCGGAGCACACCCGCCATGCCGTGAACATCGCCGGCGTCACGTCCGCCGCCCTGCGGCAGAGCCGCGTCGGGGAATTGTCCCACTGGAAGGGCTGCGCCTTCGCCAATGCCGCCCGCCATGGCGTCTATGCGGCGCTGCTTGCGAGCCGCGGGATGACCGGGCCGTCGCCGATCTTCGAAGGTGAGAAGGGGTTCCAGAAGCTGGTCAGCGGGCCGCTCCCGATCGCCGGGCCGTTCGGCGCCGACCGGGGCAATGGGAAGTCGCGCGTGCCCTCCGACGGGTTGATGATCACCAGGACCAGCATCAAGTGCTGGCCGGTCGAATACCACGCCCAGAGCGCGGTGGAGGCGTCGCTGGCGCTGCGCCCGAAAATCCAAAACGTCGCCGACATCGAGTCGGTGCTGGTGGAGAGCCACGACGCGGCGGTGGACATTATCGGCAGCGAGCCGGAGAAGTGGCGGCCCGCCAGCCGCGAGACCGCCGACCACAGCCTCCCTTACATCGTGGCGGCCGCGCTGGCGGACGGGCAGGTGACGCAGCACACGTTCGACGAGAAGCGCTTCACGGACGAGTCCCTGCTGAAGCTGGTCGCGCGGGTCGAGGTGCGCCGCCACAAGGAGCTGAGCGCGCTGTACGCGGGCACGGTCGGCAACATCGTCACCGTCCGGCTGCGCGGCGGACAGACGCTGACCAAGCGTGTGGACCACGCCTGCGGCTTCGTGCGCAACCCGATGAGCGACCAGCAGGTCGAGGAGAAGTACCACCGGCAGGCCGACCCGGTGCTGGGCCGCGAGCGCGCCGACGCGCTGCTCAAGTGGTGCTGGGCCCTGGAGCGCGCGGCGAATCTCGATCAATTCGCCGAGCTGATGGAGGTCCGGCGATGAGCGCCGGGCCGCCGGACAAGCCGGGCCAGATGCTGCGGCGGGCGATGGCGCGGGGGTGCGTGGCGATGCCGGGGGCGTTCAACGCCGGCATCGCCCGGCTGGTCGAGCGGGCGGGTTTCGACGCCGTCTACGTCAGCGGGGCGGGGCTGTCAAACGGCGCGGGGGGCGTGCCCGACATCGGCCTGCTCGGCCTCGACGAGGTCGCACTGCTGGCGGGGTTCGTCGCGCGGGCCGTGCGCATCCCCGCGGTGGTGGACGCCGACACGGGCTTCGGCGGGCCCAAGGACGCGGCGCGGGCGGTGGAGCGGCTGGAGGGCGCGGGCCTCGCCGGGCTGCACATCGAGGACCAGGTCTTCCCCAAGCGGTGCGGCCACCTCGGCGGCAAGGAGCTGGTACAGGCGCCCGAGATGGTCCAGAAAATCCGCGCCTCGGTCCGCGCCCGGCGCGACAAGGACTTCCTGATTATCGCCCGGACCGACGCGCGGGCGGTGGAGGGCTTCGACGCCGCCGTCGCCCGCGCCCGCCTCTACCTCGACGCCGGCGCCGACGCCATCTTCCCCGAAGCCCTGGAGACGGCCGAAGAGTTCCGGCGCTTTGCCAGGGAAGTGCGCGCGCCGTTGATGGCGAATATGACCGAGTTCGGAAAGAGCCCGCTGCTGAGCGTCCGGCAGCTCGAATCGATGGGCTACCGGATGGTCATCTTCCCCATGACCGTCTTCCGCGTCGCCATGAAGGCGGCTGAGAAGTGCCTCGGCGATCTGAAGCGGCG
>Ga0075420_100002185_pt1 | contig 16908 bp, 13 predicted proteins | sample SoiMetdeltSBSDD4_FD_75296 | JGI IMG/M metagenome (GOLD analysis project Ga0075420, IMG submission 75296) | Bulk soil microbial communities from a Populus tree surrounding site in Tennessee, USA - Soil MetaG P. deltoides SBSDD4 | ecosystem: Environmental > Terrestrial > Soil > Tree plantation... | reverse complement strand
GTTACGCGACGGCGATGTCGTGCTCGTTCGGCCGGGCCAGAACGTGGCGGCCGACGGGCTCGTCATCACCGGCGCGAGCGCCGTGAACGAGTCGGTTCTGACTGGCGAGTCGCGTCCGGTCGACAAGAAGCCGGGCGACAAGGTGATCGCGGGGACGACGAACGGCTCCGGGTCGCTGCGCGTCCAGGTCACGGGAACGGGTGAGCACACCGCCCTCGCGGGCATCATGCGGCTGGTCGAGCAGGCACAGACCTCCCGCTCGCGAGCGCAGGCGCTTGCCGACCGCGCCGCATTCTGGCTCACGTGGGTCGCACTCGGGGCGGGCGCCGTGACGCTGGTCGCGTGGCTCGTCGCCGGTGCCACGGCCGCCTACGCGATCGAGCGGCTCGTGACGGTACTCGTCATTGCGTGTCCGCATGCCCTCGGTCTTGCGGTGCCGCTGGTCATCGCGATCTCGACCACGTTAGGTGCGCGCAGCGGGCTGCTGATCCGCGACCGCCGCGGACTCGAGGAAGCTCGCAATGTGACCGCGGTCGTGTTCGACAAGACCGGTACGCTCACGCGTGGCGAGTTCGGGGTCGTGGCGGTGACGCCGGCTTCGGGTGTGGACGCCGATGACGCGCTGCGGTTGACGGCGGCGGTCGAGGGCGATTCGGAGCACCCGATCGCGCAGGGGATCGTTCGTACGGCAACCGAACGGAATCTGAATGGCTTGCGCGCCGAGCGCTTCGAAGCGCTGCCCGGCCGTGGCGTGCGCGCGGTCGTGAACGGACGCACGCTGTACGTCGGCGGGCCAGCCCTTCTGCGTGCCCTCGACCTGCAGCCCGACGCGGCGGTCCGACTGGGTGCCGACGCCGCGGCCCAGCGCGGACAAACCGCGGTCTACCTCGTCGAGGAAGCGGACGGGCGACGGAAGGCGCTGGCGTCGCTCGCCGTCGCCGACGTCGTTCGTCCGGAATCCGCCGCGGCGGTGCGCGCGCTGCACGAGCAAGGCATCGAGGTCGTAATGATGACGGGCGACGCCAAGTCTGTCGCCGACGCGGTGGCGGCCGAGCTCGGGATCGATACCGTGTTCGCCGAGGTGCTTCCGGAGCAGAAGGCCGGCAAGATCGAGGAGCTGCAACGCTCGGGGAAACGCGTTGCCATGGTCGGCGACGGTGTGAACGACGCGCCGGCGCTGGTGACGGCAGATGTCGGTGTCGCGATCGGCGCCGGAACCGACGTGGCTGTGGAGGCGGGCGACGTCGTGCTGGTGCGCAGCGACCCTCGCGACGTGCCGCGCATCATCAAGCTCTCGCGCGCGAGCTACCGGAAGATGGTGCAGAACCTCTGGTGGGCCGCGGGCTACAACATCATCGCCATCCCGCTCGCGGCCGGTGTCCTCGCGCCATGGGGGATCGTGCTGTCGCCCGCGATCGGCGCCGTGCTCATGTCGCTCAGTACGATCATCGTCGCCGTGAACGCGCAGTTACTCCGGCGGGCTGCGTTGGCCTAGTTCTCGCCGACCTGGTCACCCAACGGGGCACGACTCGGGTACTCGCACGTGGCGAACCGGGGCGCAGACTCGTGGACGATGCGCGGCGACGGAACCGACAAGCGGCACAAGCGCGTCAAGCGGAACCGGAAGAGCTCGAGATGCACGAGCCTCCTTACACTACCCCCGGCTTCCTGACCTCGCCCAAGTTCGGCGCTGCCGGGAGCGGGGGCTCGAGGACGAACGGCTGCCCGAAGCGCTCGACCAGTAGCGCGCCTAAAGAGCCGGCATGCCAGATGTACCAAAAGGCGGGTCTCGTGCTATAGCGCGTCGGGCGATTTCGCGACGTTCGGGGTGTGAACTATCACTCGAACTCGCGACCACAGGATCGCTGCTCCATGTACCTCCTCCACACACCGTTGCGCCCGCGCCGCTCCGTAGCGCGAACGGCCTTCGCGGCCGTCGGCCTGCTCCTCCTTCTGGCGGCCTGCAGTCACTTCCGCGGCCGTGCGCCGAGCTCCGACATCGCGACGGCGAAGATGTCCGCGCACCAGCTGTACCGCGCGGCCGTCCGGCCGGGCGTCGTGCCCATTCCCGTACGCCGTCTCCAGGCGTGGACGCTGCACGTCGAGACGGCCGATGGACGGCCCGTCGACGCCGCGACGATCACCATGAACGGCGGCATGCCGCAGCACGGTCACGGCCTTCCGACATCGCCGCGAGTCACTCGCGCGCTCGGGAACGGTGACCACCTCGTCGAGGGTGTGAAGTTCAACATGGGTGGCTGGTGGGTCGTGCGGTTTTCAATCACGAGCGGAGCCGGAACGGATACCGTCACCTTCAACCTCGGCCTCTGAGGAAGACGGATCATGCGTCGAGCCATCATGCGCGGATCGCGCGTCCTGCCAGTCCTCGTCGTCCTCGGTCTCGGCGGGATGGGGGCGGTCGGCGTCGGCAACGTTGGACAGCGACCGGGGGCGTGGACGCGCGACGAACTCGCCGTGCTCCGCTCGCTCTCCATCCGGAGCCTAACGCCGCTCGGCGCCGACCCATCCAACCGCTACGCCACGGATCCGCGCGCGGCGAAGCTCGGCCATGAGTTCTTCTTCGATGTGCGGTTCAGTGGCAACGGCAAGGTGTCCTGCGCTACGTGCCACGCCCCCACGCAGGATTTCCAGGACGGGAAGCCACTGGCGCAGGGAGTCGGGACGACGGCTCGGCGCACGATGCCCATCGCCGGCACGGCGCACAGCCCGTGGCTGTTCTGGGACGGACGCACCGACAGCCAGTGGGCACAGGCGCTCGGTCCCCTCGAGAGCGCGGTGGAGCACGGCGGCAACCGTACGCAGTACGCGCATGTCGTCGCCGAGCAGTACCGCGACGAGTACGAGGCAGTCTTCGGGCCGCTGCCCGACATGCTCGGGCTGCCGCGCCACGCCGGCCCAGTCGGCGACACGGGGTGGCGCGCATCGTGGCAACGGATCCCCGCGGTTCGCCGCGATGAGATCTCCCGCGTGTACGCGAACATCGGCAAGGCGATCGCCGCCTACGAGCGCCGCATAGAGTTCGGCGCATCCCGCTTCGACCGCTATGTCGACGCGCAGCTGGCGGGTGGGAAGCGCTCGCCCCAGAGCACCCTAACGAGCGAGGAGGAGGCCGGGCTGCGGCTGTTCGTTGGACGTGCGCGCTGCGTGACCTGCCACAACGGCCCGCAGTTCACCGACGACCACTTCCACAACACGGGCGTTCCGGTCGCGGCCGTGACCCTGCCGCCGGACAGCGGTCGCGCCGTCGGCGTGCGGCAGGTGCTCGCCGGTGAGTTCAACTGCACGAGCCGCTACAGCGACGCAAGGCCTGAAGACTGCCAAGAGCTGCGCTTCGCGGCCGACGACAGCCCCGAGCTCGTGCGCGCCTACAAGACTCCGTCACTGCGGAATGTCGCGACCCGAGCGCCGTACATGCATGCCGGGCAGCTGCCGTCGCTCTCGGACGTGGTCACGCATTACGCCGCAGCCCCCGCCGCGCCATTCGGACGCAGCGAGTTGACACCGATCAGGCTCACGCCTAACGAGCAACACCAAATCGTGGCGTTCCTGCATGCACTGACCGGGCCGCTCGCGGCGCCGGCCGAGTATCTCGACCGACCGGCCCGGCTCGCGACCGATGTGCGTCTCGCACCCGCCAGCCCCGCGGGATCGAGCGGCGGTAAGCCCGACTAGCACGGGCGGTTGTCAGCCGTCTCCTCCCTTTGACCGCCCACTCCAATCCGCGACGTCCGTCTCAGAACACCACGGCCATTCGATGCACGAGCGCACAGTCAACAGCCATGGCACGAACGGACTGAGGACGAGCAGGACGCTGCGTCAGCGGCCGCGCATCGAGCGCGCGTAGCGGGCCGGCGTCTCCCCGAATGTCCGGCGGAACACGCGCGTGAAGTGCGACTGGTCGGAGAAGCCCGCGTCGAGAGCGATCATCGACAGCGGGCGATCACCCTTCGCGACCTCGACGCGGGCGCGCTCGATCCGACGGCGCCTTACGTAGGTCGCGACCGTCGTGCCGTGATAGCGTCGGAACGTGCGGAGCAGATGGGACGCGTGCACGCCGGCGATCGCGGCGAGGTCGGTGACCGAGGGCGTATCCGCGCCGGCGGCGTCGATCGCATCCTCGACGCTCTGGAGCCAGCGCGGACGCCGCCGCTCGCCGAGCACAGGGAGCCGCGATAGATCGGCCACGAGAAGCAGGAGCGCGCCCTCGATGGCGAACCGAGAGACGCGGTCCGGCTCCTGGAGCTCAGCGCCGAGCCGAGCCGCCCAGGTGACGGCGGCACCGCCGCGCAGGATCAGTGGCGCGGTCGGCAACGCGGCCTCGCCGGCGCCGACGCGCGCGAACCACCGCGACGAGAACTGGATGTTGAGCCACCGCCCGGGCGTGAGATACCGGTGCCCGTGGGTCGCGTACGACGGCGTGTAGAGCAGGCTCTGCGCGCCCAGCTCGCGCGTGCGGCCGCCGATCTCCTCTGTCGCGGCACCCTGGAGTACGAGGCTCAGGAGCGGCGCATCGTGCGCGTGCGCGGCGACGCACAGCCCGGCTGCGTACGTGCTCTCCGCGACCGACACGCCGTCGAACGCCTGCGCGCGCACCGGCGCTCCGAGGAACTTCCCCATCTCGATTGGTGCCGTCATGCACTCTCCAGGTGAGGCGCATCGAGCCTGCGCTCGATCCCGAATATAGGCGCCGACGGACCGGCGCGCGAAAAGGTCACCACGTTCGTTCCAGTGTGCGCGTTCGGTTCTAGAGAGAAATCACGCGCCGGCGGATGTTCCGGTGGGTCATCGCTCCACATCACCTCGGCCACCGCAATGCACACGACTTCTCAGTCCGCTCCGCCGTCCATCGGAATGGTGCTGTTCCCCGGACTCACGCAGCTCGACCTCACCGGCCCGTACGAAGTGCTCGCGCGCATGCCCGACACCCGAGTACACCTCGTGGCGTCCACGCTCGATCCGGTGCGGACGGAGTGGGGGCTGACCATCCTGCCGGACACGACCTTTGGCGAAGCGCCGGCGCTCGACGTCCTCTGCGTGCCGGGCGGATGGGGCATCGATGCGCGCCTCGACGACGAGGAACTGCTCGACTTCCTGCGCGCGCGTGGGGAGCGGGCGCGCTACATCACCTCGGTGTGCAGCGGCGCTCTCCTCCTCGGGGCCGCCGGTCTCCTGCGCGGCTACCGCGCGACCACCCACTGGCTGTCGCTCGATCTGCTCCCGCTGCTGGGAGCAGAGCCGGCACGGCAGCGCGTCGTGCGCGATCGGAACCGGATCACCGGCGCGGGCGTGACGGCGGGGATCGACTTCGGCCTCGCCCTCGCGGCCGAGCTGTTCGGCGAAGCCGCGGCGCAGCGGATCCAGCTCGCGATCGAGTACGCGCCCTCGCCGCCGTTCGACAGCGGGTCGCCGGACACGGCCCCGGACGACATCCGGGAGGGGCTCCGACGCGACAGCAGCGACGCGCTTCGTCGTCGGCGCGGGCTCGTCGAAGCCGCTGCACGCCGCCTCGGCTGACCCCGGGTTTCTCCCGGACGAGGGTTCGGTGCCAGAGCCCCCCGCGCCGAAACACGAACGTTCGCTCGCAGCACGCGACCCACTGCCATTCCTCGAACAGGGAACGACCGCATGGCCTACGTGATCGGTATCATCCTGGCGCTCGCCGTCTCGACGTGCGCGGGCGCGCTGCGGCTCGACCGGGATCGCGCGTTCTACCCGACGGTGCTCATCGTGATCGCCTTCTACTACGTGCTGTTCGCCGTCATGGGCGGCTCGGGCCGTGCGGTGGTCGTCGAGTCGCTGCTCGCGGGCGTCTTCGTCGCGGCGGCATCGCTCGGCTTCCGGCGAAGCCTCTGGCTGGTCGCCGCGGCGCTGGCCGCGCACGGCGTGCAGGACCTCTTCCACGCGCGTCTCGTCGCGAATCCCGGCGTGCCCGCCTGGTGGCCGGCGTTCTGTTCGACGTACGACCTCGCCGCCGCCGGCTACCTGGCGTGGCGCCTGACGCAAGCCCCGAACCACCGTGCACCCGCCGCCTAACGCCAATTTCAACCATTCTTCTTCAATGGACCCATGCCATGATGAGGCGCTGGGTGAAGCGAGTTGCGCTCGCCGCGGCATGCCTGCTGGCGATCGTCGTCGTCGCCGGCGCGAGCGTCGAGGCGGTCGTGCGCCATCGCGCCACGCAGGATCATCCACCACCCGGGCGGCTCGTGGACATCGGTGGCCGCCGACTGCAGCTCGACTGCCGGGGATCGGGCTCGCCGACGATCGTTCTCGAGAACCGCGCCCGTGGTGACTCCCGTTGCTGCGCGGCCGGGTTCAGACGCGGAATCCCGCCGATGATCATAGAGCGCGGCCTCGGGGGTATCGCGGGTGCAGCCCGAACGGGAGGCGACGCCCCTGATACGTCGATGTCCAGCGTCAGTCGACGTGCGGCGTGGCTGTCGGGTCGATGCCAGGGCGCAGTAACGCTCGGCGTAGCACGAGACTTCCCACGATGCCCGCACCCGCAGATGCGGCCAGAACCCCCAGCTTCGCCGCGTCGAGCACACCGCTTCGGGACGAACCCGGAGGGAACGCGAGCCCGGCGATGAAAAGTGCCATCGTGAATCCGATGCCGCCCAGCACCCCGACGCCCGCCAGCGCCAACCAAGTCGAGCCCTTCGGGAGCGCCGCGACGCCGAACCGCACCCCCAGCCACGAAAAACCGACGATGCCTAACGGCTTGCCGATCAGCAATCCGGCGGCCGCGCCCAATGTTACGGGGCTGAGGACGGCATCGCGGAGCGCGGTCGCATCAAGGGTCACACCGGCGTTCGCGAGAGCAAACACGGGCATGATGCCGAACGAGACGATTCCGTGGAGCGCATGTTCGAGCCGAATCAGCGTCGGCTGCGCGTGCTCGCACAGCATCTCGATCTCCTCCACCGCCGCGTGATGGCCGGCGTTCGACAACACGGTCGTCGCGGGGTCCGACGCCGTCACCGCGGCCGCCGCGTCGAAATCGTCGAGCGCCCGTCGCGCTCGCGTGAGAAACTGCTGCTCGTTGACGCGTGTCCGAACCGGGATGGCGAAGGCGAGCAGTACCCCCGCCACCGTGGCGTGGATGCCGGAGAGGAGAACCGTGGCCCACAGCGCGAGCCCGACGGCGCCGTACGTCCACGGGCGACGCGCGCCGGCGCGGTTCAAGCCGACCGCGAAGAGGAGGAGCGCGGCGGCGGCTGCCAGCGCACCCCACACGATGCCAGACGAGTAGAAGAGGGCGATCACGAGTACCGCCCCGATGTCATCGACGATCGCCAACGCGGCGAGAAAGACCTTGAGGCCGATCGGCACCCGGTCTCCGAGCAGCGCGAGGACGCCAAGAGCAAACGCGATGTCGGTGGCCATCGGAACTCCCCACCCGGGAGCACCCGGACCGCCGACGTTGATGGCCGCGTAAATCGCCGCCGGCACGACCATCCCCCCGAGTGCTCCGATCATCGGGAGCGCGGCGGTGCGCACGGATGCGAGCTCGCCGGCAAGCACCTCGCGCTTGATCTCCAGGCCGACGACGAAGAAGAACACGGCCATGAGGCCGTCGTTGATGAGATGGTGCAGCGTGGTCTGGAACGACATCCCGCCCAACGCGCCTCCCACCGGCAGCTCCCAGAGGTGATGGTAGCTCGCCGCCCACGGAGAGTTCGCCCACCCGAGCGCGATCGCCGTGGCGGCCAGGAGTACCAATCCGCTGGCGGATTCCGTCTGTGTGAAGCGTCGAAACGGCGCGAGGACCCGGTCGACGAGCGGAACGTCCGAGACGTGGTGACCGCCGTGATCCGAGCGCACAACATCGTCCGGTGCGGGGGTATCGTGCACTGTCGAGCGAACGCCTAACGAGTCATGGCCGTTCGCGCACGCGAGCTGACTCTGTCCGCTCGAGCCCGACCTCGCCGGGACCCGGCAGGCCTTCGCCGAGCGCATCACGCCCTGTCCCAGGCTCAATGGAATCCTCGGGGTCGGGCGCTCGCCCGCTCTCGCTGCGGCGTGCGTACCGGCGGACGATCGCGCCGGCTGCGAGCAGGCCGGCGGCGGCCGCGAACGTGAGCTTGTAGACGGCAAGGTTGACCAGCGACGGAGGTAGCGCCGCCGGTTCGAACCCGACAACGAGGCCAACGACGGCCGCCACGCCAACGACACCGCCGATCACGAGCAGGAGTTGACCGAATCGTGATGTGCCCATGTGTGCTCCTTGCGGTCGAACGGACATCGATCGAGGGTGGGTGCCGTCATCGGCGCAATGACCCTGCGGCGCTCGGCCGGTCAGAACTCGAGCTGCGTCCCGAGCTCGACTACTCGGTTCGGTGGCAGTCCGAAGAACTCGGTCGCCGAACGCGCGTTCCGTGACATGAACACGAACAACTTCTTCCGCCATCTCGCCATGGCCGATGCCCCATACGGAAGCAACCGCTCGCGTCCGAGGAAATAGCTGGTCTCCGCCGGCACGGCCCGGATCCCGGCCTCCCTTGCGCGCGTGAGTACTGCCGGGACGTTCGGTGTCTCCATGAAGCCGAAGACCGCCACGATACGATAGAACCCCTGACCTAACGGCTCGACGTGTACGCGGTCGGCCGTATCGACCTCCGGCACGTCTGCGGAATGCACCGAGAGCAGAATCACCTCCTGGTGCAGCACCCTATTGTGCTTGAGATGGTGAAGCAGCACCAGCGGCGCACCGCCCGCGGTGGACGTCATGAAGACGGCCGTCCCTGCAACGCGAGGCACCCGGCGCCGTTCGAGGTCGTCCAGGAGCAGCTCCATCGGCATGGTACCCTGTCTCAGGATCCCCGCGAGGAGCTCGCGTCCTTTCTTCCATGTCGTCATCAACGTGAAGAATGCGCCGGCGAGCGCGAGTGGCACCCATCCGCCCGCTGCGATCTTCACTGCGTTCGCTCCGAAAAACGCGAGGTCGACCGAAAGAAAAGCAGCGGTGACCAGCACGACGTTTCGCAAGGGCCAGCCCCAGCTCCCACGAGCGACAATCGCGAACAATATGGTCGTGATCACCATCGTGCCCGTCACGGCAACGCCGTACGCCGCCGCGAGCGCGCCTGCCGAGCGAAACGTCACGACGAGCACCAGGCAGCCGACCATGAGCGCCGCGTTGATTTCCGGGATGTAGATCTGTCCCGGTTGCTCCTTGGATGTGTGCACGATGGTGACGCGAGGGATGTAGCCGAGCTGGACGGCCTGTCGCGTCAGCGAAAACGCGCCTGATATCAGCGCCTGTGAGGCGACGATCGCCGCTGCGTTTGCGATGCCAAGTAGCGGGTACAGAAACCAATGCGGTGCAAGGAGGTAAAACGGGTTCCGGGCCGCCTCAGGGACACGAAGGATGAGAGCACCCTGGCCCAAGTAGTTCAGGAGCAGCGCAGGTAGGACGAACAGAAAGAACGCGAGACGGATCGGACGTTTTCCGAAATGCCCGAGGTCGGCGTAGAGCGCCTCCGCGCCCGTGATCGCCAGCACTACCGAGCCAAGGATGACGAACGCGCGTGGTTGATGCGTCGCAAAAAACTCGACGCCATACCACGGGTTGAGCGCGAGCAGTATGCCCGGTGAGCGAGCGATCTCGCGTGCACCCAGAATGGCGAGGGTCGCGAACCAGAGCAGGATGACCGGTCCGAACACGGCGCCGATCCCGGCCGTGCCGCGCTTCTGGAACGCGAACAGCGTGAAGAGAATGCCGAACGTGACCGGTACGATGAGCCGTTCGAAGTGCGGTGCGGCGACGGCGAGCCCCTCCATGGCTCCGAACACGGAGACGGGCGGCGTGATGATCCCGTCGCCGTAGAGAAGGGCGGCACCGAAGAGTCCAAGCGCGACGACCACGGCGCGCCGCCGCACGCGATCGCCAGGCATGCCGTGAAGCAGGAGCGCCATGAGCGCGAGGATCCCACCCTCGCCCTTGTTGTCCGCCCGGAGGATGAAAACGAGATACTTGACGGCGACGACGAGCAGGATCGACCAGACGATGAGCGAGAGCACCCCGTAGACATTCGCGCGCGTGGGGGCGAGTCCATAGAGCTCGCTGAAGCACTCGCGAAGAGCATACAGGGGACTTGTGCCGATGTCTCCGTAGACGACGCCGAGCGCACCCAGCGTGAGCACTGCCAGCCGGCGACCAGTAGGGTGTTGGTCGGTCCTGGGACGCGTCGGGTCCGAGTCCGACTCGGCGGTCGATGCGGCGTGCGGTAAGGCGCCCTCGTTCCTCGGGAAGTCGTCCGTTCCGCGCCGATCGGGCGGCGCCGTCATGAAGGCTTGATCAAGCGCAGTGGCGGCCGCTTTGGTGTGCCATCCTCGCGGTCGACGATCCATATCGCCAACACGAGGAACAGGCACCAATTCAACATGGTCATCATCGTACGGTAGGCTGCGGGAACCAACGCGCCGCTCCGGCGCTGACTTCTACGCTACTCGGAGCGGCGTGAAGACCGCACAAAGACACGGGCGTCCGGCCGTTAAGATTTCACAAAGACCGGGGCGCTCAGTCGCGCGATGTTTGCATCGTCGTTAGGTCCGCTGCCGGGACGGAATAGACGAAGCGGCTACCTCCGCCGTCGCGCGGCTCGTAGCGGAGGGTTCCGTCCTGCGCCTCGGCCAGTCGGCGCGCGATGGAGAGGCCGAGCCCCGCGCTGCTCGTGTCCGGCGGGGTCCCGGCCCGCCGGTAGAACGGTTCGAAGATCCGCTCGCGCTCGCCCGGCGGCACCCCGACACCGCGATCCTCGACGAGAAACTCGATCACATCGCCGGCCCGGCGCGCCGATAGATCGATCGGTGCCGTCGCCGGCGAGTACTTGAGGGCGTTCTCGATGAGGTTGACCAGCACGCGCAGGGAATGAACGAAGTCGAAACGACCGACCAGTAGCGGGTCGTTAGGGTCGATGGAGACATCGAGCGTTCGGTCACCGAGGGCACCCGACACACGCTGCCATGCGGCTCCGAGGAGATCATCGGCGGCAGTGAGCTCCGGCGTCACGGTGAGCGCACCCGCGGCGAGTCGCGACAGGTCGAGCAGATCCCCAACAAAACGGTTCAGGCGGTCGGCCTCCTCCTCGATTGTGGCTGCGCGCTCGTCGCCGTCGGCGGCGATGCTGTGCGCGAGCGCCTTGATCGTCGTGAGCGGCGTGCGCAGATCGTGCGACACCGATGCGAGCAGGGCGTCCTTGAGTCGGTCTGCGTGGCGGAGCGCTTCGGTATGCTCCGCTTCGGCACCGAGTCGTACGCGCTCGACGCCAAGCGCCGCGTAATACGCGAGCGCCTCGAGGAATCGCAGGCGCGGGGCGTCGAGCACCAGCGCGTCGGCATGTTCGATGGACAGCACGCCGACAGTGTGTTCGCGAACGCGAAGCGGAAGCAGCAACACGCGGGCGCCAGACGGGCCGAATTCGGTGTGCTCGAAGCCCACTTGGCTCGCATTAGCGAACCGGATCGTGCCGTCCGCGCGAGTCGAAACCGCACGTCCGTTCTCGGCGACCCACTCGACGAGACGCGCGCCCGCCGGGATCCCCGGGGGGCGCGGCGTGGAAAGCCGATCGCGCGCGTCAAGCTCGCTGGCGGCACCTGGGCGCGAACGCTGCTGACTCTCGTCGACTGGGGACGCTGCGGGACTGCTCATCGTCGCGAGCGTTACTGTCCCGCGCGTCTCGTCGCGAAGGTAGATCCCGCACGCGACGGCGCCGAGCGTGGCTCGAATGACATCAGCGATCCTCGTCAGCGCCTCGTCGGCACGGCCCGCGTTGAGCGCCTCCGCCCCGAGGGTGGAGAGTCGATCGACTTCGGCCGCGCGCTCGCGCGCGACGTTCGCCTCGGTCTGCGCCCGAGCGAGGAGTTGAGCCGCCACCGCACCGGTCACGAGGAACGCGACGAGCACGAGCCAGTCGAGAGGCTCCGCGACGGTGAAGGCGAAATGCGGTGCGACGAAGAAGTAGTTGAAGCACGCGAAGGCTGCCGCGGCGAGCGTGAGCCCGAGCGCACGGCCGCCCGATGCGCTCGCGCCGAGGACAACCAGCAAGTACGCGAGCGCGACGTGCGCCTCGTGGAGCACGTCGCGCACGCGAAGTAACCCCGCCGTGACAACGGCCAGGACGCCGACCCAAACGAGCCAGTCGCGCGTTTGGCGTCGGTGAGGATCCTTGGCTGGCCGAGGCCACACGTGACTAGTCGGTTGGCTGGAAGCGGTAACCGACGCCGGGTTCGGTAAGGATCAAGCGCGGCCGAACCGGGTCGCGCTCCAACTTGCGCCGGAGGTTCGCGACGTGGACACGTAAGTATTGTTGCGCGTCGCCGTGTGATCGGGTCCACACCTGGGCGAACAACTGCGAATGCGTGAGCGTGCGACCCGCCTGACTCGCGAGCGCACGCAGGAGCCCCCACTCGATCGGCGTCAGGTGGATTGTGGTCCCGTTGCGAGTCACGGAGCGCTTCACGAAGTCGATCGTGATGTCGTCCGCCGCAATCGTCGTCCCACTCTGTTCCGGCAACAGGCGGGCGCGTCGGAGCTGCGCGCGGACGCGTGCCTGGAACTCGAGAGTGCTGAACGGTTTGGTGATGTAGTCGTCCGCGCCGGCGTCGAGAAGGTCCGCCTTCTCCCGGTCCGAGTGGCGCGCCGATAGTACGACCAGTGGTGTCGTCGACCACGCTCGGATCTCGCGACACACCTCGAGGCCCTCGATGTCCGGTAGGCCGAGGTCGAGCACGATCAGATCGGGGCGCTCGGCGGCGGCGAGATCGATCCCGCCGCGCCCGGTCGCCGCCTCGACGACGCGTGTGTCATCGGTCATGAGCGCGTTTCGCACGACGCGCCGGATCTGTGGCTCGTCGTCTATCACGAGGATAGTGAGCGCAGGCACGTCTGTAGTATATCCGAAAAGCGACTATACGCCCCGGAGTAGTGGGGCGAGTTTCGTGGAACCTCCAAGGGCAAGGGCGGGACGGCGGCGGTCCACCGAAGTCACTGCATCGGGGAAACGACCGATCCGCGCGGGTTCGCGTCGTCGCGCGCTATGCCTGCTGAGAGAGTCGCACGACGGGGTTCGAACTCGTATCGGCCCGACCGGTACAGGTGATCTGCGCCGGCGTAGTACGCGATCGCTTCCTCGACGAGCTCGCGATCCGTCGCGGACGGCGATGCTACCGCTGACAACGCCCCGGACGGCCCGACCGCGTAGATCGTTGACGCACTTCGCGGTCCCAACACCGCCATACGTTCGCCTCGCATCAACGCGAGCTCGGCATTGTGGACCATCATTGCGCGTCCGCTCGCGCTGTCCGTGTGAAACACGTCGCGTCCGAAGAACTTCGATTCGTAGGACAGCCCGAGAATGCCGAGTATCGTGGGCGGTACGTCGAGTGAGGACGCGAGCGTGTTCACGCGGACGCCCGCGCTCACGAGCCCGGGAGCGTAGAACAGCACCGGTACCTCGTAGCTGGACAGCGGAATCTCGGCGGCTCCATAAACGCGCGCACCATGGTCTCCCATGACGACGAACAACGTTGAATCGAAGAACGCGTGTGCGCGTGCCTCTCGCATGAAGCGTCCGAGCGCCCAATCGGCATACCGTACGGCGAAGGCTCGGCGCTTCTCCGCTGGATCTTGCTGGATGCGGCCGGTCGGGTACGTGTACGGACGGTGGTTGGAAACGGTCAGGACGAGCGAATAGAACGGTCTCCCGGTTCTCTGGAGCGAGTCCATCTCCGCCAGCGCCTTGTCGAAGATGGCTTCGTCGGCCACTCCCCACGCAGTGGCGAACGTTCCCGCCGGAAAGTCGCGTTGCTCGACGACGCGGTCCACGCCGTTCTCGCGCATGTAGGTCGCCATCCCGTCGAACATCGCGCGACCACCGTAGACAAACTCGGTGCCGTAGCCGTGCGCTCGAAGGACGCTCGGAAGCGTGAACAGATCGATCGACTGGGGCCGCCTAACGATTGAAATGCCCGGGAGCGGCGGCAGGGATGATGTCGTCGCTTCGAGTGCGCGGATGGTCCGGTTGCCGGTGGAGTAGGCGCGCGTGAGGAGTGTTCCCCGAGCGGCAAGTGAATCGAATGCCGGCGTGAGAGAGGCCGAGTCCGTCGGGTGCAGGGTCCCGACGAACGACGATCCCAAGCTCTCCTCGAGCACTACCACGATGTTCAATCGGCGCGGCGGACTGGATGATGCAATGGTCCTCAGCGTACTCCATCCAGCCTGCGTCTCGAGCCCGGGCCGATCCTGTCCGAGCAAACGTGCCAACGTCGGGAACAACACGCTGTCCGGTCGCGTCTCGTACAGACCATCGTACGGAGCGTCCTTGCCCCGCAACGACTGCCAGAACGTGTAATAGCCATTGGCGGCAAGCTCGTTCACCACCCTGTCGTCGGACACGTGCGCAAGAGACGGTGAGACGATAGTCGTCAGCGCAAGGAGTACCACGGCGTAGCCGCCGGCGGCAACGAGTCGCCAGCGCGGCCGTGGCCCGGCATCCTGGTCGAAGCGATGCAGAACCGGGCGAAGCGTCCACATCGCGAGTGCCACGACGACGGCAATGCCAGTCGACGCCCAGGCAACGTGGTAGCTCTGCCAGATGTTGGTCGTGACCTCGGTAGGATACACGAGGTAGTCGACCGCTACGAAGTTGAACCGGCCGTCGAATTCATCGAAGAAAATCAGCTCCGCCGCCGCCGTGAACGTCGCGAGCCCCAGGGCAGAAGCGACGACAACTCGCCGCCATGTCCGCTGTGGCCCGCGACCGAAACGGGTGGAGCGAGCGATCGTTAGGTACAGCATGAACGGGGCGATGAGCCACATGGCAACGAGCGCATCGTACGCGGCGCCGGCCGCGAAGGCCCTGACGAGTACCGGACCATCATTGGTTGTGCCCGCGCGCGACCACGCCAGGATGGCGAAGCGGGTCAGCGTCGTGGCGGTCACGAATATCAGCCAGAGAACGGCCGCCCAGCGGTAGCGGGCCGCAGCGGAGAGCCGTCGGCGAACTGTACGAGAAGCTGTGTAGTTGGGCATCGTGTGGGGGAGCAAGTCGGCGTGTTGGCGTCTCCCAACGTACCAGGCCGAGCCTGAAACCAAGCTGAAGTCCACTCGATCCGGCGCTTCAGGTTCTCTTCAGGATGACGGACCGATATTCAAGCCATGGTTTCCCCCCGCCACCTGCTGCATCTCGGGCTTGCCTTCGTCGTTGCCGTCGGAAGCGCACACGCGCAACAAGGCGCGCACGCGTCGCGATGCGATTCGCTCACGTCGCGCACGGCGCTCGCGGAGCTTTCCGGGCGTGAAATTCGTTCGGTCCGTGTCGTACCGCTCGCGCCAACACCGTTTCCAGGGCCGGCACGCGTCCTGGAGCATCTCCACATCCGCACTCGAGAGAGTACGGTTCGGCGGCAGCTCCTCATCGCACCTGGTGACACGGTTGACACCCTTCGCCTCGCGGAGTCGCTGCGTAAGCTCCGCGGGTCGCCGTATCTCGCGGATGTGATGGCGACCGCCGTCACGTGTGGATCCCAGCCGACCGACCTCACGATCATCACGCGAGACGAGTGGAGCACCCGCCCATCCGTCCAGGTTCGGTCGGCCTGGTCGTCATTCGAGCTGACCGAGCGGAATCTCTTCGGCAGTGGACGGGAGGCGACGCTCGGGATTCACTCGGCACTCGGCCGGACTGGCGTCGGTGTCGCGGTACGCGACCCGTGGTTTCTCGGGGGTCCGTTCGCAGTCGAGTTGGGACGGTATTCCTATCGTGATGGGAGCGAGCTCGTGGCATCGATCGCGCGCCGTGATCGCTCGATCGCGGAGCCCTGGGGATTCGAGGCACAGTTCGACCGATCGGTACGCGCTTCCGTCGGACGAGATACGACCGCGTTAGGCGGAGCGCTCGCCGTCGAGTCGTTCCGTCGAACGAATCTGACTTCGCTCGTGTCACGACGACTCGCCATTTCAGCGACCGCCGTACTCTCGGCCCAGGCGGGCGCGGAATACCGACGGGCGGAGCTGACTGCCGCCGTGGACGCGCCGCTCGTTGGGCCGGGTATGGTACGCCGCGACCTTGTCGCACTCGACGTCGGGGTGCGGCAGCGGTCGGTGGCGTTCGACACGATCACGTGGCTCCTCCCGGGCAACGCCCTGGTGGATGTGCCGCGGTCGCTCGAGGCAGACGCGCTCATCGGGAGTGGCTACGATCGTGCGTCCCGCGCGCCGGTAACGCACGTCGACCTGTGGGTCGGGAAGATGTTCGTGCCGGCGTCTCGCTCGCTGTTCACGGCCGACCTCTGGACATCGGGCTATCGCTCGCCGTCGGAATGGTCTGGTGGGTCGCTTCGCGGGTCGCTCGCGTATTTCCGGCAAGCGCCGGGAGGTCTCTGGTCGGCGAGGCTTGCCGCCGAACGGTTGTTCGACCCAGATCCCGACGTGAAGGTGTTGGCAACCGCCGATCCGGCGTCCCCCGCGTTCTCCGAGCGTGGCCGTTTCGCGGAGGGCGCGGCGTCACTTTCGATCGAGCGGTCGGTACGGCTGGCCGGTCTCAGTCGATCATGGGCCCTCGACGGTGCATCGTTCGGCGCGTGGTCCACCAGATGGGACGCGGCAAACCGTCGCGTGCTGACCGCCGCTGGTCGCGCCGCGATCGCACCCGAAATCGAAGGTCCGGGTGAGTACCTCAGCGCGGGCGTGCTGGGCTTTGGTCTCCGGCTTTCGCCCAAGAAGGCTGGACGCGCGATGGCGCGGCTCGACTTTGGATATCCGCTTGTCCGCATCGGCGACATTCCGCGCCGTCCTTTCGTCGCTATCGGTATCTCTCCCTGGTTGGCTCAGGGACGCCGGCGCGACGCACGCTGAACGATCGCTTCGTCAGCGCTCGATGCCAT
>Ga0075420_100002184_pt1 | contig 16909 bp, 16 predicted proteins | sample SoiMetdeltSBSDD4_FD_75296 | JGI IMG/M metagenome (GOLD analysis project Ga0075420, IMG submission 75296) | Bulk soil microbial communities from a Populus tree surrounding site in Tennessee, USA - Soil MetaG P. deltoides SBSDD4 | ecosystem: Environmental > Terrestrial > Soil > Tree plantation... | reverse complement strand
CGCGCGTGATCCGCGAGCGGTGGAGCGCCGACAAGGCCCACGAGGCGCTCCTCGAGGAGCTCGGGTCGTGAACTCGAGGTCGTTGACGATCCCGGCAGGAAGACGGGTCCCCTCGTGAGGGCCGCCTTCATGACCGACGTGAACGCGGTCGAGGTGCGGGAGGCCGAAGAGCCCAAGCTCGACGCGCGTGGCGCGATCCTTCGCGTCGAGGCCTGTGGGGTCTGCGGGACCGACGCGCGGACGTTCTTCAACGGAGACCCGCGCGCGCCGGTCCCGTGGGTGCTCGGGCACGAGCCGGTCGGCGTGATCGAGGAGGTCGGGCCGGAGGCCGATCTCCCGCCCGGCGTTTCGAAGGGCAACCGCGTGTTCCTCGGCTCGATCCTCACCTGCGGCGAGTGCCGGTGGTGCCTCGAGGGGTTCCAGAACCTCTGCGAGCACCATCTGCTCTACGGGTACGACCCGTTCCCCGGCGCGTACGCCGAGTGGGCGGCGGTGCCACCGATCGCGACGAAGAACCTCATCCCGTTGCCGCCGCATCTCCCCTCGGACCTCGCGACGGTCGCCGACCCGTTCGCGTGCGCGCTGAACGGCGTCGAGGTCCTCGACGTGAGGCTCGGCGACACCGTCGTGATCCTCGGCACCGGGCCGATCGGCTGCTGGCAGGCCGTGATGTGCCGCGATCGCGGCGCGTCCCGCATCTTCATGACCGACGTGAAGCAGGATCGGCTCGACGCCGCGACGGACGTGGTCGGCGCGTTCATCGACGACGCGTTCGTGGCGGGGGAGGACAACGGGGTCGAGGCCGTGCGATCGCGCACCGCCGGCGTGGGTGCCGATCGCGTGAGCGTCGCCGCGCCGTCCAAGCAGGCGCAGCAGGCGGCGCTCGAGATGGCGGCCAAGCGGGCGAAGGTCGTGTACTTCGCGGGGTTGCCGAAGCACGATCCCGTGAGCCCGCTCGACATGAACGAGCTCCACTACAAGGAGCTCGCGATCCTCGGGGCGTACGGCGCGACCCACCGCCAGTACCGGATCACGATGGACTACCTCGACCGGCGACAGGAGGAGCTCGCGCGGGTCGTCACCCACCGGTTCTCGCTCGACCACATCGCCCAGGCCTTCGAGACGATCCGCGACGGGTCGGGGCTCAAGATGGTGATCCTTCCGTGACCGGTCCCTACGTGATCGGCTGCGACGTCGGATCGCAGGGGACGAACTGCGCCCTGTACTCGGCGGACGGCACGCTCGTCGCGTCTTCGTACCAGACCTACGACCTGTCGTTCCCCTTCCCCGGCGCGGCCGAGCAGGACGCGAACGCGTGGCCGGCTGCCGTTGCGGCCGGCGTCCGCGAGCTGCTCGGCCAGGTCCCGGAAGGACCTTCGGCGGTGAAGGGGCTCTCGTTCGGGTCGCAGCTCGACGGGATGGTCGTGTGCGGCTCGGACGCCCGCCCACTGCGTCCGGCGATGATCTGGATGGATCGGCGTGCCGAGGCGCAGGCCGCGGCGGCCGCGGAGCGGATCGCGCCCGACGAGTTCTACCGGCACGTCGGCGCGAACCTCGACTCGTCGCACGCGGTCTTCAAGGCGCTCTGGGTCCGGGACGAGGAGCCCGAAGTGTGGGCGCGAGCGAAGTTCCTGTTCACGCCCGGCACGTTCGTCCTCCGCGAGATCGCAGGCCCGGTGGCGGTTGACTACTCGAACGCGTCCTCGATGGCGCTGCTCGATCCGCGGTCGCGGAAATGGTCTCCCGAGGTCCTCGAGGCGCTCGACGTCTCCGAATCGATGCTGCCCGAGGTCGTGGCCGCGACCGAGCCGATCTCGACGATCACCGCCGCGTTCGCCGAGTCCACGGGTCTGGATCCATCGACGCTGGTCGCCGTGGGGTGCGGGGACGAGATGGCGGCCACGCTCGGCGCTGGGGTCTTCGAGCCGGGGGAGGTCTGCGACGTGGTCGGCACGGCCGAGCCGGTGTGCGCCGCGTCCAGCGAGCCCCGCGAGGACCCGACGATGCTCGTCGAGTGCCATCCGCACGCCGACCCCGATGCCTGGCTGCTCGAGAACCCCGGGTTCGTCTCGGGCGGCAACCTGCGGTGGTGGCGGGACCAGTTCGCGCCGATCGAGCGGGGCGCCGAGGCCGAGGGACTGGGCGATGCGTACGACCTCCTGTCGAAGGAGGCCGAACGCATCCCGCCCGGCGCCGAGGGTCTCGTCTTCCTGCCGTGCATGCAGGGCGCGATGGCCCCCGAATGGAACGGCGCAGCCCGCGGCGTCTTCTACGGGCTGACGCTCGCGCACTCGCGCGCCCACATGACGCGGGCGATCCTCGAGGGGAGCGCGTTCGCGCTCCGCGACATCGTCGAGGCGATGGCCAACGCCGGGCTGGACGTCCGCAGGCTCACGATCGTCGGCGGAGGCGCGAAGGGTCCGCTCTGGCGCCAGATCAAGGCTGACGTCACCGGCCTGCCCGTCCGGGTGCCGACGAGCGTCGAGACGACCGCGACCGGCGCCGCGATCCTGGCCGCCGTGGGCGCGGGCCTCCACCCGACGGTGGGCGATGCGGTGAAGGCGTTCGTCGAATACGAGCCGGACGAGCACCAACCCGACCCGGAGCGACGCGAGACTTACAACGAGTCCTACCGCCGGTACCGCGACCTCTACGCCGCCCTCAGGCCGGTGTTCGGCGCGTGAGCAGCGTTCGGCTCACGACGCGATGAGCTCCTCCGGAGGCGCAGGACCGGGTCGGTAGCGCCGGCCCTCCCGCCGGAACCAGCTCACGCTGCCGTCCTCCTCGCGACGCACCTGCCAGCCGTACTCGTGCACGAGCCGGTGGTGGAACGTGCAGACGAGGACCAGGTTCTCGAGGTCCGTCGGTCCTCCGCGCTCCCACCAGACGACGTGGTGCGCCTGCGTGAACCGCCGGGATCCACAGCCGGGGAACCGGCACTCACGATCACGGTACTTCAGCTGACGAACCATCCACGTCGGAGGCTCGCGGCTCATCCGGCCGACCCGCACCGGGACCTCGCTCTCGTTCTCCAGCAGGACCTGGACCCGCGCGTTGCACGCGAGCCGCTCGGCGGACTCGGAGCTGATCGCCGGACCGTCCTCGACCTCGCACTCGCCCAGCCGGTCCGACCCCTCGAGGCGGGCGTGCACGATCACCGTCGTTCGGTCCGGCTCTCGTTCGGCGCCGGTCCGGGCCGAGCACAGCGCCACGAGGGCGTCCGCGCGCCTCGCGTCGATGCCGGCTCGTCCCTCCTCGTCGGGCATGACCGGCACGGTGCTTGCCAGGTCGTCGAGCGCCCTGGCCACGACGGCGCCCTGCGCGGGCGGAAGCTCACCCTCGATGCCGAAGCGCCTCCCGTCGTCGAACGTCCACCAAGTGAGCGAGCGGCTCCGCTCGATGCCCTCGACGTCCTCGACCGTCCGGCGGATCGCGACGTCCGCCTTACGCCGGATCGCCCCGCAGGACACGCCGCCCGCCCACACCAACAGCCGCGACTCCGTCTCGGGGGTGGCGAACCGCGTGAGCTCGACGACCTTGTCCAGGTGCAGCTCGCCGGACTCCAGCGCCTCGGAGACCGCGGGGAGGGACTCGAGGGCATGTGCCGCGTCGATCCATCGCCGGGCCTTCCACTGCGACACCCCGTACCGGATCGACAACCAGTGCGCGGTGTCGCGAGCGCCCAGGTCCCGCCAGACGCGGCGCCGGTCGATCTCGGCGATGAGGCTCAGCATCCGCCGGTGCGCGGCCGCCACGGCGGCGTGCTCCGCGTCGATGTCGCGGATCAGTTCGTCTTCGTCTCGGTGCTGCACCCGGACCTCGGTGGGGTCACGGGGGGAGGTAAGTGCGATCAGGATATCGAACATACGTTCGATTGTCAAGACGATCAAGAAGGCCCCCGGCGATCGCCTCGATCGAAAACTCGCTTCGGCCGCGCCAACCCGCTCGACGCCCGTTGCGTCGACCTACCCCCGCTCGAAGTACCGCTCGAGCTCCCAGTCGGTGACCGTGTTGTTGTCGAAGATGATCTGCTCCTGCCGCCCCATGTTCACGAGGTGCCCGAACACGTAGTCGCCGAACGCCTCGCGCATGACCTCGCTCTTCTCCATCTCGGCGATCGCCTCGTGGAGTGAGCTCGGCACCCTGGGCACGTCCTTGGCCTCGTAGGCGTTACCGACGAACATCTCGGGGGCCGCGATCTTGTTCTGGATGCCGTGTAGTCCGGCGGCGATCATGGCCGAATAGCCCAGGTAGGAGTTCATGTCTGCTCCGGGCAGGCGGGACTCGACGCGGTAGCCCTGGTGCTCACCGACCACTCGGAACCCGCACGTGCGGTTGTCGTTGCTCCACACGATCGCCGTCGGCGCCCACGAGCCGAGCTGATAGCGCTTGTACGAGTTCACAAACGGCGCGAACATCCAGGCCATCTCGCGCGCTGTCTCCATCTGGCCGCCGAGGAAATACCGGAACGTTTCGGACATGTGGTTGGGGGCCGTGTCGTCCCACATCAGGGATTCGGACCCGTCTTCGTTCCACACGCTCGAGTGCACGTGGCAGGAGGAGCCGGCCTCTGCCATCGTCCACTTGGCCATGAAGGTGATCGCGGCTCCGTTCATGGCCGCGATCTCCTTGACCCCGTGCTTGTACAAGGCGTGGTAGTCCGCCGTGGCGAGCGCGTCCGAGAAGGTGATGTTGATCTCATGCTGGCCCTTGCCGAACTCACCCTTGGAGAATTCGATCGGGATCCCGGCGCCCACCATCCCGTTCCGGATTTGCCGGATGATCCACTCGTCCTTAGTCGTCTGGAGCATGTGGTAGTCCATGATGTACGTCGAGGAAGGCTGCAGAGCGCGGTAACCCTTCTCCGCAGCCTCTTCGTAGGAGTCTTTGAACAGGTAGAACTCGAGCTCGGAACCGCCCTTGAACGTGTAGCCGGCGGCCTGGGCCCGCTCGACCTGACGGCGGAGGATCGTCCTCGGGGCGACCTCGACGAGCTCGTTCGTGTGCTCGTCGGCGACGTCACAGATCACCATCGCGGTCTTCTCGAGCCAGGGCACGAGCGTGAGCGTCGAGACGTCGGGAATCATCTTGAAGTCGCCGTAGCCGGTTTCCCAGCTCGCGTATTCGAAGTCCGGCAGTGGTTCCATCTCCATGTCGATAGTGATGAGGTACAGGCAGGCGTGGAGTCCCTCCTCCCCGAGCACCTCTTCCAGGAAGAAGTGCGGAAGGATCCGTTTGCCCATGAACCTTCCTTGGAAATCCGTGAACATGCAGAGCACTGTGTCGATCTCCCCGGCTTGTGCCATCTCCTCCAGGGTCTTCACGTCTAGGTTGCCGGACAACGCTCCCACCTCCCACACCGTGTAGAAGCGACTGCGGCGGGCACAGGCCCGCCGCAATCACCGCTTCGTTCGTCCCGTATGATCCTCCTGGTCAGACCTCCGTCTCGATCTCGGCCTCGGCCTTCTCGATGACGGCGAACTCTTCCTCCGGCGCCTCGGCCACGAGGCGATGACGGCTGTACAGCCCGAAGTAGAGGAAACCAACGACCAACGCCCCGACCACCGCGAGGACGCCGGCTCGAGCACCGGCGAGGTCGTACCCGAGCTGGGCGACGGCAGCGACGAGGGCGATGATCAGCGCGACCACAGCGCCGGTGATCCCGAGCGGGCTCCGGTACGGGCGCTCCACGTTCGGCTCTTTCCGGCGAAGCATGATGTACGCGATCATCATGAGCACGTAGGTCGTGAGCGCGCCGAAGACCGACATCTCGGTGAGGACCAGCAGCGCGTTCGCCGGATCCTGACGGTTGTAGACGATGACCGTGATGATCCCCAGGATCGCCGGGATGACGATGGCGAGGTACGGCGCCTTCCGGGAGCTCGTGAGCGAGAGGAACCGGGGCAGGTACCCCGCCCGCGACAGCGCGTAGATGATCCTGCTGTAGGCGAAGATGATCGAGTGGAACGAGGCCAGGAAGCCGGTGATGCCCACGACGATCACGAGCCAGTAGAAGAAGTTGTCCCCCATCGAAGCGTTGACCGTTTCGGCGATCGGGGCCCCGGCGCCGGCGAGTCCCTCCGCTCCGAGGACACCGCCAGCGACGAAGAAGGCCACTGCCGAGAAGAAGACCAGCGACCACATCGCCGCGATCGATCCCTTCGGCAGGTCGTTCGCCGGGTCCCGTGTTTCCTCGGACGCGAGGGGGACGCCCTCGATCGCGAGGTAGAACCAGAAGGCGAACGGAAGCGCCAGCAAGATCCCCTTGAAGGCTCCGAAGGGGAAGAGGTCGCTCTGTCCAGCCTCTGGGGGGATGTTGGTGAAGTTCGACGCCGCCCAGTCACCCGACAGGAGCATGACGAGCCCCCAGATCAGCAGCATCCCAACGGAGATCACCGTGATCACGAAGACCGAACTGAGGGTCGCTTGAACCCCGAGCAGGTTCACCGCAACGAATACCGCGTAGACCAGGATGGCGAGCCACTCGATCGGATCCAGCCCCAGGATCGGCGAGAGATCGTCAAACGGCGGCAGCAGCGTGATCTGGATCGCGATCGCGACCGAGAGGGTCGCCGTCGCAAGCACGTACTCGAGGATGGCCCCGATGCCGGTCGCGAACCCGCCCCAGACGCCCATCGTCCGCCTGGCGAACGCGTAGGGGCCACCCGTCACCGGGAAGGCGGTCGCCATCTCCGAGATGCTGTACACCATGCATACGTACATAGCGATCGCAAGGAACGTGGCGAACAGCATTCCGCCGAAGCCGCCGCCGGCGAACCCGAAGTTCCAAGAGAAGTACTCACCCGAGATGACGTAGCCAACTCCGAGTCCCCAGATGAGAGCCACCCCGGCACGGCGGGTGAGCTCGCGATCCTTGAAGTATTCGTCGCCGACGTGCTCGTATCCGACGGCTCCGACCTTCTCGACCTTCGGCTTCTCCTCCATCGCCCCCTCCCGACAGCTCATATCTCCATCGCGCGGCGGGGGCGACAGGGGCGGGCAACCCCCATCCGGCACACAATCGCCGGGCCGCCTCGACCACGGCCCGAGCGTGGGCAGCGTAGGTCCGGCCTTAGGGGGTGTCAAACGAACCGATAAGCTGGACGCGCGGAGGACCGGCTCACGGGCAGATCGGGGCCGCAGCTGCGTCAGGGCCTCCGTTCGGCGTCGGCTAGTGTGCCACGATGCAGCAGCGGAACCCGTCCGGAAGCAGATGGCGACGACCGTCGGTATCGTCGTTCGGCCCGCTTCGCGATGCAGCTCGATCCTTCTGTCCACCCTACGAGGTGGTCCACGAGGCCAAGGCCCGCCTGCGGATCAAGCTCCGAGACCCGTCCGGTCTGCGTCCGGATCTCACCTTGGCTCACCGCCACGTTCGAAGGCTCTTCTTCCGGGCCAACTACACGCGGATTTCCTGCGACGTCCCCGGGGACGGTCCCCCGTCCGATGGAGAGCTGACGTTCCGCTTCCTCGGCTGGTTCTCCCGGCAGCGTGGTTCCATGGCATGGAAGAAGGAGCCCCCTGAAGGAGAAGAGTGGCTCAGCCTCTATCGAGGCCCGCTCCTGGATGCCGTCCGCAGTGTGGAGGCCGTCCAGTCCGCTCGCCTCCTCTGGTCGGCGGAAGGCCGCGTGTGGCGGATCGAACTCGAGACGCTCTCCGGCTCGATGATGAGCGGGATTACGGCGTTCTTGCCGATCGCTGTGCCGTTCGACCGCAAGGAGGCCGAAGGGATCGTCGCGATGATCGACACGTTGAGGACCGGGGGTTCATGACCCAAGGTCGGCTTCAAACGCGTCCGAGCTGCCGCCGGATTCTCCGAATGACCACGATGAGCAGGAAAGCTACTAGCGTCGGGGTGGCGACCCCCAACGGCTCGGCGAGGTAGGCCCAAAGCGCACCTGCGAACGCCGCCCCCACGAGGGTCGGCGGCGTGAGGGCGAGCCCGATCACAAACCGAACGATCAGGATCGCGGCGAGGATCGCCACTACGGGCGTGAGGTCGAGGTGCCGCGGTCCCGGCTGGATCGACATGCCGTAAGCCAGAAGGGAGCTCATGGGGGTTCCATCGTGTCCGCAGGCCATGAGGTTTAGCCCTCCGGAGTGACGTACGCCGCGGTGATCCCCCCGTCGACGATCAGCGAGGCCCCGGTCATGAACGACGAGTCGTCGCTCGCCAGGAACAGGGCCGCCTTGGCGAGCTCCTCCGCCGTGCCGAGCCGGCCCATCGGGATGTGGACGAACCGGCGCTGCCTCCTCGCGGGGTCCGCGAGCAGCTCGGCAAGGAGCGGCGTATCGATCGGGCCGGGGCAGAGCGCGTTGCACCGGATGCCCCTGCGGGCGTACTCGACCGCGATCTCGCGGGTCATCGACAGGACGGCGCCCTTCGAGGCCGTGTAGGCGGTCTGCGAGGTTGCCGCCCCCATCCAGGCCACGAACGAGGCCACGTTGATGATCGACCCGCCCCCCGACCCGATCATCGCCGGGATCCCGTGCTTGCAGCCGAACGCCACGCCCTTGACGTTGATCCCGAGCGTCGTGTCCCACACGGACACATCGTTGTCGGTGACCGAGCCGTCCTGGCCGAGCATCACGCCGGCGTTGTTGTAGAGGACGTGCAGGGCGCCGAACCGGTCCACCGCAGCCCTCACCATGGCCGAGGCGTCGCCCTCGTCGGAGACGTCGGCGTGCACGTAGAGGGCCTCGCCCCCGGCGGCCTCGATCTCCGCGGCCACCGACGCGCCGGCCTCGTCGGCCACGTCGCTGAGCACGACCTTGGCGCCCTCGCTCGAGAACAGCTTGGACGCGATCGCCCCCATCCCGCTCGCCCCGCCGGTGATGAGCGCGACCTTGCCGTCGAGACGTCCCATGTCGGACCCCCTTCGCCGCGCGAAGGATACGGGGTCAGGGCCGCCCGGGCAGCCGCGTGAGGTGCCACAGGGTCGACAGGCCCGCGTCCGTGCCCGGCCAGTGACGCCGAACAGCGTCCGGCCCCGCCCGGCGGACGACGGACCGCAGCACGGCGGCGACGATCACGACGTCGTCCGCGTACCCGAGTCCGGGGATGACGTCCGGGACGAGGTCGATCGGGAACACGAGGTAACCGAGCAGGAGCCAGAGCCGGACGCGGACGCCGCGGGGCAGTGAGCGGTCGGCCGCGATCCGGCGAACGAGCCGGAGGATGTCGGGGATCAATCGGACCGCGTCCCGCGCCGACGCGGCGTCGGGCTTGGCGATCCACACGTACGCGATCAGCGCCAGCCACAGCAGCACGAGGGTGGCGGCCACGACGATCAGGACCCGAGCCACCCGCCTATCATCGACCCCTCAGACCGGCGAGGGGAGCGAGCGATGACGACCGAGCTGTTGGTGCTCGGAGGGGAGCGGAAGGCCTCCGCGGAAGGTGCCACCTCCGACGTGATCGAGCCGGCGACGGGCAGGCCGATGACGCAGGTCGCCGACGCCAGTCCCGAGGACGCGAAGCGGGCGGTGGACATCGCCGCGAAGGCGTTCGACGAGGGCCCGTGGCGGAGGATGAACGCCACCGAGCGCGGGCGCGTGCTGCTCCGTGCTTCGGTGCTGTTCCGCGAGCGGCTCGAGGACTTCGCCACGGTCGAGTCCCGCAACGCCGGCAAACCGATCAACGCCGCGCGCGGCGAGATGCGGACCGTGGCGGGCGTCCTCGAGTACTGGGGCGGCGCCGCCAACAAGATCTTCGGGGAGACGATCCCGGTGCAGGACCCGGGGCTCGACGTCTCGATCCGCGAGCCCGTCGGCGTCTGCGCACTCATCGTCCCGTGGAACTTCCCGCTCACGATCGCGTCCTGGAAGATCGGGCCCGCGCTCGCGTGCGGCAACACGATCGTCGTGAAGCCCGCGACCTACACGCCGCTCTCGGTCCTGATGCTGGCCGACCTCCTCGTGGAGGCCGGCCTGCCGCCCGAGACGATGAGCGTGCTTCCCGGGCCGGGGTCCTCGGTCGGCTCGGCGCTCGTCTCCGACCCGCGGGTCTCGAAGGTCGGGTTCACGGGCTCGACGGCGGTGGGCGCGCAGATCATGAAGCAGTGCGCGGACAACATCACGCGCGTGTCGCTCGAGCTCGGGGGCAAGTCGGCCAACGTCGTGTTCGCCGACGCGGACATGGACGTGTGCGTCGAGCGCTCGATGTGGTCGATCTTCGACAACACGGGGCAGGACTGCACGTCGCGCGCGCGGATGTTCGTCGAGCGTCCGGTCTACGACGAGTTCATCGAACGCATGGCCAAGCGCACGACCGAGCTCCGCGTGGGCATGCCCCAGGAGGAATCCACGGACCTCGGCCCGATGATCTCGGACGGGCAGCGCCGGACCTCGCTCGACTACATCTCGCTCGGGATCGACGAGGGCGCGCGCCTCGTCACCGGCGGCGAGGTCCCCTCCGAGCCGAAGGGCGGGTTCTTCCTGCGCCCGGCGATCCTCGCCGACGTGGACAACTCGTGGCGGGTCGCCCAGGAGGAGATCTTCGGGCCGGTGGCCTGCATCATGCCGTTCGACACGGAGGAAGAGGCGATCCGCCTCGCGAACGACACGCCCTACGGGCTTTCGGGCTCGATCTGGACCCGCGACCTGGGCAGGGCGATCCGGGTCGCGAAGGGCATCCGCACGGGCGTGCTCTCGGTGAACTCGGCGCACAGCGTCCACACGGAGGCGCCGTTCGGCGGCTACAAGACGAGCGGCATCGGGCGCGAGATGGGCATGCACGCCGTGAACCTCTACACCGAGGTGAAGAACATCTTCTTCGCGGAGTAGTCCGTCGGTTCGGGCTCCCCGCGCTCGGAAGAACCACGAACGCGGCTTGATAGGCTCGCCCGGCGTATGGAACTGCCCGAAGAACTCGCGAGCCGCCCGCCGCGCAAGCCCGGACACGAGCCGACGGCCACGCTCACCCTGGACGCCTACCTGCGCCTGAAGGGCGAGCTGACCGAGCTCACGACCGGGGGCCGCACGCACATCGCCGAGCGGCTGAAGGCCGCGCGCGAGCACGGCGACATCCGCGAGAACGCCGAGTACGACGCCGCCAAGAACGAGCAGGCCCTCATGGAGTCGCGGATCCGCAACCTCGAACGGATGCTGCGGGATCCCGAGATCGTCGAGACGCCGTCCGACTCGGAGGTCGTGGCCGCCGGGATGCTCGTCACGCTGCGACCGCTCGACGACGACGACCCCGAGGACGAGGCGTACCTGCTCGCGGAGTCGGCGGAGGAGCGAGCCTCCGGCGTCCGCACGATCACGACGACCTCGCCGCTCGGCAGCGCCGTGCTGGGCGCCCGGCTCGACGACGAGGTCACGTACGAGGCTCCCGGCGGGGCATTCCGCTACCGCGTGGTCGGCTTCGAGCCACGAGCCTGACCGACCGTCCGCGGGCTGCGGCGCCGAGCGCGTGACGCTAGCCTTCATGGTGTGAACGGCCAGGGCTCCGACGACCGGGCCCGGATCCGCGACATGCCGGCGCCGCGTAGCGCCGAGGGTCTCGCCGCCAAGCCGATGCGGTGGGTGTTCACGTGGCCGTACCGCGTCGTCCTCGCCGGGCTGTACCGGGCCGGGGTCCGTCCCTGGCAGCTCACGCTCCTCGGCCTCGCGCTGAATGTCCTCGTGGGGGTCTTGCTGCTCCGCGGTTCGTTCCTCGCCGCCGGGCTCTTGCTGATCCCGGCCGGGCTGTGCGACATCTTCGACGGGTCGGTCGCGCGGCTCCGCGGTCAGGCGAGCCGCGCCGGCGCGTTCCTCGACTCCGTCCTCGATCGTGTCGCCGACGTGATCCTGTTCGGGTGTCTGTTCTGGGCGCTCGAGGGCCAGGGGCTGCGTCTCGAGGCGGCGCTCGCCCTGGCCACCCTCGTGATCGCCCTCGGGGTGAGCCACGTCCGGGCGGAGGCCGAGGCCGCCGCCGTGGAGCTCACGGAGGGCTACTTCCAGCGCCTCGAACGCTACGTGGCGATGATGATCGGCCTGCCGGTGCCGGGGGCGCTGCTCCCTGCGCTCGCCGTCCTGACGGTGCTCGGCGCGGTGACGCTCGTCCAACGGGTGTGGTCCGCGGTGACGAGGGTCGCCGCCGGCGCGCCGCGGGACCGCGGCCGGGCCACGGTCGGCTGAGCCACCCTTCGGCGGCGGGCTGTACCGACGGCGGCGCCTGGGCGAAGATGCCGACGTGGACCAGAGCTACCGGCGCGTCGGATCGCTCGCCGAGGTTCCCGAGGGCGAGCTGCGCTCGTTCGACCTCCCCGGCCTCCGGGTGGCGATTGCCCACGTCGAGAACGAGCTGTACGCGTTCGCGGACGAATGCACGCACGAGGGGTGCTCGCTCGCCGAAGGTGCGCTCGGCGCCCAGGAGGACTCGGTCGTGTGTCCGTGCCACGAGAGCGAGTTCGACCTCGCGACGGGGGAGCCGCTGGCTGGCCCCGCCGTCGACCCCGTTCCCGTCTACGCCGTCCGGGTCGAGGACGCGTGGATCGAGGTTGGGCCGCCGTTGGACGGAGGTCGGTGATGGCGCGCAAGATCTCGTCGCAGGCGGTCGTGCTCTTCGGCGCCACCGGGGACCTCACCAAGCGCAAGCTGCTCCCGGCGTTCTGGCACCTGTGGAGCGACGGCCACCTGCCGAAGGGGTTCGCGCTCGTCGGCTACGCGCGTTCGCAGATGACCGACGAGGAGTTCCGCGAGTACGCGTTCGACAACATCAAGCAGTTCTCCGACGAGCCGCCGGTCGGCGACGCCTGGGACGCGTTCGTCCCGCGCCTCTCGTACCGCCAGGGAGGCTTCGCTGACGAGGGGGCCCTGAGCGGCCTCCGCGAACACCTCGAGAAGGTGGATGCGGAGTTCGACACGGAGGGGCGACGGTTCTTCGACGCGGCCGTCCCGCCCGACGTGTACGGCGACATCGTGCGACGGATCGGCGAGGCCGGCCTGCAGCAGAACGCGAAGATCGTGCTCGAGAAGCCCTTCGGCCGCGATCTCGAGTCGGCGATGGAGCTGAACCGGGTCATCCACTCCGTCTTCCACGAGTCGCAGGTGTTCCGCATCGACCACTACCTCGGGAAGGAGACGGTGCAGAACATCCTGGCCTTCCGGTTCGCGAACGGGATGTTCGAGCCGATCTGGAACCGGCGCTACATCGACCACGTGCAGATCACGGTTGCCGAGAAGATCGGGATCGAGGGACGAGGCGCCTTCTACGAGCAAGTGGGGAACATCCGCGACATGATCTCGACCCACCTGTTCCAGGTGATGACGTTCGTCGCGATGGAGCCGCCCGTGTCGTTCGAGCCCGACCGCCTGCGCGACGAGACCGTGAAGGCGCTGCGAGCCACCGAGATCGCGAAGCCGGAGCGCGTCGTGCGCGGCCAGTACGAGGGATATCTCGACGAGCCGGGCGTCAGCGCTGACTCGACCACCGAGACGTTCTCGGCGATGGAGCTCGACATCGACAACTGGCGCTGGGCGGGGGTGCCCTTCTACCTGCGCGCCGGCAAGGCGCTGGGCGACAAGGTGAGCGAGATCACGCTGAAGTTCCGCAAGGTGCCGTTCAACGTTTTCAAGGGGCGCGAGGAGATCGGCCTGCCGATGCGCGACCACCTCACGATCCGGGTCCAGCCCAACGAGGGCATCACGATCGCGGTGAACGCCAAGCAGCCGGGACCGGGCATGCGGCTCGGGCGCGTCGCGATGGAGTTCGACTACGCGGAGGACTTCGCGGGCTCCGAGATCTCCGACGCTTACGAGCTCCTCATCCTCGAGGCGATGCGGGGCGACCACTCGCTGTTCATCCGGCAGGACGGGGTCGAACGCGCGTGGGAGATCCTGCAGCCGATCCTGGACGACCCCCCGCGGGTCTGCGCCTACGAGCCGGGCAGCTGGGGGCCGCCGGAGGCCGACACGTTGGTCGCGCCGAGGGCCTGGCACCTGACGGGGATCCAGGCGCCGCACGACTACCGGAGCCGGGCCTACCCGATGGTCTGGGAACAGGAGTCGTAGCGGCTTCATCCGATGCACGCTGGCGCTGCGGCGCCGGTTCCGGGTAGGCTCGGCGCCTGCTTCCCTCGGCCCTGGAGGTATCCCGATGAGCGAGCGCACCCGTTTCGACCTCCCGCCCGACCAGATCCCGACCGCATGGCAGAACCTGCTGCCGGTGATGGCGCAGTCGGGGGTCCAGCCGCTGCCGCCCCTGCATCCGGGGACCAAGGAGCCGGTCACGCCGGACCTGCTCGCGCCTCTGTTCCCCGAGGCGCTGATCCTGCAGGAGGTCTCTACCGACGAGTGGATCGACATCCCCGGCGAGGTGCTCGACGTCTACCGGCTGTGGAGGACGACCCCGCTCCATCGCGCGATCCGGCTCGAGCGCGCGCTCGACACGCCCGCGAGGATCTACTTCAAGTACGAGGGCACCTCGCCCGCCGGCTCCCACAAGCCGAACACCGCCGTGGCGCAGGCCTTCTACAACAAGCAGGCCGGCACGAAACGCATCTCCACCGAGACCGGCGCGGGCCAGTGGGGCTCGTCGCTCGCGATGGCGTGCAGCTTCTTCGGGCTCGAGTGCCTCGTGTTCATGGTGAAGGCCTCGTACGAGCAGAAGCCGTACCGGCGGATCTTCATGGAGACGTTCGGCGCCGAGGTGCGACCGTCGCCGACGTCGACCACGGAGGCGGGGAAGAAGATCCTCGAGGCGCATCCGGACTCGACGGGATCGCTCGGGATCGCGATCAGCGAGGCGATCGAGATCGCGGCCACGAACGAGGACACGAAGTACTCGCTCGGGTCGGTCCTGAACCACGTCCTGCTGCATCAGACGATCGTCGGGCTCGAGGCCCGGCTGCAGATGGAGATGGCCGGGGACGTCCCCGACGTCGTCGTCGGATGCGTCGGCGGCGGCTCGAACTTCGGCGGCCTCTCCTACCCGTTCATGGCGGGGCGACTCCGCGGCGAGACGCCGAACATGCGGTTCCTCGCGACGGAGCCGGCGGCCTGCCCGACGCTCACGAAGGGGAAGTTCGCCTACGACTTCGGCGACACGGCGATGATGACCCCGCTGCTCCCGATGTACACACTCGGACACGACTTCGTGCCCGCACCGGTGCACGCCGGCGGCCTGCGGTACCACGGGGACTCGCCGTCGCTGTCCCTCCTGGTCAAGGACGGGCACATGGAGGCCGCCGCGTACACGCAGAACGAGGTGTTCGAGGCGGCCGTGCAGTTCGCCAAGACCGAGGGGATCATCCCGGCCCCCGAGTCCGCGCACGCGATCCGCGGTGCCCTGAACGAGGCGATCGCGGCGCGCGAGCAGGGGCAGGAGCGAGTGATCCTCATCGGCCTGTCCGGCCACGGACACTTCGACATGCAGGCGTACGACGACTACCTGAACGACCGTCTGCCCGAGGTGGAGTTCGACCCCGCCGCGGAGGAGGCCGCGCTGGCCGGCGTTCCGGAGGTGCCGCTCGGCTGAGGTCAGCGTTCGCCGGCTCGGGGAGGACGACCTCGAGACGCTGAACCGGCGCCTCCCGCTCTGGAGCACCGTCGAGTACGTCCGCCGCCTGCGGGCCCAGTCCCGCGATCAGCTCGTCCAAGCGATCGCGTGGATCGACCGGAAGCCGGTGGGACGGGGGATGGTGCTCTTCCCCGAGCACGACGAGTACTCGACGTCCGCGCTCCGCGAGGGGTGCGCGGAGATCCGAGATCTCTTCGTGTCGCGGCCGAGGCGACGTCTCGGCGTCGCGACCCTGCTGATGGGTGAACTCGAGGGCGCCGCGAACGGCCACGGGATGCGGATCGTGGGTATGTCGGTGGCGCTCGACGACGAGTCGGAGCCGGCGCGCGCGCTCTATGACCACCTGGGGTATCGCCACGCGCACGGCCCGTACGTGGCGAGCGCCAACCTCGCGGGCGACGAGGGGCCGATCGCCGTCGGCTCGGTGATGACCTACTTGGTGAAAGACCTGGCCTCGTGAAGGGCCCGGTCAGCCCGTGAGCTCGGCGATCCGGTGCTCGAGGAAGGCCCGGACGCTCTCGTTCGTCGAGAGCTCGAGCGCCCGGCGGTAGGCGAGGAGGGCCTCGTCGTTCCGCCCCAGCCGTCGGAGCAGCTCGGCTCGGGCCGAATGGAACAGGTGGTAGTCGTCGAGCTGGGCGGCCTGCGCCTCGACGAGCGGGAGTCCGCGCTCGGGGCCGTCGGCCATCGCGACGGCCACAGCACGGTTCAGTTCGATCACCGGTGAAGGGGAGCGCTCGGCCAGGCGCTCGTAGAGGGCCGCGATCTGCGGCCAGTCGGTGTCCTCGGGTCTCGGCGCGCGTGCGTGGAGCGCCGCGATCGCGGCCTGGATCTGGTAGCTCCCCGGGCGGCGGAGCTCGAGCACCCGGTCGAGGGTGGCGAGGCCCTCGTCGATCATGTCGTGGTCCCAGCGGGCGCGATCCTGATCCTCGAGCAGGACGAGCACGCCCGACGCCGAGACGCGCGTCTCCCGCCTCGAGTGTTGGAGCAGCATGAGCGCGAGCAGGCCGGGGGCCTCGGGTTCGTCGGGCATGAGTGCGGCGACGATCCTCGCGAGGCGGATCGCCTCGTCGCACAGCTCGAGCCGGACCAGCGGACCGGACGTGGCTGCGTACCCCTCGTTGAACACGAGGTACAGCACGGCGAGCACCCCGGGCGTCCGCTCGGGGAGCAGCTCCGGCGGCGGCACGCGGTAGGGGATCGCGGCGCTGCGGATCTTCCGCTTCGCGCGCACGAGCCGTTGCGCCATCGTGGTCTCGGCGACGAGGAACGCGCGGGCGATCTCCGCGGTCGTGAGTCCGCCGAGGGTCTTCAGGGTCAGCGCCACGCGCGCGTCCATCGCCAGCGCGGGGTGGCAACAGGTGAAGATCAGTCGGAGCCGGTCGTCCGGGATCGCGCTCACGTCGG
>Ga0075420_100002180_pt1 | contig 16932 bp, 13 predicted proteins | sample SoiMetdeltSBSDD4_FD_75296 | JGI IMG/M metagenome (GOLD analysis project Ga0075420, IMG submission 75296) | Bulk soil microbial communities from a Populus tree surrounding site in Tennessee, USA - Soil MetaG P. deltoides SBSDD4 | ecosystem: Environmental > Terrestrial > Soil > Tree plantation... | reverse complement strand
CAGGAGCGGCTCGCGACAAGCACACGACGCCCGCGGCCCTGACAGCTGCTGGCACCGAGGTCGCGCTCGACAAGTTCGGTCAGCGCATCACGAGGAACCATCCCGTTCGGCCAACGGCGACGGCCCGACCGCAGGGCGCGGCCGGGCCGTTCGATGCCCAGAGGTGTGATCGCCTAGCGGGTCGCGGTAAACCTGAGCGCTCCCGAGTCACAGTCGACTTCGGTCCCGTCCGGCTCGTGGATGACGATCTGCAGCCGCCACGTACCCGAGACCTTCGTGCGCGCACGGTTGAAACGCCCGGCGAACTCGTCGTACACATCGACAGTCGCGCCCTCGTCGGTAAAGGAGTCGCGATAGACCGCCTTGAAGCTGCCGCGCTTCGAGACGCGGACGTCGCGCCACGCATCGCTCTCGTCGAGGATCAGCCCGTCGCCGCAGTCGAGCTCGAGCGCGCCGCGCGCACGCGTGATCCGGCGCCCGTTCGATGTGGTATCGATGACGAGCGGCCCGCCCGCCGACAGGGCGCCGCTGTACCGAAGGATCTTCGCGGCCGACCCTGTCGGTGGGCCGCTCACCGCGTAGTCCGCCGCATCCGCAGGTGGCACCGACAGCGCCAAGATCAGAGCGATCAGCGGTAGCACCGGCGTGAGCGCGGCGACCCGCCGTTGCACCAGCATGGCCCAGGCGAACAGGGTGCTCCGGATCACGAGCCCCGTGCCCTCTTTCAGTGATGCTCGCATTGCCCAACACCTCCTTCAGAAGCGGCGAGGTCGCCGGCTTCCGGCCGATTTTCCCGGCACGCGGTTGTGCGCCGGTTGCATCAGACTCGGCGAGGGTGGATGTCCTGGATACCCGCCCTGGGTGGTGGTGTTCAGACCAAGGTGGGGCAAGCCCTACCAGGGTGTGGTGCGTAGGAGGGCCCGCCGTCACCGAGCTCGACCACGCTAGTCGTCGGCCTGGATCCGCTCGAGGATCGAGCTGCGCTCGGAGGCGGATAACCGCGCCCGCTCGCAGTCGCCGATCACGGTCTCGAGCTCCCCTCGCAGCGCTCGGAGCCTTCTATGGACGCGGGCAGTCGGGTCCGGCTCGGGCAAGCCGGGCACCATCAGGCCGTCGATCGCACCCAGCTCGATGAGAGCTCGATCGATGCTGTCGTTGAAGCGCTCGAGCGCCACGGCGGCACCCTGTCGGGCCAAAAGCTTGTCCTTGAGCTCCGCGACCAGCTTCCTCGAGCCAGCGTCGGCACGGCTCAGCTCTGCGCTCAGCCGCCTGCGCAGCTCGTCCGGCGGCTGGCCGCGGAGCTGCTGGTAGTCGACCTGCGCTCCGGCGTATGCGCGCTCGAGGGTCTCTTGGAATAGGTCGAGCTCCGTCGCGACGTCACCGTCGGCGATCCCCACCCGCCGCGCCGACTCGTCGATCTCCCGCGCGGCGTCCCGGGCAGCCACCAGCCGCTGCGCCGGGTCGGCGGGCACGCCGGGCTCCATGCCCCCGTAGCCGGTGCCCGACGGCGCGGACGTCGGCGTCGAAATCGATGCCTCGGCAGCCTCCGCCGGGGCGGGCTGCATGCTCCGGCCAACCGTCGCTTCGGCCGGCCCTCCAACGGCGTCTGCAATCGCCCGCGCGAACTCGCCTGCCGAGGCGGGGCGTTGGTCGGGCTCCTTGCGCAGCGCAGCGGCCACCGCCTCCGCAAGGCCCGCCGGAAGCCCGGGCCGCAACTCGTCCAGCGCAGGCGGCGGGGTCGAGAGGTGCGCCCACATCTTCGCCTCCTCGGTCTCCACGTCGAACGGGACCGAGTCGGTGAGCATCTTGAACACCACGCAGCCGAGCCCATAGACGTCTGTGCGGGCGTCCACCGGTGCGCCGCGGATCTGCTCGGGAGCGATGTAGTTCAGGGTGCCCACGAGGCCCGTGCTCACGCTCGATTCGTCATGCCCGCCGGTGCGCTTGCTCAGTCCGAAGTCGGTCAAGTAGACGTGATCGCCCTCCGCCAGCAGCACGTTCGCGGGCTTCACATCCCGGTGTACGACCCCGCGCGCATGCGCGGCATCCAGTGCGCCGGCGACCTGGAGGGTGATCCGCGCGACGCGCGCCGGGTCGAGCGCGCCCTCGCGGACGATCACCGAACGCAGGTCCTCCCCGACCACGAGGCGCATCGTCTGGAACAGCACGTCGGCCGCTTTGTCGGCACGGTAGACCGGGATCACGTTCGGATGGTCGATCGCGGCAGCCCGCTTGGACTCGGCGATGAAGCGGCGCCGGAACGTAACGTCATTCGCCAGCTCCGGGGAGATGACCTTGAGGGCCACCGGGCGCTCGAGCGCGAGCTCCGTCGCCTCGTAGACGACGCCCATGCCCCCCTTACCGACGAGCCGCTCGATCCGGTGCCCGGCGACGACGCTGCCCACCATCACGGCGCGTCCGCCGATCCGATTTCGCTCGCGTGTCCGATCACGGCTTCGGCCGATTATCTCACGGGCCAGTCCGGCATCCGGAGGGCTGGCGCCTCCTGTAGGTGCGGGGTTACACTGAAGGGGACTTGCGGATTACCTCATACGGAGGACGAGGGACTGGCCAACCCCTTGCCGGCATCTGAAGGTGTGAACACCGACACCCAGGGGCGCTCGTTTCACGATCGGAGCGCCGGGACGATGGTCGCGTGACCAACGGCGGATCCATGGGCACGGGTTCGGGCCCGCGCAGGATGGGGCTCGACGGAGAAAAACTCGAGCGAGGGCTGCGGGCGCTGCGTGCCCCGTTCGCGGACACACCGGCCCGGCTGTGGCTCACGGGCGCAGTGTTGATCGTCGCCGCAGCCGTGTTCGCTGTGCTCGCCGCCACTTCGGTGAATGAGCGCGGGAATGCGGCCGATTCGGCCGCGAACGAGACGGAGCCGCTGATGTCCGACGCCGTGGGCCTCTACGCGGCGTTATCAGACGCGGACGCCACCGCCGCCACAACCTTCCTCACCGGCGGGTTGGAATCCCCGGACCGCCGCCGGCGCTACCTCGCCGACCTGCGCGTAGCGAGCGAGCGCCTTACCACGCTCACCCCCCGCGTACGGAGCGCGGGCGCCGCGCGGGCGGCCGCCCAAGACCTGGGCACGCAGCTGCATCTTTACGCCGGGCAGATCGAAACCGCGCGGGCGAACAACCGCCAGCGCCTGCCGGTAGGGGCGGCCTACTTGCGGCGCGCCTCGACACTGATGCGGGAGCAGATGCTTCCCGCAGCCAAGAGGATCTACGCGCTGGAGGCCCGCCGACTGGCGGACAACTACCACACCGGCACCGCCGATCGCACGCTGCTCATGGTCGTGGCGGGCGCGGTCGTGCTGCTGGCCGTGCTGCTCGCCGCACAGGTCTACATCGCGCGCCTGACCCACCGTTTCTTCAACGTCCCGCTGGTCGCCGCGACCGCCATCATCGTCGGCCTCACGAGCTGGATCCTGATCGCCTTCGTGATCGAGCAGAACTCACTCGCGGCGGCTCGCGACAAAGGGTCGGACTCGGTTCAGGTGCTTTCTGCGATGCGGATCCTCGCACTTCGCGCGCAAGCGGACGAGAGCCTCTCCCTCGTGGCACGGGGCGGGGGACAGGAGCACCTGGCCGACTTCGACGCCGTGATGGAGGCGCTGCTAGGGGACCAGGCTGGTGAGGGCTTGACGCGGGAGGCGGCAGCCGTCGCGCGCCGAACGGGGTCGAGCGACGAAGTGGCTGCGCTCGCGGCAACCCTTGACCGCTACCGGATGCTCCACGAGGAGATCGCGGCCATGGAGGCCAATGGCGACTTCGATGGCGCCATCCGGCGTGCGGTCGCGCCGGGCGCAAAGCAGGCGAGGGTATCCGAGCAGCTGAACGCCGAACTCGGGAAGCAGATCACCTCGGCGCAGGAGCGGTTTGACGCGGAGGCCGCCGACGCCACCTCCGCTCTCAAGGGCCTGTGGATCGCAATCCCGCTGCTCGTGACACTGGCGACCGGCCTGGGCCTGCTCGGGCTGCGTGCGCGAATCGTGGAGTACCGATGAAGCGCCTGCTCCGCCACTCGCTCCTCCTGGGTCTCGCGGCGCTGCTGGGCGCGTTCGCGATCGGTTGCAAGTCGAGCTCCGAGCAGGCGAGTCGGGAGTCCCTGGCCGCGCTGGACACGCCGCAGGCGAAGCTGGCGACGCCCAAGTCGTCCCCGCGAACGCCCGACTGCGGCGACCCGACCGCGAGCCTGCGACCCAGGGGCACGCTCCCGCCGCCGGGACAGATGCCGGCGGGCAGCTTCATGCGGCAGATTCAGCGCCGCGGTCGCCTGATCGCCGGCGTCGACCAGAACACGCTGCTGTTCGGCTACCTGAACCCCGCCAACGGGAAGATCGAGGGCTTCGAGATCGATGTCTTGCGTCAGTTGGCCAACTCGATCCTGGGCGACCCGAACGCGATCGAGTTCAAGGCGATCAGGACCGACCAGCGGATTCCGTTCGTGCGCGACGGCAGCGTCGACCTTGTCGCGGACGCCGTAACGATCAACTGCGAGCGGCTCCAGGAAGTGGCCTTCTCAAGCGTCTACTACGAGGCGAAACAGCGCGTGCTGGTGCCGCGGAACTCTCGCGCGCGCGGGATCGGGGACCTCGGCGGCAAACGCGTCTGCGCGACCGTCGGCTCGACCTCTTTGGCAAGGGTTGCCGGCGCGCGCTCGAAGCCGATCCCCAAGGGCGTACCCCAGCGCACCGACTGCCTGGTCGCCATCCAGCAGGGCGAGGTCGACGCGATCTCGAGCGACGACGCGATCCTGCTCGGCTTCAAGGCACAGGACCCGAACACCAAGATCGTGGGCCCGCCGCTGGCAGACGAGCCGTACGGGATCGCGATCACCAAGAATCATCCAGAGTTCGTCCGATTCGTCAACGGCGTGCTCGAGCGCATGCGGGCCGATGGCACCTGGGCGCGCATCCATCGCAAGTGGCTCGGCCGTCTGACGCCCACCCCACCACCCCCTCAGGCGCGCTACCGCGACTGACATGGACCTACACCAGATCGACAAGGAGCTGAACCGGCTGCGCGAGGCGACAGACCGCATCGGCGGCAATCTCCTGGACCTCGAGCTCGTCCCGAGCCGGCGCCTGCTCGACGAGTCCGAGCTCGAGGGCGCGAGCGCCGAGCGCTGGGGCGCCGCGAGCGCGCAGCTGATTCAGCTCTGGCGGTGGCACGGGGCGCTCACCGCGCTGCTCGAGCAGGCGGAGCAGCTGCGCGGCGACCGTGGGCGCCTGCGCCCGGATCGGCTCCGTGAGCTGGAGGAGTTGCTCCTAGGCACGTCGATCGAGGCTCGCGGGGAGTACGTGCCCGTAGAGCAGCGCGAGCTGCTGGAGCAGTCCCAGGCCACGATTCGCTGCACCCCCGACCAGTTGCTCGAGATCATGTCTCAGAGCTTCGACGCGGCGAGGGCGGCGCTGGTGGAGATCGGGACTGCCTGGGACACATTCGTCGTGAGGCTCCGCGGCGCCCGGGCCAGCATCGAGGAGAGCGCCGAGCGCTGCCTCCGGCTCGACCAGCCCGAGCCGCCGGAGCTCGCCCGAGCCCAGGAGGAGCTCAAGCGGCTGAGCCGGCTGCTCGCCCATGATCCGCTCGCAGTGAGGAGCGACGAGGTCGACGCACTGGAGGCTTTCGCCGCGGCTCTGAGCGTGGATCTCGATGCGGCCGTGGGCCTGAGTGCCGACATGGGTAACCGCCTCGCGGAGGCGCGCGCCCTCCTCGGCGACCTGCGGCGCGCGGGACAGGCGAGCCAGACCGCATACGAGCAGGTACAGCTCAAGATCGGGTCGGTCACGGTGCCCGAGCCGGTCAGCCTCGCCGGGATCGAAGGGAAGCTCGAGCGGGTCGTGGAGCTGTGTGACGCTGGCGACTGGCGCGCGGCGGCGGAGGCGCTGGATCGCTGGACCGGGCGGGCGGGCCATGTGCTGGCAGACGTGCGCAAGTGCACCGAGGAGTGCCGCGCGCCGATCGAGACCCGCAACGAGCTCAGGGGCCGGCTCGAGGCCTACCGGGGCAAGGCGAACGCGCTGGGGCTGCTCGAGGATCCCAAACTGTCGAGCATCTTCCGGCGCGCCCGGCAGGCGCTCCACACCGCACCGTGCGACCTGGAACACGCGGAGCACCTAGTCCAGGCTTACCAGTTGGGACTGAGGGGGGCTCTCCCGTCTCGAGAGGCGACGCGGTGAACTGCACGCAGCCAGCCTGCGCCGGCGAGATCGTCGACGGGTACTGCAGCGTCTGCGGCATGGCGCCCGCGCGTGCGGTCGGCAAGGAGGCAAGCCCGGCGCCACGGGCGGGCACGGGCAGGTCGCAGGGGTCCGCGCCCAGCACCTCCACCACCACGCGCCGCTCGACCGGCAAGATTACGACCGGTCGCACCTCTCTGGGAGCGGGACTGGTCGAAATCCCGCCGGTGGCGGTGCGCGATCCCGCGACCGCCGTCGTCGAGTCGCCCACCGTGGCCGAGAGCAAGCGATTCTGCGCCAGCTGCGGCGACCCGGTCGGCCGCGCCCGCAACGGCTCTCCTGGGCGCAGCGAGGGCTTCTGCCCTCAGTGCGGACGCTCGTTCTCATTCTCCCCGAAGCTGAAGCAGGGCGACCTCGTGGCCGGCCAGTACGACGTGGCCGGCTGCCTCGCGCACGGCGGGCTCGGCTGGGTCTACCTGGCCCGCGACCGCAACGTGTCAGACCGCTGGGTCGTCCTGAAGGGCCTGCTCAACAGCGGCGACGGCGACGCGATGGCCGCAGCCGTGGCCGAGCGCAGATTCCTCGCGGAGGTCGAGCACCCGAACATCGTGAAGATCTTCAACTTCGTCGAGCACGAGGGCTCCGGCTACATCGTGATGGAGTACGTCGGCGGCCGCAGCCTGAAGCAGATCCTGACCGAGCGGCGTGAGGCGAACGGCGGCAAGCCCGATCCGCTGCCGGTGACCCAGGCGATCGCCTACGTGCTCGAGATCCTCCCCGCGCTGGGCTACCTGCACCGCTCGGGCCTGCTCTTCTGCGACTTCAAGGTCGACAACGTGATCCAGACCCAGCACTCGCTGAAGCTGATCGACCTGGGCGGCGTCTACCGGATGGAGGACACCACCAGCCCGGTCTACGGCACCGTCGGCTACCAGGCGCCCGAGATCGCCGAGACCGGGCCCACGATTGCGTCCGACCTGTTCACGGTTGCCCGCACGCTCGCGGTCCTGTGCATCCCCTTCAAGGGATTCCAGAGCACCCTCAAGTTCACGCTCCCGCCTGCTGACATGGTTCCGCTGTTCGAGCGATTCGACTCGCTCCATCGCTTCCTGCTCAAGGGAACGACACCCAACGCCGACGACCGCTTCCAGTCGGCTGACGAGATGGCTGACCAGCTGCTCGGGGTTCTGGGTGAGGTGGTGGCGGCCGAGACCGGCGCTCCGGTCCCTCGCCGGAGCACGGTGTTCACCGGGGACTTCCGCGCCGCCCCCGACGGGCCCGACTGGCGCCTGCTCCCTCTACTGCAGGTCTCCCCCGACGATCCGGCTGCCGGCTACCTGGCGACGCTCGCTGCCAGCGAGCCGCGCGAGCGCGCCGAGCTCCTGTCCGCCGCGCCCGAGCGCACGGTGGAGGTCGATCTCCAGCTCGTTCGCACTCTGGTCGATCTGCAAGGCTTCGACGCTGCCGAAGAGCTGCTCGCCGAGATCGAAGAGCGCGACCCGTGGGAGTGGCGCGCCGCGTGGTATCGGGGCCTGATCGACCTGGAGGTGGGGCGCGCGGTTGCCGCGGGGGTGCGCTTCACCAGCGTCTACCACGCGCTTCCCGGCGAGCTGGCGCCAAAGCTCGCGTTGGGGGTGGCCGCCGAGTCGGCAGCGACCCCGGATGCGGCGTCCCGCTGGTACGACATCGTCTCGAGCACCGACCCCGCCTACACAACCGCGACCTTTGGGCTCGCACGTTGCGAGCGCGCCCGCGGCGACCGGGCCGCCGCGATCGGCGCCTACGACCGGGTGTCGGAGTCCTCAAGCTCCTACCTCGACGCGCAGGTCGCCATGATCCGCTGCCTGCTCGACGAGGACCAGGAGCGCGGGCCGGAGATCGCCGACCTGCGCGCGGCCTCGGACCGCCTTGCCGCGCTGCCGCTGGACGTGGGGCAGCGAGCCTCCCTGACCACGGAGCTGCTTTGCGCCGCGCTCGAGCTGGTCGACGAGCACGAGGATCTCGAGAATCCTGACGTGCGCCTGGCTGGGCAGGCCCTGACCGACTGGGACCTCAGGACCGGGCTCGAGCAGGGATACCGGCAGCTGGCCCGGCTGGCTTCGAGCAGGGACGAGCGGATCCGCCTGGTCAACTGGGCCAACCAGGTGCGCCCGCACACGTGGACATGAGCCCGACCCTGGGACTGCGCTGCGTGGCCTGCCAGGCGCCGCTGCATCGGGAGGATCGCTTCTGCGAGGCCTGCGGCGCCGAGCGCGCGGATGATGCGCCGGCGACCGAGATGCGTGCCGTCCCGCCCGCGACTACGGAAGCCGCCGGCACGCCAACGACCGAGGAGAGCCCGGTGGGCTGCCGCGCCTGCGGCGCGCCGGCGAGCGCGATCGCCCCCGATCGCTACTGCACGGTCTGCGGCGTTCGCGTGCGAGCGCCGGAGGACCGGCACGAGCTCGACCTCGGCTGTGCGGCGGCCGTGACCGACCGCGGCCTTAGGCGCCGCGAGAACGAGGACGCATTCCACCTCGAGCTTGCCGGCGACGGAGTGGTCGCGGTCGTCTGCGACGGCGTTTCGACCTCGATCGCCGGCGCCCTCGCCGCCCGGTCCGCCGCGGCAGCGGCGGGCGCGGTTCTTCGCGACGCGCTGCTGGAGGGCCTGCGCGCGACCGACGCGACCGCCCGGGCGATCGACACGGCCCAGGATGCGGTGGCAGCGCTCGCGATCCCGGTGGGGTTGGGCGCCGACAGTCCGTCGTGCACGCTGGTGTCGGCGCTCTGGTGCGACGACGAGGTTGTGGTCGGCTGCGTGGGTGACAGTCGCGCCTACTGGATCGGCGCGGACGACCAGCGCCAGCTGACCACCGACGATTCGTGGGCCGCCGAGCAGATCGCCGATGGCCTGCTGAGCGAAGAGCAGGCGGCGGCGGACCGGCGTGCGCACGCCATCACCCGCTGGGTGGGCGCCGACGGCCCCGAACACCCGCGTCAGGTGGTCACGCACGCCCTCACCGCGCCGGGCCGGCTCGTGCTCTGCTCCGACGGTCTCTGGAACTACGCGCGGAGTCCCGTCGAGCTGTCAAAGCTGCTCGACAGCTCGCCCGTCGGGCAGCCGATCGCGGCGGCGCGAACGCTTGCGGATATCGCCCTCGCCAGGGGCGGACACGACAACGTCACGGTGGCGGTCCTCGAGCCGCCGCCCAGGAGGTTTGAGTCATGACCAAGTTCATCGCCGAGACCTACCAGAATGAGTTCCTTCCAGTCGACGGGGCGGAGGTCAACGCGATCGTCACGGTCACCTCGCTCGGGGGTGCGGTGGCAGCGGAGCCCGTCGCGGCCGCCGAGGTCATCATCATCGACACCTCTGGTTCCATGAGCATGCCCGGGGCGAAGCTCAGGGCGGCCCAGCGGGCCACCGCCGCCGCCATCGATAGCACCCGTGACGACGTGTTGTTCGCCGTGGTCGCCGGGACCGAGCGCGCTCGGCTGATTTACCCGGACGCGTTCGGGCTCGCGCCCGCGTCCGAGGCCACTCGCGCGGAGGCGAAGGAGGCACTCGGTGGCCTGACCGCCAACGGCGGCACGGCGATCGGCAGCTGGCTGGAACTCGCGAACGAGCTGTTCAACGACGCCCCCGATGCCATCCGCCACGCGATCCTGCTCACCGACGGCCGGAACCAGCATGAGACCCCCGAGCAGCTCGAGAAGGTGCTGGAGACCTGCGGGGGGCGGTTTCAATGCGACTGCCGGGGCATCGGCACGGACTGGGAGGTCAGCGAGCTGCGCCGGGTGGCCTCGGCGCTCCTCGGCAGCGTCGACATCATCGCCGAGCCGTCCGAGATGGAGGGAGATTTCCGTTCGATGATGGAGCAGGCGATGGGCAAGGCGACGGCGGACGTGTCGCTAAGGCTCTGGACCCCGCAGGGCGCGGAGGTGGCATTCGTGAAGCAGGTCGCGCCCACCATCGAGGACCTGACCGCCCGTGCCACCCGCGTCGACGCCCAGAGCGGCGACTACCCGACGGGCGCGTGGGGTGAAGAGTCGCGCGACTATCACCTCTGTATCCGCGTCCAGCCACGCGAGATCGGCGACGAGATGCTGGCCGGTCGCATCGGACTCGTGGTCGACGGGCAGGCCGTGAGCCAAGCGCTCATCAAGGCGGTCTGGACCGACGACGAGCAGCTCTCGACCCGCATCAACCGCGAGGTCGCCCACTACAGCGGCCAGGCGGAGTTGGCCGAGTTGATCCAGGAGGGCCTGGAGGCGCGCAAGGCGGGCGACGAGGGAACGGCCGGGCTGAAGCTGGGCCGCGCCGTGCAACTGGCCGGCGAGAGCGGCAACGACGCGACGATGCGCCTGCTCGAGGGCGTGGTCGAAGTCGAGGACGTCGCCACCGGCACCGTGCGGCTGCGGCAGGACGTGGACGATGCCGACGAGATGGCGCTCGACACCAGATCGACGAAGACCGCTCGCGTCCTCGATCCGAAGAAATGACCGTCAGTTGCCCACAAGGCCACGCTTCCGCGACCAGCGACTACTGCGACCAGTGCGGCGCGAAGATCGACGGATCGAGCGCCGGGCAGATCACCGAGGTGCTCGAGATCCCGCCCGCGGACGTCACCAGCATCACGGAGGCCGATCGCTGCCCCGACTGCGGCGCGCCAAATGTGGCGAGCGACCGCTTCTGCGAGGGCTGCGGATACGACTTCGAGACCGGCACGCCCGGCGAGACGAGTACCTCGCCCGCGGCCGGGGCGCGGGCGTGGGAGGCCGTTCTGGTGGCGGACCGGGCCTACTTCGACCGCGTGTCACCCGGGGGCATCGAGTTCCCCGCCGATACGCCGGCCCGAGAGATCGTGCTCGATCGCGACGAGCTGAGGATCGGGCGCGGCCGGGGCGCCGACCCCGACCCGCCGGACATCGACCTCGCGAGCGACCCCGCCGTTTCGCGCTTGCACGCGACCCTCGTGCGCCAGGAGGACGGCTCCTACGCTGTCGTCGACCAGGGCTCGACCAACGGCACGAGGCTAAACGACGAGCCCGAGGCGATCGAGGTCGGCGCGCCCGTCCCGGTCGCCGCCGGGGACCGCATCCACGTGGGCGTCTGGACGACGATCACGCTGCGGCTGAGGCCAAGTTAGCCGCGCGCCAGCGGGGCAGAACCCGCAGCCCCGATCCCATACGCGAAGTCGCTGGAAGCAGCAGGTTTTGGAGCTACCAAGCGCGGCCGAGGATCCCCGGCTTTCACCAGGCCACGTACACGGGGATCAGTGTGCCCGGCCGATCCCTCAGAGCCGCGGGTCGACCGGCTCGCTCTCAAGGGCCAGTACGCCAAACACGCATTCATGGACGCGGCGAAGGGGCTCGCCGCGAACGAATCGTTCGAGCGCCTCGAGGCCGAGCGCGAATTCGCGCTCCGCCAGTGAGCGCTTTCGCCCGAGACCACGCTGGCGCAGACGCTCGAGGTTCTGTGGCTCCGTGTACTCCGGGCCATAGATGATCCGCAGGTACTCGCGGCCGCGCGTCTTCAGCGCCGGTTGAATCAGTCCGCGTCGGCCGGTCGCGATGAACTCGAGTGGCTTCACAACCATGCCCTCGCCGCCGGCGCCGGTCATCGACTCCCACCACGCGATTCCGGCTTTCTCGCTCTCGGGGTCAGTCGTTTCGACGACCTGCCATCGCGTCTCCTTGAACAGCGCATCGTCGCGCGCGAGGTCGTCGGTTATCTCCATATGCCACGTGTGCGGCTTGTCGGCATATGCGTGCCCATCGCTCGCCAGAACGTGGAACGGCGCCAGCTTGAAGTCGTCCAATGACTGGACGGGCCAGCAGTAGCGGCGGTACGCGTCTACAAACTGGTTCGCGTCATGCGCTCGCTGGACGAACCGGTTGAGTAGCGGCGTCACACCATCGATGTGCTTCGCTGCATCCAGCGCGCCGACCGTCTCGGCGGTACCCACCGCAGCTGCGACACCCACGGCCGCGTACTGATCATGCAGCAGCTCCTGCGCCTTCGCCGACCACGGCATCAGCTCGCAGTCGAGAAGCACCCAATCGCTTTCGAGGCGCTCGAACAGCCCAATGCCGTCAACGCGGTCGCGCACGTGAGCGAGCAGCTGCGCTTCCAAGTGGCCGTCATCGATGAAGCGCCGACCGGTACGCGTGTAGCAAGCGCCGGTCGCGCCGTCGGTCACGCCGAAGTGCCGGCGAGCGGCGGCTTCGTCTCGGCACGTGATCACTATCGCTCGGGAGCCCATGTGCTTCTCCTCGCACACGACCTTCGGTACGCCCTGCTGGCGGTAGTACGCGAACGCCTCGTTCGGATGCTCCAGCAGGCCGGGCTCGCTTGTTGTCTCCGACGGCGACACTGCGGGGGGCAGGTACACAAGCCACTTCGGATCCATCGCGAAGCGACCCATGACCTCAAGCGCGGTGATCGCGTTCTCCTCGCGGATCGTGACGTTGCGGCGGAGACGTGTTCCGATGATCCGCTTCCCGAGCACGTCCTCGACGTCGAGAAGCTCGTCGACGCGCTGCTGCGATGTCAAGGCCGGTTCCGCGACCTCCGCTTCGAGGAACGGCTTGGCCGGCTCGGCGTATGTCGCGGCGGCGGGCACCGAGACGAGCTCCTTCTCCGGGTAGCGCAGCGCCGTTAGCCGTCCGCCGAAAACGCAGCCCGTGTCGATGTTGATCGTTCGATTGAGCCACTCCGGCTCGGGCACCGGCGTGTGCCCGTAAACCACCATCGCCTGGCCGCGGTACTCGGACGCCCAGTCGAAGCGCACGGGCAGACCGAACTCGTCGGTCTCGCCGGTCGTCTCGCCGTAGAGCGCGAAGTCGCGGACCTTGCCCGAGCCGCGGCCCTGCATCTCCTCCTTCATGCCCGCATGCGCAACCACCAGGCGGCCGTCGTCGAAGACGTAGTGGCTCACGAGGCCATCGAGGAACCGGACCAGCGCCGCCTCGCCTCGCTCGCGGGCGTCGTTGGGCAGCGCGTCGATCTCCGCGAGCGTTCGATCGAGGCCATGAGTGATCTGCACGTCCCGGCCGCGGAGCTTCCGGACGAGTTTCATGTCGTGGTTTCCGGGCACGCACAGCGCGCTCTCGGCTTCGACCATGTTGCGTACCAGGCGGACCGAGTCGAGGATCCGCGGCCCGCGGTCGACCAGGTCGCCGACGAAGATCGCGCGCCGGCCCTCCGGATGGCGATAGACGGGTCCGCCGTCGGGGAAGTCGCCGGGCCGTTCCTCGGCCTCGTAGCCGAGCTCCGCAAGGAGCTGCTCGAGCTCATCACAGCAGCCGTGGACGTCGCCGATCGCGTCGAACGGCCCATGCTCGGTGTTGCGGTTGTTCCAGAGGGGAGTGCGCTCGACGGACGCCGCGTCGATCTCGTCGGGGGAGTCGAGCACGTGGACATGCCGAAATCCTTCGCGCTTGAGCTGCTTGAGCGAACGTCGGAGATCCTTCGTCTGATTGCGGATCACGTGCGGCCCGAACTCGCGGTCACTGCGGCCGCGGTTGCGGTCCTGGCAGATGCGCTCGGACAGGTGCAGCACGATCGCAACCGGGAGGGCGTGGTAGCGGCGTGCGAGATCGATGAGCGGCTTCCGATCCTCGCGCTTGACGCTCGTCGCATCGACGACCGTGAGTCGGCCCGCCGCGAGCCGCTTGCTCGCGATGAAGTGGAGAAGCTCGAATGCGTGTGGCGTCGCAGCCTGGTCGCTCTCGTCGTCGGCCACGAGCCCGCGGCAGAAGTCCGACGAGATCACCTCAGTGGCGAGGAAGTGCTTCTTCGCAAAGGTCGACTTACCGGATCCGGAGGCGCCGATAAGGACTACGAGCGAGAGCTCAGGAATAGTGAGCGTCCGAGCCCGGCGCGCAGTTGTCGCGGGAGCCGTCACCGCTCGAATACCGCCATCTGGGTCGGAGCACCAACGGCCGGATCCTCGGGGCCGATCGGGAGGAAGCGGGTGCTGTAGCCGAACCTCCCGGCGACTTCGCCGGCCCAGTCCTCGAGCTCTTTGCGTGTCCACTCGAAGCGGTGGTCGCGGTGACGGAACCTGCCGGCCGGGAGCGCTTCGAACTTGACGTTGTACTCGCAGTTCGGAGTTGTCACGACCACCGTGCCCGGGCGCGCGTTCTCGAAGAGGACGCGTTCGAACGCGCGCAGGCGCGGCTCGTCAAGGTGCTCGATCACCTCGACGACAGCCGCGGCGTCGTAGCCCGCAAGCCGCCGGTCGCGATACGTGAGCGCCGTCTGGAGAAGCTGTACACGGTCACGCTGCCGCGGCGCGAGCTCGTCGAGCCGAAGGCGGGATTGTGCGACCTCGAGCGCGCGGTGTGAGATATCGACGCCGAGGATCTGCTCGAACTGCTTGTCGCGCATCAGCTCACGCATGAGCTGGCCGCTGCCGCAGCCGACATCGAGTACGCGCTGTGCCCCGCTTGCTCGCAGGACGGAAACCACCGCCCCGAGCCGCTGCTCGTTGAGTCGGAGCGGCTCCTCGACCGCCTCTTCCTCGGATGTCCGCGTTTCGAGCTCGGCGTCCGGGTCCGGCTTCTCTTCGCGGAGCAGCTGCGCAAGCGCGTCGGTCGTGAGCGAGCGCCGATAGCGAAGGTAGCGATTTACGATCAGCTCGCGATCCGGATGGTTCGGCAGCCAACCCTCGCCGCGCCGCAGCAGCTTCTCGACCTCGGCCTCGTCGACCCAGTAGTGCTTGTCGGCGTCCAGGACGGGGATCAGCACATACAGGTGCGTGAGGAGATCCTGAAGCCGGACCGTCCCCTCGAAGTCCACCGTGAAATAGCGGCTGTCGCCCCACTCGGGGAAGTTCACGTCGAGCGGATGGGTCGTGGCGTGTACGGCGTAGCCGAGCGGCTCGAACAGCCGGCGGAGGATGCCCTCGCCTCCGGAGCACGGGAGCACCGCAAGGTGGGCCTTGAGCGGGATCGGCGTCGCAGCCAGCTCGGCGTGGCTCTTCGACCTGCCGCCGAGCGCGTCGTTGAAGACGCGTGAGATCGCGACGCTCGTGAAAGACGACGCCGCGTACGGCCGGTCGTTGACGTACTGGTCGAGACGCGGGAACCGGACACCTCGGCGGATGAGCCCGACCGGGTCGACATCGAGCAGGAGTGCTGCGGTACACCGCTCCTCGGTGGCCTCGGGATAGAAGACGTGCGCCTCCCCAAACGGGAGGCTGAACGACTGGAGCCGGTCCGGGTGCTTGTGGAGGAGGTGACCTAGGTCGGTCGCCGGCTGATGAGTTGTTGTGATCGTCAGGAGCATCGAGAGGCGTGGTGCGGTCGGGTTCAGAAACGAAGAGGGCGACCACCTGGGTCGCCCTCGCCGGTCTTTTCCCTGTGCTCTGTGGGAACTAGCGCAGGCTCCTTTCCAGCGAGGCACCCCGCGGGTGCCGGTACCGCCTTCCGGACAGCAAACGGGGGCGCGTCGATGACGAGCGAATCGCGGCGGACGTCGTGATGAGTTTCGTGCCCAGAGCTCCGGACCCGACGATAGAGCCGAGTCCACGCGAGCGCAACAGGGACTCGTGGACCTCGTTGAGCTCTTGATCACGTGGCGATCGCACAGCGCCAGCGGGACTGAGCGTCGCCGGCCGTAGCTTGCAAGCGACCCGAACGGTTCGAGTCATCAGGAAGTGCCTGCAAACGGGCTTGTTCTGAGTCGCTCCGGCTTCGCTCCGTCCGCCGGGTGCCCATTGGGTGCCCGGCGACGCAGACGCACAAGCCGACTGATGACGCAGAAAAGGCCTGCAGCTGCAGGCCTTTTGAGAGCGGCTGAGGGGATTCGAACGCACGACCTTCTGCATGGCAAGCAGTGCCGGCGAAAACGACGCAGGACGACGTCCGATCGAACTGCCTGAGAGGAGCGCCAGTACATGGAAGGGCTTGTGGCCAAGCGGCTGCTCGAGCTCGGGAATGGATCGAGGCACGTGGGGGCGGGGACGGCGCTTGTCGGCAATTTCGGCCAGGCCGCCCACATCTGGCGCAGGGGAGGCGTGAGCGTCGAGGCGACCAATTCGCACGCCGATCTGTTCGTGAAGAACATTTCGATGTTGCGGGCGGAGGAGCGGCTCGGGCTCGGTGTCTACCGCCAATCGCTTCCACGGAGGTCCGAGGGCTTTCGTGATCCACGGGGCGGCGGATCCAACCACCGTCGTCCCGCCCGCTCGAACCCAGGAGGTTGAACGAATGGAATTCACCGAACTTGAAGCCGAGATCCTCGTCAACGCCTGGCTACTCGCCCGCGAGGGCAGGGGCCAGGTGGTCGAGCCGTGGGCACCCCCGGAGGCCGTCCGTCTCAGCGAGGCGGGCTGGCTTGAGCGCAAGATGCTCGACAACGGCGACGCGTTCTGGTTCTGGACCGCCGAGGCCGAGACCGCGCTCGACATGAACGCGCTTACCCAGAGCGCCAGTGGCCGGCAGAACTGATGGGCGCACTACTCCCGCGTCCCTACGGCTTCGAGGGCTTCGCTTCTGGTCGCATATTCGCTGACGTGGCGGATTCTGCCGTCGCGCAGCGTGAATACCCACGTCTCCTCACGTTCGGCGAACGCGGCCCCGCTTCCTATCCCCAGTCCGCCCCACCGAAGCGGTACGACAACGCGATTCCCGGTGTCGATGTACTCGAGAGGCCGGTACCAGGTCTGCTCGACCGCTTGATCGAAGCTCTCGGACAGCTGCCTAACCCCCTCGTGGCCGCTGTAGACGCCAGCGTCTGGAAAGTCCGA
>Ga0075420_100002179_pt1 | contig 16939 bp, 12 predicted proteins | sample SoiMetdeltSBSDD4_FD_75296 | JGI IMG/M metagenome (GOLD analysis project Ga0075420, IMG submission 75296) | Bulk soil microbial communities from a Populus tree surrounding site in Tennessee, USA - Soil MetaG P. deltoides SBSDD4 | ecosystem: Environmental > Terrestrial > Soil > Tree plantation... | reverse complement strand
CGAGGCGACGACCGAGCAGTGGTTCGTGGCGCCGGACCGGATGCGGACCGAGAGTCGGTCGCGGGACGCCGGCGGCAAGGCGATCGTCTCCGGGATGATGGCGAACGGCACCGACTTCAAGCATTACGCCACCACCGGGGCAACCGACGTCCTGATGTTCGCCGTCTTCGCGGCGCCGATCGGGGCGAAGCCGGCCGGCGAGGTGCGCAGCGACACCTCGCCGGCGCCGGGCGGGCCGTTCACGGCCGGCGTGCCGGCGGCCGGGGCCCGGGTCTCCGGCCCCGACCAGCCGGGTGCCGACGACGCGCGGTTCACCATCGCGTACGAGAACAAGCCCGGAGCCGGTTCGAAGGAGGTCACGCGGGCCGTCGTGATCGTCGGCGAGGGGTGCCAGGAGCCGAAGCGGACCGGCGAGGCGACGATCGCGGGCCGCCCGGCCTTCGTGGTCGAGAACGACTTCAGCGCCTGCCTGCCGGCCGACGCCCCAGCCGCGATGAAGGGCAGACACGTCCGCTGGGTGGACCAGAAGACCTTCCTGCCCCTGAAGATGGAGATGTACGACCAGGGCGGCGCGCTGGTGGACCGCTACGAGGTCACGGCGATCGAGTACGACGTCGAGATCCCGGCGAAGACGTTCACGGAGCTGCCGGCCGGCACCAGCCTCCAGGAGCCGAAGCTGCTGCCGATGCCGCCGCGCGCCGAGGGCGGAGGGCCGGTCGTCGAGCCGATCGCGCCGTAGGCGTCCTGGGAGCGCGGCAGTCGGTTCCTGGGGGGCCGCTTCGTCGCCCGGCAACTGTCCGGATCTTCCCTGAGTAGCCGGTCGTGTCACCAACCGGGGCGGCCGGGACGGCCGCGCTCCCAGCGGGCAGGCCGTCGCGGTGTTCACTCGGCGTATGGCGCAATGGTCGCTCGGAGTATGTCGCCCGGTTTGCCACCAGGCCGGCCCCCTCTCCCATGCGGGAGAGGGGGCCTTTGTGCAGGAGAGGGGACCGACCCGGTCCGGCGTCGAACTTGGATCGCCGGATTGGCGAAGATAGGGGGAGGCCCGGTCGCGTCTGGCGCCGCCACGAACGGCGCAACGCGCCGGCCGTTGCGCAGTGGGGAGGCACGTGATGACGACGATCTCCGGCGAGTTGTCGGCCAAGCTCGCGGCGATCCGCGCCGCGCTCAGCAGCACGTCGGCGACGGCCGTGCGGCTCCGTGGCGTCGACTGGTTCGCCTGGGCGACCTGCGGCGGCTCGAACGTGGTGATCCTGACCACCGAGACCGGCGTGGCCGAGGTGCTGGTCACGGCCGATCGGGCCTGGGTCCTGACCGACGAGATCGAGGCCGCGCGCCTCTCTGCCGAGGAGATCCCGTCCGGCCTGGAGATCTGGGCCGGCCCCTGGAACGACCCGGTCGCGCGCCAGGCGTTCGTCGACGGCGTGGTCGGCGGCGGCAGCGTCATCAGCGACCGGCCGTGGTCGGCGGAGCAGCCGCTGCCCCCGGCGCTCGTCGCGGCGAAGCGCCGGCTGCTGCCGGAGGAGCTGGCGCGGTACCGCGTCCTCGGCCGCGACGCTGCCGAGGCGATGAGCGAGGTGCTGACGCGCGCCCGGCCGGAGTGGACGGAGTGGGAGCTGGCCGGGGCCGGGGCCGAGGCGCTCTGGAAGCGGGGGATCGAGCCGACCCTGACGCTGGTGGGCGGCGAGCGGCGCCTGCCGGTCTTCCGCCACGCGACCGCCACCAGCGACCCGCTCGGGTCGCGCGCCATGCTCGTGTTCTGCGGCCGGCGGCATGGCCTCTACGCCAATCTGACGCGGTTCGTCTACTTCCGCGAGCCGGACGCGCGCGAGGAGCAGCTGATCGAGCACGTGGCGCGCGTCGAGGCCGTGACGTTCGCGGTCTCGCGGCCCGGGGCGACGCTCGGTGGCGTCTACAGCGTGATCGCGCGCTCCTACGCGGAGCTGGGGCACCTGGGCGCCGAGATGTTCCACCATCAGGGGGGCACGACCGGCTACCTCTCGCGCGAGGCGTTCGCCCTGCCGAACCTGGACCTGGTGATCGAGGAGAACACGGCGCTGGCCTGGAACCCGAGCCTGCCGGGCGCCAAGATCGAGGACACGGTGGTCACGACGGCGGACGGGATCGAGATCCTGACCCTCGACCCGTCCTGGCCCTCGGTCGAGGTCGACGGGCGGCCCCGGCCGGACGTGCTGGTCCGGCCGTAGGGCGGCGTGTGCGCTGCTGGTGCTGCTACGATCCTCGTGACCGCCGTCGGATCCTGATCAGCCTGTCGGAGCGTCCCCGTGCCAGACCAGAGCCAGCCCACGCGCAGATCGAGCCGCCGCCCCTTGATCGGCATCCCGATCGGCCGCCACGTCGACCGGCGCGGGCGGGCGTACGTCCGGATCCCGGAGAGCTACGGGCTGGCGCTGACGGCGGCCGGCGGCGCCCCGGTCCTGATCCCGCCGCTCGACGACGCCGACGCGCTGGAGCGGATCTTCTCGTCGCTGGACGGGATCCTCTTCCCGGGCGGCCTGGACGTCCACCCGCGCCACTTCGGCGAGGGCGGCGAGGTCCACCCAACGGTGACGGTCGACGAGCCGCTGGACGGGCTGGAGCTGAGGCTGGCGCGGTGGGCGAGCGAGCGCGAGGTGACGACGCTCGGGATCTGCCGGGGGCAGCAGCTCCTGAACGTCGCGCTGGGGGGCTCGCTGATCCAGGATCTGCCGAGCGCGGGCACCGACCACCCCCAGAGCGACGCGAGCGTCCGCGATCATCTGGCCCACCCGATCGAGGTCGAGGCCGGCTCGCGGCTGGCGGGCATCTTCGGCGAGACGACGTTCGGCGTCAACAGCTTCCATCACCAGGCGGTCAGGGCGCTCGGCAGCGGTCTGAAGGCGGTCGCCTGGTCGCCGGACGGCGTCGTCGAGGGGGTCGAGAGCACCGAGCATCCGTGGCTGCTGGCGGTCCAGTTCCACCCCGAGAACCTGGTGGCGACCCATGCTCCCAGTCGGCGCCTGTTCGAGGCGTTCGTGGCCGCCTGCGCCGAACGATCGCGGGCGCGGCTCGCTATCGCCCACTGAGGCGCGACGGTCAGCACATCTGACCGCCGCGCCCTCCTTGGCTACTGCTGCACGAGCGCGTAGATGCCCGGGACGCTGATGGTGGCCGAGACGTAGTTGTGCGGCGGGTCGGTCGCCTGCTTGGGGGCGGGCGCCCAGCGCTGGCCGTCGAAGTAGAGCAGGGCGAACCGGCCCTCGTCGCGGCCGGACGCCGCGTCATTGGTGTAGCCAACGCCGAGGTTGGCCTCGCTCGGCAGCGTGCCGAACGCCGGCCCGCCGCAGGGCGAGGCCGTCAGCCGGAAGACCAGCTGGCCGACCAGGCTCCCCGGCGACGGCACGTCGGCGGGGTCGACCCGGGACAGCTCGGCGTAGACGTCGTCCTGGAACACCTTGACGGTGGCGCCGCCGCCCGGGAGCGCGATCGTGACGGTGCCGCCGTTGCCCAGGCAGGCGGCGGCCTGGTCCGGCGGAGGCGGCGCTGCCGCAGGCGCGGAAGGCTGGCTGCGCGGCGGAGGCGGCGGCGTCCAGTCCTCGCCGTCGTCGTTGTCGTCCTGGTCGTTCTGGTTCCGGCCGCGCCGCTCCTCGCGGTCCTGGCGCTCGTTCTCGTTGCTGGAGGCGACGGTCAGCAGGTCCAGGAGGCTGGAGGAGCGGGCCTCGGACGCCGACGCGCCGCGCTCGTGCGTCGCCTGCGCGTGCGCCGCGAGGTGGCCCGCCGGCCAGCCGGCGAGCGGCGCGAGGGTCAGTGCTACCAGGAGCGCGGCGGCCATCAGGTATCTCGGCTCTCGCATCGGTCCCCTCCCTGGGGCTCACCGCCCTGGGCGTTACGCCTCGACGCCGGCGAACCGGTCGATCTCCATGCCGACGACCTCGGCCGGCTGCTCCCCGCGCTCGATCCAGCGGGCCAGCGCCCGGCCCGTGGCCGGCGCCAGCAGGATGCCGTGGCGGAAGTGCCCGGACGTCACCCAGGCGTTCGTCAGGCCCGGGACCCGGTCGATGACCGGCAGGCTGTCCGGGTGGGTCGGGCGGAAGCAGACCCAGGCGTGCGATACCGCGATCCCGGCGAGCGCCGGGAAGGCCCGCTCCAGGTCGGCCACGATGCCGGCGATGATCTCCGGGTAGACGTCCGGCGTGTCGTCGCCGACGTCGACGGTGCCGCCGGCCAGCAGGCGGCCCTCGTCGATCGGGGTGGCGATCGGGGCGAAGCCGCCGGCGAGGCGGACCGAGACCGGCTCGGTCGTCAGGATGTGGCCCTTCAGGTTGCCGGCCGGCACGTCGATCGGGAGCCCGCCCAGCTTCGGCGGCCCGCCCGTGGCGAAGACGACAGCACCGGGGCTGATCTCGCCGGCCGTCGTGGAGAGCGAGACGACGCGGTCGCCGCGCACGGTCGCGCCGAGTGCGGCCACGCCGCTGCACGCCGACCGCAGGCCCGTGGCGAACCGCGAGACGGTCCGCAGCGGGTTCATCCGGGCCTGGCTCGGGATCCGGACCCCGGGCGCCGACCAGGAGAGTCCGGGGAGCAGCTCGGCGACCTGCTCTGGGCTCAGCGGCTCGGCCGAGGCCGGCATGTTGGCGGCCAGCTCCGGGGTGAACGGCTCGACCTTGATCGAGTCGAACAGGGTGATCCCGACGCCGCCTGGCCAGCTTTGCTGAAGCTCCGACCAGATGCCGATGCTGGCCTTGCCGAGCGCGACGTACGGCGCGGGGTAGGTCCCGGCGAGGGTGTCGGCGCTGAGGAGGCCGCCGGCCCCGCCGGTGGCGCCGGAGCCCAGCTGGCCGCGCTCGATCAGGACGACCGAGCCGAGGCCGGCCCGCTCGCAGGCGACGGCCGTCGCCAGGCCGACGATCCCGCCGCCGACGACCAGCACGTCCGGTCGGAGGTTCGGGTCGTCAGGGGTGCCGGGATCGAGCGCGGCGCGCTCGGCGTCCGTGAGCTGGTCCGGCCAGTATCGCGCCAGCTTCATCGCACGTCAGCCTTCTTGTGCCTGATTGAGCCCAGACACGTCCAGGCCTGGGGCCGGTCGCCATGATCCCGTGTCCCGGTGACGGGCGTCAACCGCCAGGTCGCGCACGGACGGGGAGCGCCGGCCGGGCACTGTAACCGTGGGTCGCGCTGGTGCACTTGCAATCGCGTATCATAGGCGCGATTTACGACCGCCGCGAGGCTTCATGGTAGCGTTAGAAGGCCGGCGCCTGGGACCGTATGTGCTGGAGAGGCGGCTTGGCGGCGGCGGCATGGCGAGCGTCTACCTGGCTCGCCACCAGGCGCTCAAGCAGGATCGCGCCATCAAGGTCATGTCTGCCAACCTGGCGGAGCATGACGGCTTCCTCCAACTGTTTTACCGTGAGGCCCGGCTCTCGGCGCGGCTTCGCCATCCGAACGTCGTCCGAATGTACGACGTCGGCGAGGAGAACGGCCTCACCTACCTGGTGATGGAGCTGCTGGAGGGCCGCTCGCTGAGCGACGTGATCCGGCAGGATGGTCCGCTACCGGTCGAGCGCGCCGTCCACTTCGTGCAGCAGCTCGCGGCGGCCCTGGAATACGCGCACGCGGAAGGGGTCGCCCATCGCGACGTCAAGCCGGCCAACGCGTTCGTCTCGTCCGGCGATCACCTGACGCTGGTCGACTTCGGCATCGCGCGGGCCGCCGACGGCACCCGGCTTTCGATTACCCACGGCATCGGCACGCCGGAGTACATGGCGCCGGAGATCTTCGACGAGCGGCTGGCCCGACCGGACGCCGATGATCACCAGCACGGCGTCGACGCCGACCTGTACGCGCTCGGCGTGGTGGCGTACGAGCTGCTGACCGGGCGGCTGCCGTTCTCCGGGCGGACGCCGCAGGCAATCGCGTTCGGCCAGGTCCATCATCCGCCCGAGCCGCTGCGCGCCCGACGTCCGGATCTCCCGGAGCGCCTGGAGGTGGTCGTTCTGCGGCAGCTCGCGAAGCGACCCGCCGAGCGGTTCGAGCGCCCGCTCGACTTCGCCGCCCGCCTGAACCAGGTGAGCGAGGCGGCGCAGCGTCAGCGGCGGGATCGCGTCACCGTCTCCCCGAACGGGGCCGCGCCGCGCGAGGCTGGCGACGGGCTGGAGTCGGGGCGACGTGGGAGGCCGTGGTCGCCGAAGCGTGTGGGGGCGGGCGTGTTCGCACTGGTCGTCCTCGGCATCGTCGTACTGGCGGCCCTGTACGTGTCGGCGCCGTCGCGCGTCGGCGGTGTCGCCACTCCCGAGGTCGCCGCGACGCCGATCGCGCCGGCCACGACGCCCGGCCGCACTCCGGCCGCGGCGCCGCCGGCAACGGTCGCGGTCAGCAACGCCCCCGCGCCGGTTGCGCCGGCCACGGCTGGGCAAACGACGCCGACGGCGCCCCCCGCAACGGCAACGCCGGCGCCCGGCCAGCTCCTGCTGTCGGCGCGCACGTCGCTCGAAGCGGGCGAGGTGTTGCGGGCGCTCCAGATCTTGACGGCGCTGAAGCAGTCCGATGCCGGGTTGCCGGGTCTCGACGATGCGCTGGTCGACGCCCACCTGAAGTACGGGCAGAACCTCCTGGATGAGCAGCAGCTCGACGCCGCCTGGGGACAGTATGAAGCGGCCCTGGTGCTGCGGCCGGGAGCAATCGAAGCCGACGAGGGGAAGCGGCGGATCATCTTGCAGAGAGAGTGGGCGCGGATGGAGGACGCGTGGCTGGCCGCGCCCGATGTCGCCATTGAGGCTCTCGAAGCGATCTTCAAGCTGGACGGCGGCTATCGTGGGGGCGAGGCGCGGACGAAGCTGTACGCGGCGCTCGTCGCGAAGGCCGACCGGCTGCTCCAGGTGCAGGAGCGTGACGGCGCACTGGCCGCCCTGCTGCGGGCGCTGGAGGTGGAGCCGAACGGCGAAGAGGTCCGCCTGCGCCTCATCTCGTACACGCCGACGCCGCTCCCCACCGCGACGCCGACCTCGATTCGGACGGTGCCGCCGCCCCCGCCCCCACCGCCGCCGAGCCGGCCCCAGCCCCAACCGGAGCAGCAACCACAGCCCCAGCAGCCGCTCCGCATGCCGGGTCGGCCGACCTGATGTCGAAGGAGACACGCATGGCGATGCCGCGCTCGTTCTTCCGTCCCCGTCGCTCGACGGTCCGCTGGCTCCTCGTCGGGTTCCTGTTGCTCAGCCTGGGCGGGCTGCTGCCGCCTCGGCCGGTCGTGCTGGCCGCCGCCGACGATCCGTGTGCGGAGCCCAACGACACGTTTCAGCAGGCCTGTTTCGTGGGCATCGGCTCCGAGGCGCTCGGCTTCATCTCGCGGCCCGACGATGTGGATGCGTACCGGCTCGAAACGTTGGACAACAACGTCGTGGCCCATATCGAGATCGCCGGCGCCCCGGGGCCGTACGCCTTCATCATCGGCGATTGGAACGGGCAGTCTGTCGCGACCTCGTCTCCTACGGTGAGCGGGGCGGCGGTCGACATCACGCTCCCGCTTCCCGGAAGCTATTTCGTCTTCGTGCAGTCGCCGGACGGGACGTTTAGCACGACGACGCCGTACCGTCTCGGCGTCCAATTCACCTACCCGTACCCCGATGGGCAGAGGCCGCAGGTCCGCTACTCCGGAGATTTCCGCGAGCCCGAGTACGCCGGCTGGCTGAAGCAGATCCCCGCGGCGCCGAGCGACAGGGACGCCGACTTCTTCGACCTCGGCGGGCGCTTCATGATCCGCGTGAACAAGACGGGCATAACCCAGGACTGGCCTCGTGTCGCGAGCCCGGCATTCGGGCCGGACGCCGACAACTTCGTCATGACGGTTGACTCGCGGGTGTGCGACCTCGACAACGCGACGGGTTATGCAGGGTATCGGATTGGGTTCAGGTGGCAGGACCCGTATCACCAGTACTCGCTCGTGGTCAACGTCGAAGGGCGTCGCGCCTGGCTGAATAAGGTGAACGGCGATAGCATGCAGGCGACGGTGCCGCTCACCGAACCCACGCGCAGCACGTTCATCGACAACAAGGGCGGCGTCAATCGCACGACGATTCGCGCGATGGGGGACGACATCCGCATCAGCGTCAACGGCGGGGAGATCATCCAGGTTAAGGACTCGACGTTCACGCACGGGCGCTTCAATTTCGTGGCGGCCGCCTGGAGTTCTGCCAGGCCGCTGGCCACGTTCGACAACGTCCTGATCACCACACCAGGCGGCGCGACGTCGGCCGGCCCGGCCCTGGAGGGGGACCCGAGAGACCGACAGGGTGACCCGGCGCCGCCGCCGTGTCGGGCTGAGTAAGCAAACTCGGCCAGGACAGCGGGCTCGCTGACCCTCGCGGTGAGGATGCTCCCCTCGAGCAGGCAGCCCCCGGCGCTGAGGCGAGATCGGTGGAGGTGCGGCGCGGCCGGCCGGCGACGACCGGTCAGTCGCTGAAGAACTTGAAGCCGACCCAGACGATGACGGCCAGTACCACGAGCGCTACGCCGATCTCGAATGGACTATCGAAGCTGGGAAGGCCGCCGCCCCCGCCTGCGCTGACCATCGATCCGCTCCCCGCGCGTCGCCGCGGCTGACGCGCCGATGCTGTTCCACAGCGTACCATTCGGCTGGCTTCGGGCGTTAGCCGACGGCGTCGCCGCGCCCCGACGCGGGAGGTTCCCGGCATGGGGCGCATTTCCGGCACGATTCCTGATGCTCCGGCAGCCACTGTCGGGCTACCCTCTCTCGACAGCATCGGGAGCCACCCGCATGACGCCTCTCGAAGAGTACTTCGGGCCGAACGCCGGCTACGTTGCCGACCTGTTCGACCGCTACCAGCAGGACCCGGCCTCGGTGGACGCCGAGACGCGGGCGGCCTTCGACGCCTGGCTGGCCGGCCCGGCGCCGGCCGTCGCCCCTCCGCCCCCGGCGGCCGACGGCCTGGACGTCTCGGCCGCTGCCGGGGCCGCCGCGCTCGCTCAGGCGATCCGCCTGTTCGGGCACCTCGGCGCCAGCATCGACCCGCTCGGGTCGGCGCCGCCGGGCGATCCGCAGCTCGACCCCGCCACGCACGGCGTCGATGACGACCTCCTGGAGCGCCTGCCGGGCCGGGCAGTCGGCGGGCGGGTCGGGCGGATGGCGCCGAACGCGGCCGTCGCGATCCGCCAGCTCCGTGCGCTCTACTGCTGCGCGGCCGGGTACGAGCTGGGACACGTCCAGTCGCCGGAGGAGCGCGCCTGGCTGATCGACGCCATCGAAGAGCAGCGCTTCGTACCCCCCAACGAGCCGATCGACGAGCGTGGCCTGCTGGACCGCCTGACCGAGGTCTCGGCGTTCGAGCGGTTCCTCCACCGGGCGTACCCCGGCCAGACCCGGTTCTCCGTCGAGGGCGTCGGCATGTTGATCCCGATGCTCGACGAGCTGATCGCACAGGCTGCCCGCAGCGGCACCCGCTCGATCTTGCTCGGGATGGCCCACCGGGGGCGGCTGAACGTCCTGGCACACGTGCTCGGTAAGCCGTACGCCCAGGTGCTCGCCGAGTTCGAGGGGCGCGGCCGGGCGCTCAGGAGCCGCCCGGACGACACGATCGAGGGCGGCTGGGCCGGCGACGTCAAGTACCACGCCGGTGGGCGCCAGGAGTACGACGCCGGGGCCGGCGCGGTCTCGGTGGTGCTGGTCCCGAACCCGTCCCACCTGGAGCTGGTGGACCCCGTCGTGCAGGGGATGGCACGCGGCGCCGACGAGGAGCGCTACCAGGCCGGTCGGCCGTCCCAGGATGAGGTCGCCTCGCTGGCCGTGCTGATCCACGGCGACGCCTCGTTCATCGGCCAGGGGATCGTCGCCGAGACGCTCAACCTCTCCGGGCTGCCGGGCTACCGGACCGGCGGCACGCTGCACCTGATCGCCAACAACCAGCTCGGGTTCACGACCGGGCCGTCCGAGGACCGCTCGACCCTCTACGCCAGCGACCTGGCCAAAGGGTTCGAGATCCCAGTCGTGCACGTCAACGCCCAGGACCCGACCGCCTGCCTCGCGGCCGTCCGGCTGGCCGTGGCGTACCGCGCGAAGTTCGGCAAGGACTTCTTGATCGACCTGGTCGGGTACCGGCGCTGGGGCCACAACGAGGGCGACGAGCCGTCGTTCACCCAGCCCGTGATGTACCAGGCCATCTCCGAGCTGCCGACCGTTCGCGAGCGGTTCGCGGAGGAGCTGGTCGCTAGAGGCGTCGTCCGGCCGGACGAGCCGGCGGCCCTGCTGAAGGCCGGCCTCGACGAGTTCCAGCGGATCCGCGAGGCCGTCCTCTCCAGGGGCGTTGACGCGGCGCCGGTGCCAAACCTGAACATCGCGAATAACGGCTCGGGCACGTTGCCGTCCGGCGGGCCGACCTTCGATACGCTCCGCGACCTGAACGCGGCGCTGCTGCGCTTCCCGGACGGCTTCACGCTGAACCCGAAGCTGGAGCGGGCGATCGGCCGGCGGCGGGTCGCCTTCGACGCGCCGGACGCCCCGATCGATTGGGGCCACGCCGAGACGCTGGCGTTCGGGACGCTCCTGCGCGAAGGCGTGCCGATCCGTCTGACCGGCCAGGACGCCGTCCGGGGGACGTTCAGCCAGCGCCACCTGACCTTCTACGACGCGAACACCGGCCAGCCGTTCACGCCGCTAGAGGCGTTGCCGACGGCGCGGGCTTCGTTCGAGGTCCACAACAGCCCGCTCTCCGAGAACGCCGCGCTCGGCTTCGAATACGGCTACAGCGTCCAGGCCGAGGACACGCTGGTGCTCTGGGAGGGCCAGTACGGCGACTTCGTCAATGGCGCCCAGGCGATCATCGACGAGTTCATCGTCTCGGGGCAGGCGAAGTGGGGGATGCTCTCCGGGCTGGTGCTGCTGCTGCCGCACGCCTGGGAGGGCCAGGGGCCGGACCATTCGAGCGGGCGCCTCGAACGGTTCCTGGAGCTGTGCGCCGAGGAGAACATCCGCGTCGCCAACTGCACCACGGCCGCCCAGTACTTCCACCTGTTGCGTCGGCAGGCGGCCTCGCTCGGCGAGAAGCCGCGCCCGCTGATCGTGATGACGCCGAAGGGCCTGCTGCGGCATCCGCTGGCGGCGGCGCGGGCCGCCGACCTGGCCGGCGGCGCGTTCCACCCGGTCCTGGATGATGTGAGGGCAGCGCGCCGGCGCGATGCCGTGCGGCGGGTCGTGCTGTGCAGCGGGAAGGTCTGGGTGGACGTGGAGGGGGACCAGCGGCGGGCGGCCGACGAGTCGCTGGCCGTCGTTCGAGTGGAGGAGCTGTATCCGTTCCCGGCCGACGAGCTCCAGGCGATCCTCGGGGCCTACCTCGGCCTGAGCGAGGTGATCTGGCTCCAGGAGGAGCCGCACAACATGGGAGCGTGGCGGTTCGTCGAGAGCCGACTGCGAGACCTGCTCGGTCCGGACCGTGCGCTTCGGTACGTCGGCCGGCCGGCGATGGCCAGCCCGTCCGAGGGATGGTCGGACGCGCACGCCGCCGAGCAGCGTCGGATCGTCGAGGCTGTCCTGGAACCTGTCCTGGAGAGAGGTGTGAGCCATGCCGGTTGAGGTTCGCGTGCCGCCCCTCGGCGAGTCGGTGACGGAGGCGACGGTCGCCTCGTGGCTCAAGCAGGTGGGCGACGTCGTCGAGGCGGGCGAGCCGCTGGTCGAGCTGGAGACCGACAAGGTAAACGTGGACGTGGCGGCCGAGCGGTCCGGCGTGCTGGCCGAGATCGTCCACGCGACCGGCGACACCGTCCACCCCGGCGACGTCCTGGCGACGGTCACGGAGGCCGGCGGGGTCGCGGCGACGGATGGCCAGGCGCCGGCCCAGACGAACGGCCAGGCCGCGCCCACGCCAACCGCTGGCGCTGCACCCGTGTCGGGGACGACCGCGCTGCCGTCCCCCCCGATCCAGGACCGGCCGCACGCCTCGCCGGTGGCGCTGCGGATGGCCGACGAGCACGGGCTGGACCTCTCCCAGGTGGCCGGCAGCGGTACGGCCGGGCGCGTGACCCGCGCGGACGTGGAGCAGTTCCTGGCCGCTCAGCGTCCCGCCGCGTCCGCCCAGGCCGCGTCCGCGCCGACGGCGACCCCGGCCACGCCGGCGCAAACGCCCGCCGCCCGCCCCGCGGACCCGCGCGGCGAAGAGCGCACCCGGATGTCCCGCCGCCGCCAGACGATCGCGATGCGGCTGTTGGAGGCGCAGCGCACGGCGGCGATGCTGACGACGTTCAACGAGGTCGACATGAGCGCCGTGATGGCGTTGCGCTTGCAGCGCCGCGAGGCATTCCAGCAGCGCCACGGCATCGGGCTCGGCTTCATGTCGTTCTTCACGAAGGCGGCGGTGGCAGCATTGCGGGCGTTCCCGAACATCAACGCCGAGATCCAGGGCGACGAGATCGTCCGCAAGCAGTACTACGACATCGGGATCGCCGTGGCCGCCGCCGAGGGGCTGGTCGTGCCGATCGTGCGCGACGCCGACCGCAAGAGCTTCGCCGAGATCGAGCGGACGATCGCGCAGCTCGCGGAGAAGGCCCGCAACAACACGCTGACGCTGGAAGACCTGCGCGGCGGCTCGTTCACGATCACCAACGGCGGCGTCTTCGGGTCGCTGCTCTCGACGCCGATCCTGAGCCCGCCGCAGGTCGGCATCCTCGGCATGCACACGATCAAGCAGCGGCCGGTCGCCGTGGAGGGCGAGGTGGTGATCCGCCCGATGATGTACCTGGCGCTCTCGTACGACCATCGGATCGTGGACGGACAGGAGGCGGTCCAGTTCCTGGTCCGGATCAAGGATCTGATCGAGGACCCGACGGGGCTGCTCCTGGAGTAGTCAGTTCTCAGTCATCAGTTGCCAGGGCGGCGGATCGCCCTCTGACAACTGATGACTGACAACTGTCATCCGATTCTACGCCCTGCGCCGCCGGGACCCGACCGCCTAGCCGCTCCTGCGCACCGTCCCCTACCAGCTCCCACGCCGCCATTACGAGGACTGACTTGGACGTATTGGCACCTACCACCGGATCATCCCTCAGGTGACTTGGACGTACTGGCACTTACCCTTTAACGAGTCGGCCGCCGTGTATGTCGCGGCGGCCGATCCTGGTGTGTGACGAGCGGCGAGGGTCAGGCGACCGAGAGGGCCTCCTCGCGCTCCGCCTGGACCTCGCGGTAGCGGCTCCAGCCGCCCAGGTAGATCTCCAGCTTGCCGTCCTTCAGTTCGGCGACCTTCGTGGCCACTCGGTCGAGCAGGAAGCGGTCGTGCGAGGCGAAGATCACCGCGCCCGGGTAGTTGTCGAGCGCCCCTTCCAGCTCGTCCTTCGACGGCACGTCCAGGTGGTTCGTCGGCTCGTCCAGCAGCAGCAGCTGGCGCGGCTGGAGGATCAGCTTCGCCAGGCTCAGCCGACTCTTCTCGCCCCCGGAGAGCGTGCCGATGTTCTTGTTCACGTCGTCCGCGCGGAACAGGAAGCGGGCCAGCAGCGCGCGGACCTGCTCCTCGCCCCAGCCGCTCGGGGCGTGGGCCAGCATCTCCTCGCGCACCGTCCGGCTCTCGTCGAGCGTCTCGGCCTGGTCCTGCGCGTAGTAGCCGACCGTCACGTTCTGGCCGTACTCGATCGTGCCGGCGTCCGGCTCCTCGATGCCCGCCAGCATCCGCAGCAGCGTCGACTTCCCGACGCCGTTCGGACCGACCAGCGCGACCCGGTCGCCCCGGTTCAGCTCGACGTTAAGGTCGTCGATCACCGTTCGGCCGTCGTACGTCTTGGTCAGCCCCTCGACGGTGACCACCCGCTCCGGACCGGGCCGGCCGGCCGCGAAGCGCAGCGTGATCTTCGGGTCGGAGGCGCGGGGCGGCTCCAGCCGCTGGAGCTTCGCCAGGGTGCGCTCGCGGCTCTTGACCACGGCCGCGCGGGCGGCGTTCGCGCGGAAGGCGTTGATGAACGCCATCTGCCGCTTGATCCACTTCTGCTGGCGATCGTAGGCGTTCGCGTACTCCTTCCGCTTCCGCTCGCGCTCGGCCAGGAAGTAGCTGTAGTTGCCCCGGTAGTCGATCGCCTTGCCGTCCTCGATCTCGATGGTCCGGCTGACGACCCGGTCCATGAAGTACCGATCGTGCGAGACGACCACGATCATGCCGGGGTACTCGTGCAGGTACTCCTCCAGCCACTCCGTCGCCTTCAGATCGAGGTGATTGGTCGGCTCGTCGAGGAGGAGCAGGCTCGGCTTGCGGACCAGCATCTTGGCGAGCGCGATCCGCATCTGCCAGCCGCCCGAGAACGCCTCGCAGAGCTTGTCGCGGTCCGTCGGGGCGAAGCCGAGGCCGGCCAGCACCTTCGAGGCGTCGGCCTCGACGCGGTAGCCGTCGAGCTGCTCGAAGCGCTCCAGAAGCTCGCCCTGCCGGGTGACGAGCTGGTCCAGGCGATCCATGTCCTCGTAGTCGGTCGCCATCGCCTGCTCGACCTCGGCGAGCTCCGCCTGGATGGCGATCAGCTCCGGGAAGGCGGCCATCATTTCGTCCCAGAGGGTCCGGCCGCCGCGGACGCCGGCATCCTGGGGCAGGTACGCGATCTCAGTGACATCCTGGACTCGGATCACACCCTCGTCCCGCGGCATCACTCCCGCGATGATCTTGAGCAGGGTCGTCTTGCCGGCGCCGTTGACGCCGACGAGCGCGACCTTGTCCCGAGCGCCGATCTCGAACGTGACGCCGTCGAGGACCTGGTTGCCCCCGTACGCTTTTCTGATCTCATGGACGCGCAGCATCGTGGTCGCTCCTGGTGGCTTTCGCCCCGGCTGGCCTGCGTGCAGGGCCGAGGCGGCGGTCCGGCGCGGCCAGCCGGGCGCGTGCCGGGCGCGCGACACCGTCGTCTACGCGCGAGTTGATCGGATCGTCAGAAGGTGCCGGAGTGTGCCCGGGACGCGGCGCCCGCGCTCGTCCGGCCGGCCAGTCGGCGTCGGCACCCGGGCCGACGGCCGGACCTCGCGGCCTGGCCAGATCTCGTCGGGCCGCGTCGCGCGCGGCCAGCTACGAAGTATACCAGAATGTTCTGGATCACCCCGCCCGACAGCCTCGCAATGACCGGTCCGACGAGGGCCGGTCGCCCCGTATCGGACCGGTTCGCGTGCTCGATCGCTCGTCGCGCCCGGACCTAGCGTCGCGCCAGCTTGTCCAGGATCTCGACGGTCTCCTCGGGCGCGGTGTAGTGCAAGTTGTGCCCGGTGTTCAGCTCGAAGTACGTCCAGCGCGGGTCGTGCTTGACGCGCTCGGCGCGCTCGGCCTGGTGGCTGCCGGGCTCCTTGCCGATCGTGCAGTAGACGAACGCGCGCGGCAGGGTCGTCTCGCCACGGGTCAGCCGGACGGGCGTGGTCATCGTCTTGATCGGCATCGGGCGGCGGCGCGGCCGGGCCCACTCGACGATCGCGGCCGGCTGGTCGGGCGGCGCATCGCCGGGCGGGACCTTCCAGCCGTCGCCCTCGCGTCGGGCCTGCTCCTGGATCTGTTCGAGACGACCGGGCCAGCGGCTCGCGCTCGAGTCGCCGTCCGATGGCGTGGCGGCGTCGAGGTAGACGAGCTGCTGGAGCCGCTCCGGGCAGCGGTCGGCCACGCCGGTGATGACGTTGCCGCCGTACGAGTGGCCGACCAGGATCACGTCGTTCAGGTCCTCGAAGAACAGGACGTTGACGACGTCCTGGACGTGGGTGTCCAGGGTGACCTCCGGCGAGGAGAGGTGCGAGCGGTCGCCGAGGCCGGTCAGGGTGACGGCGAAGACGTCGTGTCCGGCCTTCCTGAGCATCGGCACGACGAACTTATTCCAGGACCTGGCGCCACCCCAGGCGCCGTGCACGACCACGAACGCTGCCATGAAGACCTCCCGCGCGGTGCGGTTCTCAGCTTCTGTTCACCTGTCGATCATACCCAGCGGCGCCCCGCCCGATCGGCAGGTGGACGCTCAGGAGACGCCAAGCAGCTTCGGGAGGCCGGCGATCGAAGGCAGCAGATGGGTGTGCGGCGTCGCGCCGAGCGTCCCGATTCCGTGCGCACCGCTCAGCACGCCGACCACCCAGCCGGCCCGCGCGTTCGAGGCCGCCTGGAGGTCCAGCGGGGTGTCGCCGATCACGGCGACCCGGCCGACGTCGAACACGCGCAGGTCCATCATCGCCTGGTAGATCAGGTACGGCGCCGGCCGACCGGCCGGGGCGTCGTCGCTAGCGTAGACCCGGTCGAACAGGTCCGACCAGCCCAGGCGCCGCACCAGCAGGTCGACCACGCCGCGCTCGAAGCCGCTGGTCAGCGCGACCTTGATGCCGGCCGCCCGCAGCGCCGCGACGGCCGCGCCGGCCCCCTCGATCTCGCGGACCGGGCCGGACTCGTACTCGCGGCGCAGGGCGGCCTCAAAGGCCGTGAGCGCCTTCTCGGCAATCGCGCTCGTCTGCTCGCCCGGGCGCGCCCGGGCGGCCAGCTCCTCGAAGACCGCCCGCTTGCTGGCGCCGCGCCGGGCGGCCAGGTCGTCCTCGGTGAACGGGATGTCGAACTCGGTGAGCGCCAGGCGGTAGGCGACCAGGACGGCGCCTTCCTCCTTCATGGCGGTGCCGGCGAAGTCGGAGACGACGAGCTCGGGTAGCACGGCGGCGGCCCCCTTCAGCATGCTGCCAGGCTTACGAACGGTCGCTGGCGACGCCGCAGGATAGCAGGCACGAGCGGTTCGAGGCGCCGATCTGGTGTGACCGGGCTGCCCGGCGACCGTTACGCTTGTGACGGAACGGTTGGCCCGGCTGCCACGCGCCCTTTACAATGCGGCACGCTGAGGCTGGTATTCCGAGCGGGCTTCCGCACGCGGCGCCGGCCCCTCGCCTGGTCGTCGCTCGGAATCTCGCTCCCAGACAAGGGGCGAGACCCATGGCGACGCGGTTCGCGAAGCTGCCCATCATCGCCTGCGCGTGCCTGATCGC
>Ga0075420_100002177_pt1 | contig 16948 bp, 14 predicted proteins | sample SoiMetdeltSBSDD4_FD_75296 | JGI IMG/M metagenome (GOLD analysis project Ga0075420, IMG submission 75296) | Bulk soil microbial communities from a Populus tree surrounding site in Tennessee, USA - Soil MetaG P. deltoides SBSDD4 | ecosystem: Environmental > Terrestrial > Soil > Tree plantation... | reverse complement strand
TACGTCCGCGTTGCGGCCGGCGTCACGTCAGATGATTTCACCGAGCTCCCGAGCTTCCCGATGGCAAGAGTTGGATTGGGTGCGGAATTCACCTTGCCGCCTGGCTCTTCCGGGTTTCCGGGAATCAGCCGTGCGCACTCGACCTGGGGCATGCGAGTGGAGGCGTCGGCGGAACTCTTCAATGCCGCTGCCTACGACGCGGGCCGGCGCGACGGCCTCGCCGCGTTCGCGAGGGTGAGCCTCGGGCTCGTCCATCGCTTCTGAGCCGCCTCAGGTCGTCGCCCCTGTTGATGCCGACGACACGAGGCGCGCGTACTTCGCCATCACACCGGTCGCGAAACGCGGCGTCGGCGATTGTTGCGTGGCCAGACGGGTTGTCACCTCCCGATCGCTCAGCTCCACCGACAAGCGGCGAGCCGCGATGTCGATGGTGATCCGATCGCCCTCCCGCAGAGCCGCGATCGGACCGCCGCGGGCAGCCTCCGGAGCGACGTGTCCGACCATCAAGCCGCGCGTGGCGCCCGAAAACCGCCCATCTGTGACGAGCGCGACCGAATCGCTGAGGCCCGCGCCGACAATCGCCGCCGTAACCGCCAGCATCTCTCGCATGCCCGGTCCCCCGCTCGGCCCCTCGTAGCGGATGACGACGACGTCGCCTGGCTGAATGCTTCCAGCGCTGACCGCGTCGAACGCGAGCTCCTCGTTGTCGAATACGCGTGCCGGACCCGTGTGCGTTCGTGCCGCGTAGCCTGCCACCTTGACCACCGCGCCGTCCGGCGCCAGGTTGCCTGAAAGGATCACGAGACCACCGGTCGGCGACAGCGGGTTCGAGAGAGGCCGCACGACCTGCTGGTTCGGCGCCTCGCTCGCGTCGCGCGCGTGATCTCCGATCGTTCGTCCTGTAACCGTCATCGCATCATCGCGGAGGATGCCCCCCTCCAGCAGCCGCCGGATCACGAGGGGGATGCCTCCGGCACGATAGAGATCCGTGGCGACGAAGCGCCCGCCGGGCTTGAGATCGGCCAGCAGCGGAACCTGCGCGCTGATGCGGTCGAAGTCGGCGAGGTCGAGCTCAACGCCGGCCTCTCTCGCTATAGCCAGCAGGTGCAACACGGCGTTCGTCGATCCGCCTGTCGCGGCAACCGCAGCGATTGCATTCTCGATCGCCGGGCGCGTCAGGATCTGACGTGGCCGCAGGCCGCGCTTCAGCATGTCCATCACGAGGCGTCCGGCTTCGCGAGCGACCTCGCCCTTGCGCCCGTCCGTTGCCGGCACACTCGCGCTGCCGAACGGCGAGATGCCGAGACACTCGCACACCGTGGCCATCGTGTTTGCGGTGAATTGCCCACCGCAGGCGCCAGCACCTGGACATGCGTGGCGCTCGAGGTCATCGAGCTCCGGTGCGCTCAACTTACCGGCCACATGCGCGCCCACCGCTTCGAACACGTCCTGGATGGTGACGTCACGGTCGTTCCAGCGCCCCGGCTCGATCGATCCGCCATAGAGAACCAGGCCGGGAATGTCGAGCCGTGCCAGCGCCATCACGGCGGCGGGAACGGTCTTGTCGCAGCCGACGAGCACGATGAGGCTGTCGAAGAGATTGCCGCGCGCCACCAGCTCGATGGAATCCGCGATCACTTCGCGGCTGACGAGCGAGGTGCGCATGCCTTCGCAGCCCATGGTGATGCCATCGGAGATGGAAATCGTGTTGAACTCGAGCGGCGTCCCGCCTGCCTGCCGCACGCCTTCCTTCACGTGAACCGCCAGATCCCGCAAGTGATAGTTACAGGGACCGATCTCGATCCAGGTGTTGGCCACCCCAACCAGCGGCCGCTCGAGATCGCTGTCGCTGAGCCCGGTTGCCCTGAGCATCGCTCGCGCCGGCGCGCGGCGAACGCCGTCAGTCAGAAGGCCGCTTCGCCATTTCAGTGGGTGTGTAGACACGGGGAGAGTGTGCCACGGATCACGACGAACCGTGAACGGCCGCAACGTTTTACGGCATCAGGCTACCGGTGACTTCGGCCCGCGTACAGCTCCGATTTGGATGCGCCCCGGTCGGGATGCTCATCGTCCTGCGGCCGCTCCTCGATCAGCTGATCGTCCGACGCGGTGTGAAAGGACAGGACGGTCCAATCCGGTCCGGCCGGCGTCACGGGCCGGTGCCAGACATTCGGAGGGATCGACAGCGCCGAGGAGCTGTCACCATTCTTCGCAGGCAACACGTTCGAGCGCCAGCGTGAATCGTCCCAGGTCCACATGTCGCCGGTGCCTGCGTACGAAACCATTCGCTGGCGGCTGTTGGGGTGCCGCTCTGCGCCGGTCGAGATTCCGCCGCGCAGGACGAATACCCAGGCTGACTTCACGTCCGCAGGAAGATCTCGATAGACAGGCAGTGGGATGGAGGCCCAGGTCATCTGGAGGTCTGATTGCTCACGCAGACGGGTCTGGGCGTCGGTCACGATCGCCGGCAGAGCCGTCTCGCGCATGGCCCCGTCGATCGCGCGCCTCAGATGGTCGAGGATTTCTGGTTCAGTCATGGCTCCACTCTATCGAGCGTCGCTCGACTCATGACGGCCAATGGCGCCGTGGATATCTGCGCAGCGGACATAACTCTGTACCTGCGCAGACAAGTGAAGCGCCAGAACTCAGGAATATGCGATTGGCGGGGGATTTCGCGCTGGCATGCACCCTGAAATACACGTGTGCAGCGCCTTCGAGATTAAACCTTGGCCGGTCTCACGAGGCGTCAGACGAGGGGATCCGACCGCCTCTCCCGGATCCCCTCAGTCGCAACCGCCGATCTACGGGACGCAGATCGTCGCGGATCTCTCCGGACGCGGATGGTCGCCTCTAAGAAGTTCTTCGAGCAACGAGCGACGGACCACGAACCACGGACATCGTCAGCGACTTACTTCCACGTATACCCAACCCCGAACTTGATTTCAGGACTGTCGATCGTTCCGACCTTGAATTCGACGAACAGGCCACGACGGTGCTCGACGCCGAGCAGAATGTTGAATCCACCCTTCGGGTCGGTGTCGTTTTCGGTGTCGACGATATTGAGGGCGGGACCGGCGCCGGCGTAGAACTGCCAGGGCTGGGATGTGGGGAAGAAATACGCGAACTCGAAATTGAACGCGATGACGGTCACGTCGTCACCCAGGCCGATCTCGGCGTTGGGACGGAACCGGAGACGATCAACAAGCGGCGCGGTCTGCGCGTGAGCGCCGAAGTAGAACTGATCGGGATCGATCGAAACACCGGCGCGCACGCCGTAATCCTGCGCGGACGCTGGTGAGGCCAGCCCAACAGTAATTACCAGACACGTCAGGCCGAAAACGGCCGTCTTCCACCGCAGCATCAGTGACTCCTCCTCGCTAGAAGACCACCCTCTGTTTGTCGGCCGTTCTACCGATTCGGTATAGAACGTCTGGCTCTCGCCAGACATTGCACCGCTACGAGGCTGTAAATATCAGAACCACGGGTGGGCGGATGTGGCACGTCGCGTGAGTATCAGTCGGGCACTGGGCACCCGTCGAAAGGCGACCGCGACCTTACATCAGGAGCTGGGATGGAGAACACGGCAGTCAGGATTCGTTTGTGGCGTGAAGGGATGTTCACCTGTCACTTGTGCACCGAGGGATATCCCCACCTGCGCGTTTCCGCGAACAAGGAGGTTGTCGTCGAAGAAGTGGTGACGACCTGGCTGCAGGCTTGTGAACGTGCGCTGACACTGCAGGAGGTAGCGAAGAGAACCCTGGAGAAAGTCGACAGTCGGGCCGCGGTTTGCTGACGACGGGATGTGGACGCGGCCTGGGTGCCGCGTCCACAATTTTCCTGCTTACTCTTCCTGCATGAACGGGTACTTGTAATCGCGCGGCGGCGCGAATGTCTCCTTCACCGTCCTCGCACTCACCCACCGGACGAGATTCAATTTCGAACCCGCCTTGTCGTTCGTGCCGGATCCGCGGGCCCCACCGAATGGCTGCTGCCCGACGACCGCGCCGGTCGGCTTGTCGTTGATATAGAAGTTGCCGGCTGCGTTGCGGAGCGCGCTCAGCGCCTGACGAACCGCGCTGCGGTCACGCGCAAAGACGGCGCCGGTGAGCGCGTATGGTGACGTCCGATCGACGGTCGCCAGCGTGTCCTCCCACTTGCCGTCGGGATAAACGTACGCCGTGACCACCGGCCCGAAGATCTCCTCGCACAGGAGGCGATAGGCCGGATCGGAGGTTTCAATCAGCGTGGGCTCGATAAAGTAGCCGGTCTCGCCCTTCGCCGTGCCGCCCTGCAGCACCTTGGCGTTCTTCTTCGCATCGTCCAGGTACTCGCTGATGCGGACGAACGCTTTCTTGTCGATGACCGCGCCCATGAAGTTGCGGAAGTCCTGCACGTCGCCCATCTTGATATCGCGCATCATCGCGACGGTGCGATCCTTGACCTCGCTCCACAGCGACTGCGGCACGTAGACGCGGCTTGCGGCCGAGCACTTCTGGCCCTGATACTCGAAGCCGCCGCGGGCGATCGCTACGGCCACCTCCTGCGGATCGGCGGACGGGTGAGCGACGATGAAGTCCTTGCCGCCGGTTTCCCCGACGAGACGCGGATAGGAGCGATAGCGGCCGATGTTCTCGCCCACCTTCTTCCACATGCTGTTGAACACTTCCGTGCTGCCGGTAAAGTGCACCCCGGCCAGTTCCGGCGAGTCCAGCAGGACGCTCGTGATCTGCCTCGCCTCCCCCGGAACGAAATTGATCACGCCGGGCGGCATCCCTGCCGCTTCGAGCACGCGCAGCGTGTAGTAGCTGCTGAGCATGGCGCTCGACGCCGGCTTCCAGATCACCGTGTTGCCCATCAGCGCGGGAGCGGTCGTCAGGTTGCCGCCGATCGCCGTGAAGTTGAACGGCGTGATGGCGTACACGAAGCCTTCGAGGGCCCGGTACTCCATCATGTTCCACATGCCCGGGCTGCTGACCGGCTGCTCGTGGTAGAGCTCCTGCGCGAAATAGGCGTTGAAGCGCCAGAAGTCGATCATCTCGGACGCCGCGTCGATTTCTGCCTGGAACGCGGTCTTCGATTGTCCGAGCATCGTGGCGGCATTGATCGTCGGGCGCCACGTCGTCGCCAGCAGCTCGGCCGCGCGAAGCAGCACAGCCGCCCGATCCTCCCAGGGCCAGCTCGCCCACTCGCGTCGTGCTTCGGCCGCGGCGGCAATTGCCTGCTGAACGTGTTCCGGCCCCGCGAGGTGATACTCGGCCAGCACATGCCGATGGTCGTGCGGCATCACCGTCTTCTCGGTGCGGCCTGTCCGGATCTCGCGGCCACCGATGACAATCGGGATGTCAATCTTCTCGCCGGCCATCGACTTGAGGCGGGCCTTCAGTTCAGCGCGCTCGGGCGATCCGGGCGCATACGAGCGATTGGGGTCGTTGTGCGGCGCGGGTACACGGCGCACACCGGCAAATGCGGCGTTCATGGTCAAGGCGTCCGCAGGGGACTTCTGTGCGGTTTCGCCGGTCACGGCTGTGGTCGGTGCAGTCGGTGCAGTTGAAGACATGAGTTACATCCTGATGTAGGCCGAAACGCCGATTCTATCCTATAGTGGGTGGCGCCCCTCCGGCCATGCAGGATCTGACCACCGGCTCGTTGACCCGCCACCTGCTGAAAACCTCCAGCTTCATGCTGTTCACGATGGTCTTCCAGACCCTCTATTTTCTGGTCGATCTGTATTGGGTCGGACGGCTGGGCAAGGAAGCGGTGGCGGCGGTCAGCATCGCCGGCAACCTGACCTTCATCGTCCTGGCAATCACCCAAATGCTGGCCGTCGGCACGACGACGCTCGTCTCTCATGCGGCGGGGCGAAAGGACCGTGAGCGCGCCAACGTCGTGTTCAACCAATCGCAGGTCCTGGCAGTGATCGTCGGGCTGCTGTTTCTCGTGGTCTCGATGACGTTTCGCACGGCGTACGTGCGGATGGTCAGCGCAGATCCGGAAACGGCGGCGCTGGCCGCCGACTACCTCCTGTGGTTTCTCCCGGCGATGTCGCTGCAGTTCGGCATAGTGGGGATGGGCGCGGCGCTGCGTGGCGTCGGCAATTTCAAACCCGGGATGATCGTGCAGACAGCCACCGTGATCATCAACATGATCCTCGCGCCATTCCTGATCTTCGGGTGGGTCACCGGCCATGCGATGGGTGTGGCTGGCGCGGCAATCTCGACGCTGGTCGCCATCATCATCGGAACGGTCTGGCTGGCCACCTACTTTCGCGACGCCGATTCTTTCCTGCACTTCCACGCGGATGAGTGGAAGCCACAGATGAACCTGTGGGGCCAGATGCTGAAGATTGGGCTGCCGGCCGGAGCGGAGTTCGGCCTGATGGCGGTCTATCTGATGATCGTCTACACGGTGACGCGGCCGTTCGGTGCGGCTGCACAGGCGGGCTTCGGCATCGGACTGCGACTCGTGCAGGCGGGCTTCTTGCCCGTGGTGGCGCTCGGCTTTTCAGTGGCGCCGGTTGCCGGTCAAAACGTGGGCGCAGGCAAACCCGAGCGAGTGAAGGCGGCGTTTCGAACCGCCGTCCTGCTGGCGGCCGCGGCCATGGTCATGTTTGCCACGCTGTGTCACTTCGCCGCAAGCGCGATGATCTCGGTGTTCTCGAACGATCCGAACGTGATCGCCGTCGGCACCGAGTACCTCCTCATCGTCTCGTGGACGTTCGTCGCGTCCGGCGTCATCTTCGTTGCGTCGAGCATGTTTCAGGCGCTCGGCAACACGGTGCCACCACTCATCTCCTCGATCACGCGGCTGCTGATCGTGGCGATCCCGGTGCTGCTGCTCGCCCGCCTGCCAGGATTCGAGCTCCGCTGGATTTGGTACATCTCGGCGGCCGCCGTGGCGCTGCAGATGGCATTCAACCTTCTGCTGCTGCGGCGCGAGTTCGGCCTGCGGCTGGGACCGATGACGGCGCACGTTCAAGAGGCCGCACCGTAATCGGACGTTCAGAGATATTTCCAGTTCCGGCTCTTGCCTTCTGCCATCCAGGCGACCGCGGTATCGAGCCGCTTCTGGCGTGTGCGATCGGTCTTCGCTTCGGTCAGCCATTCGACGTAGTCGCGCCGGTTGCTCGGGCTGAACGCGTCGAATGTCCGTCGCGCATGCTTGTTGCCCTTCAGCGCGGCCTCGAGATCAGCAGGCACCACGAGCGCCTTCTTCCCTGCCGGACGTTTCCGGACGACCTTCACCCCTTCATCGTTCAGCGCCGCAGCCTTCTTGATGTAGCCCGACAACGTGCGGTCCGCCGGGAGATCGTCCAGGGACGCGATCCGGCCGAACTGCCCCATCGCATCCCGCTCTCCGCTACCGTTCAGCACGAGGCTCTCCTTCCAGAAACCGAAGGCACAGTGCTTCTTGAAGGACGCCATGCTGCACAGCATTCCTTTGTGCAGGAAGTGCGGAAAACTCCACTTCATCGTCTCCTCGACTTCCGGGACCGCCGCGTGTACGAGCTTCCGGATGTGGCGAAGAATCGGCTTGGCAAAGTCTTCCGACTTGCTGATGTAGTCGTCGATGCGCTGATCTCGCTTGCCCATGTATAACTCCTTGGCGCAAATCCTAGCCCTGGTGTGGGGAGGGTGCTTCTCCAAAATTGCGGTGGGAGGTTGGACGGAGGGGACGGAGGGAACGGAACGAGCTTCAAAAACGGAGGCGCGGAGACACGGAGGTGCGTGCTATTTAGATGCCGTGGAAGGCGAACGGCAGCCTGGCTCCGCCAGGCTGGTGGAGAGACAGGCGAGCGGGAATTCGAACGCCCTTCAAGAATCCCGCGGCGCTCGAATTCCCGGTCGCCTGTCTCTCCACCCGTGCGCAAGCGCGCGGCCGTTCGCCCTCCGTGTCTCCGTGTCTCCGCTTTTGACGCTTGGTCCGTGTCCTCAGTCCCCTCCGTCAGTTCCGCTCCCTCGCGAAGCGCCCGCAGCCACGGTATTCGCTCGTATCGGCAGTGACGCGGACGATGACGTCGAAGCGCTCGCCGCTCGTCCGGTCGATGCACTCTCCCGATGTCCGCTCGATTCTGATCGTACGGCCTTCGCTCGATTGCTCGATCACATCACCAGCGGCGCCGTCTGCCGGAAACGTCGACCGTGTCTTGCCATCGTCGAACACGATGCCCGATCCCTTGTCGATCTCGAGCGTCCAGGCGGGATTCTGGCCGGCCGCGCGGAAGTCGACGCCTCTGAGCCTGGCCTCTTCCCAGGGCACCGCGGCGGGCTCATTGACGCAGCCGGCGTGCGACTCACCTGGGGCTTCGGTCGACGCCTGACCGTTGCGCTCGCGAAAGGTGAACTTGCCGTCCGTGAAGTGAACGCCGGAGGTCGAGGGGATCTGGGGAAGAGACAGCGTGCGATCGCCGATGAAGAGCCAGACGCGCTCGGGCTCGAAGCGCGCGACGAAGCGATAACCGCCGTCACAGCGATACGCATGTGTGGAGCCCGCCAGCGACACCCGCTCCGCCGGGCGGGAGCAGGCGAGCTCCATCGCGATCAGGATCGTGGCTGCGAGAACCGTGCACGGGGCCGGGACGCGCACGCTGTACCTCTTGTGCCGATTAGCGCCCGGCCTTGAGCTCCGCCGCGATCGACGCCAGCAGCTTACGTTCTTCACTCGAAACCTTGCCGATGCCAAGAAGGCCACCCGAGGCCGCGGCAATTTCTTCGCAATACTTGACGAGATCCTCGGCGCTCAGGCTCGCGGTATTCGCCGATTGCCCAGACATGACGGCGCTGATGAGCCGCATCGCGCGAGTGAAGACGGCTTCCGATGGCTGCCTGTCGAGCCAATCCGCGAGCTGGCGATCGGCACCGCTTCCGGCGGTGATCCCCCTCGCACGCGCCAGATCGACAACCATCTTGCGCTCCTGCGCGCTGACCCCGCCCTCAGCCCACGCAACGCGGACGAGCGGAATCAGGGGCAGCAGAGGGACAGTTTCCGGCGTGAACCCGAGCGTCTGCAGTTCGTCGAGCAATGCGGGGTCGCTGAGGCCTGTCGAGGCGCCCAGATCCTTGCGCGCCTTGGCGGCGGCATCCACCGCGCGCATCTTCTCGATCAGCTCACGATCCTTCTTGCGGAAATAATCTTCTTCCAACGCACGGCCGCGATCGGCCAACGGATTGTCTTCGGTCATCCAGGATTCTCCTCGAACAATGACGTGCCGCTGAACCGGCGCGCTACGACCCGCCCGAGCCCGCGCTGGTCGGCGCACCGCCGGTAGTGGCAGGCTTCGGCATGTCGTTCCAGTTCAGCACGGAGTTGAACACCATGTTGAACTCGCCGTGATTCTGCCAGCGATAGATCGGATTGTTGGCGAACAGGAGCACACGGCCCTTGCCGTTGAACCCGCCAGGCACGTCGACGGCGAACGGCCGCTGACGGATCTCGGCGGCGCCGCGCATCAAGCCGCTCAGGACCGCTTCGTCGCCGCCGACATAACGCGCGAGCACCGATCCCTGATCGGGCTGGCCGACGCTCATCAGAGGACCACCAAGGTACTTGATGGGCATGATCCGCTCGCTGTAGCCGTAGAACACCGGGTGATCGAGCCGGAGAACCTCCGCGTTGACGAGCGGCCGTGGCGCATAGAACTGCGCCGATGTCGCGCCGGACGCGTCAACGGTTCGCGCGAACCCCAGTTCGGTCGGGAACCTGACGGCATTCCCCATCGCGATCACGGTTCCGCCGGCTTCGAGGAATCGTGCAACGGCGTCGACGCCTTCGCCGCCGATTCCGCCGGTGATGTCCGGCGATTCCCCATACATGCCGAGGAACTTGTACTTCGTGCCCTTCATATAAGGAACCGGCTTTGCCGCCGGCGGCTGGAACACCGCCTGACGATTCAGGTTCTGCGTAGGCAGCAGCAGCACGTCGTAATCCGCGCGGAGGTTTCCTTTCGTCAGGCGCTCCTTGTAAATCAGATCGTAGGGGATGCCGAACTTGTCGAACGTGAAGCGCACCCAGCCGATCTCCTGCGTGCCATTCCACGACGTGAACATCGCGATACGCGGCGCATCCGCATCGTGGGACTCGACGGCCGGCACGGTTGCCAGCGCTGCGCCGGTCAGGCCGAACTCTTCGACAGCCGCGCGTACCGCCGTCAGATCGGCAGGAGGGGTGACGATGAAAGAGCCGGCCGGGAATTCGACGCCATCAGCCTTGAAGCTCTTCTCGGCGATCTTCATGGGCACTGTGCGCAGCTTGTAGCGGAAGGCCACCATGTTGTTCGAACCGTAGTGCGCAACCGCGAGGCCGGCGCTGCCCGTCCCACTGACCTTCCCCTTCAAGGCCACTTGTTTCACCGGCGTCGTCGGCACAGTGAGAATCGCCTTGTCCTTGATCTCCTTCACGTCCACCATCATCGTCAGCCCCATCGTCCAGCCGCTGTCGTCGTAGGTACGGAGCGTTGGATCGGGATACTGCTGGCGCTCGAGCAGATTCTTGGCGAGACGGCCGTACGGCTGATCGCGCTTGATGACGTACGAGCCGGCCGGGAACGTCCCGTCGGTGGTCTTGATCTCGGCGGTCGCCTGACCGATCTCGATGCGCTGGATCCGGAGAATGTTCACCAGCTCGGCGACACGAGTCATCTCGCGCTGCACCGGAATCACATAGCCATGTGGCGGATCGTTCTTGCCGGCGTCGATCGAGTTCTGTGTCTTGCGGTAGAAGTTGTCGACGACGAGGTTTGGGAACATCGACGTGAGCTGAAGACCGCTCAGCACACCCGTCTGCATGTAGTTGGTGTTGTTCCGCCGCGAAAAGTTGTTGGCCGCGCCAGGAGGAATCGGAATGCCGCGATACCACTCGCGCTGCTGGGCGCCGCCTCGTCCGCTTCCCGCAGTGGCGCCACGCCCGGCGGCGCCGCGTCCACCATCGCCCTGCTCGCCGCCTCCGCCCCCCTGACCTTCCTGCGCCGGCGCGTCGGGCGGCGTGTCGCCGCCGCTACCGCGCGCGCCTCGTCCTCCCTCACGTCCTGCACCCTGCGCCGCACCTTCGCGCCCACCGCGACCCCCACGGCCAGCGCCCTCACGGCCACCGCCCTCTCGGCCACCGCCCTCGGCCGCCGCCGTTCCACGGCCACCGGGACCGCTCTCACGCCCCGACTGCGTTTCGTACATGCGCATCATGCCGTTGTGGTTGTAAGCGACCGAGCCGAGGTACCCGGGCGACCAGCCATCCATGAAGGCATGCGTGTACACACCGGGCATGCCCCACTTCGTCATCTGCGCCAGCTCGAAGTTCGAGAAGAACGGCAGTTCCGTGAAGAGAATGGGATCGAGATTCGGGTTCTGCGGCGGACCGCCACTGTAGGTGTAGAGCAGCGGCAGCGACTCATGCAGGTCGTGCATGATCGGCGGATGCGCGCTGAAGTACCACTCGCCGAGCGCGCGCATCGACACCTGCGACAGGTTTATGTCGCGATTGTTGTCGTGATAGACGTACTTGCCCCAGTACGGAATCCCAGCGCCACCACGGCCACCACCGCCGCCGCCACCGGCACCACCCGCAGGAGGCGCGTCGCCGGCCTGCTGCTCTTCCTGCTGGCGGTAGAACCAGTCGACATTGCGATCGCGGCCGTCGGGATCGGCAACGGGCGTCACCGACACGATGACGTTGTCGCGGATCTGGCGGATGAGCGGAGAGGTTTCCGTGGCGAGGCGATACACCAGCTCCATCAACATTTCTGACGGCCCTGTCTCGCCGCTGTGAAGACCGCCCATCAGGTGGTAGTGCGGCTTCGTCGTCGTGACGAGCTGCCGGATTTGTTCCGGCGTCTGACCGCGAGGATCCGCGATCTTCGCCAGGTTCTCCCGATTCTGCTGGAGATTCGTGATGTTCTCGTCCGACGACACCCAGACCACGACCAGCTCGCGATCCTCGTCGGACTTCCCGATGGTCTCGACCTTCACCCGCGGCGTTGCTGCCGCCAGCGCGCGGTAGTACTTCAGGATGTCTTCGTAGTAGGTCAGCTTACCGGGAGCGCCGATGTGATATCCCAGCACGTCCTTCGGCATCGGGATACCAGGCACTCGGGGAAGATGATCGACCAGCGGACTGATGAAGTACGGCTGCGTCGTCCATTCCTTGACGGACTTGGCGAAATCCTCGTCCTGCGTCTGAGCCGGATCGCGCGTGTCGGTCACCATCTGCTGTGCCGGCAGCGTCAGCGCCGTCAACAGCAGGCCAGCGCTCACGACGAACATCCATCGTCGCCATCGGACGAGACTTGCAACGCTCATCAGGATCTACTCCTTGGGTCCGGGAATTCTACTTCACACGGGGGTTTACACGACGGTTCAGTACGGGGGTTCACTGCGGGGGTTCACAACGGGGGTTCACCACGAGGGTTCACCACGAGGGTTCACCACGAACGTTCACGTGGGGGTTCCGGTCGTGGGGTGTTCGCGGTGTTGAGTCGACGGCAGCGTGACTTCGAAGCGGGCTCCCTCGCCGGGCGCTGAGACCACGGACACGGTTCCGCCGTGAGCCTGGACGATGGCACGTACCAGGCTCAGGCCGAGACCCAGGCCTCGCTCGGCGCGGCTCTTGTCGCCTCGATACAGCCGATCCCAGATTCGCGGCAAATCGTCGGGCGTGATGCCTCGACCGGTGTCGCGCACCTCGATCGCGGCGCCGGTGCTGGTTCGTTTGACGGCGAGATCGACGCGCCCGCCGCGCGGCGTGTACTTGACCGCGTTGTCCACCAGGTTGGCCAGAACCTGACGCATGCGGTTGCTGTCGAGTTCGACGACCGCTTCGTCGAGAGGCTCGGCGTGGAGCGCCACGCCTTTGTCCTCCGCCACGTCCTCATACAGGTCGATGGTATTGCGCACCAGCTCTGCCACGTTGACCGGTTCGACCTGCAGTCGCATCGTTCCGGTTTCCGCTTCCGAAATGTCCATCAGCGTGTTCAGCATCGTGACGACACGATCGGATTCTTCGAGACAATCTGCGAGCGCTTCGCGCAGGACGGCCGGGTCGTCAGGCGACTGCAGCGCCGTTTCGGCAATGCTGCGCATCCGCATCATCGGTGTTCTCAGGTCGTGGGCGACGTTGTCGAGCGCTCCGCGCATCCCGCTGATCAACGCCTGAATCCGGTCGAGCATCGCGTTGAACAGGAGGCTGAGCTGATCGAGCGCGTCCCCGGTGTCTCGCGCGTGGACCCGTGACTCGATCCGGCCGGTCCGCATGATTTGACGAACCGTGGCAATCAGGTCGCGAACGGGCTGCAGCGCCGACGACGTGAAGACGGCGCCCGCGGCGAGCCCGATGAAGACCAGGGAGAGGAAGTCGAGCAACAGGACTGTGCGGAAGCGCCGCAACAAGTCGTTGCGCCGCGCGGTGCTCTTGCCCACCTGAAACAACGTGCCGTCACCGAGGCGGACGGTCAGCACATCCAGAGCGTCGCCGCGATCGCCCTGCAACGTGGCCCACCGCTGTTGTCCGCTCAGTTCGGGGGTCGCCAGCTGCGACAGGTCGAAGCCGCGCCAGTCGTTCGGCGCGTTGAGAAACACGGCAGCCCCGAAGGGTCCGACCGCGCGGACGAACAAGGGCTCATAACCGGCGGCCGCCTGGCTGGAACGGATGGCGGACCCGACCGCCGCCTCCCCTCCCCGACGCCACGCCGCCGCGTACTCGTTGACCGTCGTCTCGATGATCTCGTGGTCGAACTGGCGAAGGGCAGCCGAGAGCAGGAGGTAGGTCAGGACGATCAGGGCGAGAGAGCTGCTGACGAAGATCGCGGCATACCAGACGGCCAGACGCAGGCCAAGCGTGCGCCTGAGGCCGTCACGCCACGAGAACATAGCCAATCCCCCGGACGGTCTGCAGCATCTTCCGATCAAAATCCTTGTCGATCTTTTCGCGAAGACGAAACACCAACACATCAACGACGTTCGTGCGCGGATCGAAGCTGTAGTTCCAGACGTGCGACAGGATCATCGTTTTCGACACCACGCGTCCGGCGTTGCGCATCAAGTAGTCCAGCAGCGCGAACTCGCGCGGCCGGAGTTCCTCGATGTCGCGCCCTGCGCGCGTTACCTTCCTGGTGATCAGATCCAGCGTCAGATCGCCAACCACGAGCCTGTTCGAATCCGTCACGCCTGTCGCCCGCCGGATGAGCGCCTGCACGCGCGCCAGCAATTCGGAGAACGCGAACGGTTTGGTCAGATAGTCGTCGCCACCGGTCTGAAGCCCCTTGACCCGGTCGTCGACCGAGTGTTTCGCGCTCAGGATGATGACCGGCGTCCGAATCTTCTTTTCCCGCATCCGCTGGATCAGCGACAACCCGTCCAGCCGAGGCAGCATGAGATCCACGATCGCCACGTCGTAGGGTTCAGTGGTGGCCAGGTGCAGGCCGGTCTCCCCGTCCGCTGCGTGATCCACGGCGAACCCCGCTTCCTTGAAGCCCTTCATCAGGAAGCCCGCAATGGTCAGGTCGTCTTCGACGATCAGGACGCGCATTGTCCAAATGATTCTATGTCTTCGCTGCCGTGGTTCGTGGCCCGTGGTCCGTGTCTCGTCGACCGTCACGCGTACGACAGACGTTCGGCGAGACACGGACTACGAACCACGGACCACGGCAGCCGAAGCGCGCTGGGCTCTGCGCGCGAGGGCGGAACATTACACAGCTGTAATGTTCCAGAAAGCCGCCAGTAATCTCCCCACCGTATCTTGAATACATGAAGCGCCGAGCAGTAGCGCTCTCAGGGAACAGACCGAAGGAGATTACCGAGATGAATTCGACACCAAGAGTCAAAGCAGGGCTGGCAGCAGGCGCCCTTCTCTTGACTGGCTCATTGATTGGCTGGAGCGCAGCAGCCGGCGGGGCGGCGAGCGCCGCTCCCGCGCCAGGCGCTCCGGCAACCGCGACCGTGGCGGAAAGCGCCGCGAGCCGCACCATTGGGGGGGCTGTGGACTCCTACGCCTCCGTCGTCGAGAAGGTTTCGCCGGCGGTCGTCACGATCCGCTCCGAGCGGCGGGTCAGCCGCGTCAGCGCGCAGGGCAACCCGTTCGGTGACGACTCCCCATTCCGCGATTTTTTCGGCGAGCGGTTCGGCAGACCGGATCCGCAGCCTCGTCGTGAAGCGGGACTCGGGTCGGGCGTCATCGTCCGTCCTGATGGCTACATCCTGACGAACCATCACGTAGTCGACGGCGCCACGACGGTGAAAGTGGACCTGAACGACGGCCGCACGCTCGACGCGAAGGTCATCGGGTCGGACGCCGCGAGCGATCTCGCGGTGATCAAGGTCGACGGCTCGAATCTCGCCACGATGACGCTGGCCGATTCGAACAACGTCCGCGTCGGTGACGTCGCCCTGGCGATCGGCAACCCGCTCGGCGTGGGCCAGACCGTGACGATGGGGATTGTCGGCGCGAAGGGGCGCGCGACGGGCCTCGGCGATGGCAGCTTCGAGGACTTCATCCAGACCGACGCACCGATCAACCGAGGCAACTCCGGTGGTGCGCTGGTGAGCACGCGCGGTGAGTTGATCGGGATCAACTCCCAGATTCTGTCGCCCTCCGGTGGCAACATCGGAATCGGGTTCGCGATTCCCGCGAACATGGCGAAGAACGTCATGGCTCAGCTCATCGACCACGGACAGGTCCGGCGCGGGATGCTGGGCGTGACGGTGCAGCCGGTGACGTCGGACATCGCCCGCAGCCTCGGACTGGAGAAGGTTCAGGGCGCGCTCGTGAACGCGGTCCAGCCCGGCAGCCCGGCAGAAAAGGCTGGTCTCCGCCGCGGTGACGTGATTACCGCGGTCAACGGATCCGCGATGAAGGACGGCAACTCGTTGCGCAACGAGATCTCGCAGCTGATGCCGGGCTCGGAAGTGAAAGTGGCCTTCACCCGCGGCGGGAAGGAAGACACCGTTGGCGTGAAGCTCGCGGAGCTGAAGGCGCAGCCCGAGGGCGAGGGTCGGGACAACGAGAATGGCGGCCCGGCCGAGGGCACGACGCTCGGAATGGCTGTCGAACCGCTGACACGTGAGACAGCCCGTCAGCTGGACGTGGACGCAACGACCGGAGTGGTGGTCACCCGCGTTCAGCCCGGCAGTAATGCCGCCGACGCAGGCCTGCGACCCGGCGACGTGATCGAGGAAGTCGATCGGCAGCCGGTTGGGTCATCGGATGCGCTGCGTGATGCTCTCGCGAAGGGCACGGCGCCGGCGCTTCTGCTCGTCCACCGCGGCGAGACGACCTTGTTCGTGACACTTCAGCGCGGTTAATCGCGGTAACACCACCCACGGACGGCGTCGAACGACGCCGCCCGTTTCATATAGATGTGCGGAGCTGCGGGGCGCTTGCCACGCAGCTCCAAACCCGCCCTTCACATCCCCGCACTCTTCGCTCGCCGATTCTCAACACAACAGTGGCGCGGCAGTTTAGAATAGACGCGCCATGAACACGACCATCGGCAAGGGCATCACCATCAAGGGTTCCATTCAAGCAGAAGAAGCCGTGACGATCGCCGGGACCGTCAACGGCGACGTTATCGCGACCAATTTCGACGTTGTCGTCGAGTCGGGCGCGCACGTGGACGGTGCGGTGACGGCGCGGGCCATCACCGTTCGCGGCAATTCCAAAGGCCGTCTCATCGCGCGCGAAATCGTCCGCGTATTCCGCAGCGCCGCCGTGCGTGCCGATATCGCCGCTCCCCGCCTTGCGCTCGAAGAAGGCGCCATGTTCAACGGGTCGGTCGCTCCGGCGCGGGTCGAGGCCGCCATCATCGTCGGCGCCTACAGGCGCAAGACCGAGCCGGAAGCCGTCACGACCATCGCCTGATCCTCGAAGATTCAGGCGGTGCTTCACGTAACTGCACATAATCGCAGGACATATTGGCCTTACCGCCGCGTGGTGAGGGTTTTCCCGGTTGACGGGTGTCGCTGACGGC
>Ga0075420_100002176_pt1 | contig 16949 bp, 7 predicted proteins | sample SoiMetdeltSBSDD4_FD_75296 | JGI IMG/M metagenome (GOLD analysis project Ga0075420, IMG submission 75296) | Bulk soil microbial communities from a Populus tree surrounding site in Tennessee, USA - Soil MetaG P. deltoides SBSDD4 | ecosystem: Environmental > Terrestrial > Soil > Tree plantation... | reverse complement strand
TGCCTGCTGCCGCCGCACACCGCCGAGATCGCCGGCTACGACCTCGTGGTCGCCGATACGGTGAACCACATGCTGCGCGGGGTGCGGCTGTCCGACGGTACGGTCACCACGGTCGCCGGCACCGGCCGTCCCTGGCGCTCCACAGTGGATGACCACGCACACGACGCGTTGTCGGTGGACCTGTCGTCACCGTGGGACGTGGCATGGTACGACGACCGGGTGGTCGTGGCGATGGCCGGTATCCATCAACTGTGGTGGTTCGATCCGGTCAAGCGCACCGCCGGGGTCTACGCGGGCACCACCGTCGAAGCGCTGCGCGACGGCCCGCTGCCGGATGTCTGGCTCGCCCAGCCGTCCGGACTGTCGGTGTCCGCCGACGGCACCCGGCTGTGGGTCGCCGACTCGGAGACGTCAGCCCTGCGGTACGTCGAGGACGGCGCGCTGCACACCGCGGTGGGTCAAGGCCTGTTCGACTTCGGGCACGTCGACGGTCCGGCGGATCGGGCCCTGTTCCAGCACCCGCTCGGTGTCTGCGCGCTGCCGGACGGCTCGGTACTCGTGGCGGACACGTACAACGGTGCGGTCCGGCGCTTCGATCCCGAAGCCAACAAGGTGTCCACTGTGGCCGGTGAGCTGGCCGAGCCCACCGACGTGCTGCTGATCGGTGACGCGATCGTCGTCGTCGAGTCGGCCGCGCACCGGCTCACGAGGCTCGCCCCGGTGGGCAGCGTCACGGTCGACGGTGGACGGCAACGCACCGAGCGGCCGCCGACCGAGGTGGCCGCCGGCGAGGTCACGCTGGACGTCATCTTCACCCCGGCACCGGGGCAGAAGCTCGACGACTCGTTCGGCCCGCCGCTGCGGCTGGAGGTTTCCGCGTCCCCTCCCGAACTGCTGGTCGAAGGCGCCGGTGTCGGCACCGAACTCCAGCGGCGACTCGTCACTGCGGCCGACGTACCGCAGGGCGTGTTGCAGGTCGTCGCCCAGGCGGCCACCTGTGACGCGGAGGCCGCACATCCCGCCTGCCATCTGACCCGGCAGGACTGGGGGGTACCGGTCGTGATCCGAGACGGTGGGGCGCATCGGCTACCGCTGGTGCTGCGCGGGCTCGACGCCTGACTACTGCTTTTCGGCGCGCGGGTCGTTGATCGCCTGGTAGATCCGCTGCGCCTGCCGCCGGGCGTTCTCCGCCCGAGCCGGATCGGTCGTGGCGAGCGCGTCGGCGAGGACGTCCCACCCCCTCGCCTCGCGCAGCGGGAAAGGTACCGAGCGGGCAACTTCGATCTCGGCTTCGGCATGCGGCACCGCCTCGGCCGGCCGGCCCAGCTTGACGAGCACCTCGGCCAGGTCGTGGTGTGCGATGCACATCATGGACAGATCGCCGGCTGCGGTGGCCAACTCGAGTCCGCGCCGGAACTCCACGAGAGCCTCGTCGTACCGCCCCTGGTCGCCGTAGAGCGAACCGAGGTTGACTCGGGCGAACGATCCATACGCCGGACTGTCGGCGTACTCCGGAATGTCGACCGCACGCAGTTGGTGGTACTCGGCGCGATCGAGGTCGCCCAGCTCTGTGTACGCGTAGGCCATGCTGTCGTAGTCCTTGCCGAGGCGCACCGGTTCGCCGAGCGCTATGTGGAGCCCGGCGCTGATCAGCCAGTTGTCGATGGCCTCGGTGTAGCGCCGAGCGAGGAGCAGTGCGGATCCGAGGCTGCCACGGATCCGCCCCTCGGCTGCCTTGTCCGCGACCGCCTGAGCGGCGGCGAGGCCCCACTGCGAGACCTGTATCCAGGTATCGACTTCGTGCCGCGCCACCAATCCACCCCGCTGCACGTACGCCAGCTGCCAGGCCTCGGTGTACCAACCACGGTCCAGGGCGTATCGGGCCGCTTCGAGCAGGGTGTCACGCTCGGCGGCGAACCATTCGGCGGCGGCCGCGGCATCGGTGATCGTGGGCAGGGGTCCGGGCGGGCTCTCCAGCGCCTCGTCGAGGTCGACTCGGCCCGGGGTGAGAACGTCGCCGACCGCGGCGCAGGCCGCGATGTACCAGCGGAGCAACGTGCGTACGCCGGCGTCGGTCGCCGCAGGGCCGTCGGCGAGCGCCTGCTCGACGGCGAACGCCCGGACCAGGTCGTGCAGCGCGAAACGCTGTCCGGGCCGAACCGCTACCAGGTGGACGTCGGTCAGCCGGTCGAGCTCGCCACGGACATCCACAGTGGACGACGATGCGAGTACGGAGGCGGCGTCCAGGCCGATGTCCGGGCCGGGCGTGCTGCCCAGCAACCGCAGCAGCCGGCGGGCCGAGTGGCCCAGGCCGCGATAGCTGATCGCCAGGCTGGCCCGTACGCTGCGGTCGCCGGCGCGCAAAGCATCGAGCCGGCCACGTTCGTCGTCGAGCAGTTGGACAAGTTGCCCGATGTCCGTGACCGTACCGGAGGCCAACCGCACCGCCGCGATCCGCAGGGCCAAGGGCAGGCCACCACACAGCCGCACGATCTCCCGTTCGAGGTGCGGCGCCGCGGCGACCCGCTCCGGCCCGGCGACGAGCGTCAGCAGCTCGACACCCTCCTGTGTGGACAGTTCGGCGAGCGGGACGAGCTTGGCTCCGTCGAGTCCCTGCAGGAGCGACCGCGTAGTGACGATGACGCCGCAGTCCACGCCACCGGGCAACAACGGGCGCACGTCCGTCTCGTTGGCCGCGTTGTCGAGCACGACGAGCAGGCGGCGCTCGGCCGTCACCGTGCGGTACAGCCCGACCCGCTCGTCGGCGTCATAGGGCACGGACCGTGCCGGTACGCCCAACGCCCGGAGGAACGACCCCAGCACGGCATGCGTGTCGGCGGTCTCTCGCAACTCGATGTAGAGCTGCCCGTCGGGAAAGTGGTCCCGGCAGCCCCGGGCCACCGTCACCGCCAGCGCGGTCTTGCCGACGCCGCCCATTCCCGATACCACGACGAGCGCGGGTGGCACCGTTTCCGAACCCCGTAGCCACGCCCGGATCTCCGCGGCTTCCTTCATCCGGCCCACGAAGTCGGGCACCGCGGGCGGCAGCTGCCGGGGGACGCCGTCCCGGTGTACCTGGGGACTCGGCGCCGGTGCCGTGGCGACGACCGGGACGCCACGGAGGATCGCCTGGTGCAGAGTCTGCAGTTCGGCGCCAGGATCCGCGCCGAACTCCTCGACGAGGCGCCTGCGGATCGTGCGGTACCGGTCGAGTGCCTCTTGGTCGCGACCGGCCGCATGCAATGCCTGCATGAGGACCGCGACGAGCGGCTCGACCAGTGGGTGCTCGGCGACCTCCTGGTGCAGGCGGTGGATGACGGACTCGTGGTCGCCCAGACGCAGCTGTACCCGGCCCCAAGCGGTGACCGCGTCCAGATACTGCTGCTGGTAACCGTCCCGGATCCGGTCGACCCACGAGCCGGACAGACCCGAGAACGGGATACCGCGCCACAGCCGCAACGCCTCGTCGAGCATGTCCGCGCGTTCGTCGTCGCTGAACCGTGCTCCGAGTGCGCCACTGACCAGCTTGCGGAAGCGGAGCACGTCGACGCACTCCGGATCGATACGCAACACATAACCGCCAGGCCCGCGATCGAGCCGCAGCGCGACCGACGCCAGCGCGCGACGGATCCGCATGAGGTGGGCGTACAAGGCATTCCGCGCCTCGGCGGGCGGATCGTCGTCCCACACCCGGCTGACGAGCGTGTCGACCGGCACCACGCGCCCCGCGTCGACGACGAGTGCGGCGAAGACGGTCCGTTGCTTCGGCGGACCGAGGTCGACCGAGTTGCCTCCCGACCACAGCTCCACAGGGCCGAGCACCCGAACCTCTGTCACCGTCTCCCCCCAACGGCGCCGCTATAGGGCGATAAGACGTTCGTAAGGTCGCCGACCAGATCGTACCCGCACGCTGCTAGCCGCGACGGCGTTGCCGTCCGGTGGGCAGAAGGGGTGCACATGTTGGGAGTCACGGGGGCGCGTTCCGCCCTTCTCCGCGCGATGGTGGTGCTCGCTCTAGGCGCCGGTGTACTCGTCGTGGTCGGTTCTCCACAGACGGTCGCGGCGGCGGCCGCGCCGGTCTGTGCGCTCGAACAGGGGAACGACACGGAGGCCGCCGCGATGGCGCGGGCCTGCGGCCAACGGGTCGAGATCACCCAACGGCGTACGCGGACCCATACGTTCTATTCGAACCCTGACGGCACACTGACCGTGGAGTTCACCCAGAAGCCAACTCGGATGCGGTCGGCCAGCGGGGCTTGGGTACCGGTGGACCTGACCCTCGAACGGCGCCCGGATGGCTCGATCGCCCCGCGGGCGCATCCCAATGACCTCAGGCTCGCCGGAGCCCGCACCGGGGGCGAGGGCGACCTGGCCTCCTTCGGGTCCGGCACCGACCGCGTCAGTCTGGGCTGGCGCGGCCGCTTGCCCGAGCCGGTACTGTCCGGCAAGGTAGCGACGTATGTCGATGTAATGCCAGGCGTCGACATCGTCGTCGAGGCGCTGCGCACAGGCTTCGAGCAGTACCTGGTCGTAAAGACCCATGCCGCCGCGAACGCGATCGGTGCGATCCGGATGCCGTGGCGGACCGGTACCCTCACCCCTCGATCGCGGAAGGACGGCTCGATCGCGCTGACGGGGGCCCGCGATCGAGTGGTCGCGGAACTTCCCGCAGCCGTGATGTGGGACGCGACGGTGACCCCGCGCTCTGGCGTGCACTCCCGGACGGCGCCGGTCGCGATGACCGTGGCCGGACCGGACCTAGTCCTCACCGCCGACCGAGCCTTTCTGGACGACCCGGCCACCGTCTACCCGGTGACCATCGACCCGATCATCGACCCGGATCCGGCGTACGACGCGTTCGTGCAGACCGGCTACGTCAGCGACCAGTCCTGGCAGGAGGACCTGCGGCTCGGCTACTCCGACGACGGCGGCAGCTGGACGGCCCGCTCGTACATGCGCTGGGACGGCCTCAGCCCGTACTGGGGCACCAGGGTGGTCAGCGCCACTCTGAGCCTCTGGGAGTGGTGGTCGTGGTCCTGCACACCTGCGCAATGGGAGGCGTGGCGCGTCGACTCCACCGGCACGGGCACCCGGTGGACCAACCAGCCGGTATGGCGTCAGCTGGCGGGAACCTCGAGCCAAACGAAGGGCCACGACTCGGGCTGCAGTCCGGGCTGGGTAGCCGTCAGCGTCGTCAACCCGTTCCAGACCAGCTTCACCAACCACTACAACACGGCCAACATCGGCCTGCGGGCCACCACCGAGACCAGCCACAACGGGTGGAAGCGGTTCGACTCGTCCGAGGGCACCCACCCGCCGGTCGTCTCTATCACGATCAACCACATTCCGGGTACGCCGACCGGCCTCAGCCCGACCGCGGACGGCAGCGCGGCCTGCGGCACGACCATCGGTACGACGTCGACGAAGCTGCGCGCGAAGTACGTCGATGTCGACACGAGCGACAACCTGACGGCGGTCTTCGAGTACAAGCTGCTGCCCTCCGGCGCGCCGGTTCAGGTGTCGGGCGTTCCCAAGGCGGCCAACAACTACGGGACCACGCAGAACTCGATCACGTTCGCCAACGGCAGTTCGTACTCGTTCCGGGTGCAGACCTCAGATGCGTACGACACCTCGCCGTGGTCGCCCTGGTGCAACTTCACGGTGCAGCAGGGGAAGCCGATAGCTCCCACAGTCACGTCGACCGCTTATCCGGCGGACGGCAGTCCACATGGCGGACCCGGCGTTTCGGGCACGTTCACGTTCGGGCCGGGCGCGTCGGACCCACTCGCGGGCGTGATCACCTCCTACAGCTACGGCTGGACCGACCCACCGACGAACACTGTGACCGTCTCCGCCGGCACGACCACGGCGCCAATCGCCCTGACGCCGCCCCGGTACGGACTGAACACGCTCTACGTACTGGCCCGTACCAGCGCCGGGACGCCGGGCACCACCCGGCCGTACCGGTTCCTGGTGAACGGTCCGGGCGCGGCGGTTGCCCGGTACCAGATGGATCCGTTCGTGCCCTACGACGATCAGCAGGGTAACCCGCCGCTCAGCCCGGGCGAAGGCGTCTACCTCGTCCAGGACGTTCGATTCCTCGGCTTCGGTTCGGTCTACTTCGACGCCTTCTGGGACAGCAAGGCAACAGCGCCGGTGTCTGCGTTCGACACCGCCGGCTCGTTCAGCGTGGCCGCCTGGGTCCGGACACTGTCGGCCAACTGCTCCGGCAACTCCACGGCAGTGTCGATAGACGGGTCGTCCACGGCCGGCAGCAACTACACCAGTGGCCTGTTCCTCGGATTGGACTGCACCACCAGGAAGTGGAAGTTCCGGGTCCCGGCCACCAACACCGGCATCCCGAGTACGACCGAGGTCAGCTCGACCAACGTCGCCACCGTCGGCCGGTGGACCCACCTGGTCGGGGTGTGGGACGAGAGCGAGAAGAAGATCCGGCTCTGGGTAGACGGGGTGTCGGTGGAGGCCACACCAAGCTCATCCTGGCTCACCGCACGCCAGGACGGGTGGAAGGCGACCGGTCCGCTCGTGCTCGGCCGGGACCGCTTCAACTCGACGGACGGCGGATGGTTCTGGGGCCACATCGCGGATGTCGTGCTCTACAACCGGGTGGTGGTCGCGGACGACCTCTGGGGATCCACAAAGGACGACGACACTGGCACACCCGACCACGAGGGTCTGCTCCAACCAGTGAACGTCGGCTCATGGAACTTTGCAGATGCCAGTCCCAGCCGACCAGACTCGGCTGACGGCACTCCTCTCGGCGGCCATCCGATCAACCTGGATCCACATTGGACAGATGTACCGCCTCCGTCTTCGTACATAACGGATGGCCACGACGGCGCCGGCGCGCTGTCGCTGGATGGCCTGGCGGGGTTCGCGGCCACCACCGACTTCGGTAGCGACCCGGTGAGCAGCGCCGACGACATCCAGTACCCCGTGGTGCGAACTGATCAGTCGCTGACGGTCTCGGCCTGGGTCCGCGTACGCGCGTCCACCGGCACCGACCAAGTCGTCCTACGGCAAGGCAACGGTGCCACGTCGGCGATGAAGCTGATGCTGCGTGGGTCAGACGGCAAATGGGAGTTCTACATCAAGACCCCCGACGGCGCCGGCGGTTACAGCACCACGAACGCCTACTCCGACGGCCCCGCCACCATCGACAACGATTGGGTCCATCTCGTCGGGGTGTTCGACGCCGCTACCAAAGAAGTCCGCCTGTACGTGCAGGGCAAGCTTCAGCTCGCACACCAAACCGGAGCGGCCGGTTTCCACTCCACCGACAGTCTGGTGCTCGGCATGGTCGGCAGTGGCTCCGGCGGCTTCCTCGCCGGCGACATCGACCAGGTGAAGGTCTACGTCGGCGCTATGAGCGACCGCGAGGTACTCGTCCTGTTCAACACCCCCAACGGCTGACCCGGAGGTTGCTGTGACGCCCCGATCCTCGTGCCTGCGGCGCGCCACCGTGGCGACGTTGCCCGTCGTTCTTGTCGCCAGCCTGCTCGGGCAGCAACCGGCCCGCGCGACCGAACCCGATCCGGTACATCTCGCGGCGCAGCAGGTGCCGTCGGTGCACGGCACTGTTGTGCAACCACGTCCTCGACCCGCCGGTCAGTCGGGCGCACCACGCCCCGCGCCACCGGTCTGGCCGGCGGCCGGCACCGCCGAGCTGGTCGTCCCGTCGCGCGCGGGGAACCTGCCGGTCTCCGTCGAACGCCCGGCTGCCGCCGGTCAGGCGGTCTCGTCGGTACGCGTGACGCTGCTGGACCGGGCCACTCTGCCGGCCCGCCTACGGGACGGTCTCGTGCTGCGACTGCTGCGCACAGACGGCGCGGCCACGCCGGGGCGGATCCGGATCAGCGTGGACTACTCGGCCTTCGCCAGCGCTCGAGGCGCGGATTGGAGCAGCCGGCTGCGGCTCGTGTCCGTAGCCGAGTGCGCGCTCCGCGAGCCAATAGCCGCGGGCTGCCCGGCCGGTACTCCGCTGGCGTCGACGAACAACCCGCGGCCGGGCCGGGTGTCCGCCGACGTCTCGTTGAGCGGCGAAAAGGGCGGCACTTTCGTCGTACTGACCGCTGGTGCGTCCGGGGCGGCCGGCGATTTCGCGGCGACCTCGCTACAAGCGTCGTCGACCTGGTCGGCCGGCGGGAACTCGGGCGACTTCTCGTGGAGCTATCCGATGCGAGTACCGCCATCGCTGGGCGGGCCGGCGCCGTCGCTTGCGCTGGCCTACTCTTCGTCCTCTGTGGACGGTCGCAGCGAGGCCACCAACAATCAACCGTCCTGGGTCGGCGAGGGTTTCGACTGGTGGCCGGGGTACGTCGAGCGCCGGTACAAGCCATGCGCCACCGATCTGGGTTCGGGCGCCAACAACACGATCGAGACTGGTGACCTGTGTTGGGGCACGGACAACGCCACGATGTCGCTCAACGGTTCCGGGGGCGAGCTGATCCGCGACGGCGCTACCGGTACCTGGCGGCTGAAGAACGACGACGCGTCCAAAGTGGAGCGTCTGACAGGCGCGATCAACGGCGCCAACGGCGGCGAGTACTGGCGGATCACCGGCTCCGACGGCACCCAGTACTACTTCGGGCTCAACCGGCTCCCCGGCTACACCGGCACCGCGCCGGCGAACAAGACCACCAGCTCGACCTGGACCGTTCCGGTCGCCGGCAATCACACCGGAGAGCCCTGCCACGCGGCCTCGTTCCTCGGGTCCTTCTGCAATCAGGCGTGGCGGTGGAATCTCGACTACGTGGTGGACCTGCACGGCAACACCATGTCGTTGTTCTATACCCCGGAGACCAACAAGTACGCCCGCAACAACACCGACTCCGACGATGTCTCGTACATCCGGGGCGGCGTCCTGGAACGCATCGACTACGGCACGGACAAACGATCTGGTACGGACACCGAGAACACCGCCACCCCGCCCCCGATGCGGGTGACGTTCACCCCCTCCGACCGTTGCCTGTCGGCCTGTTGGAACGGCACCGACCCGAACGAGCCGAACTGGTATGACACGCCGTGGGACCAATACTGCAAGGCGAGCAATACCTCATGCGTATTGCAGTACTCGCCGACGTTCTGGACCAGCAAGCGGTTGACCGGAATCACCACGTGGGTGTGGAACATCGGCGCACCAGCGCCCCGGCCGGTCGACGGGTGGACGCTCACGCACACCTTCCCGAGTCCCGGTGACGGTACCCGGGCCGGCCTCTGGCTGGCGTCGATCGTCCACACCGGCAAGGCGACGGGCTCGGCTGTCCTCGGCACCGAGGTGGCGATGCCGGCGATCACCTTCGACTGGGTGCAGATGCCTAACCGGGTCGACTCACTCCCGGACGGTAAGTTCCCGATGAACTGGATGCGCATCAACACCATCTGGGCCGACGCGGGCGGGAAGATAAAGGTCGACTACACCGGGCCGGACTGCATCGTCGGCGTCCGGATGCCCAGCTCGCCGCAGAACAATACGCTGCGCTGCTATCCGGTACGCGAGGAGCAGCCGGACCATTCGATCCAGACCGAGTACTTCCACAAGTACCTCGTGACCAAGGTGACCGAGTCGGACTGGACCGGTGGCGGCCCGGACATCGTGACCAGCTACGAGTACGTAGGAACACCCGCCTGGCGGCACACCGACGATGACGGCATCACGCGCGACAACCTGCGCACCTGGTCAGACTTCCGCGGCTACGGCCAGGTCAACACCCGGGTGGGTGACCCCGGCAGCGGTACCGAGACGTTGTCCGAGACGGTGTTCTTCCGGGGCATGCACGGCGACCTCGACGGCGCTGGCGGTACCCGCACCATCGTCATGCAGGCCATCGACGGCAACGGCGACGGGGATACCGCGGACACTACGACAGCGGATGCCCCTGCGGTCAACGACGAGAACACCTACACGGGCATGGCCCGCCTATCGACCGTCTACAATGGAGTCGAGTCGGCCCCGCTCTCCCGTACCGTCAACGAGCCATGGCAGTCCGCGCCCACCGCCACCCGCGACATGGGCGACACGATCGTGTACGCCCGCCATGTCGGCACCCGCGCCACCTGGGCGGGCACCAAGCTGACCGCCGGCTGGCGGGTGACCCGGCTCGACACCACATACGACAACACGTACGGGATGGTCACGCAGACCGACGACCAGGGCGATGTTGCCGTCTCGGGGGACGAGGAATGCAGTAAGACCACGTACGGCCGGAATGTCACCGCGAACCTGCTGACGCTGCCGAGCCAGGTGGAGACCTACGCGCTGCGGTGCAGCGGCTCGGCCATCAGCGACGCCGACGTCGTCGGGATGACCCGCAACCTCTTCGACCACCAGGCTGCTGGCGCCGCGCCGACCATCGGCGAAATCACCGGGGTCGACATCGCCAAGTCGTGGACCCAGGCGGGCGGGCCGGTCTGGCTGACAACCTCCACGACCAATTTCGACATCTACGGCCGGCCAGTCGACGCCGCCGATGTGCGCGGCAACCACACCACCGTGGCATACACACCGTCGACCGGCGGCCCGATCACGTCCCGCGCCACGACCAGTAGCTTCGGTACCACCACCGACACGCTCGAGCCGGCGTGGGGTGCGGCGACGACGACGGTCGACGTGAACGGCAAGCAGACCGACCTGACCTATGACGCGCTCGGCCGGATCACTCAGGTCTGGCTACCGAACCACCTGAAGGCGTCTTTCGCCAGCCAACCGAACACCAGCTACTCGTACCTGATCCGCAACACCGGCGGCGTCAACGCCGTCACCACACGAAGGCTCAACGCGGCCGGCAACTACGTCACCTCGTACACCCTCTACGACGGGATGCTGCGGGCCCGGCAGACTCAGTCTCTGTCCGCCGCGAACGGCAACGTCGGCACGGTCTTCACCGAGACGAAGTACGACCCGATTGGCCGTGTCTCGGTGCAGAGCCAGCACTTCGACGCGACCGTCCAGCCGTCCACCACGCTGTTCACCATCGCCAACTGGCTGCCCAAGACGCAGACCACAACGCAGTACGACCGGGCCAGCCGGACCATCGCCAGCATCTTCGACTCCGGCGGTGTGGAACAGTGGCGGACCACGGTGGCGTACACCGGCGATCGGGTAAACACCACCCCGCCGCTCGGCGGCACCGCCACCACTGCCGTGTCCGACGCGCACGGGCGGGTTACCGAGCTGCGCCAGTACAAGAACCGCTCCGATGTGGGCAGTGACACCCGTAGCCTGTACGACCTGGCTACGTACCACTTCAACCGCAAGGGCCAGCAGGACTCGGTCACCGACAACGCCGGCAACACGTGGACATCTGGTTCTGACTTCCTCGGCCGGCCGAACGCCAACCACGACCCGGACAGCGGCGACAGCTCGAGGGCGTACAACGACTACGGCGACGTACTGACCACAACGGACGGTCGTGGTCAGCTCCTCGCGTATATGTATGACTCGTTGGGTCGCCGTACTGCGGAGTACGCCGGCAGCATCGCGCCAGCCAACAAGCTGGCCAGTTGGGCCTACGACCCGGTCGGGGCCAAAGGTTACCCGGCGTCCTCCAGTCGCTGGACCGCCGCTGGCACCACCGAGTACAAGGTCGTGGTCCGCGGTTACTCGCCGCTCTACCAATCGATCGGCGAAGACTACGTCATCCCCGCGGCGGAGACCGGCCTGGGTGGAACCTACACCTTCACCCGCACCTTCAATGTGGACGGCAGCCCAGCCACGACGGTGTACCCGAACAAGGGCGGTCTCCCGGCTGAGACTCTCACCTACCACTACGATGCGGTCACCGGACTGCCCGAGTACCTGCAGACTAACTGGCCCAATGCCGGCAACTACGTCAGCAACACGGACTACACCACCTACGGCGAGACCAGCCTCCTCGAGTACCAGATGACCGCCGGCAATTGGCTGCAACGCGGGCTGTACTACGAGGACTCGACGCACCGCCTCGCCCAGGCCACCACCACCCGCCAAATCACGCCTCAGTATGTGGCCGACGTGCATTACACCTACGACGCGGTCGGCAACGTGAAGAAGATTGCCGACACGCCAGCCGGCGGGACCGCCGACACCCAATGCTTCGAATACGACTATGCCCTCCGCCTGGCCGAGGCGTGGACCCCGGCCGACGGAAACTGCGACGCAACCAAGGCCGCAACCGACATCGGCCCGGCGCCCTACTGGACCAGCTGGGAGTTCGACGCGGTAGGCAACCGCAAGACCGAGACCGTTCACACGACCAGTGGCCAAACGACAACCACCTACACCTACCCCGCCGCCGGGTCGAACCAGCCGCATGCGGTCACCTCGACCACGGGACCGGTCACTCAGAACTACCGGTACGACGCGGTCGGCAACACCACGTGCCGGCCCTCCGGCAGCGGTACCAACACCTGCCCGCCGGGTACCGGCAGCCAGACGCTCAGCTGGGACGCCGAGGGCCGCTTGGCCACTGTGGACGGTACCAACAGCTACCTCTACACCGCGGAGGGCGTACGACTGATCGAGCGCGACTCGACCGGTACCACCTTGTATCTGCCCGGCGAGGAGATCCGGCGTAGCTCGGGCGGCACGGTCACCACCACCCGGTACTACGCCTGGGCCGATGGTGTATGTGCGATGCGCCAGAACGGCACGATCGTCAGCTGGCTCGTCGGCGACCACCAAGGGACCCAACAAATCTCGATCCACTCGGGGACGCAGGCGGTCACCCAACGTCGACAAACCCCGTACGGCACCATCCGAGGTACCAACCCCACCTGGCCGAACAAGAAGGGCTTCGTCGGCGGCGACAACGACCCCACCGGCCTGACCCACATCGGCGCACGCGAGTACGACCCGAAGATCGGCCGGTTCATCAGCGTAGATCCTGTCTTCAACGCCGGTGATCCGCAGTCCTGGACCGGCTATGCGTACGCGAACAATACGCCGATCACCGGGAGCGACCCGACCGGCCTCATGTACGACAACACCGAGCACGAAAAAGGCGACTGCAACAAAGACTGCCAGGAGGCCGTCGCCTTACAGGACGAGAAGAGGGCACTCGAAAACGAGAAAGAGGAGGCCGAGAAGACCACGAAAATGTCCCTGCGGGACATCATCATCATGGCCGGTCTCGCATTCCTGCTCGACCTTTTCGGCGTCACCGACATCTGGAACTGCATCAGCCGCGGCCAGATAAAGGCCTGTGCCAACGCTCTCATCGGCTCTCTGCCTGTCGGCAAAATCCTCAAAGCCGGTAAGGCGATCTTCAAGGGCATCATGCGGGTGATGGACGCCTACAAGGTCTGGAAGAAGGCTGTGAAGCTGGCTGAGGCCGTCATCAAGCGGACCAGCGACGCTATTGCGGCCACCCAGAAGAAACTCGACGACATCCTCCGACGGTTGCATGCGAAGGGCGGCGGCCAGTCGAGCGAAACACCTTCGGCACTTGACAAATTGAAGGCGCTTGGCAAGGCGACCGGCAAGCAGGCTCTGCGTTCCGGAGGGGCAAGTTTTCTCATCGAGGCGTGGATACAGTCTCAACCTGGGGCAGAAACCTCGGGTACAGATCTTCTCACGGCAACGCTCGGCGGTGCAGTCGGTGGCGCAACTGGTGGGTTACTCTCGAGAAGGACGAACCCTGTCATTGCGGGCGGGATAGGAGGTGTAATAGGCGGTTCCGCGGAGTCTCTAGTGAACGAGTTATCGGGAGATGACGGCATCGACGCCACCAATATCCTCATAGGAGCCACGTGGAACGGAGCGTTCGGTGCTTCGATTGGGAAAGGGAAGCGCCAAGGCGCACCACCGCTAGCTATTATGTCTGTCGACTCGATAGGCCAAGTCTTCGACAACTTCCTCACCGACTAAGGCCGCAGCAGTTGAAGAACTCGACACTACAGCTCCGCAAGCCATATGGGCGTGCCTCAACTTATCATTGGATTCTCATTGGCCTTCTGGTCGGCGTGTACGCGAAGTGGCCGCCGCACGAGCCGTACTGGTACGTCGTTGGTGCCGTGGTGGTTACGGCGGTGGCCGTTCACTCATCCATTTATACAAGGCGAATGAAGATTGTCGTTACAGATTCGACACTCACAGTATTCAACGATTGGGGGAGGACTCAATCAATGCGCCGGACCGACGTTACGGAGATACGTTGGACTGTCGACTGCTGGGAGATAAGATCAGCCACCGGTAACACGCTGATGCTTCGCCTGACGTGGAATCAGCGTGAGGTAGCCGCGCTCGCAAGCGCGCTCGGCGTGGAGATCACGTGACCGGGTAGGGTTCGGCACTCAGACCCGCGACTTCGCCCGATCTGACGCTGACAACGAGGCGCCTGAGCGACCCGTCCACGATCACCTCCTCCCGCCGTCCGCCTCGACAAGACAGACAGCGGAAGCGGCGGCCCGGCAGTCACCCCGGAGACGAAGACTAAGTGAACGGCCGCGCCATGGCGTGGCGCGGCCGTTCAGTGGACGAGCGAGGTACGAGCTACCTCGACTTGCTCAGACCGAGGGCGGCGCGTGCCTGGGCCTGCAGTTGGTCTACCTGGCCGGAGTGCTGGCCACCCGACCGCTGGGCGAGCGCGTCGGCGACGGCCTCGACGACCTTCTGCGCCTTCTGCGGATCCCGAGCGGCGAGTTCCTTCACCTTCGCGATCATCGCCTGTTTGTCCGCGGGCGGCTCGTCGAAGTACTTCGCCGCCTTCGTCCGCACGACCTCGAAGATCTCGTCGATGTTGGGCGTCGTCTGGGTCATGGCTGCTCCTCTCCGCGGGCACCCCCCGTGGCTGCCCGCAAATTCCATGGACCGCACATGATTCAAGCGGAGCTACGACCGCGACGCGCGGCAAATCGAAAACAACTCACGCGGACCGTGGGTGAAAGGGCTCCACCGGCAGGCCCTCGGCGAGCAGCGCCGAGCGCACCCGCCGCGCCAGCTCGACCGCCCCGGCCGTGTCGCCGTGGACGCACAGCGAGTCCACCGGACACGCCACGACGGAGCCGTCGATCGCCACCACCGAACGGGAGACGGCCATCCGGACCGCGCGTGCCACTACCTCGTCCACATCGGACACGACAGCTCCGGCAACCGAGCGCGGCACGAGCCGCCCGTCGGGTTGGTAGGCCCGGTCCGCGAAGCCTTCGGCAACCGTCCGGAGCCCCGAAGAAAGCGCCGAAGACCACAACACCGAGGACGGCTGGCACAACACCGGCAACGACGGGTCGTACTCCTGTACGGCGGCGACGACCGCAGAAGCCTGCACCTCGTCCACGGCAGCGGTGTTGTAGAGCGCACCGTGCGGTTTGACATACCGCAGCGTGGTGCCGGCGACCCGGCAGAAGCCGTCCAACGCGCCGATCTGGAACAGCACGTCGTCCCGCAGCTCGCCGGGATCGTAGTCGATCCGCCGCCGCCCGAACCCGGCCAGATCCCGGTACCCCACCTGCGCGCCCACCGCCACCCCACGCTCGGCGGCGGCGAAGCAGACCCGGCGCATCGTCGATGGGTCGCCGGCGTGGAATCCACATGCGACATTCGCGCTCGTCACCACGTCCAGCAGGGCCAGGTCGTCCCCGAGTCGCCAGATGCCGAAACCCTCGCCCAGGTCACTGTTGAGGTCCATGGAACAGCACGGTAGTCCCCGGCCGCGCCTGCGCGAGTGACGGCAGATCGGCCGCGTCCACGACCCCGATCACCGGGTAACCGCCGGTCGTCGGGTGGTCGGCGAGAAACACCAGCGGTTGCCCGTCCGGCGGCACCTGCACCGCGCCCAGCACGATGCCCTCGGACGGCAGTTCGCCGGCGATCGAGCGGGGCAGGGCCGCGCCGGCCAGTCGCGCTCCGATCCGGTTGCTCATCGGGTTGACCGTGTACCGCGCGCCGCACAGCGCCTCCACGGCCGCCGGCGTGAACCAGTCCGACCGCGGCCCGAGCCGCACCCGCAACGACACAGGCCCGCCCGAAGGAGGGTCGGAAGACTCCACGGTGGACGATCCTGCCGCAACGCCCAAGGGCAACACCATACCGTCGACAAGCGGTAAGGGCCCCAACCCCGACAGGACGTCCGTCGACCGGCTACCGAGTACCGGCGGTACGGCGATCCCACCGTTCACTGCCAGATAACTGCGCACGCCGCGACGCGCGCGCCCGACGGACAGCACCGACCCGGCCGGCACCGAAACCGGCGATCCGAAGCCGACGGCGACACCGTCCACAGTGATATCCCCGACTGCCCCGGTCACCGCCACGGTCCGCGCAGACCGCAGCCGCAGGACGCACCCCGTCAGCGTGATCTCCAGACCCGCGGCGAACGGCGGATTGCCCACGAGCCGGTTCGCCAACCGCAGCGCGGGCGCGTCGAGGGCTCCCGAACGCGGTACCCCGAGGTGCGCCCACCCCGGCCGGCCCAGATCCTGGACGGTCGTGAGCGCGCCGGCGCGGATCACCTCTAGCACACGAACCGCACTCGGGTCCCCGGCGTCAAGAGCGCCGGTGGGTCACTGTCCACATCGAACAGTGTGACGTCGGTGTGCCCAACGATCCGCCAACCGCCGGGCGAGGCGGTCGGGTAGATGCCGGCGTACTCCCCCGCTACTGCGACGCTGCCCGCCGGCACGCGCGGTCGCGGCGTCTCGAGCCGGGGCACGGCCAACGAAGACGGCAGTCCGGTCAGGTATGCGAACCCCGGTGCGAAGCCGCAGAACGCCACCCGAAACTCGATGCCCCCGAGGACGTCCGGGACAGAAGAACCCCAGAGCGAAGCGACGAAGGACACATCCGGACCTCCGTACCGGATGGGAATCTCCACCAGCCGGCCCTCGACGGCGGCCGCACCGGCCGGTGGCGCCCACGCCTCCAGAGGAAGATCCCCGGAGACACCGTCGAGCAGCACGGTCCGAGCACCCGGCACGATCTCGACCGCGGCGAACTCGCCGGCCTCCCGTCG
>Ga0075420_100002171_pt1 | contig 16958 bp, 15 predicted proteins | sample SoiMetdeltSBSDD4_FD_75296 | JGI IMG/M metagenome (GOLD analysis project Ga0075420, IMG submission 75296) | Bulk soil microbial communities from a Populus tree surrounding site in Tennessee, USA - Soil MetaG P. deltoides SBSDD4 | ecosystem: Environmental > Terrestrial > Soil > Tree plantation... | reverse complement strand
GCCGAGGGTATACACGTGCAGCGAGCGGGCCAGTGGATAGGTCTTGTTGAGCACGTTGTCGACCGAAGGATCGATCGCCGCCTCCCCCGCCTTCGGCGAGAGCTTGAGCTTCTTGACCGCCGGCGTCGCGTAGCCCATCCCGCTGTAGCCGATCGCGGTGAGCGTGCCGCCCACGAGCTCGACCACTTCCTTCGAGCCGTTCAGGTCGCGCGAGCCCTGCCCGAAGTCGCGCTTCCCAAGCACGTGCTCGCGAAAGAACTCGTAGGTGCCGGAGCTCGATTGCCGGCTGACGCGGACGATCGTGTCGTCCTTGACGCCGGGAATCTTGATCCCGATCTGCGACCAGCGCGTGACCTTCGCGTTCTCCTCGTAGATCGTCGCCAGCTGGTCCACGCCGATCTCGTTCAGCGGGTTGTCCTTGTGCACGTACACCGCGAGCGCGTCGTAGCCGACCGTGAATCCCTTCGGGCTCTTGCCGGTGTTCTTCGCCGCCTGCGCGCCCTCCTCGGGCTTCACGTCGCGGCTGGCGTTGGCGATGTCGACGGCGCCCTTCACCAGCGCGGCGATGCCGACACCCGAGCCGCCGCCGGAAACCTCTACCGCGACGTCGGGCGCCACCTTCTGATAGTCCTCGGCCCACACCTGGGCCACGTTGACCATCGTGTCGGAACCCTTGTTCTGGATGATCGTCTTCTTGCCTGCGGCCGGCTTGCCGCCGCCGGTATCACCGCCCGGCTTGCCGCAGGCCGCGAGCGCCAGCAGGCACGCGAGCGGCAGGCTGGCCCTCGTCAGGCGCGGTAGCCAGGATGAAACAGGATTCATGTTGCCCTCCGGCGAAGACACTCGCCGCTATTCGATCTTGTTTCCCAGGACGGCTTCGACGAGCGCCCGCACGTGACCCGAGAGGAACTGGTACGTGGCTTCGTACGCGGCGCGCACTTCTTCCGGGGTGCCCTTCAGGCGCGACGGATCCTCGATGCTCCAGTCCACGTACACGGTTTTGCGCGGGCTGCGTGGAAACGCCGCTTGCGCCTCCTGCGCCACACCCACGATCACCTGGTAGTAGTCGAGGTTGGGAACCTGGTTGATCGTCTTCGGCGCCATCCGCGAGAGATCGAACCCCTTTTCCTTCATGAACTCGATCGTTCGCGGGCCGATCGGCTTCGGATCGACCCCGGCGCTGGCGAAGATGAACTTGGACTGGTTGAGCGACTGAGCGATCGCCTCCGCCATCTGGCTGCGGCAGGCGTTCTGCTCGCCGACGAACAGGACGCGCAGGGTCTCGACGCCGGGATGCTTCTGGTACTCGCCGGTGCACATGTACAGCACTTCCATGCACACGTTGCGAGCCTGGTCCGCGACCCGTTCGAAGCGCCGGCCGATGGTGACGAGCGGCTCCATCATCTCCGGAAGGATCTGTTGCTGGCGCAGCAGATCGATCAGGTCGGTGTTCAGCCGGGCGAGGAGCGCGTCCACCGCCGGCTCGATCTGGATCGTCCGGCGCGCCAGCTCCGGGTCTTGCCTGACAAAGGCCTGGATCGCGTCGTGGACCATCGGAATCGCCAGATCCGCCATCTCCACGATGCGCGCCGTCAGGATCTCGGGCGGCCGCGGGAGCTCGCTCAGCTTCAGCACGTGCCGGGCGACGCTCTCGGCGTAGTCGCCCACGCGCTCCAGCTCGAGGTTGATCTTGATCGCGCTGTAGGCGAGCCGCAGCGTCGCCCCCGCCGGCTGCTGGCGCACCAGGAGCTCGAGACACAGCCGATCGATTTCCTTTTCCTTCTCGTCGATGTACTGGTCGCGCAGGATCACCGCGTAGGCGGTGTGTCGGGTGTTGTCCACGAGCGCCCGGATCGAGTCACGCAAAGCGCGCTCGGCAAGCCCGGACATTTCCAGGACTTGCCCGCGAATCCTTTCGATGTCGCGCTCTAGAGATTCCTCGAGCCTGGTTGGCATCGCTTCCGTATCACCTGACGGGACGATGCCGTGCGCATCGTCGATGAATGGGTCGTCGCAGCCGCGAAAATCGCGAGACCGCGCAAGCTCAGTGTAGGCGGAATGTCGAAGCGATATCAAACCACCGACATGCCGAAGTCACATGCGAAAAGAAGCCTGTCCGCCGCGGTGTATCCTGGCTACGTGGAGTTCGAGCAGTTCTATCTCGGCTGCCTGGCGCAGGCGTCGTACCTGATCGGCTCGGCCGGCGAAGCCGCGATCGTCGACCCGCGGCGCGACGTGGACGACTACCTGCGCGAGGCCGAGACGCGCGGGCTGCGCATCAAGTACGTCATCGAGACGCATCTGCACGCGGATTTCGTCAGCGGGCACCGCGAGCTCGCCCAGCGCACCGGCGCCGAGATCGTGTTCGGCGCGCGCGCGGGGGCCACGTTCCCGCACCGGGCGGTCCGGGATGGCGAGGAGCTTCGCGTGGGCGAGACGCGGCTGCGCATCCTCGAGACTCCCGGGCACACTCCCGAGAGCATCTCGATCCTGGTGTTCGAGAGGACCGAAGACCAGACCCCGAAGCTGGTCCTGACCGGCGACACGCTCTTCATCGGCGACGTCGGCCGGCCCGACCTCGCGGGCAAGAAGGGCTACACGGCCGAGCAGATGGCGGCGCTGCTCTACGACTCGCTCCATCAGAAGCTCCTGGTGCTGCCCGACGAGGTGCGCGTCTATCCGGCCCACGGAGCCGGCTCCTTGTGCGGCAAGAACCTCTCGAAGGAAACCTCTTCGACGATCGGCGAGCAGCGCAGGAGCAACTACGCGCTGCAGCCGATGGCCAAGGAGGCCTTCGTCGAGCTGCTGACGACGGACCTGCCGGAGGTGCCGCGCTACTTTCCGATGGACGTCGACATCAACAGGAGCGGCGCGCCGCCGGTCCAGCACGTCGAGCTCGCCGCGCTGGCAGCTCAAGACGCCGCGGCTCGAATCGGCGCCGGGGCCTTGCTGCTCGACGTGCGCGAGGCCGCGGCATACGCCGAGCGCCACGCTCGGGGCTCGCTGAACGTCGCCCTGAACGGCCAGTTCGCTTCGTGGTGCGGCACGCTGATTGCCGGCGACCGGCAGCTGGTGATCCTCGCGGACGACCGTGGCAAGGCCGAAGAAGCGGCGCTGCGGCTCGCGCGCGTGGGTCTCGAGAACGTGCTCGGCTACGTCGCGGGCGGCGTCCTTGCCTGGTGCGACGCCGGCCTGCCCTGCGGCACGACGCCGCAAATGAGCGTCGTGGCGCTGCGCGCGCGGCTCCTCGCGGGCGAGCGGCTGCGCGTCCTGGACGTGCGCCGCACCGGCGAGCACGAGACCGGACACGTGCCCGGCGCGGTTTCGATTCCCTTGGACCGGCTGGAGAGCGAGGTCGCAAGTCTTCCGCCGGCGGTTCCACTGGCGGTGATCTGCGCCGGCGGCTATCGCTCGAGCGCGGCGACCAGCCTCCTGGAGCGAGCCGGAGTCGGCGACGTCACCAACGTCGTGGGCGGAACCAGCGCCTGGGTCGCCGCCGGATACCCGACCGAAACGACCGCCAGCTAGGGACGGGGCGTTCGGGCGGTGATCGCCTTCAGGAACTCGACTTCGCTCGCCTTGAACGGCGTCCCGTCGGGGCGAAAGACCTCGTGGAACCAGACCGGCGGCTCGTCCTTGTCCGGCATCGGCGCGTTCCACGCGAAGATGGTGTTCGTCTTCCCCTTCACGAGACCCCAGTTCAGGGCGCCCACGTTATGGCGCTTGAAGACCGGCAGCGAGGTCTCGAACAGGCTGCCGCGGGTGCGCGCCATGTACTCGGTGCAAATCAGGGGACGGCCCGTGGCCGCGAGGCGCTCGATGTGCGCCTCCAGCTTGTCGGGCGCGTCATAGTCGTGAAAGGTCACCACGTCCGAGTTGTCGAGCATGACGTCGTTGCTCATCGGGTGGTCGTTCCAGAGCCCCGAGGTCAGCGGCTGCTCGGGATTCGCGTCCCGCGCCCACGCGAACACCGCTTTCAGCAGCGGCACGGCGGCGTCCATGTAGCCGGAGTTGGAGGGCTCGTTGAAGAGATCCCACGCCAGCACTCTCGGATCGCGTCCGAAGCTCGCGACGATGTCCTTCGTATACCCCTGCAAGCCGCTCCACTTCCGAGAGTCGAACAGGCGCTCCGAGCCGGGCGCGCGGATCCAGCCCGAGTTGTGCACGCCCGGCTTCGGCGCCGGCTGCTTTCCGGGTTTCGGGTTGTCGTTCCAGCAGGAGTCGAAGAGCACGAACATCGTCTTGATGTGGTGTTTCTCGGCCAGCGCCAGGAAGCGCTCGATCCTTCCTTTGAGGCCCGCCGCGTCTTCTTCCCAGGCGATGTTGTGCAGGAAGACCCGCACCACGTTCATGCCGACGCTCTCGGCGAAGCCCAGCTCACGGTCGATCGTGGCCGCGTCGAAGCTGTCGGCCTGCCACATCTCGAGCTGGTTGATCGCGGAGCTTGGAATGAAGTTGCAGCCCACGAGCCAGGGCTGCCGGGCCGACCACGCCAGGGCGCGCTCCTTTGGCCAACGCGGCTCGGCCTGAACGGGCGCGCTCGCGGCGAGCGCCAGGAGCGCGAGGCTGAAGAGCCGCTTCACGGCTTCCGCGTGCGGCCGAGAAGCTTGTCCACGGCCTCGATCAGCGGCGGGCTGGTGAGCCCGATCGCCTGACCCGCGGCCAGCGCCTCCTCGTAGCTCTTGCCGCGCTGGACCTCGATCACCGTCCACACGGCTCCCGCGCGATTGGCGGAAGCGCAATGGAGGAGGACCGCGCCGGCCTTCGGATCCTCCAGCGCGCGCCGCACCTGGTCGACCTTGTCCTGGGTCAAGGTCGCGGCGCTGAGCGGCACCGAGACGTAGTCGAGCCCCTGTTCCTTGACGGCGGCCTCTTCTTCCTTGACGCCGGGCTCGCTGTCCATGCGCAGGTTGATGACGGTCTTGAAGCCTTTCGTTTTCAGCGAGCGCAGCCCGTCGGGAGTCGGCTGAGCGCTCGTCGCGAGGCCGGGCTTCACGACGTGGTAGTTGGGGATCGCGAGCGGGTCGACGGCCTCCGGGACCTGCGCGGCGGCCGTCACTGCCATCCCGACGAGGACGCAGGCGAGTCTGGCCTCGATCATCATGAGCGCGCTCCTGGAGACGGCAGCATACCCCGGCTACACTTCGCTCCATGAGCTTGGCCCTGATCCTGACGCTGGCACAAGTTTCCGCCGATCCGGGCGCCGTCAAGGCTCGCGAGACGGCCTACGCGCGGATCTCGCTCGCCGAGAAGATCGCGGCCGATTCGGATCTGATCCGAGCGATCAAGGCCAAGAACGCGGCCGCCGAAACGGACGCGGACATCCAGAGGAAGGACAAGGAGTGGCAGGGCAACGCGCGCCATCCGCTGCGCAAGGACCTGATCCAGAACGTCTGCGCCGCGCGCATGAAGACGCTCCTGAGCTCCGATGCGATCATCGTCGAAGCCTTCCTGATGGACGCCAAGGGCGCGCTCGTGTGCGCCACGCACGAGACTTCGGACTACTGGCAGGGCGACGAAGCCAAGTGGCAGAAGACGTTCCACGAAGGCAAGAAGGTCTTCCTGGACGATCCGGCTCTCGACGCCAGCACCGGTCTCTACGCGGTCCAGCTCTCGGCGCTCGTCTCCGACGCCGGCGTCAAGATCGGCGCGCTCACGCTGACGCTGAAAGTGCCCCGGTAGATCGCGAGCTAGTCTCCGAGGCGGCTCTCCAGCCATTCCAGCAGCTCCGCCCATCCGCCGCGATGCTCCTCGCGGTTCTTCTCGTCCGGCAGGCCGCGATGGGTCAGCGTGACCTTGGTGCCGGCCGGGTCGGGCTCGAACTCGACCAGCACGATCGATTCCTTGCCCAGCGTCCCTTGGGACACCCAGGTGAATTCGAGGCGGCGATTCGCCTCCACGCGGAGATAGCGGCCGTAGTGCGGGTAGGTGTGATTGCCGTAGACCATGTCCAGGAAGAAGAGCCCGCCGACCCGGGGCTGGAGAATCAGGTCTCCGCCGTTGGCGAGCCAGCGGCGAGCGCGATCCGGATCGGTCCAGGCTCGAAACACGCGTTCGGGAGCCGCGCGGATCACGCGCGGCACCGTGCATTCGAACGGCCCGCGGATCTCCGGGTTGGGAGTCGGGGCGACGGGAGCGGTGGTCATTTTTCTTCCTCCTCTCGAAGCTGGGTCTCCAGCGCGTCGAGACGCTGCGACCAGAACGTTTCGAAGCGGCTGGCCCAGGCGTGGATGCGGCGAATCGGCTGTGGGCGCAAGCGCAACAGGTGCTCGCGGCCCGAGCAGTGCCGGGACAGCAGGCCGGCCGACTCGAGCACCTTCAGGTGCTTGGAGACGCCGTTCAGCGACATCGCGAACGGCTCGGCGAGGTCGGTGACCCGGGCCGGGCCGCGCATCAGGCGCTCGACGATCAAGCGCCGGGTCGGGTCGGCGAGCGCGGCCAGGGTGCGGTCGAGCGAGGGTGCCGAAGCCATGGACAATACTCAACCTTTTGGTTGAATATTGTCAAGCGCCTTCGCGAGCGACGGTCAGGAAGCCGCAGGCTCCTCGAAGCGCCAGCTGGGCCGCTCGATCGCGAGCGCCGAGCTCGCGCTCAGGGCCGCGTGCCAGGCGCGAAGCCGCCTGCGCTCTGCCTCGACCTCGAAGCCGGCGTAGCGTGCGGGGTACTTTTCGAGCCGCTTGAGCGCCCGTTCGAACATGCTGCGAGCCCCTTCGCGGTTGTCGTTGCCGAAGTGGTAGAGGCCGACCGAGACCTGGATCAGACCCTGGAAGAAATCGCGCGACGGGCCGCGGATCCCCGACCAAAGCTCTTCGAGAGTGTCGTGGCATTCGAAGTAGAGCCCGTCGTTGAACTCCGCGACACCCTTCGCGAGCTGGACGCGTTCGTCGGGCAGCAACGCCGGCTCGGCGATCTCGTTCACGAAGAGCCGAGCTTAAGGCGTTGCCGCGGAGCTCAGCGAGACGCGAGCGCGGCGAGCGCGATGTTGCGCCGGCGCGGGCCGTCCAGCTCCACCAGGAACAGGCTCTGCCAGCGGCCGAGCTGGAGCTCTCCGCCGCGCACGATCAGGCTCTGCGATCCGGGCAGCAGCAGCGCCCGGCAGTGGGCCGCCGCGTTCTTGGGCTCGTCCGCGGGCATGCCGCGCCGCTCGATGTCGTCGTGAGCGTAGTCGGGGCGATCGGGGACCAGACGTTCGAGCGTGCGCTGCAGGTCGCCGAGCAAGAGCGGCTCGTTCTCGTTGAGGACGAGGCCTGTCGTCGTGTGCCGCGTTTGCACGTGAAGCACGCCGTCGCGGAACCCGAGAGCCCGGAGCCGCTCGGCGAGCATCCCGGTGACGTCTACGAACTGGATCGGCAGCGAGGTCTGGACGACGAGGTCTTCGCTGGCTGGGTCCGGCACGGCGCGCTCGAAATTGTGGCTCCGCAAAGCCACACCTGTGGTTCCTCGACTCATCCGGCATCACCTCGCTGGCCCGAAGATGCGCGGAAAGCGACGATTCCGCTTCATCGCCAGGTGAGGGTTAAGTGATCTGGCCGCCGTGCGCGGCAGTTACGGGCTCGCGTGGCTCCTCGAAGCCGCCACGAGCCTCACTTCTCGGGCAAGAGGCCGCCGAGCGCCCAGCCGAGCGCGGACGCGATCCCGGCGAAGATCGAGTTCCCGACCAGGCCGCCGACGCGGTTCAACATGGCTTCCGCGAAGTCCATCGGCACGGTGCTGTTCAGGGCGATCGGGTTGTTGAAGTAGGTGTGCATTCCGAGCGCGTACGACAGCGCGGTCAAGACCAGGATCACCAATTGGCCGGCGAATCCGAGCGTGAATCCCAGGCTGATCGCCTGGATCAGGCGAGCCGACCGCCAGCGCCGCAGGAAGACCCCGTAGTACAGGCACGAGAAGACGGTCAGCGTGACGATGCTGAAGATGTGATGGCCCTTCGCGTAGGGGTAGTCGAAGACGCCGTAGAGCCAGCGTCCGAGGGCAGTAACCCCGAGCAGGACCAGGAACGGCCGCGCCAGGCGGAGCTGTTCGCCCATCGGCCAAGTGTATATTGATCTGCGCGATGGCCACGCTCGCCGACATCCGGCCGGACGAGCGTCGCACGCTCCTGGTCGCATTCGTGACGCTGTTCGGGATCCTTGCGGCTCACACCGTCCTCGAGACCGCGCGCGACGCCCTGTTCCTGGCGCGCCTTCCCGCTTCCCAACTGCCCTGGGTCTACATCGCGATGGCGGCGGCCGCGGTGGCGATCGCGCAGATCCCGACCCACGGGCTGCGCGAGAAGCTCGGGCGCTTCGGCCTTTCCGCCTCGCTCCTGCTGATGGCGATCGTCACGGCCGGCTTCGCGCTCGCACCGGGCCTGCGCAGCCCCTGGGGCCTGCGCGCGCTCTACGTCTGGAGCGGCCTCTTCGGGACGCTGTCCACGGTCCAGTTCTGGCTGCTGCTCGGAGAGCTGTTCACGATCACGCAGGCGAAGCGGCTGTATCGAGTCATCGGTGTCGGCAGCCTCCTGGGCGCCGTCGCGGGAGGCTTGATCGCGCGGCTGGTGAGCACCGAGATGGGCGCCGTGCGCCTGATCCTCGCCGCCGCCGGGCTGATGGCGCTGACCGCGCTCGGCCCGGCGCTCTTCCTGAGGCGTCCCGAAGAAGGCGCCGCGATGTCGGGCGCGCCGCTGCGCTGGAGCTTCGCGGAGGCCCGCGAGCTGATCGCGACGCAGCCGTACGTCACGCGGCTCGCGGGGCTGGTGCTGGTTTCCACGGTGGCGGTCACGCTGGGCGACTACGTCTTCAAGAGCGCAGTCGCCAGGAGCATCCCCAAGGAAGACCTGGGCATGTTCTTCGCGACGTTCTACGCGGTCTTGAACGTGCTGGCGCTGCTCGCGCAGCTCCTGCTGATGGGGTTCCTGCTGCGTACCGTCGGCCTGCACCGGGCGATGTGGACGCTGCCGGCGCTCTTGATGCTGGGCGCCGCCGGCGTCGCGCTCGGCGGCGGCCTGCCGCTGGCGCTGCTGATGAAGGGCGCCGACGGCACCCTGCGCAACTCGATCCATCGCACCGGCACCGAGCTCTTGTTCCTGCCGATCCCGGACGCGCTGCGCGCTCGCGTCAAGCCGGTGATCGACGTGTTCGGCCAGCGCGGCGGACAGGCGATCGCCTCGCTGTTCATCCTGAGCGAGCTGATGATCGGCAACGGCGACAAGGTGCTGGCGGTCGCGGCCGCCGCGCTGTGCGCCGCCTGGATCGCGACCTCGACCGAGCTCGTGCCGCACTACGTGCAGATGTTCCGGCAGGCGCTGCGCGAGGGGACCATCCAGGAGGCGGGCGGCCTGCCTGCGCTCGACCTGTCGTCGTTGGAAGCGCTGTTCGCCGGCCTCAACAGCTCCGACGATCGCGAGGTGATCGCGTCGCTCGACCTGCTGGTGGCCGAGGGCCGTGACACGCTGATCCCGGCGCTGATCCTCTACCACCCGAGCAAGCGCGTGGTGCTGCGCGCGCTGGAGATCTTCGAACGCTCGACGCGCAAGGACTTCGTCCCGGTCGCCGACCGGCTGCTCGAGCTCTCCGACGCGGAGGTGCGCGCCGCGGCGCTGCGCGCGCGCATCGCGGTGCAGCCGGAGGAGAGCGTGCTGCGCGCGGCGATGCAGGACGTCAGCCCGCTGGTCCGCGCGACCGCGGCGGTGAACCTGGTCGCGAGCGGCTGGGCGCGCGAGGGTCCGCAGGCCGCGATAGCGCCGCTCCTGGCGAGCGGCCAGCCGGTGTGGCGCCGCGCCGTCGCCCGCGCGATCGAGCGGCGACCGGTGCCGGCATTCGACAAGACGCTCCTGTACCTGGCGCTGGCGCCGGAGGTGGACGTCCAGGTCTCGGCCGCCAACGCGATGGGCGTGCTGCAGGACGAGCGCTTCCTGCCGTCGCTGCTGACGATGCTGGCGCGCCACGAGGTGCGCGGCGCCGCCGGCCGCGCGCTGACCGCGTACGGGCCGGCGGGGCTCGCGTTCCTCGAAGAGTCTCTCGAAGACGCGAGCTTCCCCAACGAGCTGCGCCGCCAGATTCCGCGCACGATCAGCCGCTTTCCGGCCAAAGAGGCGGTGCGCGCGCTCCAGAAGCGGCTGCTCGAGGAACGCGACGGGATGGTGCGCTTCAAAATCCTGCGCTCGATGGGACGGCTGGCGGCGCGAAACCCCGGCGTGGCGTTCGACCGGACGCTGCTCAAGCAGGCGACCGAGCGCACGCTCGAGGTGGTGTTCCGGCTCGCTCACTGGCGCGAGGTCCTGGCCGCCGGCGCGCGCGCCCGGCGCGAACGGTCGACTTCGGGACAGGAGCTGCTCGCCTCGCTGCTGCGCGACAAGCAGCATCACGCGCTCGAGCGGCTGTTTCGCCTGTTGGGGCTCAGCCACCGGAGCGAGAACTTCGAGAACATCTACCGCGGCGCGCTCAGCGGGAACGCGCGGCTCCGCGCCAGCAGCCGGGAGCTCCTGGAGAGCGTCCTGCAGCCGCCGTGGCGCGATGCGGTCCTGGCGCTCACGGAGGCCGACGGCCCCTGGGACCGGAAGTCGACGGCAGCGCTTCCCTTCTACACGGCGCGCATGCTCGGCTACGAGGAGCTCCTGCGCGTGCTGATCGAGGATCCCAGCGAGACCGTCCGGAGCATCGCGGCCCACCACGTGGCCGAGCTGGGGCTCCAGGAATTGCGACCGATGATCGCCGAGCGCCGCGCCAACGAGACGGCCTTGTTCGTGGCGCGCGTGCTCGAGAAGACCTTGAAGCTGCTCGACGCCGCCGCGCCGGCGGCGACACTCCGCCATGCTCACTGAAGACCGCGCCGTCGGCTCGCTCGAGCGGATGCTCCACCTGCGCAAGGCGCCGGTGATCGGCACGCTGCCGGCCAACGACCTGGCGGTGGTCGCCGAGGCCGCACGGCCGCGCGCGTTCCGCTCCGGCGACGTGCTGCTCCGCGAGGACGAACGGGTCACCGCGGCGACGTTCATCGTCGAGGGCCGGGTGCGCCTGTCGCGGAACGGCCAGCCGATCGGCGTGCTCGAGGCGGGCAGCGGTCTCGGCGGCATCGGCGTGTTGGCGCGCACGACGGCGGCCTGGACGGCGGTGGCGGAGACCGACGCGCTGGTGCTCGAGCTCGACGCCGACAGCTTCCTCGATCTGCTCGAAGACCACTTCGAGATCCTGCGCCACTTCCTGCGCGAGACGTGCCGGCAGGTGATCGGCTACTGGCGGGCGCTGCCCGCGGGAACGCCGGCGCTGATCGCGGACCTGCGCCAGACCGAGGCGCGCGCGCTACGCGACCTCGATCTGGTGGAGCGCATCTTCTTCCTGCGTCAGGTGACCCCGTTCGACCGCGCCAGCATCAATGCGCTCGCCGAGCTGGCGCGCGGCCTGCACGAGGTGCAGCTCCAACCGGGACAACGGCTCTGGGAGGAAGGCGACCCGGCTCGCCACGTGATGCTGATCGTCAACGGCCGGGTTCATTGCGAAGGTCGCGACGGCTTCACGCTGCTCGGCGGCCCGGGCGTCCCGCTGGGCGCTCTCGAGGCGGTGGCCGGGCTGCCGCGCTGGTACGACGCCGTCGTCAAGCAGCCGCTGACGGCGCTTTCGGGAGAGATCGAGATGCTCTTCGACGTCTTCGAGGACAACCTCGACATGGCGCTCCAGTTCCAGAGCGCGATGAGTCAGTGGGCGCTGGCGCTGGCCCAGAAGGTCGCCGAGCTCGAACCCGACCGGCTGACCGAGCTGGCCGGCGTCACGCCGGTTCCGAACGCCCCCGGCTAGGCCTTGGCGGGCGCGCTGAGCGGCTCGAGCGTGACGCTGTTCTGGGCGCGTGCTCGCTCGAGGGCGGCCTTGGCCAGACGGAACAGCTCCGCCTGGGCGCGGAACGGCTCCTCGCCCTTGCCCGGCTTCCGGCGCTTGTAGCTGCCGTCGGCCTGCAAGGCCCGCGACTTCACGTTGTCCTGGAACATCGCGTCCAGAGCCAGGAGCACCTTGGCGCGGCATTCGGCGCTCTCGATCGGGAACAGCAGCTCGATGCGCCGGTCGAGGTTCCGCGGCATCCAGTCCGCGCTCGACAAATAGAGCTCCTCGTCGCCGCCGTTCCGGAAATAGAAGATCCGGGAGTGCTCCAGGAAGCGGTCGACCACCGAGATCACCTCGATGTTCTCGGAGGCGCCCTTCACTCCGGGCCGCAGGCAGCAGATGCCGCGCACGTTGAGCTGGATCTTCACGCCGGCGCTCGAGGCTCCGTACAGGGCGCGGATGATGTCCTCGTCCACCAGCGAGTTCATCTTGGACCGGATCTCGGCGGCCTGGCCGGCTTCGGCGCGGCGCCGCTCGCGCTCGATCAGCGCCATCACCCGCTCGCGCAACGCGGTCGGCGCCATCGCCAGCTTCTTCATGCGCGGCGGGTCGGAATAGCCGGTGATCGAGTTGAAGAACGCCGACGCGTCCTCGCCGATCTCGCGGTCGGAGGTCATCAAGCCGAAATCGGTGTAGAGGCGCGCGGTCTTGTCGTTGTAGTTGCCGGTGCCGAGATGGACGTAGCGCCGGATTCCCTGACGCGTGCGGCGAACCACCATGCAGATCTTGGCGTGCGTCTTGTACCCGCGGATCCCGTAGATGACGTGCGCGCCCGACTCTTCCAGGCTCTTGGCCCAGCGGATGTTGGACGACTCGTCGAAGCGCGCCATCAGCTCGACCAGCACCGTCACCTGCTTGCCCGCGTCGGCGGCGCGGGCCAGCGCCTGCACCACCGGCGAGTCGCCGCTGGTCCGATACAGCGTCTGCTTGATCGCCAGCACGTCGGGATCCTGGGCCGCCCGCGACACCATCGTGATCACCGGGTCGAAGGACTCGTACGGGTGGTGCAGCAGCACGTCGCGCTGGTCGAGCACGTCGAAGATCGACTCGTGCTCGGTCTCCTCGAGCGTCGCCAGCGGCTTGGCCGGAGCATCGCGCAGGTCCTCGAGCGCCGGCAGCTCCACCAGCGGGTAGAGCGCGCGGATGTCGAGCGGTCCCTTGATCCGATACACGTCCTGCTCTTCCACCGCGGCGCGCTGGCGCAGGATCGGCAGCAGCGTTTCGCTCACGCGATCCTCGACCTCGAGCCGCACCACCTGGGCGCGGCGCCTTTTGCGCAGCTCGTCCTCGATCGCGTGCAGGTAGTCGCGGCCGCCCTCGTCGTCGAGGTCCATCTCGGCGTCGCGCGCGATCCGGAACGCGGCGGATTCGAGCACCTTCTGTCCCGGAAACAAGGCGCCCAGCTCGGCGCGGATGATGTCCTCCAGGAACGCGTACGTCGCGTCGCCACCGAGCGGCCGCACCAGCCGGCGCAGCCGTCCCGGCACCTGCACCACCGCGAGCCGCGCCTCGGGCTCGCCTTCGGTCGGCTCCAGGAGCAGCGCCAGATTCAGCGACAGGCTGGACAACATCGGAAACGGCCGCGAGACGTCGATCGCGAGCGGAGTCAGCGCGGGCAGCACTTCGTCGCGGAAATGCCGCGACAATGCGGCGCGCTGCGCGTGATCGAGCGCGTCCAGGCCCGCGATCCCGATGCCGCGCTCGCGCAGCGCGGGCAGGATCTCCTTGGTCAGCGTCTCGTAGAGACGCGCGACCATCTCGTGCGCCTTCTCGGAGATGAGAGCGAGCTGGCGCTCCGGCGTGAGGTTGGCGTGGTCGGGCGCCACGTCGCCTTCGATGACCGCGTTCTTGAGCGCGGCCACGCGCACCATGAAGAACTCGTCCAGGTTGCTCGCGAAGATGGTCGCGAACTTGAGCCGCTCCAGGAGCGGCACCGTCGGATCGGTGGCTTCCTCGAGCACCTTCTGGTTGAAGGCGAGCCAGCTCAGCTCGCGGTTGATGAAGAGCTCCGGCTGTTTCGGCTCGCGACGGCGCGGCTTTTGCGGCTTCACGCGCGCTGCCCGGATTCGCGGAAGACGAGCCGGCGGCCGAAGACCTCGATCATCAGATCGGTGCGCGCCAGCGTCGAGAGCCGCTCCATCGTGAGATCGCCGGCGCCGTCCACCTCGAGCACCATCACACCCTCTTCCGCGAGCGCGCGCACGTCGCGAACCTTCTGCAGATGGTCGGCGTCGAGCGCGTTGGCCGCGCGCAGGATCGCGGCCAGCTTGTTGACGACGACGCGCGTGTCGCTGTCGAGCGCCATGTACGGCAGGTGCGATTTCTGCGGCGTGGCGCGGCGGTGGTAGCGCGCCACGTTCGAGATGATCGCGGTGTCGTCGCGCGACAGCCCGAAGATCTCGGCCACCGACAGTACGTACTGCGAGTGTTTGTGGTGGCCGCGCAGGTTCACGTAGATGCCGACGTCGTGGAGCAGCGCCGCCACCTCGAGCAGCAGCCGGTCGCGCTCGCCGAGGCCGTGCTCCGTGCGCAGGTCGTCGAAGAGCCGGGTCGCGAGGTGCGCCACGTTCTTCGCGTGCGCGGCGTCGTAGCGATAGCGCTCGCCCAGCGCCAGCGCGCTGGCCAGCACCTGCTTGCGGAACTGCTCGATGCCGAGGCCTTCGTCGCCGCTCACGATGTCGAGCAGCAAGCCGAGCCTCAGCGAGGCCTCCGGAACCGTCAGTTCGGGCGCCGACGTCTCGTCGAGCAGCTCGCGGTAGGCGAGCAGCGCCGGCACCAGCGTCTCGGCGTCCGCCTGCGCGAGATGGTAGTGCTCGACGAGCTGCTCCATGTCCTCCGCCGCCAGCTCCTCGCAGGCGGCCAGGAACGGCTCGCGGCCCACCTGGCGAAAGCCGTTCTCGCTCTCCTTGTGCTCGCCCAGGATCCGGAACGCCGCGAAGCGGACGTCGCCGCCGAGCGCGATGAAGTGCTTGGCTTCGCGGAGCGGCATCTCGCGGCGAATGTCGCCGACCACGTTCTGCACGTGGCGGCGCAACAGCCGCATCCGCTGCTCGTGGCTGCCGTGCCAGGAGGCGACGTTCTGGCGCATCCGGATCGCGCCGAGCGCGTAGGTTCCCGAATGGATCGGCTGCCCCTTGCGCAGGAACGAGATGTCCGCGCTGCCGCCGCCCACCTCGACCAGCACGGCGTCGCCGGTGGTGAGCGCTTCGTGACCCTTCAGCTTCTCGCGCACGGCGAGATAGGTGAGCCGGTTTTCTTCGGAGCCGTCGATCACCTCGACGTCGATGCCCGTGCGCAGCCGCACCCGGTCGATGAAGGTGTCGCGGTTCTGCGCCTCGCGGACCGCGCTCGTGGCCACGGCGCGGTAGCGGACGACGCCGTACGTGTCCATGATCCGCCGGAAGCCTTCCATCGCCTTCAGCGTGGCTTCGACGGTGGGGGCTTCGAGACGTCCGCGGGTGAAGGTGTCGTTGCCGAGCAGGACGCCGCGGCTGGCTTCCTCGAGAATGCGCAGCGGCTCGCCCGCCGGCGCCTCCGCCACCACGAGCCGGATCGCAGACGCGCCGATGTCGACGACGGCCACCGGACGCACCGGCTCCGGAGGCGGGACGGGCGTGCCTGCGGGCGGTTTCCGGGAGAGGGTTCGTTTCTTGGGGCGAGCCATGGTGGTTCAAATTCGATTGTACCTAGCCGCTTCACGTGCGTGTGACGGCGGCTTGTCGGGCGTGATAGCCTTCGCGTCCCGCTCGTGAGGCGGGCCTGCTACACCACGATGACGACAGCGTTTCCGCCCATCCTTCCACCTCCGCCCGACGTGTCCACGCCGCTCCTGCGAATGCGGATTCGCGAGCTTTTTCAACAAGTTCCGAAGGGTCTGGCAGGCGACGAGGATGCCATCCACCAGATGCGCGTCGCCGGGCGGCGGCTGCGGGTGGCGCTGCCGAGCCTGGCCCGCCGTCCCGAGGGTACCCGAGCCAGGCGCGCGCTCCGCGTTCTCCGCCAGCTCGCCCAGACCGCCGGCGTGTCGCGCGACCTCGACGTGATCTCGGGCCTGCTCGGAGACTGGCTCCAGACCGATCCGGCGGTGACCCCGGACTCGCTCGCGCTGCAGCGCCGCCTCCTGGCCGAGCGCCGCCGCAGCCGCGGCCGGATGGCGGAAGCGCTGCTCGACCTGGAGATCGCACGGCTGCGGCGCGACCTGCGCGCGATCGTTCGCCGCAAGGGAGAAGACGTCTTCACGTCGCTGGCGCGGCTGCACACGGAGCGCGAGCAACGCGGCGCCGAGCTGCTCGCCGAGCTGGCCGGGCTCGGAGATCGTTTCGACGCCGTGCGGCTGCACGGCCTGCGCAAGAGCGCGCGCAAGCTGCGCTACTCGGCGGAGATCCTGGCCGAGCTGCGCCAGCGGCCGGCCGAGGCGGCCGATTTGTTCCGCGAGCTGCAAGGCAAGCTCGGCGACATCCACGACGGCCACGTGCTGGCGGGCTGGCTCGCGCATCAAGCCCAGCTCGGCGAGCGACGCGGCCTGGACTCGCTGGTGGCGGAAGCCCGCCGGCTCGAGGCCATCTTCCACCAGCGCTCGCTGGACGCGCACCAGGACTTTTTGCGCGCGAACCCGCGAGAATCGATCGAACGCGCCCTCGACGCGATGGGACGCACGCGGTTCGTGGCCTGATGCGGCTCTTGATCGTCCGGCACGCGGCGGCGGTCGAGCGCGGCGAGGGCGGCTTCGCGGACGACGACCGGCCGCTCACACCCGAGGGCGAGCGCAAGTTCAAGGAGGCCGCGAAGGGGGCGGCGAAGCTCTTCGACGAGCCGGCGATGATCTTGACGAGCCCGCTGCCGCGCGCGCTGCGCACCGCCGAGATCTTGCGCGACGCGTTCGGCGCCGGCGTGCCCTTGAAGCCGACCACGGCGCTCTCCTACGGGACCTTCGACGAGCTCGAAGGGCTGGTCACGTCCTACCCGAAAGACAGCCTGGTCGCGATCGTGGGCCATGAGCCGACGCTCTCGGAGCTCCTGGCGCGCCTGGTCGGCGCGAGCGAGGCCGGACCGTTTGGATTCAAGAAGGGCGGAATGGCCCTCGTGGCCTTGAAAAAGGGCTTGCAG
>Ga0075420_100002169_pt1 | contig 16960 bp, 10 predicted proteins | sample SoiMetdeltSBSDD4_FD_75296 | JGI IMG/M metagenome (GOLD analysis project Ga0075420, IMG submission 75296) | Bulk soil microbial communities from a Populus tree surrounding site in Tennessee, USA - Soil MetaG P. deltoides SBSDD4 | ecosystem: Environmental > Terrestrial > Soil > Tree plantation... | reverse complement strand
GGCCGCTACAAGTCGCGGCTGTCGTCGCGGCTTCAGAAAGTCAGCGCGTAGTCCAGCCAGGTATGCCCAGGTGGAGGCGGGTCTTCAGACCCGCCTGACGGGCTTTTTCTCCTCACACATTTCCACGACCAGCCGTTCGATCAGGATCCTCGGATCACCACCTGAGGACTTGAGGGCAATGTCCGTCCGAAAGACGGCGTCGACGGCAGGCTTCACGCGCGATGCCCGCAAACGTTGGGCGGCCAGCCGCAGCTGTCCCAGGATGAAGAACGCCGTCATCCCTGCCTCGAGCGAACGGCTCACTTCCCTGAGCGCCTCGCGCACGTCGTTCCGCTGAATCGCGTTTGCGATCCCGAAGTCTGTATACGCCTCCGGACCCGCCGTCACGGCCTGACGGACATCTTCCGGCGTAATCGCGGGCTGCCCCATCGTGTAGAGGCTGACGCGCTCCAACCCGGCTCGCAGCCGCACGATGTCCAGTCCGGTCCGCGCGACCAGTGCCCGTGGCGTGGCGGGATCGAGCGTGATGCCGTCGCGCGCCGCCCGAACCTTGACCCAGCGCTCCGCGTCCGCCTCGTTCTCGATCACACCGCAGTTGACGACCTGGGCCTGGCTCACCAGGCGTTTCACGACGCGCCGGCGCATATCGAGTGCCCCGCAGACAAACACGATCGTCGTGGTCTCCGGGGGCGTCTGCAGGAACTCTTCGAGCCGCTGCAGTTCCTCGTCGGCCGCCTTGCTTTCCCGCTTCGGTATGAACAGCTTCTCCGCCTCGAGCACGATGACGACGCGCCGAGGCACCATCATGGGGAGTGTGTTCGCGGCATCGACGAGATCGCTCACCTTCATCTCGCCTCCGTACATGCGCTCGACGTTGAAGGCCCGCAGCCCTTCGTCGACCATCTCGGCGAATTCAGCGGCGACCGCCGATTTCTCCATGTCGTCGCCACCGACAAGGGCATAGAGCGGGCCGGTCTCACCGGACGCGATTTGTTTTCGCAAGGCCGATGTGGCGACGGGCGGCACGCGACTACACCACAGATCGCTTGTGTCGGGGGACTCCGGCCAACGTCCCGGCGACAAAGTGGTCGGTCTCACGAAGTATGAGCGTTGCCAGCATCACCAACACAAGCGAGTTTACGGATTAAAACGCCTCCAGGATGGACGTCACCACGGTGCGCGCGACGTCACTGGCAATGCGATCGACCGAGCTGCGCTCCTGATCGACGAAGGCCGCCCCCTGGATCTCGGTGTTGCCGCGCGTCGTCAGCTCGTATTCACCGCGGAAGGTCAGCGCGTCGTTCGACCACAGCACCTCGTTCGTCCGTGAATCGGTGAACGCCACCTTCATCGTCCAAGTGAGGAGGTACCTCGACGCCAATTGTTGTTCGGTGAGGCCGACAGGCTGCACAGAGACTGCGAGAACTTCTCCCGAAAGCACCGCATCCGATCCGGCGGCCTCAGGGACGACGGTGTACTTGCCGCGACCGATGAATTCGGTGCGCACCTTGTCCGTGAGGATCTGCTCGACCTGCGAAAAGCTGCTGCGGTTCTCGAACTGTGGAATGCCGACCACCATGATGTAATCGGGCAGGAACGAGCCGCGGCCGGCCAGGGCGTAGCCGCATCCCGAGCTCGTGAAGGCGAGCAGCAGGATGAAGGCGCGCACGCGCGCGGGAGCGACGCTACTGGACAACCAGCGAGACAAGTTTGCCTTTCGCGATGACGACCTTCTTGACCGTCTTTCCCTGAGTATGCGCCTTGACCGTCGGATCGGCCAGCGCCAGCGCTTCGAGCTCGGACTCGGTCGCTCCGGCGGCCACGGTGAGCCGGCTTCGAACTTTTCCATTGATCTGCACGGGCACCACGATCTCGTCCGCTTTCGCGACCTCCGCATCGAAGGCCGGCCAGCTCGTCGCGGACAAGCCACCCTTGTGACCGAGCATCTCCCAGAGTTCCTCGCCGGTGTGCGGCGCGAATGGCGCCAGCATTCGCACGAGCGCGTCGACGGCCTCGGTCACAACGGCAATCGTGCCAGGCCGCTCGAGCACGCTGGTCTGCGTCGATCCCGGGTGGTGGCGAGCGGGGCTCCCGATTTCGGTCTGCTCACTGAACGCATAAAGCTCGTTGACGAGCTCCATCAACGCAGACACAGCGGTATTGAGCTGCTGACGCTCCTCGATGTCGACGGTCACGCGGCGGATCGTGTCGTGTGTCTTTCGCCGGAGTCCGCGTTCGGACGCCGTGAGATCCTCGTGATTGTTCGCCGTGCGTCCGGCGGCGACGACCCCGGACCAGTGATCGACCAACCGCCAGACACGCGCGAGGAAGCGGAAACTTCCCTCGAGCCCGGCGTCGGTCCACTCGACTTCCTTTTCCGGCGGCGCCACGAACATCACGTACAGGCGAAGAGCATCGGCACCAAACTTCTGCAGCATCGTGTCCGGATCGACAACGTTGCCCTTTGACTTGGACATGACGTTGCCATCTTTGAGCACCATGCCCTGCGTGAGGAGCTGCGTGAATGGCTCTGAATGATCGACCAGGGCGAGGTCACGGAAGACACGCGCGAAGAAGCGCGAGTAGATCAAGTGCAGGATCGCATGCTCGACACCGCCGCTATAGAAATCGACCGGGAGCCAGTACTGGAGCGTGGCCGGGTCGAACGGCATCTTGTCGTTGCGGGGATCGGCGAAGCGATAGAAATACCAGGACGAATCGACGAACGTGTCCATCGTGTCCGTCTCGCGACGGGCCGGACCACCGCACTTTGGACATGTGACGTTGACGAACTCCGCGACCTGAGCGAGCGGCGAGTCACCGCGACCGGTAAACTGCGCGATCTTCGGCAGCACGACCGGGAGCTGGCCATCCGGGACGGGGACAATGCCGTCCTTCGGGCAGTAGATCATCGGGATCGGTGTACCCCAATACCTTTGTCGTGAGATGCCCCAGTCTTTGAGGCGGTACTGGACGGTTCCCTCGCCGATACCACGGTCGCGCGCCCACGCGATCATTCGCTTCTGGGCGTCTTCGGAAGACAAGCCGCTGAACTCACCTGAATCGACCAGCGTGCCATAGGCCGCCGCCGCTTCTGTCATGAGATCAGAAGAGGCCGGCTTGCCATCGGGTGTCACGACGACCCGCACCGGCAAGTTGAACTTCCGCGCGAACTCGAAATCGCGCTCGTCATGAGCCGGCACGGCCATTACCGCGCCGGTGCCGTACTCGCCGAGGACGAAGTTGGCGACCCAAATCGGAACGGGCTGGCCAGAGAACGGATTTATCGCACGAAACCGGGTGTCGAAGCCTTGTTTCTCGATGTCACCGCTGATCCGCGCGGCGCGGTCTTGCTTTCGGAACTCCAGCGCCTTCTGTTTGAACGTCGCCGGATCCGCGGATCGTTCCGCAAAGTGCGCAACGAGCGGGTGTTCTGGACCGAGCAGCACAAACGTCGCACCAAAGATCGTGTCGATGCGCGTTGTGAAGACCTCGATCGACCCGGGACTCGGATCAGCAAGTGCAAATTTCACCCGTGCACCTTCCGACCTCCCGATCCAGTTCCGCTGCATGGTCAGAACTTTCTCGGGCCAGCGCGTCAGGTGATCGGTCGCATCGAGGAGCTCGTCAGCGTATGCCGTGATCCGGAAGAACCACTGCTCGAGGTCACGGGTTTCAATCGGTGTACCGCAACGCCAGCAGCCACCGTCCACGACCTGCTCGTTGGCAAGGACGGTGTTGTCCACCGGACACCAGTTCACCGACGACTTCCGCCGATACGCGAGCCCCTTCTCGAACATCCGGATGAAGAGCCATTGGTTCCACTTGTAGTACTCCGGGTCGCACGTGGCCAGCTCACGCTCCCATGCGTAGCTGATCCCGAGGCGCTGAAGCTGGCCCTTCATGTGGGAGATGTTTCCGCGCGTGGAGACCTCGGGATGAATGCCGCTCTTGATCGCCGCGTTCTCGGCCGGCATGCCGAACGCATCCCAGCCAAATGGATGGAGCACGTTGTAGCCGCGCATCCGCTTCGTGCGGGCGATCACGTCACCGATGATGTAGTTCCGCACGTGCCCGACGTGAGCATGCCCCGACGGATAGGCGAACATCTCGAGGCAATAAAACTTCGGACGCGATCGATCGACGGCGACTTCGAACGCGCGCGAATCAGCCCAGCGCTGCTGCCACTTCTTGTCGAGTTCCTGCGGATGGTAGTCGGCCATGGATAGCTTTGAAAACTCCTCACGCCCAACGTCTGTCGCTTGTCCAACTCCGAACTGTCTGGTGCTCTTTTGGGATTTGGAAGTTGGGAGTTGGGAGTTGACTCGGATCAATTATAGCTTCCAGTATTTCGCCAGGTGTGGAGCGACAGCCTTAGTCGTCGCTTCGCCGCGAGGTGTCTCTCCGATGGGTTGTTTCGGGCTGCCAGCCTCGGCGGTAAGCGCCGCGACCGACGCCCGCAAGCTCGATGCAAGCCCCGCAAGGTCGTAGCCGCCTTCCGTGATGGCAACGAGACGACCGTGGCCGGTTGCATCCGCCACGTCGGCGATGGCATGCGTCAGTCGTCCGAAGTACTCGCTGGTCAGGCGCATCCCCGCCAGAGGATCGTCCATGTGCGCATCGAATCCCGCCGATACCAGCACGAGCTCCGGTCGAAACTGCCTCAGGACAGGCAACGCGACCCGTGCATACGCGACCTCGTAATCGGCATCGGTCGCGCCCGCCGATAAGGGCAGGTTCACGGTGAAACCCGCCCCGGAACCCTTCCCGACGTCGCCCGCGGCCCCTGTTCCCGGATAGTACGGATACTGGTGCGACGAGATGAACAGCACCGCGGGATCGTCGTAGAAGCTCCACTGCGTGCCGTTGCCGTGATGCACATCGAAGTCGACAATGGCCACCCGGGACAGGCCCTTCGCCCGCGCATGCGCCGCGGCAATGGCGATGTTGTTGAAGAAGCAGAAACCCATCGCGCGCGCGTGCTCGGCGTGATGGCCTGGCGGGCGCACCAGCGCAAACGCGCGTGTCCCGTCTCCGTTTTCAAGTACGTGATCGACCGCACTCACAGCGGCGCCCGCCGCCATCCGTGCCGCGTCAAACGTCTTCGGTGAGGTAAACGTGTCAGGATCGAGCGCCACCGCGCGACCGGCCGTTTCTTTGATGAGCGTGACGTACTCGGCCGCGTGGATGCGCCCGATCTCAGCGTCGGTCGCCGGCCTTGGTTCCTCGACGGCAATGCCCTTCTTACGGAACTCGGCGGCAACCGCCTGCATGACTTCGAATCGCTCGACGCGTTCGGGATGTCCCGGAGGAGTCAGGTGGTCTGCGAAGATAGGCGATGTAAAGATGGTCAGAGACACGTGAGAATTCTATGACGTTCCTTCTGTGGACGCTGGCTGTGGCGATGGTAATCGTCGGCTTGATCGGCGTGGTGATGCCGGCACTGCCGGGGCACATGCTGATTCTGGGCGGGCTCATCGTTGGCGCATGGGCCAACGGGTTTGCGCGCGTTGGCGTCTGGACCCTGGTCGCAGTCGGAGTCATCGCGCTGGCCAGCTACGGCGTCGATTTTGTGGCCGTGGCCCTCGGAGCGAAGCGCCTGGGAGCGAGCCCGCGAGCGATGACGGGCGCTGCACTCGGCACGATCGCAGGGCTCTTCTTCGGCCTGCCTGGCGTGATCGTGGGGCCGTTCGTCGGCGCCGTCATCGGTGAGCTGTCGACTCACAACGACTTCGCGAAAGCCGGTAAAGCCGGCGTCGCGGCATGGATCGGGTTTGCCATCGGTACCGCGGTCAAGGTGGCAATGGCCTTCCTCATGATCGGCATCTTCCTGGTCGCGCTCATTTTCTGATTCCCAAGATCCAACTCCAACTCCCAAACCGTTCATAGCTCGATGCAAGGCGGGTCTGAAGACCCGCCTCTACCAGCCCGTTGGGAGTTGGGAATCGGGGGTTGGGCGTTTGCAGTTTGTAATTGGCTCGTGCGTCCTGTTCAAGCGCAGCGCATTGGGTGTCTAATGAGCTGTCATGCGTAAGCTCATTACCGTCGTCCTTGGCGCGATCGTGCTGCTCTCTGCGCGAGCAGCGATGCAAGACTCGACAATCGTGACCAACCCGCCCGAGCAATTCACGATGCGCGTGGTCACAACGGGGCTGGAAGGCCCGTGGGAGATCACCTGGGGACCGGATCAGCAACTGTGGGTGACCGAGCGAAGAGGCAGACGCGTGATTCGAGTCAACCCTGCCGATGGGACGAAAACGACGCTTCTCACCTTGCACGAAGTCCATCAGAGCGTCAGCCAGGACGGCCTGCTGGGTCTGGCAATGCATCCCGATCTGCTGAAGGGCATCGTTGGCAGCGACTACGTCTACGTGGCTTTTACGTACGACGACGCCCCTGGGCCTGCGCTGGCGCGGCGCATGGGAATCCGTCGGTATCAGTACGATGCAACGGCGCGGACGTTGTCACATCCCCTCGATGTCATCATGGGACTCCCGACGCATGACGATCACGTCGGCGGCAGGCTCGTCATCGGTCGCGATCTGAAGCTCTATCTCACCATCGGCGACCAGGGCAGCAACTTCGGCGGAAATCGTTGCAACGCCAATCACGCGCAGGACCTCCCCACGATGAGCCAGGTCAGCGGCGGTGACTGGTCCAATTACCAGGGCAAGATTCTGCGGATCAATCTCGATGGCTCGATCCCCGTCGACAATCCCCAACTGAACGGCGTTCGCAGTCATGTCTTCTCGTACGGTCATCGCAACCCTCTTGGGCTCGTCGTCGGCCCGAAGGGAGAAATCTACGAGTCCGAGCACGGTCCGAACACGGACGATGAGGTCAACCTGATCGAGGGTGGGCGCAACTACGGATGGCCGAACGTCGCCGGGTACCGCGACAACAAGTCGTACGTGTACGCGAACTGGTCCGCGTCCAAGCCTGCGCCTTGCCGATCGCTGCCGCAGGGCAACGCGGTCCCCGCGTCGGTGCCCACTCAGTCTGAGATGTCGTGGAACAACGAGCGCTTTGCTCCGCCGCTTCGCACCTTCTTCACCGTGGACAATGGGTTCAAAGCGCAGGGCATCGGCAGTTCCACGATGGCGCCGGGCGGGATTGATGTCTACATGTCGGCTGCGATCCCAGGCTGGCGCACGTCGCTGCTCGCGTTGAGCTTGATTCGAGGAGTGGTCTATCGCCTGCCGCTCGCGACTGATGGTCGTTCGGTCATGAACCCGCCGGTCGAGTTGTTCCCGACGGCCAACCGATATCGCGATATCGCGTTGAATCCGGATGGGACGACGTTCTATCTGGCGACGGATCCAGAGGGCCCGAACCGCGATACGTCGGGTGCGCCTCGCCCGCTCGCGAATCCCGGGAGTATTTTGGAATTCAAGTACGCGGGGAAGTGAACGCCGGGTCTAAAGAGCAAGACCCGGCCTACGCTGCCGTAGGGCGGGTCCTGTTCTCTGGACCCGCCGTGACGTCATTTCTTCACGAACTTCACGAGCGCGGCGTTCACTGAATCAGCGACGTAAATCTCGCCCTTTTGATTCACTGCGATCATGTGAGCTTCGCCGAACTCACCCGGGCCCTTGCCCGGCTTCCCCATCGCCGCCAGGACCTTTCCATCGAGGTCGAGCCTCAGGACCTGGCCCGCGAAGCCGTTGACCATGTACATGTACTGACGGCCGATGTCGAGACTGCAGGGCAGCCCCTTGTATTTGACCTCCCTCACAAACTTGCCGTCCTGATCGAACACCTGAATCCGCTGGTTCTCGCGATCCGCGACCCAGACCAGGCCTTTGCCATCGATCGCGATGCCGTGCGCGACCTGGAACTGGCCCGGTCCCGATCCCTTGCCGCCCCAGGACTTGATGAACTTCCCAGCCTTGTCGAACTTCAGGACCCGCGCATCACCCTCCGCACCTGGCGTGTGCCCCTGTGCGATGAAGACGTCTCCGTTTGCCGCGATCACCACGTCGTTCGGTTGATTCAACTTGTGAGAGCCGGTCGCTTCGTTCCACTCCCCGCCTTCTCCCCTGGTCCCGATGGTGAGCAGCGGCTGTCCGTCGCGATTCATCTTCACCACGACATGGCCGCCGACATCCGTTGCCCAGAGGTTGCCGTCCCGGTCGATGCGCAGACCATGTGATCGCGTGAAGAGTTTGTCTCCGAACGATCTGACGAAGCTGCCGTCGGGATTAAACTCGAAGAAGGTCTTGTCGCCTCTCGTCAGCACGAAGAGGTGACCGTTTGCGTCGAACGCAACGCTCGCCGCCGCGCCCATCGTCACCCCAGCGGGAAGCGTCACCGCGGTGGGGGCGACCACGTAATCCAGATCGGGAGCGGTTTCAGGCACGAGCAGCGCCGGATCAGAGGGACGCTGCGCAAGAACAGACGCTCCCAACAGCACGACGAAAATGCCGAACGCGGCCCTTCTCATAAGTCCTCCACGTTGAGTCTACATTCGTTCCAGATCAATCAGCGCGTCGCGGGTACCAGGCGATTCAACTCCTCGAACCAGTTCCGCACCACAACGATTTGTTGTCGAGCGGGAACGGCGTTTTCCGGCTCGGTGACCATGATGAAGCGGTGTCCGTTCGGCTCGACGTCGTATGCCGCGGTGTTACCTGAGAAACGAAATCGTCCTTGAGCCCTGAATAACTCCTGGGCGCGCCCGGCCGGGATCGCTGTGTCGGCATGGAGCGGCACCGCCATCATGTTGCCCGCCGCGCTGCGATAAAAGAGCTCAGAACCCCGAGGCGACCAGAGCGGTGCAGTGCCTCCGGCATCAGAGATTCGCCTCGCTGGCTTATCGCTCGGCGGATAGGGCCGGATATAGATCTCGCTGCGGCCGGATTCATTTGACGCGTAGGCGATCCATCGGCCGTCGGGCGAGAATGCCGGCATGTGCTCCAGGGCTGGAGTGACTAAGAACGGCATAGCATTCGACTCACCGATACGGATTGTCAAAATCGAACGCCGACCCGTTTGCTCTCCGGAGGCGAAGACGAGCACACCCTCCCGTGAGATGTCGCCAGGCATGAGGTCCTCGGTCGCTCGGTACAGCAGTTGAGGCGAGTCGCTGCCATCAGGTGGCTGTCGAAACAATCCGTAACCGTCTTCGCGATCATCGCGATAGATGACAAAGCGTCCGTCGAAGGTCCAGCTGCAGCAGTAGACATTGCTGCCGCCAGTATTCAAAGGAGTCGCGGTGCCTGCCTTGACGTTCACGATAAAGAGCTGGGCTCCTGCGTCATCGTCCACTTCCACCGCGATACGTGAGCCGTCCGGAGAGATTCGAGGCCGCCAGTAATCGTGCATTTCGGTGACGAGCGGCGCGGCGTTTCCGTTACGGTCGACAGCGACCAGCTGCCTCCGCACGGTCGCAGACGCGGAGCCCTGTGCGTAGACGAGCACGCCGTTACTACTGATGTCGTAATTAGCGGTTCCGGTGCTCCCGGGCAGGGATGTGGCAAAACGAAGGCCTTCTGCGACCGGAATGGGCGCATCGAGCGCCTCGAGTCTGTTCACGTCGAAAGGCATCGCAAACAGGGTGTCGTCAGCTGCGTACACGATGTGGCCGGTCGGCAAATATCGGGCGTCACGGCCAGCTCGAATGATTTTTCGCTCGCCCGTGCGGAGCAACTGCACGACAATCTGCGCCTGCCGCCACGGGACCGAGCCGGTGCTGGGCCGCAACGTGAACAGAACCGATTCACCACCCGGCAGAAGCTGCGGAGAATGCATCCGCTCGCCTCCGGTAATCCGAACGACCGCCTCGGGCGCGCCGCCGCGTGCGGAGATTTTCCAAACGCCGGTGTCCGCACCGTAGACGATGGTGTCGTCGATGTTCCAGCGCGCACCGAAAACATTCGTGACCTTGGCGAGCGTGACCGGTGTACCTCCTGCAACAGGGATTCGGCGAAGTTCCCCCTGCGCGAAATCGAAATACCCCAGGAACTGCCCGTCGGGCGAAAAGAACGGCGTCGTCGGTGATCCTTCAGTGCCGGAAATCGGCGATGCCTCAACCCGATCCTGCGGTCGCAAGAACAGCCGATTGGCGGCGACATACGCCACCGACGTGGCGTCGGGAGAAATAGCGATGAGCGGATGACCGGCGTTGGTAAAGAAGTTGTTCTGCGGGAGTACGTCACGGAACCGCACGAGCGACAGATCGCGCTCCGGCGACATGCTCCACATGGTGGCGCCGACAATGGCGGCGACGACTGCGACGAGCGCTGCCGCCCAGTACCATGGAATTGAAAGCGTTTTGCCCCGCCGTGCCGCAGGCGCTGAGGATCCCTCAGGATCCGCCATTGCCTTCTGCAGATCTACACGCGCGTCCGCGATCGTGTGATACCGCTGGGCGCTGTTCTTTTCCAGACAGCGCTCGAGGAGCATACGAACTCGCGGATGCAGGCTTCCGGGCAACCGACTCCATTCGGGCTCCGAGCGCAGGATCGCCGCAATGATGTCGGATACGGATCGTCCTTCGAATGGCGGGCGGCCGGTCAGCGACTCGAAGAGCACGCACCCGAAAGCCCAGATGTCTGCCTGCTCGTCGACCGCTTCGCCCCGTGCCTGTTCCGGCGCCATGTACGCCGCGGTCCCGAGAATGACCCCGTGTCGCGTGGCGGCCGGGCTCGTCATCGTGGGCGAATGCGACAGAGGTGCTCGAGCCTCATCGACATCAAGCGCCTTGGCAAGACCAAAGTCGAGTACCTTGACCCGGCCAGTGTGAACTTTGATATTGGCCGGCTTGAGATCGCGATGCACGACGCCCGCGGCGTGGGCCGCCTCGATCGCCTCGGCGATCTGTGCGCCGATGGCTATCGCCTCTGCCTCAGGCAACGGACCCTTGGCGATCAGCTCGGCCAGCGTAGAGCCGTCGACGAACTCCAGGACAAGCGCCTTGATGTCACCGGCTTCCTCGACACCATGGATCGTGGCGATGTTGGGATGATTCAGCGAGGCAAGGACGCGTGCCTCGCGATCGAATCGCGCAAGGCGATCGCTGTCGCAGGCGAACGCATCAGGCAAGATCTTGAGCGCGACCTCCCTGCCCAGCCGGACGTCCCTGGCGCGATAGACTTCACCCATACCCCCAGCGCCGATGAAGGCAACGATGTGATAGGTGCCGAGCGCGGTACCGGCCGCCAGAGCCATGATGGTGGGCGTCTCCAGTCGAACGCGCTCATTGTAAAGGCAACGCCTGAATGCGACGCGATCTGTTCTGACCGCGCCTTTACTCGACCCTGAACGCCACGACTGGATCGACGCGCGCAGCACGCCACGCGGGGACGACCACCGCGATTGCGGCGGTGATGACGAGGACGATCGGAACAGCAATGAAAGTGGCCGGGTCCAGCGGTCGAACGGGATACACCAAGGTGGTGACGTACCGACTGAGTAACGCGGCGGCTGTGAGCCCAATCCCGAGCCCGATTAGCGTCAGCTTCGCGGCGTTGCCGAGCACGAGACGCACGACGTCCGACGAGCCGGCGCCGATCGCGATGCGCACGCCGAATTCGCGCACTCGCTGCTGGACCGAGTACGCGAGAACGCCGAAGACTCCAACCATTGCCAGCAGAAGCGCCAGGGCCGCGAATGTTCCCACGAGCACCGCGCGGAAGCGCGGTCGCGATGTCGCTTCGGCGGCAACGACGTCGATCGTCCTCACGCGCGTGATTGGCTGCCCCTGGTCTACTCGAGCGACAGCGGCGCGCACCGCCGGTAGCAGTGCCTCCGCGGACCCTGTCTGCGGCCTTACGGCGAGCGATGCGATGTACCAGGAGTTCTGAGCGATCGGCACGTAGAGCTGCGGAGTCGGTTGCAGCTCGTTCGGAAACATCGTGATCTGTCGGGCGACGCCCACGATTTCTCTGAGAACGGGACGCATCGGGAACCCCATCGCCGGCACGACGACTCGCAGCCCGATCGGGTTACGGCCATTCAGGTATCGCTGGACGAATGCCTCACTGACGATACACACCGGGACGGCATCGCTGCCGTCGGTCGCCGTGAACGCCCTCCCACTCAGAATCGGGATATCCAGCGTCTCGAAGTACGGCGGGCTGACCATGTGGTACGAAGCGAGGTTCCGCCTTGGTCCCTGCGTCGGTGGGTCACCCTCGATGGCGATGGCCTGTCCCGTCCACATGCCGTCCAGGGGGAGGGCGCCCCCAATCGCCGCGCTGCGGATTCCCGCAATCTGCCGCACTTCCTTCTCCACCGCGTCATAGAACCGGTACACCGCTTCTTGAGTGTCGTAGCGAGTTGGCGTCCTGCCGTTCGGCACCGGCAGATTCAGCGCCATCGTCAACACATCGCGTGCGCCGTTGCCAGGATCGATGTTCTGCAACGAGATCAACGTCCGCAGCATGAGCCCCGCGCCGCAGAGAACGAGCACTGCGGCTGCCACTTCGGCGACCACAAGGACATTACGGAATCTGCCTCCGCGTGTCGTGGTCCGGGTCTCGGTCGCGATGGCTTGCGCGACCGACATTCCGGTGACTTGCCATGCCGGCGCCAGGCCGAACAAGAGTCCAACCGTCAAGGAAGCGAGCGTGCAGAAGGCCACGACTCGCTCATCGAACGTGAGACTGACAGCGCTGGGCAATAGCCCAGGGGGAACGAGTGAGGGCGCGAGCCCGAGAATCGCAGCTCCAATCGCCATCCCGAGGATTCCCCCGACCGTCGCAAGCACGAGGCTCTCAGTCAGGATCTGCGACACGATTCGACGGCGACTGGCTCCAAGCGCCGAGCGCACCGCCAGCTCGCGCGTGCGGGTCATCGTCCGCGCAAGGAGCAAATTGGCGACGTTGGCGCAGCACATCAGCAGGACGAATCCCACAACGCCGAGGAGCAGCATCGAGGTCAGTCGCATCTCGGATCCCACGAGCGCGTCGCGGAGCCGCTGCAACGCTGGAATATGGCCCGTGTTCGTCTGCGGATACAGCTCCGCGTTGCGATTGCCGATGGCCGTCATGTCCCGCTGCGCGGCCTCGATGCTCACGCCTTCCTTGATGCGACCGACGGCATACATGTAGTGAGCGCCGCGCTGCGACGGATCGCCGTCGCGCGAGTAATTGAACACCGTCCACAGGCTCGGAGGCTCCGAGCCGGCGTTGCTGACGGTCGCTGGCACCAATCGAAACCGGTCAGGAACGATGCCGATGACGGTTTGGGGCCGTCCTGCGATCGTGATCGACCGGCCGACCAGCGTCGGATCGGAACCGAATCGTCTCCTCCAGAATCCCTCGCTCAGGACGATGGCATTCGGCGAGTCGGCGTCCGATGGCAGAAACGTTCGGCCTGCGATCGGTGTCACGCCAAGCAGATCGAAAAACCGTGGCGTGACCATCTGTGCGTTCACTTGTTCCGCGATGCCATCAGGACCGACCATCGCCACGCTGTTGGTGAGGAACGCCGCCATCGCGTCGAACGACTGATTCTGGTCGGCCCAATCGGCGAAATCAGGCGGCGACACCTGTGAAAGAAATCCGGTTGGAAAGCGCTCCCACAACATGACGAGTCGACCGTGTGGCGTGGTGAATGGCAGCGGGCGCAGGAACGTCGCATCGGCGAGCGCGAAGATCGCGCTGTTGGCGCCGACGCCGAGTGCGAGCGTGAGTGCAGCCACCAGCGTGAATCCGGGCGACGCCTTCATCTGACGCAGGGCCGACGTCACATCGGCACGGAACTCTTCGACGAATCGAGTCAAGCGCATTTCATGTTCTCTCTTTCTGCCAAGGTCCACGCAGGTCCGCTTGAGCCTGCCAACATCACCAAGCCGAGCGAGCACCATCTCGCGGGCAATTCGCTCGTCTAAACCGCGTTCGATCAGCTCGCGTGTGCGCATTTCGATGTGAAAGGCGATCTCTTCCTCGACTTCCTGCCGGAGCGGCACACTCCAAAGCCACGATCGCAGGGAACGCTTCATCGATTTCACTCAACTCGAAATGCCTCGACCGGATCGATGCGCATCGCGCGAATCGCCGGCGTTGCCATCGCGATGACTGCGGTTACGACGAGTACTCCACCGACCACAACGAACGTGATCAGATCGAACGGCTGGACGCCGAATAGAAACGACAAAATCGCCCGGCCGAGTCCCGCGGCGATCGATAGTCCTAGAACGGTTCCGACGGCGACGACTCTGCCGGGGCCCGACAGAACAAGGACGATTACGCTGACGGGCGTCGCGCCCAATGCAATGCGCACTCCAAGTTCGCGCGTTCGCTGTTGTACCGAGTACGCCAGCACACCGAAGACACCAACCATCGCAAGCAGCAGCGCGAGCGTTCCGAATGTCCCAACCAGCAGAGCGCGAAATCGATATCGCTCAGTCGCAGTGCCAGCAATACCTGCGAACGTGATGACGTTGTTGACGGCCTGACGCGGATCCACCTTGGCGATCGCCGCGCGCACGGCCGGAGCCAGCGCAGTCGCGTCGCCGTCCGTCACGCGGACGATGAGATACGCCGAAGGCCATGTGTTTTGAGGGATCGGCACGTATACCTGGACGAACGCCTCCACTTCGTCCGGGCGTCCCTTCACCTGCCGCGCCACACCGACGATCTCGCGATCGACAACGTCGAACCCGACGTGAATTCGTTCGCCGATGGCATTTCGACCTGGAAAGTGCCGGCGTGCGAATGCTTCGTTAACGATACACACGGGTGTAGTACTGCTCCGGTCATCGTCAGTAAACGCTCGGCCAGAGATGATTGGCAGCTCCAGCGTGTCGAAGTAAGTCGCGCTGACGATCTGCAGATCGGCCTGTGGTCGTACTCCGTCTGGCGGCGGTGGCGCACCGGCGATATCGAACGCCGTCCGGCCGATTTGCGAACCCCCGAGCGGTAGCGTGGTGGCCCATCCGACGCTGCCGACCACCGGGATCGCGCGCACTTCGCGATCGATCGCCTCGTAAAGATGCAGCACCGATTCGCGACTGGGATAACGCGAACCCGGCGTCAACCCGGGCACGGACACGAGAACGGACAACAGCCGGTCCCGCTGGGCACCGTATCCCGGCTCGAAGCTATCGAGAACCACCAGCGTCCGCAGCAGCAATCCCGCTCCGCACAGCACGATCACGGCAACCGTGACTTCACCGGCCACGATTGCGTGGCGTAACCAGCCGCCACGGCCCGTGGCCGTTCGACTCTCGGCAGTGAGCCCCTCGGTCACGGAGAAGCCCGTCACGCGCCAGGCGGAAACGAATCCAAACAGAACGCCGACGACGAGCGCTGTGACGATGGAGATTGCGGCGATGCGGCCACCGAACCCGAGGACGACAGCTGCCGGCAACAGGTTGGATGGAATGGACGATTGGGCTGCATCCAGAAGAAAGGCGCCGAGCAGTGCACCGAGCAGGCCGCCAAGCGTCGCGAGCACGAGGCTTTCGGTGATCAGTTGCATCACGATACGGCGGCGTCCAGCGCCAAGGGCAGCGCGAACGGCAAGCTCACGCGCCCGGGCCGTCCCACGAGCCAGCACCAGATTGGCCACGTTGGCACAGCAGAGTGCGAGCACTAATCCGACTACCCCGAGGAGAAGCATCGACGTCAGACGGACATCACGCCCGATCATGGAGTCGCGTAGCGATGTCACCAGCACGCGGCGGGGGCGGCCACTGCCGTTTTGACTGGCAAGCGTATTGGCCAGCAGCGTCAGGTCGGATTGCGCTGCTTCGATAGACGTTCCCGCTTTCATCCTGCCGACGACCTGAAGCAAGCGGCACACGCCACATTGACCCCGTGCGTCTCCAGCCATGCCTGACTTCGGCGCCGGCAGGAGCAGCCACACACTGCTGACGGATGCCCCCTGCGAAAGAAACGAGAGTCCGGGCGTGAACTGGATGTCGGATGGCACAATACCGATGACCGTGATCGAGCGACCGTCGAGCGTGATCTCGCGCCCAACGAGTGTCGGATCCGCCGCGAACCGCCGCCGCCAGAAGCCCTCACTCAGCACCGCAACACTGGGATCGGTTGTCTCGTCAGTTGGCAGGAACGTGCGGCCGACAATCGCCCTCACACCGAGCACCTCGAAGAACGAGGCCGTGACCGATTGTCCCGGGATGATTTCCGGCGTACCGTCGGCACCGGTCAGGGTCGGTCCACCTCCCGTGCCTGGGATCCAGACGGCGGCCATTGATTCGAATGTTCGGCTCTCGGTTGCCCACTCGCGAAAGTTCAGCAACTCGATGCGACTGCGTGCCTGCTGCTGAGGCCCCCACTCGTCCACGATCACGAGGCGATCGGGGTCGCGAAATGGAAGCGGTCGAAACAACGCCGCGTCCGCCAGCGCGAACATCGCGCTGTTTGCCCCGATACCCAGGGCGAGCGTCAGGGTCGCCACCAACGTGAAGCCAGGCGCAACTCGCAACTGGCGGATTGCGTAGCGCACATCGGTTCGAAGTTCATCCAGCCACTGGGTCAATCGCATCTCACGATCCCTCTTACGGCCGAGGTCAACGCATGTTCGTTTGAGGCGCGCGACATCTCCGACGCGCGCCAGCACCATCTCGCGCGCGATACGCGGATCCACGCCACGTTCGACGAGCTCGCGTGTGCGCATCTCGACATGGAAAGCGAGCTCTTCATCGACTTCCCTGTCGATAGGCACGCCCCACAGCCACGAACGCAATGAACGCTTCATCATTCGGTCGTAGTGTGCGGCTTCAGCCGGACTGACTCGGTCCGCCTGAATGCGGACACTACGTACGGCTCACTCATTTCTGAATGCCTCGACCGGATCAACACGCGCGGCACGCAGTGCCGGGATCGCCGTCGCAACGGCTGCGCTGAAGCCAAGGACGACGGCCACCGAGATAAAGGTCACGGCATCGAGGGGCTCCACGCCAAACAGGAACGATGCGATCGATCGCGCGAGCGCCGCGGCACTCGCCAGGCCGATGACGACGCCCCACGTGACCACGCGTCGGGCGTCC
>Ga0075420_100002168_pt1 | contig 16966 bp, 19 predicted proteins | sample SoiMetdeltSBSDD4_FD_75296 | JGI IMG/M metagenome (GOLD analysis project Ga0075420, IMG submission 75296) | Bulk soil microbial communities from a Populus tree surrounding site in Tennessee, USA - Soil MetaG P. deltoides SBSDD4 | ecosystem: Environmental > Terrestrial > Soil > Tree plantation... | reverse complement strand
TCCATCACTTCCAGTCCCGCCGCGCCCATCTCGCGCAGCACCAGCGACAGGTGCGGCAGCTCGCCGTGCGGAAACACGTACTTCTGGATGAATTCGCCCCCGCCCATGCCCACCGCGCGGCTGTCCGGGTCCACCGAGGTGATGCCGTGGTTGAGCACGATGCCGCCGTCGGCGAGCAGGCGCCGGATGGCGCCGAAGTACACCGGCAGGTTCTTCAGCCCCACGTGCTCGAACATGCCGATGGAGGCGATCTTGTCGAACACGCCCTCGCCGGGCACGTCGCGGTAGTCCTGCAGCAGGACCCGGCAGCGCTCCTGCAGCCCGGCGGCGCGGATGCGCTCGTTGGCGAGGTCGTGCTGGTTCTGCGACAGGGTGATGCCGGTCGCCGAGGCGCCGTAGCGCTCGGCGGCGCGCATCACCAGCGCCCCCCAGCCGCAGCCGATGTCGAGGAAGCGGTCGCCGGGCTGCAGGCGCAATTTGCGGCAGATGTGGTCGAGCTTGCGCTCCTGCGCCTCGTCGATGGTCTCGGCGCCGCTCCTGAAATAGGCGCAGGAATAGACCATGCGCCGGTCGAGCCACAGCGCGTAGAAATCGTTGGACACGTCGTAGTGGTAGTGGATCGCCTCGGCGTCGCGCTCCTTGGAGTGCGCGCTGCGCAGCCAGGGCAGGCGCGCCTTGCGCGCCGGGCCCCATTTCAGCGCCAGGCCCTCGGCCACGCGCATGGCGTCGGCGATCGGCCCGTCGACTTCGAGGTGGCCTTCGACGTAGGCCTCGGCGAGCTTGGCGAGGTCGGCGTTGACGAAGTAGCGCAGGGAGGCGGCGTCCGGGACGCGCAGCGTGACGGTCGGCCGCTCGCCGAGGTCGTAGCGCTTGCCGTTCCACAACTGGATGGCGGCGGGCAGGCTCGCCCCGGCGCGGAACTCGCCGACCATCTTCTCGATGCGCGCTTCGAGCATCAGACCACCCGCTAGGTCGTCTTGTCCCTCATGGTAACGAATTCCTCCGCCGCGGTGGGATGGATGCCGATGGTGTCGTCAAACTGCGACTTGGTGGCGCCGAGCTTCACCGCGATGGCGATGCCCTGGATGATTTCCCCGGCGTCCGGCCCGATCATGTGCGCGCCGAGCACGCGCTGCGTCGCAGCATCCACCACCAGCTTCATGAACGTGCGCTCCTCGTGCGCGCCCATCACGTGCTTCAAGGCGCGGAACGAGGTCTTGTAGATGTCCACCTTGCCGTGCCGCGCGCGCGCCTGCTCCTCCGACAGGCCCACGGTCGCGAGGTTGGGATTGGAGAACACCGCCGTGGGCACGTTCCGGTGATCCGTCGCCGTGGGCTCGCCGCGGAACAGCGTCTTCGCCAGCGCCATGCCCTCGGCGGTGGCCACCGGCGTGAGGTTGAGCCGGTTGGTCACGTCGCCGATGGCGTGGATCGACTCCACCGAGCTCCTCGAGTACGCATCCACCACCACCGCGCCGTCGCCGCCGAGCCGCACGCCCGCGCCTTCCAGGCCGAGGCCCGCGGTGTTGGGCTTCCTGCCGGTGGCGAACATGACGAGATCGGTTTCCTCGGCCGCGCCGTCCTCGTAGGCGACCCGGATGCCCGGCTCGAGCTTCGCGGGATTGGCCTGCAGGCGGATGGCGACGCCCTTCTTGCGCATTTCCTCCGCGAGGCGCTCGCCCAGCTCGGCGTCGAAGCCGCGCAGCAGGCGCGCGCCGCGGTAGGCGAGCGTGGTCTCCACGCCCAGTCCCTGGAAGATCGAGGCGAACTCCACCGCGATGTAGCCGCCGCCCACCACCAGCGCGCGCCGCGGCAGGCGCGCGAGGCCGAAGGCCTCGTTGGAGGTGATCGCCAGCTCGCGTCCCGGGATCTGCGGCACCTGCGGCCAGGCGCCGGTGGCGACGAGGATGTGCCTCGCCGTATGCCGCGCGCCGCCGGCCTCGACCGTGTGCGCATCGATGACCCTGGCGCGCGCGCGCAGGATCTGCGCTCCCGCCCTGGCGAGCGCGCCCTCGTACACGCCGTTCAGGCGCGCGATCTCGCGATCCTTGTTGGCGAGCAGCGTCGCCCAGTCGAAGCGCGGCTCGCCGACGGCCCAGCCGAAGCCCCTCGCCACCTCGAAATCCTCGCGGAAGTGCGCGGCGTAGGCGAAGAGCTTTTTCGGGATGCAGCCGACGTTGACGCAGGTGCCGCCGAAGCGGCCGTCCTCGGCGACGGCGACGCGCGCGCCGTAGGACGCGGCGAAGCGGCTGGCGCGCACGCCGCCCGAGCCGCCGCCGATGGTGAAGAGGTCGAAGTCGAACTTCAGCTGGTGAGCGCGCGCCGCTTATTTCAGGTTGGGGAGGTTGATCTCCACCAGCTCGAGCTGGGCGACGAGGTTCTTGTGCTCGGGCTTGTCGGCGAGCCACTTGACCGCGTTGCGCACCTTCTGCTCGAGCTGCGCGCGCGGCGCGCCCTCGATGCCGGCGAACATCTGCGCCAGGTCGGCGAGGCTGGCGGCCTGCGCGGCGGCGCGCACCTGGCCGAGCCGCTCCTCGATGCCGGCGCGATCGAGGTTGGTCACCAGCTTGAGGGTCTTGTCGTGCGTGCTCATCGCGCGCTCCTTCCGATGTCAGGCGATTGTACCAGCGTGTAGCGGCCCGCCGCAGCGTCCACGCGCCCCTCGGCGGCGAGCTTGCCGAGGTGCGCGCTGAGCGAGCGCGCCGCCACCGGGTGCAGGCGCGGCTGCACGTCGTCGTACACGGTGGCCACCAGCTCCTCCAGCGTCGGCGCCGCCAGCCGCGACAGCGCGTTCAGCACCTTGGTCTCGCGCGCCAGGCGGTGGCGGATCAGCCGGCGCGCCTCGCGGTGCGGCTCGCCGATGAGGTAGCCGTGGCCCGGCGCGAGGATCAGGATGTCCTCGGCGAGCAGCATCTCGAGCGAGGCGAGGTAGGCGCGCATGTCGCCGTCGGGCGGGTTGATCACCACCGTGGAGCCCTGCATCACGTGGTCGCCGGTGAACAGCATGCGCGTGTTCTCCAGCAGGTAGCACAGGTGGTTGGAGGCGTGTCCCGGGGTGTGCAGCGCGCGCAGCGTGAGGCCGCCCATCATCAGGCGGTCGCCGTGCGCCAGCACGCGCTCGGGGACGAAGCTGCGGTCCTGGTTCGCCTGCTCCGGCGCCGGCCGGCCGATCAGCACCGCGCCGGTGGCGGCCTTGATCGCGCGCGCCGCGGGCGAATGGTCCATGTGCGTATGCGTGCACAGCACCCAGCGGATGCGGCCCGCGCCGGCGGCGAGCACCGCGGCGATGTGCGCGTCGATGGCGGGGCCCGGGTCGATGACCGCGAGCTCCTGCTCGCCGACCAGGTAGGTGTTGGTGCCGGGCCCGGTCATCATGCCGGGGTTGGGCGCGATGAGGCGCGTGACGTACTGGTCGAGGCGCTTCGGTCTGCCCGGCTCGAGCGCGACGCTGGTCTGCCCGGTCTCGTCCGGATCGCTCCAGTGGATCTCGAAGTACTGCGGGTCGCGGCGCCGGTAGAGCGCCGCCGCGCCGTCCGCGCCGAGCGCCCAGCAGGCGCGGTTGGTCTCGACCTCCGCCTCGCGCGCGTGGGCGAGCGCGTCCTTGGCGCGCGCGAAACGCGTGAGGTCCGCCAGCGTGTTGCGCGTGGCGAACACCAGTTCCATCTCGCCGCGCGCCTCGCGCTCGATCGCCTCCTGCGGCCGCAGCCACTGGCTGGCGACGAGCTCGGCGCCGTCGTGCGAGCCCGCCTGGCCGGCCGGCGCCAGCGCCAGGAAAAAGCGCGTGTCGAAGCGCCGCGCCCGGCCCGGCGCGGTGATCCAGTGGCCGAAGTAGGCGAGGTCGCCCGCGCGCAGCAGCAGGCGCTCCTTTTCCAGGAACTCGGCGAAGCCGAGCTTGCCGCCGTGCAGCAGCGGCCGGTAGGGCGCCAGTTGCGCGGCGCGCGCCGCGTCCACCGGGCCGTTCTCCCCCTCGGCGAGCAGGATGCCGGCCTCCTCGAAGCATTCGCGCACCGCCGCCACCCAGTAGGCGAGGCCGCCGCCGGCCATGCCGAGGCGCGCGCTCGCCTCGGCGTCCGACAGGCCCGCCACGCGGCGCAGCACGCGCGGGTCCTCGTCGGCCTTGTCGAGCGCGCCGCCCGGGAACACGTGCGCCCCGGCGAGGAATGCCGCGCCCTTCGTGCGCTGCAGGAGGAAGGCTTCGGGCCCCAGGCTGCCGTCGCGCAGCAGGAGCACGGTGGCCGCGGGACGCGCGACGGGTTTCTCGGCCATCCTCAGGCGGCGCGGCCGGCGCGGTCCTTGTCGTTCTGCGCCTTGATCAGCTCGCGCGCCTTCGCCCAGTCGGCGTCCGACATCTTGTCGAGCTCGGTGAAATAGGCGCCGGTGGCGAGGTAGCCGCCGCCGTCGATGGCGATGGTCTCGCCGGTGAGCCACTCGCAGCCCTCGGCCATCAGGAAAGTGGCGAGATTGCGCAGCTCCGACATCTCTCCCACGCGGCGCATCGGGTTCACCTTGGTCGACTCGCCGAAGCTTGCGCCGGGACGCAAGCGCCTGGTGGCGCCCTCGGTGGGAAAGGGGCCCGGCGCGATGGCGTTGAGCCGGATGCCGTGCTTGCCCCACTCGACGGCGAGCGACTTGGTCATCACGTGCAGCCCGGCCTTGGACATCGCCGAGGGCACGACATAGGGCGAGCCGGTCCACACCCAGGTGACGAGGATCGAGATCACCGAGCCCTTGTGCCCGCCCTCGATCCAGCGCTTGCCCACCGCGTGCGTGACGTAGAAGCTGCCGTGGAACACGGTGTTGGCAATGGCGTTGAAGCCGTTCGGCGTGAGGTCCTTGGTCGGGCTGATGAAGTTGCCCGCGGCGTTGTTCACCAGGCCGCTGAGCGGGCCGGATTCGTCCCAGATGCGCTGCGCCATGGCGTCCACGGCGGCATGGTCGCGGATGTCGACGGCGTGCGCGCGCACCTTGCCGCCGTGCTGCGCCATCAGCTCCCGCGCCGTGGCCTGCAGCACGCCGTCGCGCCGGCCGGCGATCCACAGATCGGCGCCGAGCGCGAGGTACTGGGCGGCGATCTCCCGGCCGAGGCCGGTGCCGCCGCCCGTGACGAGGATGTTCTTGCCCTTGAGCAAGCCGTCCTTGAACATGCGCTTCTCCTTGCGGGAAGCGCGTATTCTAGGTCAGCCGCAGGCGTCGGTGCGAAGCGCCGGGGTGCGCTGCAGGTTCAGGGCCCGTGTCGACTGCTCGAAAAAGCGGTGCATGGCTTCGGCGCGCTCGCAGTGCGCGCGCCGCTCGAGCTCCTCGCGCAGCCCTTCGTCCTGCAGGTAGCGTTCCAGGGTCAGTTCCATGTGCGTTCTCCTCGGGGTCAGGCGAGCGCCACGCTGGCGTCGCCGAAGGCATGCACCAGGGCGAGGCCCGGGCGGCGCAGCTCGTAGCAGCCGCCCGCTTCGAGCACCACGTCCTTGGGCTGGTTCTCTTCGGTGATCCACACGCTGCCCTCGCTGACGCAGATGGTGCTGCCCTGGGCGCCGGTCACCCGCAGGGTCTGCCCGCGGGCGAGGCGCAGGGCGCCGGGTTGCAGTTCGATCCTCATGGTCGGTCTCCGTTCGGTTGCGTTTGACATGCGCATGGTGCATTCTTGTCGGCGGCGCCTCAAACGGTAAAACCTCAGGACATGCATGCGTAACGAGAATGTGAGACTGCCCTCCCTGGACCTGCTGCGCGGCTTCGAGGCGGCGGCGCGCCTGCTGTCGTTCACGCGCGCCGGGGAGGAGCTGCACCTCACCCAGTCGGCGGTCAGCCGGCAGATGCAGGAGCTCGAAGGCCAGCTGGGCGTGAAGCTCTTCGAGCGCCGCCACCGCGCCCTGTCATTGACCGACGCGGGCCAGCAGTTCTACCCGGCGGCGGCGCAGGTGCTCGCCACCATGCGTGCCGCCACCGACCGGCTGCGGGCGCAGTCCGGGCGCGGCACCCTGTCGGTCACCACCACGCATTCGCTCGCGGCGCTCTGGCTCATTCCGCGCCTGGCGGGCTTCACCAAGGCGCATCCCGGCGTGGACGTGCGCATCTCGGCCGACACGCGCGTGCAGGACCTGGAGCGCGACGGCCTCGACGTGGCGATCCGCCATGGCCCGCCACAGCTCGCGGGCGAGGGCGCGACGCGCCTGTTCGGCGAGCGCGTGTTCCCGGTGTGCAGCCCGAAGTTGCTGAAGGACGCGAAGAAGCCGCTCAAGGTGCCCGCGGACCTGCGCCACCACACCCTGCTGCAGTACGACGACCCCGATGCGCGCCATCCCTGGCTGCACTGGCGCACCTGGCTGGAAGTGGAGCGCCTGGCCGACCTGAAGCCGGCGGGACGGCTGAGCTTCTCGGGCTACGAGCAGATCAACGCGGCGGCGATCGCGGGGCACGGCGTGGCGCTCGGCAGGAGCCCCCTGGTGAAGGGCTCGCTCGCCTCCGGGGAGTTGGTGGCGCCGTTCAAGCGCACTGCCGACCCGGCACGCGGCTACTTCGCCGTCGTGTCCAGGAATTCGGCGGAGCGGCCGGAAGTGCGGGACTTCGTCGCCTGGCTGCTGGAAGAGGCTAAACGGTAAGCACCAGCTTGCCGATGTGTTGCGAGGACTCCATCAGCTTGTGGGCTTCGCCGGCCTGCGCAAGCGGGAAGGTCCTGAAGATCACCGGCTTGATCTTCCCCGCCTCGATCAGCGGCCAGATCCTTTCCCGCAGGCTGCGCGCGATCGCGCCCTTGAACGCCACCGGGCGCGGGCGCAGCGTCGAGCCGGTCATGGTGAGCCGCCGGCGCATCAGCTCGTTCACGTCGAGCTCGGTCTTCGCGCCGCGCAGGAAGGCGATGAACACCAGGCGCCCGTCGTCGGCCAGGGCCTTGAGCTCCCGCGGCACGAAGTCGCCCGCCGCCATGTCGAGGATCACGTCGACGCCCTTGCCGCCGGTGGCGGCCTTCACCCCGGCGACGAAGTCCTGGGATTTATAGTTAAAGGCTTCAGCGGCGCCGAGCTTCACGCAGGCGGCGCACTTCTCGTCGGAACCCGCGGTGGCGAAGACGCGATTGCCCAGGGCGCTCGCCATCTGGATTGCGGCGACGCCGATGCCGGAGGTGCCGCCCTGCACGAGGAGGGTTTCTCCCGGCGCCAGCCGCCCCCGGTCGAAGACGTTCGACCAGACGGTGAAGAAGGTCTCCGGCAACGAGGCCGCCTCGACCATCGACAGGCCCCTGGGCACGGGCAACGCCTGCACTTCCGGGGCCACGCAGTATTCGGCATAGCCGCCGCCGTGGGTGAGCGCGCACACCGCATCTCCCGTCTTCCACATCGTCACCGCGCTGCCGCAGGCGACGACTTCGCCGGCGATCTCCAGCCCCGGCAGGTCGGAGGCGTCCGGCGGCACCGCGTACAGGCCCATGCGCTGCAGCACGTCGGGGCGGTTCACGCCCGCCGCGGCGACCTTGACGAGGATCTCGTGGGGCCTGGGATCGGGCTTTGCCCGCTCGGCGGGCCGCAGGACTTCGGGGCCGCCCGGCTTCTCGATTTCGACGGCACGCATGGGGAGGCGCATCTTACCGCAGGCGCCGCGCAGGACTATGATGCGGCACGTCATGGCGCGCGCCCTGATCACGGCATGCCTGTTTATCCTCGGGTCCGCGGCGGCGGCGCACGAGGCGGCACCGCTGCCCGGCGCCGACGGGCGCGTGGCGCTCGGCGCCCATGTCGAGGCGCTGGAGGATCCCGGCGGCGCGCTGCGCCTGCCGGACGTGCGCGGCGCGCAGCACGCCGCGCGCTTCGCGCGCCTGGACGACGGCGGGGTGAATTTCGGCTACACGCGCTCGGCCTGGTGGCTGCGCTTCGCCCTGCCGGGCGGCGCTCCGGCAGGCGAGGAGCTGCTGCTCGAAGTCGCCTACCCCAGCCTGGACCGCGTCGAGTTCCACCTGCCGGAGGCGCTGCCCGGGGGCGAGGCGCGCTACTGGGCGCGCGTCGCGGGCGACCAGTTTCCCTGGGCGGCGCGCGAAATCCCGCACCGCAACTACCTGTTCCGCTTCGCCGCACCCGCGGCCGCGGGCGCGCACTATTACTACCTGCGCGTCGAGTCGCGCAGCGTGCTGACCGTGCCGCTCACGCTGTGGCGCCCCGAGGCCTTCGCGCGGCACGACCGCGACACGCAGCTGGTGCTCGGCCTGTTCTACGGCCTGGGCGCCGCCATGCTGCTGTACAACCTGATGCTGTTCTTCGCGCTGCGCGACCGCATGTACCTGTATTACGTGCTCTACGTCGCGGCGTTCGGCCTGTTCCTGTTCGGCTTCAACGGCCTCGCCTACCAGTATCTGTGGCCGCAAAGCCCCTGGGGCGCCAACAACCTGGTGGCCGCCACGCTGGCGCTCGCCCTCGCGCTGGGCGCGCAGTTCGCGCGCGCCTTCCTCGACTCGCGCCGCATCGCGCCGCTCGCCGACCGCGCGATGCTGGCGATCGTGGTGGCGGGCGCGGTGCTCGCCGGCTGCGCCGCCACCGGCTGGGGGCTCGACTACGGCGGCGTGCTGCGCGTGGTGACGGTGCTCGGCCTGGCCACGGCGGCCGCGGCCACGGGGATCGCGCTGGCCGCGCTGCGCGAGGGCTACCGGCCGGCGCGCTACTTCCTCCTCGCCTGGGCGGCGCTGCTGGCGTTCATCGCGCTGGGGGCGCTGCGCAACTTCGCGCTGGTGCCGACCAATTTCCTCACTGTCTACGGCATGCACATCGGCTTCGCGCTCGACGTGCTGCTGCTGTCCTTCGCGCTCGGCGACCGCATCCGCATGCTGCGCCGCGAGAACGTGGCGGCGCATGCCGAGGCGCTGGAGTCGCAGCAGCTGCTGCTCGAGGCGACGCGCGAAAGCGAGCGCGCGCTCGAGACGCGCATCGCGGTGCGCACCGCGGAGCTGAACCGCGCCAACGAGCGCCTGCGCGCCGAGGCCGCCGATCGCGAGCAGTTGATGGAACAGCTGCAGAAGCAGGAGGAGCACCTGCGCTTCATGGCGCAGCACGACCCGCTGACCGGGCTGCCCAACCGCACCTCGATGCAGCAGCGCCTGGCGCTCGCCATGGAACTCGCCAAGCGCAACCGCAAGAAGGTGGCGGTGATGATGGTGGACCTGGACGACTTCAAGCGCATCAACGACACGCGCGGCCACCCGGCCGGCGACCAGGCGCTGGTGCAGCTCGCCGCGCGCCTGCGCACCAGCGTGCGCGGCTCGGACACCGTGGCGCGCTATGGCGGCGACGAGTTCGTGATCCTGGCGGGGGAGCTCGACCGCGCCGCGGACGCGGCCATGGTGGCGGAGAAGGTGGCCGACATGGTGAGCGTGCCGCTCCCCGTGCAGGGCGGCCTGGAGAAGGTCTCCTGCTCCATCGGCATCAGCGTGTTCCCGGACGACGCCGAGGAGGGCGAGGCGCTGATCGCGCTCGCCGACAAGGCGATGTACGGCTCGAAGGCGGCGCAGGGCCGGCGCTACGCGTTCTTCGGCGCGGCCTAGCGCGCGAGCTGGCGCGCCGCCCAGGCGAGATCCACGTTGCCGCCCGAGATCACCACGCCGACCTTTTTCCCCTTGGCATCGATCTTCCCCTGCAGCAGCGCGGCCGCCGCGAGCGCGCCGGTGGGCTCGACCACGATCTTCATCCGCTCCCAGAGATAGAACATCCAGCGCAGCAGTTCCTCGTCGGTCACGGTGAGGAAGTCGCTCACGTTCGCGCGGATGATGGAGAAGGTGAGCTTGCCGAGGGACATGGTGCGCGCCCCGTCCGCGATGGTCATCGGCAGCGGCACGCTTTCCAGCCGGCCGGCGCGGAACGAGCGCAGGCCGTCGTCGCCGGCGGCCGGCTCGACGCCGATCACGCGGCACCTCGGGGAAAGGTGCTGCGCCGCGATGGCGCAGCCCGACAGCAGCCCGCCGCCGCCGCAGGGCACCAGCAGGTAGTCCAGCGGCCCCGTGTCCTCGATCAGTTCCTTCGCCGCCGTGCCCTGTCCGGCGAGGATGTGCGGGTGGTCGAACGGCGGGATCAGCGTGAGGCCGCGCTCCGCGGCGAGCTGCTCGGCGATCTTCCCCCGGTCCTCGTTGCCCGCGTCGTACAGGACCACCTCGGCGCCGTAGCCGCGCGTCGCGGCGAGCTTCACCGGCGGCGCGTCGGTCGGCATGACGATGACCGCGGGCACGCCCAGCAGCTTGCCGGAGAGCGCCACCGCCTGCGCATGGTTGCCCGAGGAGAAGGCGACCACGCCCTTGCGCTTCTGCTCCGGCGACAGCTGCGCGAGCGCGTTGTAGCCGCCGCGGAACTTGAAGGCGCCCATGCGCTGGAAGTTCTCGCACTTGAAATGCACCTCGGCGCCGGTGAGGGCGTCGATGGTCGCCGAGGAGAGGACCGGCGTGCGCCGCGCATAAGGGCGGATCCGCTCGTGGGCGGCTGCAATGTCGTCGAAAGTCACTTCCATCGTTGCAGCACCTCTCTGGCGACATCGTCGCCCCACTCCTGCAGGAAATGCCCGCCCTCGGCATGGACGTAGGGCTCGGGGCAATCGCGGATGACCCGGCGCAAGGCGTGCATCACCGGCGGGCCGAGCACCGGGTCCCTGGCGCCGATCGCCATGAAGGATTCGCCCTTCCACGCATGCATCCACCAGTCGCGCGCCTGGCGCGAGAGCGCGGCGCCGGGCGCATCCGGCCGGTCGGGCACCAGGTTCGGGAAGGCGCGCGCGCCCGCCTTCGACGCCGAGTCGGGGTAGGGCGCCTCGTACGCGGCGGCTTCCGCCTCGCTGAGGTGCCTGCAGGAGCGTTGCATCAGCTTGTCGCAGGGAAGGTCGGGTGTCCGGCTCACGTAAGCGCGCCAGGCGAGGAAGCCCTCCGACAACGGCGCATCGCCCGTGCCGAGCGTGGTGTTCATCAGCAGCACTCGCTCGAAGCGCTCGGGCATTTCCATCGGCAGGGTGAGTCCCAGCAAGCCGCCCCAATCCTGCACCACCAGGGCGATGCGCGTCAGGTCCAGCCGCTCGATGAAATCGAGCAGGAATGTGCGGTGCATGTCGAAGGTATAGAAAGATTCCTCTGCCGGCTTGTCCGAGCGACCGAAGCCGAGGAAGTCCGGCGCCACCACGCGCGCGCCGCCCGCCGCGAAGGGCGGAATCATGCGGCGGTACAGGTAGCTCCAGGTCGGCTCGCCGTGCAGGCACAGCCAGGTTCGCTCGCCCCGGCCCGCTTCGACGTAGTGGGCGCGCAGGCCGCGCCACTCCCAGTAGCGCGGCGCATGCGCAAAGCCGGGCAGGTCCGCGAACCGCGCGTCGGGGGTGCGCATGACCCGATTGTAGAATGTCCCGCATGGACTATTCCAAGTACCAGGACCTGAATTGCCGGCTGCTCGAGCCCGGCATCCTCGAGATCGTGATGGGCAGGGACGACGGCAGGCTGTCCACCGCGGGACACCGCATGCACGCCGAGCTGGCGGAAATCTGGCGCGACGTGGACCGCGACCCCGCGGTGCGCGTCGCCATCCTGCGCGGCGCGGGCAAGGGCTTTTCCGCGGGCGGGGACTTCAGCCTGATCGACGACATCATCCGCGACTTCGACACCCGCGCGCGCGTCTGGCGCGAGGCGCGCGACCTGGTCTACAACCTGATCAACTGCTCCAAGATCGTGGTCTCGGCGATGCACGGCCCGGCGGTGGGCGCCGGCCTGGTCGCGGGGCTGCTCGCCGACATCTCCATCGCGGCGAAGAACGCGCGCATCATCGACGGCCACACGCGCCTGGGCGTGGCGGCGGGCGACCACGCGGCGATCGTGTGGCCCCTCCTGTGCGGCATGGCGAGGGCCAAGTACTACCTGCTCACCTGCGAGCAGCTGTCGGGCGAGGAGGCGGAGAGGATCGGCCTGGTGTCGCTGTGCTGCGAGGAGGCGCAGCTGCAGGCGAAGGCGCTCGAGGTGGCGCGCAAGCTCGCCGCCGGCGCGCAGACCGCGCTGCGCTGGACCAAGGCCAGCCTGAACAACTGGCTGCGCATGGCGGGCCCGGCGTTCGACAACTCCCTGGCGCTGGAGATGCTCGGCTTTTCCGGCCCCGAGGCGAAGGAAGGCGCCGCCTCGCACCGCGAGAAGAGGAAGCCGGAGTTTCCGCCGGCGCCGAAGGGCTTCTAGGCCTTCGGCGCGAGCAGGCGCTCGAGGTCCTTCGCCACCGCCGCCGGGTCGGGCGGCACGCGCCCCTGCGTGGTGAGCAGCACGCGCACCGGCAGGTCCACCAGCGAGGGCTCCGGATGGTCGCGCAGGTGCGCCGCATTCTGCAGCATCGGCACGATGCTCTGCGTCTTGATGCCCGCCATCGCGCTGTCGATGCCCTGGATGACCGCGGTCTGCGCGCGGGCGATGCCGATGAGCAGTTCTGCGAGCTGTTGCGCGGAGATTTCCATGCCGTTCTCCCCCTTGGCGGATGTCGCGCCGATGGTAGCATTTGCCCTCGATGCTGCGCCGCTCGCTCGCCGCGGTACTGCTGTTGGTTCTGGGCGCGGCCGCGGGCCTCGCGCTGCACCTCGCCACCGCCAGGGGAGACACCATGTTCGCCGGCAAGCGCCCGGGTTACCTTGGCGTGAAGGACGGGCGCCTCGCGCGCCCGAAGAGCACGCCCAACTGCGTCGCCAGCCAGGCCGATGCCGCGGATGGGGAGCACTATGTCGCGCCGATCCGTTTCAAGGGCAGCGCGCTGGAGGCCATCGCCGCGGCGCGCAAGGCGGTGGAAAGCATGGCCCGCGCCACCGTCGTGCGCCACGAGGGCAACTACCTGTACGCCGAATTCAAGTCGAGGCTGATGGGGTTCGTGGACGACGTCGAGTTCACCTACGACGAGAAGGCAGGGGTGCTGCACCTGCGCTCGGCCTCGCGCCTCGGGCGGCGCGACTTCGGGGTCAACCGCGCGCGCGCGGAGGCATTGCGCGCGCGCATCGAAGGCCGCATCAATACCTGAGGGAGGTGCCGATGGCCGCCTTTCCGCGCATGTTGCTCCTCGTGCTGGCGCTCGGCGCGGCGCCGGCCCACGCCCAGGACAAGCCGAAGGACGACGCCGACGAGCTGCTCGCGGCGGTGGTGCAGGTGAAGGCGAAGATCCTGCCCGACGCGCGCAGCCTCGCCACGCTGGGGCCGCAGCGCCAGGGCAGCGGCGTGCTGGTGCGCGAGGGCTACGTGCTCACCATCGGCTACCTGGTGATCGAGGCCGAGGCGATCGAGGTCTCCGGCGCCGGCGGCAAGACCGTGCCGGCGACGCTCGCCGCCTACGACCACGCCAGCGGCTTCGGCCTGCTGCGCCTCGCGGCGCCGCTCGCCGCCAGGCCGCTGCCGCTGGGCGACGCGAGCGCGCTCGCCGAGCGCGAACCGGCGATGATCGCCGCCCACGGCGGGGCCGAAGGCCTCAACCTGGTGTACGTCGTATCGCGCCGGCCGTTCTCCGGCAGCTGGGAGTACCAGCTCGACGCCGCGATCTACACCTACCCGGCGGTGCAGAACTGGTCGGGGGCCGCGCTGATCGGCCCCAAGGGCGACCTGCTCGGCATCGGCTCGCTCATCGTGCCCGACGCGGGCGGCCCGGGCACGCAATCCCCCGGCAACCTGTTCGTGCCGATCGACCTGCTCAAGCCGATCCTGGAAGACCTGATCGCCAAGGGCCGCAGCGCCGGGCCGCAGCGGCCCTGGCTGGGCATCTATGCCGAGGAGCTGCGCGGCCGGCTGTTCGTGCAACGCGTGGCGCCCGAGGGCCCGGCGGAGCGCGCCGGGCTGAAGGCGGGCGACCTGGTGCTCGGCGTGGGCGGCGAGGCGGTCGGCTCGCTCGCCGAGTTCTACCGCAAGCTGTGGGCGCGGGGCGCCGCCGGCGTGGAGGTGCCCCTGCGCGTGCTGCAGGGGCTGCAGCTGAAGGAGCTGAGCGTGCGCTCGATCGACCGCCTGGAGTACTACCGGCGCAAGCCGAGCTACTGAGCGGCGAGGGCCGGCGCCGCGGGCGGCGCGCGCCGCAGCAGCTCGTCGCGTCCCGAGTCCGCCACCAGGCGCGCGTGGCGCACGTTCTTGTGGATCTCCTCCAGGTACAGGTTCTGGCCGCCGAAATGGCGCGCGGCGTATTCGTGCGCGCGCGCCAGCTGCAGGTCGAGGCGCTGGGCGGCGTTGTGGAAGAAGGCCGGCGTCCTGCGCACCAGCTCCAGCGCCGAGCGGTAAAGCGCGCGCGCCACGCCGCCCGCGACGAACTCCGGGTACAGGCGGTCGCGGCATTTCTCCAGGTAGCACCGGTCCGACATCTGCGCCAGGATATCCGCGCTGCCGAGCATCTGCCCGATGCGGCGCAGCACCGGATGGTCGACGCGGATCGATTCGGCCGAGCGCTCGTAGCCCGTGTAGTGCAGCAGCGGCGCCGCGCTCGCGGCGTAGCGCGCCAGTCCGGCGCCGCGCAGGTAGCCGGCGACGAAGCCGGCGCCGCGCGATGCGCGCCTGAGCGTGTACTCCGCGCCGTTGCCGTGCCGGCGGTCGGCGCGCCGGCGCAGGTAGCCCACGTCGTGCAGCAGCGCGCAGATCACGCCGACCGTGAACAGCGGGGCCGGCAGCGGCGGCGGGCCGCTGCGCGAGCGCTCGTAGCCGTCCATCAGCCGCGCCTGCGCCAGCGTCACGTCGAGCACGTGCTGCAGGTCGTGGTAGGGCGTGTCGCAGGCATGGAAACGCGGGTGCGCGCCGCGGTACAGGCGCACCGTGTCGGCGAAGGCGCGCTCGATCGGCCGCGGCGAGGCCTGCGGATACAGGTCCTGGAACAGGCGCGCGACCTCGGCGCCGACCGCGGCGGGTTCGGTGGTGCGGATCCTGCCGGAAACGTCGTGGTCGTTGCGGCGCATGCAGGCGCCCCCTATGCGCTCGCTGGAAGAGGCGCTAGGATGCGCAGCAGAGGGACAGCGCAGCGGTGAACTTTGTCACGACCGGCGGGGAGCATCCGCAAGAATTTGTGCGGCCCCGGCGCGAGGCGCGCGGTGAGTAACCTGCCGCTCACCGAGGAGGAGCGCGCGCAGATCGAGGCGCGCATCCACGCCCTGGAGGTCGAGCACAGCGACCTCGACGACGTCATCGCCCACCTGGTGGAAGTCCCGGTGCAGGACCAGCTGCAGCTGCGCCGGCTGAAGAAGAGGAAGCTCCTGCTGAAGGACCTGATCGCGCGCCTGCGCGACCGCCTGATCCCCGACATCATCGCTTGACGCGCGCACGCCGCGGCGGCGGCGCGTCTAGCGTTCTGAAATCCGCCGGCGCGACGATCTCGATCAGCTCGAGGTCGCGCGAGTGGCTGATCTCGCGGTGGCGGATGCCCGGCGGCTGGTAGAAGCAGCTGCCGGCCTTCATGCGCACCTTGCCCACGCCTTCGTACTCGAACACCGCCCAGCCCTTGAGCACGTACACGAACTGCACCTCGCACAGGTGCCGGTGCCACTGGCCGTGCGGCGCCTTGCCGGGGCGGGCGCGGATCACGTGCGCCACCACCTTGCCGCGCGTGGCGCGCTTGATGCCGAGGTCGCGGTACTCGAAATAGTTGCGCAGGCCGCGGCGCACGAACCTCGACCTGGCGCGGTGGCTCACTGCGAATCGGCTGGCCATGGCTCTCCCCGGGCGGTGGCGATTCGGGCTATCCTTGCGCCACCCATGTTCGACCAATTCATCGGCGTCAAGCCGGTCGAGGAACGGCATCGCTTCGACGTCGGCCGCCTGGCGCGGTACCTGCGCGGCAAGATAGACGATTGGCAGGGCGAACTCAAGGTCGAGCAGTTCAGGGGCGGGCAGTCCAACCCGACCTACCGCGTCACCGCGGGCGCGAAACGCTACGCGCTGCGCCGCAAGCCCCCGGGCAAGCTCCTGCCCTCGGCGCACGCCGTGGACCGCGAGTACAAGGTGATCAAGGCGCTGCACGGCACGGGCTTCCCGGTGGCGAGGCCGTACCTGCTGTGCGAGGACGAGGCCGTGGTCGGCACGGCGTTCTACGTGATGGACTGCGTCGAAGGCCGCGTGCTGTGGGACCAGGCGCTGCCCGGCATGACCCCGGCCGCGCGCGGCGCGATCTGGGACGAGCTGAACCGCGTCATCGCGCTGCTGCACGGCATCGACTGGAAGGCCGTCGGGCTGGAGGAATTCGGCAAGCCGGGCGACTACATCGCGCGCCAGGTGTCGCGCTGGACCAAGCAGTACCAGGCCTCGGAGCTGGAGAAGATCGAGGAGATGGACCGCCTCATCGCGTGGCTGCCGCAGCACATCCCGGCGGGCGACGAGACCGCGGTGGTGCACGGCGATTTTCGGCTGGACAACACCGTGTTCCACCCGAGCGAGCCGCGCATCCTCGCGGTGCTCGACTGGGAGCTCTCCACGCTCGGGCACCCGCTGGCGGACTTCGCCTACCACTGCATGAGCTGGCACATCGCGCCGGGGAAGTTCCGCGGCATCGCTGGCCTGGACCTCGCCGCGCTCGGCATCCCGGGCGAGCGCGAGTACGTCGAGCGCTACTGCAGGCGCACCGGGCGGGCGGGCATCGACCCCTCGACCTGGGACTACTACATGGCCTACAACCTGTTCCGCATCGCCGGCATCACGCAGGGCATCGCCAAGCGCGTGGTGGACGGCACCGCGGCGAGCGAGTACGCGCGCGAGGCCGGCTCGCGCACGCGGCCGCTCGCCGAGCTGGGATGGGCGCAGGTGGAGAAGATTCTGCAAAGGGCAGCCTAGGAGAGGGAACATGGATTTCGAATATTCGCCGCGGGTGAAGGAAATGCAGCAGCGCCTCAAGGCGTTCATGGCCGAGCACATCTATCCGAGCGAGCCGGCCTACTACGCGCACACGCGCAGCGACAGGCGCTGGGAGCCGGTGCCGGTGATCGAGAAGTTGAAGCCACTGGCGCGCAAGGCCGGGCTGTGGAACCTGTTCCTGCCGCATTCCAAGCGCGCGCCGGA